>Ga0209947_1000089_pt1 | contig 46033 bp, 37 predicted proteins | sample SalPonR2_B_D2_MG_FD_185706 | JGI IMG/M metagenome (GOLD analysis project Ga0209947, IMG submission 185706) | Salt pond soil microbial communities from South San Francisco under conditions of wetland restoration - Salt Pond MetaG R2_B_D2_MG... ...
TCTCGCTGTGCTCGAGCAGGCGGCGGACGTTCGCCGCGGCCTTGACCTGGCCCGGGTGCGGTCGCAGCTGGTGAATGCGTTCGTCAAAGGGTCGGGCCGAGCCCTGCAGCGCCTCCAGGGTCATGGCACCGAGAACGTCGGCGGCTACAACCAGCCCTATGCAGCGGCTGAGCACAAAGGCACCGCACGCCGCCATCAGCTGGGTGCCGTTGATCAGCGCGAGGCCGTCTTTCGCCGCAAGTTCGACCGGCGTCATACCTGCTCTTTGGAGCGCAGTTTCCGCGGATTCCGGGCCGCTGAAGTCGGGTTTCCAGCATCGGCCTGCGCCGATCAGCGGCAGACTCATATGGGCCAGCGGGGCGAGGTCGCCCGAGGCCCCTACACTGCCGCGCGATGGAACCCAGGGCACGATACCGTGTTCGTCCAGCGCGAGAAGCTGTTGGAATACCGGTTCGGAGATTCCGGAATAACCGATCGCGAGGGCGTGGATCTTCAGCCGCAGCATCAGTCGGCTGATCTCCGGGCTCAGCGGGTCGCCGGTGCCGCAGGCGTGCGACAGCAGAAGATTGCGCTGAAGCTCGGCCAGGCGTGCCGGTTCGATGCGCTTGTCGGCCAGCGCGCCGAAACCTGTATTGATGCCGTAAATGGCTACGTGGTCGGTGAGCGCCCGTTCCACGTGTCGCCGTGAATCGGCGACGGCTGTGGCGTCGACTCTCAGTTCGCGCATTCGTTGATCGAGGTCGGCGTTAAGCTTGTTCAACGAGATGCAATGGAGCATAAGATTTCCATGGCTTTCGTGCGCCGGAAAATCGACGCGATTTCATGCGGCTTGATTGCAAGCCGCACACAACAACATGGCAGAATAACCGAATGAAAATCAACTTGTATCCGAGAATCGGTTTTTCTACCGTGCTGGGGTTGTGTCTGGCATTGCTGGGCTATGCCTATTATTCGGAGTACGTGCTGGGCTACGAGCCTTGCCCGTTGTGCATTCTCCAGCGTGGCGCATTCGTCATCATCGCACTGGGCGCGCTGGTTGGCGCCGCCCACGGCAGCCGGGGCGCTTTGCGCTGGGTTTACGGCGTCGTCGTTTTTGCCGGCGGCGTCTGGGGCATCGCGACCGCAGGACGTCACCTGTGGCTGCAGAGTCTGCCGCCGGATCAGGTACCCGAGTGCGGTCCCGGATTCGATTTCATGCTGGAATACTTTTCGCTGGGCGAGGCTATCACGTCCGCCTTCACCGGCTCCGGTGAGTGCGCCGAGGTCGACTGGGCCTTTCTCGGGCTGGCCATGCCGGCCTGGGCGCTGATCTGGTATGTTGTGCTCATGCTGATAACGGCGCTTTCACTGCGCAAGAAATGATTAGGTTGAAGGACCACTAGATGAGTGAAACACTCAAATCGATTACACCGGCCAAGGACTGGGCCGTGGATTCCTGGAAGCGCAAGGAAGCGCTGCAACAGGCGCGCTACGACGACCAGGATGCCCTGGACCGTTCTCTGCGGCATCTCTCGGAACTGCCGCCGCTGGTCACCTCGTGGGAAATTCTCAACCTGCGCAACCAGCTGTCCGAGGCCCAGGCGGGCAAGCGATTCCTGCTGCAGGGCGGCGACTGCGCCGAAATCTTCGACGAATGCCGGCCCGAGATCATCGCCAACCGCTTGAAGGTGCTTCTTCAGATGTCGCTCGTGCTGGTCCACGGCATGGAAATGCCGGTCGTGCGCATCGGACGCTTCGCCGGGCAGTACGCCAAGCCGAGATCGGACGACTTCGAAACCCGGGATGGTGAAAAATTGCCCAGCTATCGCGGGGACCTGGTCAATGCACCTGAGTTCACGCCGGAATCGCGCCGACCGGATCCGGAACGCATGATTCGGGCCTATTCGCGCTCCGCGATGACGATGAATTTCGTTCGCGCGCTGGTCGATGGCGGCTTTGCGGATCTGCACCATCCCGAGTACTGGGACCTGGGTTGGGTGGAACATTCTCCGCTGGCGCGCCAGTTCCACCGTATCGCCGATTCGATCGGTCATTCGGTTCGGTTCATGGAGACCGTCACCGGCCAGATGCCGGGCAGCGTGCGCCGGGTCGATTTCTTCACCTCCCACGAGGCCCTGCACCTGCACTACGAGCAGGCGCTGACGCGAAAAGTGCCGCGCCAGTGGGGCTGGTTCAACCAGTCTACCCATTTTCCATGGATCGGCATGCGTACCGCCGGCATGGATGGCGCGCACCTGGAAATGTTTCGCGGAATCCGCAACCCGGTCGGGGTCAAGGTCGGTCCCGGCATGTCGCCTGACTGGCTCAAGAGCCTGATACGTTCGTTGAACCCTGACGACGAGCCGGGCCGGCTGGTACTGATCCACCGCATGGGCGCCGACGGCATCGGCGACAAGCTGCCGGGCCTGATCCAGGCCGCAAAGTCGACCGGCTCGCCGTTGCTATGGATCTGCGACCCGATGCACGGCAATACCGAGAAGACTTCCACGGGTGTCAAGACGAGACGGTTTTCGAATATACAGGCGGAACTCGAACAGGCCTTCGAAATTCACGCCGCTTGCGGGTCACGCCTCGGCGGCGCGCATCTGGAGCTGACCGGCGAGAACGTTACCGAGTGCATCGGGGGCGCCCGGGAGCTGAATGAGCACGACCTGTCTCGGGCCTACAAGACTACCGTCGACCCGCGCCTGAACTACGAGCAGGCGCTGGAACTTTCGATGTTGATCGTCGGCAAGCACCAGAGCCTGGCGGGCTGATCTTTCAGCGTTAAAAAGTCAGAAAGGTCAAACCAGCTCTCGCGAAGGCGCAAAGGCGCGAAGAACGGCAAGTATGCAAAAAGCACAAGCCGAGTTTCTCGCAGAGACGCAGAGATAGGCGAAGGTAAACAAGCGGGATAGCTGTGTGGCGGCAGCTGTCTGGTAGATGTGCTGGCCTTGCTCGTGCTCGTTTCATGAAAGCCGATGCGATTCACTCCGGTCTGGCTACGCTAGGTCACAACAATGGGTCAGTCCGATGCGTTCAATTCTTCTCGCGGCATTTCTGGTGCTGCCGGCACTTTCTGTTGCCGAAATCTATGATGCCCCCGAACAGGTTCGCCCTGTGCTGCCGGGTATGCAGGCGCCGGAGTTTCGCCTTCTCGACGTAGACGGTGAGGCCATCGAAGTCGATCCGGCGTCGCTTGAAAAGCCGGTCATCCTGACGTTCTACCGCGGGGGTTGGTGCCCGTACTGCAATATGCACCTGGCTGAGCTGCGAACGACCGAAGCCGAACTGAACGAAATGGGCTTCGATGTCTGGTTCGTCAGTCCGGACAAGCCCGAGCTGCTGTCGGCGGGCAAGGATTCGGAATTCGGCTACCGGTTGTTCTCGGACCCGCAAATGAACGTCGCCCAGGCCTTCGGCATCGCGTTTCGCCTCGACGACGAGACCTTCGAACGCTACGTCGGCTTCGGCAATGACCTGAACCAGCGCTCCGGCGACGATCACCAGGCGCTGCCGGCGCCGGCCACCTTCATTATCGGCACCGACGGCAAGGTGCAGTTCGGCTACGTCAACCCGGACTACAGCGTGAGGCTTGCCCCTGAAGTGCTGCTGGCCGCCGCGCGCGCCTATGTCGATGGTGCGCACAAGCGCATGCAGCGTAATCGCGGGGGATGATGGGCGATCCGCTGAGTAGTGGGTCGCCGGACCGCGGCATTCGCCTGCCGCCACCCCGGGCCCTTCCCCGCCTGCGGGAGGCGGGATGGGACTATTGATTCAGCCCGAGAGCCGATGCTGCCGCGATCAAAGCAGGTCTTTGACCGCTTCGCGCTCTTCCCGCAGTTCGGCGTCGGTGGCGTCCATGCGCGCGCGGCTGAACTCGTTTATTTCGAGATCCGGCACGATTTTCCAGTCACCGTTTTCGCAGGTGCAAGGGAGCGAGTAGATAACGCCGGGTTTTATTCCATAGCTGCCGTCGGACGGCACGGCCATGGAGACCCAGTCGCCGCCGGTGCCCAGCGCCCAGTCGCGGATGTGGTCGATGGCGCTGGAGGCCGCCGATGCCGCGCTGGACGCGCCGCGTGCCTTGATGATGGCCGCGCCGCGCTGCTGGACGGTGGGGATGAACTCGTTTTCGTACCATTCGCGATCCACTTTGGAGATGGCTGCTTCGCCCTTGACCAGCGCGTGGTGGATATCGGGGTACTGAGTGGCCGAATGGTTGCCCCAGATCACCATCTTTCGGATCATGGTGTGATGGACGCCGGTCTTGAGCGCCAACTGTGCCAGTGCGCGATTGTGGTCCAGACGGGTCATCGCGGTGAAGTTTTCCGGCTTGAGATCCGGCGCGTTGGCCTGTGCGATCAGGCAGTTGGTATTGGCCGGGTTGCCGACCACAAGTACCTTGACATCTCTGGATGCATGATTGTTGAGCGCCTTGCCCTGGGGTCCGAAGATCTTGCCGTTTTCGGCCAGCAGGTCGCTGCGTTCCATGCCGGGGCCGCGCGGCTTGGAGCCGACCAGCAACGCATAGTCGGCATCCTTGAAGCCTTCTTCGATGTCGGTGGTGGTGATCACCTCGGTCAGCATCGGGAACGCCGCGTCGTCGAGCTCCATTGCCACACCCTTGAGCGCGTCGATGGCCGGCGGAATTTCGATCAACTGCAGGATCACCGGCTGGTTGGGGCCGAACATGTCGCCGGCGGCAATGCGGAAACAGAGCTGGTAGCCGATCTGGCCGGCGGCGCCGGTGACGGCGATGCGAACGGGCTTGTGCATGGGATTCTCCGATGTGATGGATTTGGTAATTGGCGAATTCGCTGGATGCCTAGTTTAGCGGGCTTGCCCGGTTGGTGAAGGTAAAACGCCCGCCCGTGTGCTGGATTGACGTGAAATCCGGTCTGGTGAGTGTCGGTCATCGAATTCGAGCGGTCGCAGGAAGGCTCGAATCGCCTCGGACGGATTCGCGCGCCGCGTTATACTATACGGTCTCGTATACTAATTAATTTCGGGATCTGGTTCAAGCCTGGATCTGCTTCAAGGAAAGAGTCGATGCATTGGGCATCGATTGATTGTCTCCAAAACACCAAGAGGATTGCAGCACCCATGAAGAAGATCCACGTGACACGAGTCATCAGCGTCGTCGCCGTGCTGGCCGTGGTGCTGGGGGCGCTGTTCGCATGGCGCTTCTACCAGATTCGTCAGCAGGCCGAGATGATGTCTCAGGCGCCGCCGCCGGCGAAAATCGAGGTTGCCGAAGCTACAACGCGGCGCTGGCCGCAGACCGTCAGCGCCATCGGCGGGCTGCGCGCGGTCAATGGTGTGCGGGTGGCCAACGAGATCGCCGGCGTTGTGAAAGCGCTTGAATTCGAATCCGGGCAGCGCGTCGACGCCGGTGAAGTGCTGCTTCGGATCGAGGCCGAGACCGACGAGGCCGCGCTGGAAACGCGCGAGGCCGAGGCGCGCCTGGCGCTGCAGCAGTTCGAGCGGTTTTCCAACCTGATCAAGCAAAATGCGGTGTCGCAGTCCGAGTTCGACGAAGCGCGCGCCAACTACGAAGCCGCCGAGGCGCGGGTTCACGAGCAGCGCGCACTGTTGAACAAGAAGACCATCCGCGCGCCGTTCTCCGGCGTGCTGGGCCTGCGCCAGGTCGATCTCGGCCAATACATCGGCGTCGGCACACCCATCGTCGGAATCAATATGCTGGATCCGATCCAGGTCGATTTCACGATCTCCGAAGGCGAGTTGCCGCGGATCGCACCGCGCGATCGCGTCGAGGTCTCTGTCGCGGCCTTTCCCGAACGGCAATTCGTCGGCGAGATCCTTGCAATAGATTCCTCGGTGCTGCCCGAAAGTCGAACCGTGCGGGTACGCGGCCGCCTGCCCAACCCGGGCATGCAGCTTCGGCCCGGCATGTTCGCCAACGTGCAAGTGGTCCGCGACGAGATCCGCGAGGTCGTCACGGTGCCGCGAACCGCGATTTCCTACAACACCTACGGCGATTTCGTGTTCGAGGTCGTCGACGGGCAGGGCGGGCAGAAGACGGTCGAGCGCGTCAGCGTCACCACCGGTGACGTCCGCGACGGCGAAGTCGAAATCGTCGATGGCGTCCAAGCCGGTGCGACGGTGGTCGGCGCCGGCCTTCTGCGTTTGCGCAACAACCAGCCGGTCGAGGTGGTTGCCGAAACGACGGCCGAAGCGACCTCGGGACAGGGCTGATGCGTTTCACCGATATCTTCGTCAGGCGTCCGGTGCTGGCCACCGTCGTCAGCCTGCTGATTCTCTTGATGGGCCTGCGCGCAGCCATGCAGCTGGAAGTACGCCAGTTCCCTGAACTCGAAAGCACGACCGTTACCGTCAGCACGGCCTACCCGGGTGCGGATTCGGAACTGGTCAAGGGTTTCGTGACGACCCCGCTGCAGCAGGCGATCGCCGAAGCCGAGGGGATCGACTATCTGTCGTCCACGAGCACGCTTGGGCAGTCGACCATAGAAGCGCGCATGGTCCTCGATTACGATGCCAACGACGCACTGGCCGAAATTCAGTCCAAGGTGGCCAGCCAGCGCGACGTGCTGCCCGAAGCGGTACGCGACCCGGTCATTACTTCGACCACCGGCGAATCCACCGCGCTGATGTATATCGCGTTCTTCAGCGAGACCATGGCCGTGCCGCGGATCACCGACTATCTGATCCGCGAAGTCCAGCCGCGGCTGCAGGCCATTGCCGGCGTGGGCAAGGCGGAACTGCTCGGTCGGACCTTCGCTCAGCGAATCTGGATAGATCCGGTCCGCCTGGCGGCCATCGACATGACGCCCAGCGAACTGGTCGGTATCCTGCTGGAAAACAATTTCCTTGCCGGCGTCGGCCGTACCCGAGACGAACTGGTGCGCATCGACCTCAAGTCCACTACCGACGTCTCGAGTCCGGAGGCGTTCGAGGCGCTGGTGGTCAAGGAAGTCGACGGCAGCATCATCCGGCTCAAAGACATCGCGCGCTCGGAACTGGGCGCGGAGACCTATTCGCAAACCAACAATTACAAGGGCCAGCCTTCCACCTACGTCGCGATCGAGCTGGCGCCGGGAGCGAACCCGCTGGACGTGGCCGCCGCGGTGCGCGACGAACTCCCCGGGATTCGCGAGCAGCTGCCCGCCGGCCTGGAGGTGGAACTGGCCTACGACGCCTCGGAGTTCATCGAAAGCTCGATCAAGGAAGTGATCATGACGCTGGCCGAAGCGGTGGTGATCGTGCTGGTCGTGGTTTTTCTGACCCTGGGCTCGCTGCGCGCGGCCGTGGTTCCCTCGGTCGCCGTGCCGCTTTCGCTGATCGGCGGCGCGCTGTTGATGCTGATGCTCGGGTTCTCGCTCAATCTGCTGACGCTGCTGGCCATGGTCCTGGCTATCGGCCTGGTGGTCGACGATGCCATCATCATCGTGGAAAACGTTCACCGTCACATCGAAGAGGGTGAGTCGAGGTTCGAAGCCGCGCTGCACGGCGCGCGTGAGATGGCCACGCCGGTGATCGCGATGACGACGACCCTGATCGCCGTCTATGCGCCCATCGGCTTCATGGGCGGACTGGTCGGCTCGCTGTTTACCGAGTTCGCGTTCACGCTCGCAGGCGCCGTGCTGGTTTCCGGCGTCATCGCGTTGACCCTGTCGCCGATGCTGTCGGGGAAGATTCTGAAACCGCACGGCAATGCCACGCGCTTCGAAGGCATCGTGGAGCGAAATTTCCAGCGCCTTGCCGACGGCTACAAGTCGACGCTTTCCCGGGTGCTGAAGTCGGTCCCCGCAGTGATGGTGTTTGCGGTCGTGGTGTTGATCTCGATCGTGTTCATGCTGCGGCTGAGCCAGAATGAACTGGCGCCCACCGAAGACCAGGGGATTCTGCTCTACCAGGGCCAGGCACCGCAGACCGCGACGCTGGAGTATTTGCAGCAGTACGGCAACCAGTTGCAGAATCGCTTCGAGAAACTGCCCGGCTACGACGAGAGTTTCATGCTGCTCGGCTCGTTCGGGCCCAACACGGTTTTCGGCGGCTTCAAGCTCAAGCCGTGGGACGAACGCGACGTCTCCCAGTTCGAGGTCCAGCCGCTGCTGCAGGACGCGGTATCGGATGTGACCGGCCTGCGCACATCGATCTTCACCCGGCCATCGGTCCCCGGGTCCGGGCAGGGGCTGCCGCTGCAATTCGTCATCACTACAGCGCAATCCTACGAGCAGCTCAACGAAGTCGCCGACGAGATGATCGGCCGCGCGATGGCAAGCGGATTGTTCGGCTTCGTGCAGAAGTCGATCGAGTTCGATCGGCCGATGACACGCATCGTGATCGACCGCGAGCGCGCGGCGGACCTGGGGCTTTCCATGGCCGATGTGGGGCGTGAACTGTCTTCGCTGCTGGGTGGCGGATTCATCAACCGTTTCAACCTCCAGGGCCGATCCTACGAGGTGATTCCGCAGGTGGAGCGCGATTTGCGCGCCAGGGCCGAGCAACTCAATGACTACTATATTCGGACCGGGTCGGGCCAACTGGTGCCGCTGGGCGGCATCGTTTCTTTCGAACCCACGGTAGAACCCTCGCAGCGGACCCAGCACAACCAGCTCAACTCGCTTGCGCTGGAAGGCGTGCTCAGAGGCGGCGCGGCCATGGGCGAGGCGATCGAATTCCTCGAGCAGGCGGCTGTCGAGACGTTTCCGTTGGGCTTCACATACGACTACAAGGGTGAATCCAGGCAGTTCAAGCAGCAGGGCGGCGCGTTGCTGGTCACGTTTTTCCTGTCGCTGCTGGTCATCTACCTTGTGCTGGCCGCGCAGTTCGAAAGCTGGCGCGATCCGTTCATCATCCTGGTTTCGGTACCGCTTTCGATTGCCGGGGCCATGGCGTTCATCATGCTCGGCGCGTCCAGCATGAACATCTACACCCAGGTCGGCCTCATCACTTTGATCGGCGTGGTATCGAAGAACGGCATCCTGATCGTAGAGTTCGCCAACCAGCTCCAGGTCGACAAGGGCCTGGACCGTCACCAGGCCGTGATCGAGGCCGCGGCCATCCGGCTGCGTCCCATCCTGATGACTTCGGTCGCCCTGATCGTGGCCATGGTGCCGCTGCTGACGGCCAGCGGGCCGGGTGCGGAAAGCCGCTTTGCGATCGGACTGACCATCGCGACCGGACTCGGTATCGGGACGGTGTTGACCGTGTTCGTGCTGCCGGCCTTTTATTGTCTGCTGGCGCGGGACCATGCCGCGCAGCGGCAGGGCGAAAGCGGTGAGGCGGCCGAAGCGCCGGCATAAGGGCGTCCGGGCGCCACGCGACCCGGTTCGAATTGGCCGGGTGCGGCGGCTTTTAAATCAAATTAAACTTAAAACTTAAAACTTAAAACTTAAAACTTAAAACTTAAAACTTAAAACTTAAAACTTAAAACTTAAATCTTCGAATTCATTTCGCCACGCGCTGCGCGCTTGCAGGCGACCTACTTTTCACAAGCGCCTGAAAAGTAGGCAAAAGCGCTTTTTACAGGCGGGGGCAGAGGGTTGCGGTGCGGGCTGATGGGGTCGGTGGTTAAATGTTTGATCACGTTGCTCGCTGGAGATCTTTTTGTCCGTTCGTCATGTTCCGCTTTGGCTCCCGGGTGGTGAAAGGATCTCGGCTTCGACGGTTATCGGAGCGGGTTCATGGCGATCGCGTCGCGTTGTGTGCTTCGGTGGATGCTGAAGAAGGTTCCAGTCTGGGGCCTTGAGCGGGGTCGGCGGCCCGACGGGCTTTGTCCTTCCAGCCGACGCCCGCCGCCTGACTTTGTCCATATTATTTGTTGTGGGAGGCGCATCCTGCGCCGATGGGCGGGCGCTATCGGGGCTGGAACCCCGTCCCGCGAGAAGCCAGTGAAAAACCTGGCAACGCCCGCCACCGGACAAGAAGCCAGACCGAAACCAGGCCCGGACCGTCCTAACCGCACCGGAACTGAAACCCGCTTCAGCATCCCCAGCCGAACAGTGCCGGCACGATCACGACAACCCCGCTCCGATAACCATTGAAGCCGGAATCCATTCTTCACCCGTGAGCCGAAGAAGAACACGCCGCACGGACAAGAAGATCCGCAATCAAAGCCCCATACCTGACACCAAACCCCCAGACCCCTCCGACCAGCACTGCCAACAGCTGCCGCCTGTAAAGCGCATTTTTGGTTACTTTTTTTGCAACCGAAAAAAGTCACTCGCATCAGCCAGCGCAGCTGGCGGCGAAACGGCCTTTGAATTTGAATTTGAAGTTGAATTTGAAGTTGATTTAAAAGCCGCCGCACTAGGCTCCAGTGCAAAAACAACGCTTGATTCACGCCGCATCCGAGACCATGTAATCGAAAGCGAACTCAACAAACGGGAATCCCTGCAATGAAAATCCTGATCGTACTCACGTCGCACGACAAGCTCGGCCACACCGACGAGAAGACCGGCTTCTGGCTGGAAGAATTCGCCGCCCCGTACTACGCGTTCATCGACGCCGGTGCCGAAGTCACGCTGGCCTCGCCGAAGGGCGGTCAGCCGCCGTTGGACCCGACCAGCAACGAGGAAGAGCATCAGACCGCCTCGACGCGGCGCTTTCAGGATGACGAAGTGGCGAAGCAGGCGTTGGCCAATACGCACAAGCTCTCGGAGATCGACCCCGGGGACTTCGACGCCGTGTTTTACCCGGGCGGTCATGGCCCGCTTTGGGATCTGAGCCGGAATCAGGATTCCGCCGAACTGGTCCGCACCATGCTGGAATCGGGCAGGCCGGTGGGCGCGGTCTGCCACGCCCCGGCGGTGCTGACTGAAGTCAAGGGCACAAACGGCGGCTATTTCGTCTCCGGCAAGCGCGTGACCGGCTTTACCAATACCGAAGAAGAAGCCGTCGGCCTCAGCGATGTGGTTCCGTTCCGGGTCGAGTCGCGCCTGGTCCAGCGCGGCGGTCAGTTCCGGCGCGGCGATGACTGGGCTTCCCATGTCGAAGTGGACGGTCTGCTTGTCACCGGCCAGAACCCGGCCTCGTCAGCCCCGGCGGCCGAAGCGATGATCAGGATACTGGAGCAAAAAGCGTCGTAACGCTTTATATTGAACAAGCGGCCGTTCAGGTTTTGGACGCGTTGATAGCTTGAGATTAAAAAGCCATGATTTCCAGGTTCGATGAGCGCATTTCTCGAAAAAGTATTTTTGCCTGGATGGCGCTCGCAACGGGCCTGGTTCTGCTGGTTCCGTTGATCGCCATGCAGTTCACCGGCGAGGTGAATTGGCGTGGAGGCGATTTCATCGCGATGGGTGCTCTCCTGTTCGGCACGGCCAGTCTTTTCGTGCTCGCGGCCCGAAGATCCTCGCCCGGCGTTCGACTGGCCATCGGCGGCTTGTTCGCGGTGGCGTTTCTCTACCTGTGGGCGGAGCTGGCGGTGGGCGTCTTCACGAAGCTGGGAAGCTGATCAGCTGCTTCCGGCGCGGACAAGCGCTTGCCCCGCCCTTCAGGCGAGTTCTCAATCATGCACCGTGGTTTCTCAAGCGTCGTTCAGTAGGTAGCGCGCGGCCTGGCGATACCGCGCCATCGTCTGCTCGATGATTTCGGGCGGGATGGACGGACCGGGCGGTTTCTTGTCCCAGTCCAGCGTTTCCAGGTAGTCGCGCACGAACTGCTTGTCGAAGCTGGGCGGACTGATGCCGAGCTGCCATTCGTCCTCGGGCCAGAAGCGTGATGAGTCCGGGGTAAGCACTTCATCGATCAGGTAGAGGTGGCCGTCGTCGTCGACGCCGAACTCGAACTTGGTGTCTGCAATGATGATGCCGCGCTCGCGGGCATAGGCGCCGGCGCGCAGGTAGATGGCCAGGCTGACGTCGCGCACCCTGATGGCCAGTTCCGGGCCGATCAGTTCCTGCATTCGGTCGAAGTCGATGTTCTGGTCGTGGTCGCCGGTCTGTTCCTTGGTCGACGGCGTGAAGATCGGTTCGCGCAGCCGTGCCGACTGCTGCAGGCCCTTCGGCAGCTTGACGCCCGAAATCGCGCCGTCGGCCCGATAATCCCGCCAGCCGGAACCTGCCAGGTAACCGCGCACGATGGCTTCAACGGGCAGGGGCTTGAGCGCGCGCACCAGCATCGAGCGCGATTCGAGTTGTGCGGCCAGCCCGCTGTTGCCCAGGACCTCGGCCAGGCCGTCTTCGATGATGTGATTCCGGATCAGGTCATTGAACTGCGTGAACCAGAAGCGCGAGATGCGGGTGAGCATTTCACCCTTGCCCGGAATCGGATCCGGCAGGATGACGTCGAATGCACTCAGGCGATCCGACGCGATGATCAGCAGGCGATCTTCATCGACGCGGTAAATGTCGCGCACCTTGCCCTGGTGGACGCGTTCGAGCGGCGGGACGGGATAATCGGTCACGGTAGCCTGTAAAATGGTGGCTCGACCGGATTATACGTGATTGCTGCCGCTAGACACCGCGGCGGGATAAAAACAGGAACGCTTCGATGCAACAGTCTCTGGTGATTGCCCCTTCCATTCTTTCCGCCGATTTCGCCCGGCTGGGCGAAGAAGTCGAGACCGTGCTGGACGCTGGCGCCGACTGGGTGCATTTCGACGTGATGGACAATCACTACGTGCCGAACCTGACGATCGGACCCATGGTGTGCAAGGCGCTGCGCGATCACGGCATCACGGCTCCCATCGACGTCCACCTGATGGTCAAGCCGGTCGACCGCATCATTCCCGATTTCGCCGCCGCCGGCGCCGGCGTGATCAGCTTCCACCCCGAAGCCACCGAGCACGTGGATCGCACGCTGGGCCTGATCCGCGAGCAGGGCTGTCGGGCCGGGCTGGTATTCAATCCGGCCACATCGCTGGACGTGCTCGAATGGGTCATCGACAAGGTCGACCTGGTGCTGATCATGTCGGTCAATCCGGGCTTCGGCGGTCAGAAGTTCATCCCGGCCGCGCTGGACAAGCTCCGGCGGGCCCGCCGGATCATCGACGATTCCGGGCGCGATATTCGGCTGGAAATCGACGGCGGGGTGAAGCCGGACAACGCGCGCGACGTGATTGCGGCCGGCGCCGACACGCTGGTCGCCGGCTCGGCGATTTTCGGCGCCGACAACTACGGCGAAGTCATCGCCCGCATGCGCGCCTCGGCTTCCATCTGACTCGTTGCCGGGATCAGTTTTCCTGGAAACCAGATATTTGTGTGGAAGAGAATTTCGGCCCTGATCAATCCGAACCACGGTCTCGAGACGTCTCCCCGCAACCGACCGGCCAGCCGGCTATCAAGTGATTCGTCAGCCAGCTAATTGGCGATAATGAGTTTTCATTCGGCGCGCCTGATGCTGTCCAGCCAGCGCGCGAGTTCGAGTAGCTTCGGCCGTCGCTGGACGCAATAAGGCGCCAGCCAACGCCAGGCGCCGCTGGTGGCCGCCGAAAATCTTTGCTGCGGGTGGCCCGAGCATGGCGGCGAAGCCGCCGGGCATGTTCCAGATGACTTCATCGGCGCTGCAAAGGATGCAGGCACAATCGATGGTTATTACGGCATGATAGCGACTTGACGCAGCCCAAAAGGACATTGCATCCATCGTGAACGAAGAACCGATTACAACTATTCGCGGCGCGCTGGAATCCGGCCGTTTGACGATCAACGCACTGGACGACGGCAGCGGCGTGCTGCTGGACGTTGATGGAGAGCAGCTACTGACCCTGAACCGCACCGGCATGCGGCTGGTCCAGGCCATCGACGACGGCGCCGCGTCGGTTGAAGCGTTGCGCGACATGCTGCTGGATGAATTCGAGGTTGAGGCCGAACGGGCCGAGGCCGATGCTCAGGCGTTCGTCGGCGAAGTCGCGAAGGCGCTGTAGTCTGTTGGCTGGTTGGATGCCGACGGCGCATACCGGTCCGACCGGGGCGGGGAATCCCTGTCATAGCGGAATCCGACATTGATTGGCGTCATCCCCTGAATTGCCTGAAACCCGAAATCGGAATCCGTATTTCCACCCGTCAACCGTCTATCTTTCAACCAACAGCCATCACCCCGCGATCTCCGAAACCGGGGTTTTCAACCGCCGACCATTTTTCGCCACCAGGGTTTCTTCGGCGTCGGCAGTGCACGATGCAACAGTTCAAGTTCCAATTGCCGGCCGGCGGCCAGGTCGGTGGGATAGGCCTCGATGATTAGCCGGGCCGCCTCGATGCTGGTCCATTTGGAAATGGGTTCACGAGCCGGGGTCAGCTGAGGAATGCGGCGTCGGTCGCGGTGGGCGTCCGATGCGGCCACGTGGATGTAACCGTTTTGCACCATGAACTTCGCCGATTGTTGCACGACCTCGCCGAACCGGCCGGTGCATGACTGCACGGTGACCTGGCCCAGGCAACCCATCTGTACCCATTCACCCAGGCGTTGGGGCATCCGGCGCAATTCGCTGTTTCGTTCCGGGTGCGCGATCACTGGCGTCAGGCCCATGGCCAGCAGTTGTTCGAGCAGATGTTCGGCACCCATGGGGACCGTATGCACCGGCAGTTCCACCAGTGCGGCCTTGCCCTTGTTGGCGATCGTCAGCGCCGAGCCGCAGTCGAGCTCGGCCGGCAGTTCCGGGGTGAGATGCAGCTCACAGCCGGGCAGGATGTTCAGTCCGATGGCCGCTTTTTGCAACGCATCGTTGAGTTGCTCAATACCGGAGCGAATCCGCTGCGCGGGATTGGAGTACACGCCGTTGAGATGATGCGGGGTGACAACCGTGGTCGAGATGCCGTCGGCCACGGCAATGCGCGCCATTGCCAGCGACTGCTCCATTTCCCTGGAGCCGTCGTCTATGCCGGGGAGCATGTGGCAGTGCAGATCAGTCAGCATGGGCACAGTATGCCAGTCGGCTCGGCAGATCGTCGTTTTGTTTTTTGGTCGTTTTGTCTTTTCGTCGTTCCGCATAGCGGCAAGCCGTTCTCGACCAAACGACCAAACGACCAGACACGGCATAATGATGGTTTGAAAAATATTTCGGTTTCCCCAGGTATGAATTTCGAATTGTTGGCACATAGCGCGGCCGCCCGGCGCGGCAGGCTCCGGTTACCGCGAGGCCGCGTAGAGACGCCCGCGTTCATGCCGGTGGGCACCTACGGCACGGTCAAGGGCATGACGCCGGAGGAGTTGCGCGGCATCGGCGCCGAGATCATCCTGGGTAATACGTTTCACCTGATGCTGAGACCCGGAACCGAGGTGATTGCCGCGCATGGCGACCTGCACGATTTCATGCACTGGAACGGCCCCATCCTGACTGATTCGGGCGGCTTTCAGGTCTGGAGTCTGGCCGAGTTGCGCAAGCTCGATGAAAAAGGTGTGACCTTCGCCTCGCCGATCGACGGCAGTCGCATCTTCATGGGGCCCGAAGAGTCCATGGCGGTGCAGCGTGCTCTGGGTTCGGATATCGTCATGATCTTCGACGAGTGCACCGCCTACCCGGCGACGCTGGACGAGGCGCGCGCGTCCATGGAGCGCTCGCTGCGCTGGGCCGAGCGCTCGAAAGCCGCGCATGGCGATTCGCCAGCCGCGCTGTTCGGTATCGTCCAGGGTGGTATGTATCCGGAACTGCGGGCGATCTCCGCGGCCGCGCTGATCGATATCGGTTTCGACGGTTACGCTATCGGCGGACTGAGCGTTGGCGAGCCCGAGGCAGATCGGATCGACATGCTCGACGCCACCTGTCCCAAGCTGCCGGAATGCCGTCCGCGCTACCTGATGGGCGTCGGCCGGCCCGAGGACATCGTCGCGGCGGTTGCGCGCGGCGTCGACATGTTCGACTGCGTATTGCCTACGCGCAACGCCCGCAACGGGCATCTGTTTACCCGATTTGGTGACATCAAGATCAAGAATGCGCGCTACCGCATGGACACCACGCCGCTGGACGCGGACTGCGATTGCTATACCTGCCGCAACTACTCGCGTGCTTACCTGAAACATCTGCACCGCTGCAACGAGATCCAGGGCGCACGCCTGGCGACCATCCACAATCTGTATTACTACCAGCAGCTCATGCGGGAAATTCGCGACGCGATCGAGGTCGATGAATTCGGCGGATTCGTGCGCAAATTCGAGGCAGATCGGAAGCGCGGCATAGGCTGAGGCGGCGCCGCGGGTTTACGTCAAAGCCGGGTCCGACCTGCTTGGAAGCCTGCCCGGCAGGCGAACGGCCCGACCGCTTGCCCGATCCCCGATCGCCTGCTGGCCGAACGGCTGCAGGATCATTTGCCCGTTGTCGACCACCAACCGCCAAACCGGAGGCCGATAACCAGCCAAACAGTTAACCCGAAACCCCCATCAGCTTGCGTACTTCATCGCGCCTGGCCATCCCGTCCTTGTAGCCGAGTTCCATGAGTTCGCGGCAGAATTCGGCTTCGAACAGCAGGTAGCTGGGCAGGCGGCCCGGACCCCAGGCGCCGACGCCCTTGAGCAGGGTCTTGACGCTGGCCGGAACGCGGTGCATGTGCCGATTGGATACTTCACGCAGGTCTTCGCTGGGCTGAATCAGCAGTGCATCGATTTTTTTCAGTCCGGTCTCGGGACGGTGCTGCGCGGGAACGACTTCGAGCGTGCGGTTGATCCGCTTGAGGCGCGAGAGATCGTTGTTGAGATAGTCCATGAAGATCACGTCGAGCAGGTAGCCGCCGATATCCCCCAGCGTCGGGTAGCGCTCGCAGACCTCGGGCTCGGGGTCCTGCAATTCGTCGCGTGTGCCGATGATCACGACTCTGTCCGCGCCCATATGGATGGGCGGGCTCAGCGGTGTGGTGTGACGCATGCCGCCGTCGCCGAAGTATTCGTTGCCGATGCGCTGGGCCGGAAACAGCAGCGGCAGCGCGGCGCTGGCAAGCAGGTGGCCGGCGTCGATCGCGCAGCGGACCCCGGCGCGCTTGTAACGATTCCATTCGACGAATTCATCGCGCCCCTGGAAGAAAGTGACCGCGCGCGAGGTGGCGTAGCCGGAGGCGGTAATCAGCAAGGCGTCGAGGTGCCCTTCGTCTATCGCGCGCCGGATGCCTTTGGTGTCCAGCTCCCGCTCCAGCAGCTGGCCCAACGGCCGATTGTCCAGCAGCGCTTTCGGGTTGGCGATACCAAGCCCGCCCAGCGTCATCGACGCCAGCCAGTGCAGGCCGGTGCCCATGTTGTGCAGCCAGCCGGTGCGATAGATGTGACGGCAGCGGAAATTGCCCCAGAACTGCGCCAGCCGCTCTGCGCCGTAGGCGAAATTCTCGGCGTGGCTGGCCATGACTGCTGCGTTGATGCCGCCTGCCGAGGTGCCTGCAATGATTCGGAAAGGCGTTTCGGGACCCGGCAGATACTCGGCCATGGCCTTGAGCACGCCCACTTGGTAGGCACCGCGGGCGCCGCCGCCGGGCAGCATCAGAGCGGGTCGTGGCGGGCTGTCGTTCATTCCGGATCCTCGATCTTGCGTCGGGTTCTTCCTGTCACAGACCGGGTGCGGTGCGATCGGCGTTCATCAGCCGTCGCTGAGCACGATCGATTCGAAGCCGTTTTCGCGCAGTTCGCGCCGTGCGCTGTCGGCCGCACGAGCCGTGTCGTAAGGACCCAGGCGGACACGATGCCAGCTTTCGCCGTTTACGCTCACGCTCTGGATTCGAGCCACCAGGCCGAGCATGGCCAGTCTGGCCTTGAGCGCCTCGGCGTCTTCGGCCGAGCGGAAGGAACCGGCCTGAATCAGGTAACTGCCCCCGGCGGGTGTGGCTGGCTGCTCGGGATTTTCGCGCGCGCGCTGCTCGATCTCGCGGTTGGGCACGACCACTTCGATTTCCGGCAGCACCGTAAAGAAATCATAGCGGCCGTCGCGTTCGCCCGAGTCCCCGTCGCCCGGTGCCTCGATGATGGGCGGATCGTCCCGGCCGGTCGGCGGGCCGGCGGTGGCTTCGTCGCCGTGCGGCAGGTAGCCGCCCAGCCAGGCCAGCAGTGCCAGTCCGAGACCGCAGCAAAGCCCGGCAGCGAAGCTGAAAATGCCGACCGAAGCGCCGGAACTTCCGCGTCTTGCCTGTTTGCGCGCCATTACATCTGCTCCGGTGCGCCAACACCGATCAGGGCCAGGCCGCCCGCAATGACGTGGCGGACCGCGCTGATCAGGTTCAGGCGGGCATTGCGCAGGTCGTCGTCATCGTCGACCAGAATGGCCACTGCGTTGTAGTAGGTATGGAACTGGCCGGCCAGGTCATGCAGGTAATGGGCGATATCGTGCGGCGCACGCCGGCGCGCGGCCATCTCGATGATTTCCGGCCAGCGACCCATCGCCTGCATCAGTGCGCGCTCGTGTTTTTCAGTCAGTCGCCTGAGTGCCGCATCGCCGATAGTCGGGTTGTGCTTCATGCCGCGACCGTCGAGTTGACGAAAGATGCTGTGGATTCGGGCGTGCGCGTACTGGATGTAGAACACCGGGTTTTCGTTGGCCCGCGACTTGGCCAGGTCGAGGTCGAAATCCAGGTGCTGGTCGTGCGAGCGCATGATGTAGAAATAGCGTGCGGCGTCTTTGCCGACCTCTTCGCGCAGCTGCCTGAGCGTCGTGAATGCGCCCGAGCGCGTCGACATCTGGATTTTCTCGCCGCCGCGGTAAAGCACCGCGAATTGGACCAGCGGAAATTCCAGCCGCTCCGGGTCTTCGCCGAGCCCGCGTGCGGCCGCCTTCAGGCGCGGTACATAGCCATGATGATCGGCGCCGAATATATAGATGAGCTTGCCGGGACAGCGCTCCAGCTTGTCGAGCAGGTAAGCGACGTCGGATGCGAAATAGGTCGTGCGGCCGTTTTCGCGGATTACGACGCGATCCTTGTCGTCGCCGAGATCCGAGGATCGGAACCAGCGCGCGCCGTTTTCGGTATACAGCCAGCCGCCGGCCTCCAGCCGTGCCAGGGCGCGCTCGAGCGCGCCACTGTCGTCGAGTTCGCGCTCCGAGAACCAGCGGTCGAAGACCACGCCGAACTCCTCGAGATCTTCGCGAATGTCGGACAGCATCGCGTCCAGGGCGGTCTTGAAGCACGCTTCGTAGCCGGAGTCGCCAAGCAGCTCGCGCGCCCGGCCGACCAGTGCATCGATGTGTGCTTCCTTGTCACCGTCGGCGGATTCGGAAGCGTCCGGCGGAATGCCGTCGGCCACGACACGCCAGGGATGGCGCAGCTTGTCGCCGTTGTTGCTGCGCAGGGTGCGCGCGATGTCGTAGATGTAGTCGCCACGGTAGCCGTTATCGGGAAAGCGGGGTGATTCCCCGCAAAGTTCCAGGTAGCGAATCCAGACCGATGCCGCCAGGATGTCCATCTGGCGACCGTGGTCGTTGACGTAGTATTCGCGCGCCACGCGGTGGCCGGCCGCGGCCAGAATGGACGAGACCGATGCGCCGTAGGCGGCGCCGCGCCCATGGCCGACGTGCAGTGGGCCGGTCGGATTGGCGCTGACGTATTCGGCCAGCACGTCTTCCTTTTCACCGGCCTGCAGATGGCCGTATCGATGTCCTGCCGACAGCACTTCGCGTATGACCGAGCGCAAGTGGTGGTCGCTGGCGAAGAAATTGAGAAAACCGGGGCCGGCGATGTCGATCTGGCGAACCCGCTTGGACGCCGGAAGCTTGGCGACGATCATTTCTGCGACCTCGCGCGGTTTGCGGCGTGCGGCCTTTGCCAGCACGAGCGCAACATTGCAGGCATAGTCGCCATGTTCCGGATCGCGCGGCTGGTCGACCTGGAATGAGGTTTCGATATCGCGGGGAAGCTTGTCGTCCCGCTTGAGGTAACCGACGGCCTGGTGGATCAATTCTTCGATGTGCGCGCGCATGAATTTGGTAGGGTCGCAGAGCCGGCATTCGGGACTGGGTTATTGTACCGGGGCCGGTCGTCGGGTGTTGCCGGCGCGTTATCCACAAAACCTGTGGATAACCATGTGGGCAATCCTCCACTGTTGCTCCGCACGACACTGGACAGCGAGAGTGTTCTGGATTGGTCAATAATGTCTCATGTTTATTTTATGTATATTTATCATAGTTTTATAGTCTTAACTTCAACAATCGGCTGGTAAATTTTCACCAAGCCGCTGTTTTTTTACCGGCGCGTGACACTGTGAATAAACATCGGGGACCGCCGCCGGGCGAAATTGAGGAAATGTGATGGGTTTAACGGTCAGGAAGTTCAATGAAGCGGCGCCGGAACTTGGCGCCCGAGTGTGGCTGGATACTGCGGCGACCGTGATCGGTGCGGTGCGTTTGCACGATGACGTTTCGATCTGGCCCAACGTCGTTCTGCGCGGTGATGTCAACACGATCGAAATAGGCGCCCGAAGCAACATCCAGGATGCGGTAGTCGGTCACGTGACGCATGACGGCCCCTACTCGCCCGGCGGCATCCCGCTGGTGGTGGGCGAAGATGTCACCGTGGGTCACGCCGCGGTGCTGCATGCATGCACTATCGGCGACCGTTGCCTGGTGGGTATGGGGGCACTCGTGCTCGACGGCGCGGAACTCGAATCCGACGTTATGCTGGCTGCCGGCAGCCTGGTCGGTCCCGGCAAGCGGCTCGAGGCGGGGTGGCTCTACCGCGGCCGGCCGGCCGAACCGATCCGGAAATTGAGCGAGCGGGAACTCGAGATGCTGAAATATTCGGCCGAGCATTACGTGCGGTTGAAGAATACCTACCTGGTCGGCAGCGGCGAAGAATTCGGCAATGCCTGATGGCCCGGGACCGGAAAATCCCGGTTCGACAGTATTGACCCGGCGGGTCGAAATAGGCGATACTACACGGCTAGCCGGGGTGTAGCGCAGCCTGGTAGCGCAACTGCTTTGGGAGCAGTAGGTCGCAGGTTCGAATCCTGCCACCCCGACCAGCCGCGCCGGGCGCCGCCACAGCGCCTGGTTCGGCTGACAAGAACGGGCAGCGGGTCGGACTGGTTCCGAATCGGTTGCCGATAGCGGACTCTGCGGCGGAATTGGATTTGCGCCTGTAGCTCAATCGGATAGAGCATCGGCCTTCTAAGCCGAGGGTTGCAGGTTCGAGTCCTGCCAGGCGCGCCACCAACAGTTGCGGTGGCGACCGGGCAAGGTCTGCAGAGAAACGTTTTACAATGGTGGGCGTAGCTCAGGGGTAGAGCACTGGATTGTGGCTCCAGCGGTCGTGGGTTCAAATCCCATCGTCCACCCCATTTTCAGCCTGGGAACGGCGCGTCCGTTTTCGGGGCATCAATACAATGGGCCGTTAGCTCAATTGGTAGAGCAGTGGACTCTTAATCCATTGGTTGTAGGTTCGAGTCCTACACGGCCCACCATGTGCTTCCAGCGCGACTCATGTGACAAAGCCTTTGGCGCTGGATATGTCGCGAATCGAAGATTCATGACGAGAATTCCTTGAGACAAATAAGCGAGTTGACTTCCCAATGCAGGTATCGATGGAAAAAACCGGCGACCTGGGTCGCCGCCTGACGGTCGAATTGCCGACCGACCAGATTGACCAGAAGGTCTCCGGCCGTCTCGACGAACTCCGTGGCCAGGTGCGTCTCAAGGGCTTTCGCCCCGGCAAGGTACCGATGAATGTGGTGCGCCAGCGCTACGGGGCGCAGGTACGCCAGGAAGTACTGCAGGAAAGCATGCAGAACGCGCTCCAGGAGGCCATCACCGAGCAGAAATTGCGGGTGGCCGGCGTTTCGAGCATGAATCCGGATGACAGCGCCGAAGGCGACGACTTCCGATTTATCGCCGAGGTCGAAGTGTTCCCGGAACTGCCCGAAATCGAAGTCGATGAGATGAAAATCGATCGGCCGGTGGTCGAGATCGGCGAGTCCGACGTCGACGACATGATCAAGACGCTGCGCGAACAGCGCCGGAGCTGGTCGGATGCCGGTCGTGCGGCCGCCGAGGGGGATCGTGTCAGCCTGGAATTTCACGCCCTGGCCGGTGAGCAGCGCATTCCGGAAACCGGCGAACACAAGCTGCAGCCGGTGCTCGGCAGCGGCGCGATGTTCGAAGATTTCGAGCAGGCGCTGACCGGGCTCGAAGCGGGCGACGAGAAGACCGTCGAACTCGGGTTTCCCGAGGATTTCGGCGACCCCGAACTGGCCGGCAAGACCGCAGAGGTGACCATCAGGGTCAATGCCGTCGAAGCCTCCGAAATGCCCGAAGCCGACGATGAATTCGCCGGGGAATTCGGCATCGAGGGCGGCATGGAGCAGATGCGCATCGACGTTCGCAAGAACCTTGAACGCGAAATGCGCGGCGCGCGCACCAACCAGCTCAAGAAGGCGGTCACCGACGGCCTGGCTGAGCGTTTCGCCGATTTCAGCCTGCCGGATTCGGCTGTGCGCCAGGAGCTTCAGCAGATGCAGGCGCAGCTTCGCCAGCAGTACGGCGAGCAGGTCGACCTGCCGGAAGACCAGCTGCGACCGGGTGCCGAACGGCGAGTCAGGCTCGGGTTTCTGTTGGCAGAGATCGCGCGTCAGCATGACCTCGAAATCGATGCCGACCGGGTCGAAGCCCGAATCGCCGAGATTGCCGAGACCTACGAGAACCCTTCGGAAGTCATCGAGCTGTACCGCCAGAACGAACAATTGATCGGGCAGATCGAAAACTCGGTCCTCGAAGAGCAGGTGGTCGACTGGGTGCTCGACAATGCGAGCGTCAGGGACAACGAAATGACATTCAAGCAACTGATGGAATCGGCATGAATGAACGGGGCATGAACGAACAGGCGCTGAATCTGGTTCCGATGGTCGTCGAGCAGTCGGCTCGCGGCGAGCGTGCCTACGACATCTATTCGCGCCTGCTCAAGGAACGCGTGATTTTTGTCGTCGGACCGATCGAAGATTATGCGGCCAATTTAATCGTGGCGCAGCTTCTTTATCTGGAAAGCGAGAACCCGGAGAAGGACATCAACGTCTACATCAATTCGCCGGGCGGTTCGGTGACTGCGGGCATGGCCATCTACGACACCATGCAGTTTGTCAGGCCCGACGTGTCGACCATGTGCATCGGTCAGGCCGCCAGCATGGGCGCGCTGCTGCTGGCCGCCGGATGCAAGGACAAGCGCTATGCGCTGCCGCACTCGCGCGTGATGATTCACCAGCCGCTGGGCGGGTTTCAGGGCCAGGCCTCGGATATCGACATCCATGCGCGAGAAATCCTGAAAATGAAGGATCAGCTCAACCGGATTCTGCAGCAGCATACCGGCCAGGACATGACGACCATCGAGCAGGATACCGATCGCGACAAATTCATGTCGGCCGGCGAGGCTGCCGAATACGGTCTGATCGACCATGTCCTGGAAAGTCGGGATTCCGAGGTCGGCTAGGGCTGAGCCTGCTTTATTATCCGTGAACCGATCTTCCGAGTCCGGCTTGACGCCGCGCTGGCCGTTTTGGGTTACCATTTGCAACGAGATCGTCCGAAACGAGAATCATGAGCGAAACTTCCAGCGATAACAAGGTCTTGTACTGCTCTTTCTGCGGAAAGAGCCAGCACGAGGTGCGCAAGCTCATCGCCGGCCCGAGTGTCTACATCTGCGACGAATGCGTCGAGTTGTGCAACGACATTATCCGGGAAGAGCTCGAAGACGCCAGCATGGGCGAGCGCGAACGCCTGCCCACGCCGCAGGAAATCCATGAATTTCTTGATGAGTATGTCATCGGCCAGCCCCAGGCCAAGCGCGTGCTCTCGGTCGCGGTATACAACCATTACAAGCGCCTCGAATCGTACAAGCACCGCGAGGACGTGGAACTGGCCAAGAGCAACATCCTGCTGATCGGACCGACCGGCTCGGGCAAGACCCTGCTGGCCGAAACCCTGGCGCGCATGCTCAATGTGCCGTTCACGATTGCCGACGCGACTACGCTGACCGAGGCCGGCTACGTGGGTGAGGATGTCGAAAACATCATCCAGAAGCTCCTGCAGAAATGCGAATACGATGTTGAAAAAGCCCAGACCGGTATCGTCTACATCGATGAAATCGACAAGATTTCGCGCAAGGCCGAAAATCCGTCGATTACCCGCGATGTTTCGGGCGAAGGCGTGCAGCAGGCACTGCTCAAGCTGATCGAGGGCACCATGGCCTCGGTGCCGCCGCAGGGCGGAAGAAAGCATCCGCAGCAGGAATTCCTGCAGGTCGATACGCGCAATATCCTGTTTATCGTCGGCGGTGCGTTCGCCGGCCTGGACAAGGTCATCCAGGACCGCTCCGACGCCGCCGGCATCGGTTTCCGGGCCCAGGTCAAGGGCAAGAGCGATTACAACCCGTCGGAACTCGTCGCGACGGTGGAGCCGGAAGACCTGATCCGCTACGGCTTGATTCCGGAGTTCGTAGGGCGCCTGCCGGTGGTGGCCACACTGCGCGAGTTGGACGAGGACGCGCTGGTGCGCATCCTGGTCGAGCCGAAGAATGCGGTGGTCAAGCAGTTCAAGAAGCTGTTCGAAATGGAGCACTGCGAACTTGAAGTACGCGACGACGCACTTAGCGCAATCGCCCAGAAGGCCATGGCCAGAAAGACCGGCGCGCGCGGTTTGCGGACGATCATGGAAAACGTCCTGCTCGACAGCATGTACGATCTGCCGTCGACCGAGAACGTAATCAAGATCGTGGTCGATGAGGCCGTCATCAACGGCGAGGCCAAGCCTTACATGATCTTCGAGGGCAGTAAACGCGCCTCCGGCGACTCCTGAGCAAGGCATCGCCAATCGCCATAAGTACGCCGCTGGCGCCAGCCGGTGGTGATTTTTCACTGTACCGATGTGTGCACTCCGGATGCTGCGCGTCGGCGGCCACTGCCAGCCGTGCGGTCACAACGAATAGCGACGTCTTTTCGGTTTCACGAATTTGACGGCAGCCAGATGATCGCGCAATCGTGCTTGAATCCATTGCCGGCTGCGCCAATATCCCATGCTGAACCCCGTTTATGAGGCGCGCGATGGCGCCCTGAGAGAAATATTGATGGCAAGCTCCAAAACACCTGATCTGCCCGTTGATTCGACGCGCCAGCCGACGCCAGTGCTCAGCCTGCGCGACGTTGTGGTCTATCCGCACATGGTAATCCCCCTGTTCGTCGGTCGCGAGCGCTCGGTAAGCGCGCTCGACGAGTCGATGAACGTGGACAAGCGTATCCTGCTGATCACGCAGAAAAGCCCCGAGACCGAAGAGCCGGTTCCTGAGGACCTGTTCGAGTTCGGCACGCTGGCGACGATTCTTCAGATGTTGCGCCTGCCCGACGGCACCACCAAAGTGCTGGTCGAAGGCGTCGAGCGGGTGCACGTGAAAAACCTCAACGAGGATGATGGGTACCTGGCCGGCACCTGGGAAGCGGTACCGGCGGAAGCGGACGATGACACCGAGGCGCTGGACGTGACCGCCCGCAGCCTGCTGAGCCTGTTCGAGCAGTACGTCAAGCTCAGCCGCAAGATTCCCGTCGAATTGCTGACCACGCTCTCGGGCATTCATGATCCCAGCCGCCAGGCCGATACCATCGCCGCCCACCTGGGCATCCGCATCGAGGACAAGCAGCGGATTCTCGAAACTGCGGATCTGCGCGAGCGGATGGAGCGTCTGATGGCGTTGATCGAGGGCGAGATCGACGTGCTCAAGCTTGAGAAACGCATTCGTGGCCGGGTCAAGACCCAGATGGAGAAGAGCCAGCGCGAGTACTACCTCAACGAGCAGATGAAGGCCATCCAGAAGGAACTGGGCGACCTCGACGAATCGGGCAACGACCTGGGCGATCTCGAGCAGAAGATCGAGAAGGCCGGCATGCCCAAGGAAGCCCTGGAAAAGTCCATGGGCGAATTCAACAAGCTCAAGATGATGTCACCGATGTCGGCCGAGGCCACGGTGGTGCGCAATTATCTGGACTGGATGCTTGCTGTGCCGTGGAAGAAACGCAGCAAGGTGCGTCACGATATCAAGGCTGCCGAAGATATTCTCGAGGCCGACCATTACGGACTGGAGCGTGTCAAGGAGCGCATCCTTGAATACCTTGCGGTGCAGAAGCGGGTCAAGAAGCTGCGCGGTCCGATCCTTTGTCTGGTGGGGCCGCCTGGCGTCGGCAAGACTTCGCTGGGACGCTCCATCGCACGTGCGACCGGGCGCGAATTCATCCGCATGAGCCTGGGCGGGGTGCGCGACGAAGCCGAGATTCGCGGCCACCGCCGAACCTACATCGGCTCGATGCCGGGCAGAGTGGTTCAGAACATGTCCAAGGTAGGCACGCGCAATCCGCTGTTCATGCTCGACGAACTCGACAAGATGAGCATGGATTTCCGGGGCGATCCGTCCTCGGCGATGCTCGAAGTGCTGGATCCGGAGCAGAACAACACGTTCAGCGACCATTACCTGGAGGTCGATTACGACCTGTCCGAGGTGATGTTCCTGGCCACGGCGAACTCGCTGAACATCCCGGCACCGCTGCTGGATCGGATGGAAATCATCCGCATCCCCGGCTACACCGAGGATGAAAAGCTCAATATTGCACGCAAGTACCTGCTGCCAAAGCAGATGGAACAGCATGGACTGAAGGAAGACGAGCTCAGCGTCAGCGACACCGCGATCACCGACATCATTCGTTACTACACCCGCGAGGCGGGGGTTAGAAACGTCGAACGCGAGCTGGCCAAAATCTGTCGCAAGGTGGTCAAGGAGCTTAGTCTGGAAAAGAAGCTGGACAAGCGCCAGGTCACCACGCGCAACCTCGACAAGTACCTGGGCGTTCGCCGGTTCCGCTTCGGCCGAGCCGAGGAGCGCGACGAGATCGGACAGGTCACCGGGTTGGCCTGGACCGAAGTCGGTGGCGAATTGTTGCAGATCGAGGCCAACGCGGTGCCCGGCAAAGGCAAGCTGACGCAGACCGGTCAGCTCGGCGAGGTGATGCAGGAATCGGTTACGGCCGCCCTGTCGGTGGTGCGCTCGCGCGCTGACGCGCTTGGCCTGGACTCCGAATTCCACCAGAAGCGCGACCTCCACGTGCACGTGCCCGAGGGTGCTACGCCCAAAGACGGTCCGAGTGCGGGTGTCGCCATGGTGACTGCACTGGTTTCGGTACTCACCGGGATTCCGGTACGGGCCGATGTCGCGATGACCGGCGAAATCACGCTCCGGGGTCGGGTGTTGCCGATCGGTGGCCTGAAGGAGAAGTTGCTGGCGGCGCTGCGCGGTGGCATCACCACGGTGTTGATTCCAAAGGAAAACGAGAAGGATCTGGTCGAGATTCCGGACAAGATCAAGAAGGATCTGGAGATTCGCCCGGTCGAGTGGATCGACGATGTGCTGGAAATCGCCTTGGTGTCGCAGCCCGATTCCGATGCAGTGCCGGCCGCCGCCGGTGGCAAGGCCGATGCATCCGATCAGGTGACCCGGGCACACTGACCCCGGATCATTCACCACCCAATTTACTGCGACGGGCCCAGGCCCCGCGCATACGGCGTTTTGTTGGGTCGCGCATCTCACCGTACGGATGAGTATGTTTACGGTGCGCCCGTCCGCCGACACGCCGTATTCACGGGACCTCGAGCCGCCTCGTGACGATCGGGTGGTGAATGACCCGGGCTGAGAAGGAGAGTTGAATGCCGCCGCGACATCGCCCGATGGCGGCCCGAACCTGCATCGTGACCGATTCAGTTGCGATGGCACTTGAACTGACCGAATATCGGATATAATCCGTGATTGCTTATGGATGGGTAGATTCCGTCCCCTCGTATCGGAGGCGGCTGTTTGCCGTAAAGCAAGCTGGATTCGTTGCGAATTCCCGGTTGATGCGGTTGTTCCGGTGGTATACCATCGGACTGTGGTGGTCGGAGTGGGAAGCCCGACTGGCCAGCATCTGATAAAAAAGGGGAATCGCAAGCTAACAACACAGAATGTATCTGGAGCAGATCAATTATGAATAAGACAGAACTGACTGAAGCAGTTGCGGAGCAAGCGGGACTTACCAAGGCGGACGCTGGTCGCGCCCTGGACGCGATGATTGGCGCTATTTCCAAGACGCTGAAAAAGGGAGATACGGTTTCTCTTATTGGATTCGGTACCTTTTCCGTGAAGAAGCGTGCCGCACGCACGGGTCGTAATCCGGCTACAGGCGAGACGATCAAGATCAAGGCATCCAAAACGCCCTCTTTCAAGGCTGGTAAAGCGTTTAAAGACGCGATAAAATAACCGGCTTAGCGTCCCGGGTGCTTAGCTCAGTTGGGAGAGCATCGCCCTTACAAGGCGAGGGTCGGCGGTTCGAGCCCGTCAGCACCCACCAGAAGTATCAGGAGTGGTAGTTCAGTTGGTTAGAATACCGGCCTGTCACGCCGGGGGTCGCGGGTTCGAGTCCCGTCCACTCCGCCAATAGCCTAATCGGGGCGCCTCAAGTGGCGCCCCGATTTTTTTGTTGATCGGGCAACGAAATGCCTGAGGTATTCATTTTTTTGGGTTTGCGTGATACGAGCGCAAACGGCGAGGCTTCGCTGACCCGAGCATCGGGTTGCGGCATCGGCCCGGTCAACGGCCTGATTGCCGGTTGGTGAAGAAGTCGATCGGTTCGCCCGGTCGGGGGGCCCGAATCCGACCCCCCGTTGCGTTCCGCTTGATTGAAATATGTAAACTGTTAGCGTGCTCGCGGGCCGTGCCGGGGCATGGCCACGAAAATCTGAGCGTCGGCTGGTAAAGGGTTCAATCGAAATCCAGCGGCGCGTTTTACAATCTGCCTGCGCAGGAAGCGAATTTTATGTTGCAAGCCATTCGTGATCGGGTAACCGGTATCGTTGCGATCTTCATTCTCGGATTGCTGGCCATTCCGTTCGTGTTCTTCGGTCTCGACAGCTATATCCAAAGCGTGCCCCAGGATGCGGTTGCCCAGGTCGGGGATTCCGAGATCAGTGTTTCGGAATTTCAGACCGAGTTCTCCCGTTACCGGGCGCAACTCCGCCAGCAACAAGGAGACGCATACGATGAACTTCAGGCCAACAGGCCGGAAGCTCGCCGGGAATTCCTGGAAGGCATGATCGACCGCAGATTGCTGGTTCAGCATGCTCAGTCCATGGGCATGGCGATCAGCGCCAACACCATCGCGGAAGTCATTCGCAACGTTCCGGCGTTTCAGGTTGATGGTCGGTTCGATCCGGAAATTTATCGCCAGCGTATGGCCGCCAGCGGTCAGACGCCGTCGGCATTCGAACGGGAATTGGCCACCGACCTGTTGATCCAGGAGCTGCCTGCCGCTGTCACCAGCTCCGTGATAGTTACCGACGCGGACGTCGATCGCTGGCTGCGTGTGCAGATGGAGGCGCGGCAGATCTCCTATGCCACGATCCCAAGCCAGTCCTTTCGTGACGAAATTTCGGTTACCGAAAATGAAATCGAGGATTTCTACAACGAGAATCAGGGCCAGTTCATGCGCCCGGAGCGGGTCCGCGTCGAATACATCGAACTCGATACTCGCGACATGGCCCAGACCGTTGAAGTCGAGGAAGATGTACTGCGGCAGCGCTACGAGGCCACGCAGGCACGCTTCATGACGCCGGAGCGCCGTCGTGCCTCCCACATTTTGATTGCAGCAGGAGACGAGCGCGCCGAGGAGGAGGCAAGAGGGTTGGCACAATCGCTTCTGGAACGCTTGGAGAGCGGCGACGATTTTGCGGAACTGGCCACGGAATATTCCGACGATCCCGGTTCGGCCCGCCAGGGCGGCGATCTGGGCTGGATCGAGCCCGATGTCATGATGCCGGCTTTCGAGACCGCACTGTACGACTTGCAGCCCGGCGAAGTCGCCGGTCCCGTGGAAACGGAATTCGGCTGGCATCTGATCCGCCTTGACGAGATCGACGCGCCCCGCGGCCAGACCTTTGCCGAGGCTCGAAGCCAGATTCTGGAAGAAGTTCGCGAGGAGCGCGCCGACGATCTCTACATAGAACTGAGCGAGCGCCTGATCGACCTCGTCTACGCAGACCCGACCGGTCTGGATGCCGTAGCCGAAGACCTCGGGCTCGAGTTGCAACAGACCGACTTTTTTTCGCGCTTCAGCGCTGAAGGCCTGATGAACAATCCGCGCGTGCTTGAAGCCGTGTTTTCCGACCTCGTTTTGGTCGAGCGCCAGGCCTCCGAACCGATCGAGATCGACCCCAATCATGCATTAGTTGTGCGAGTGACCGAACATCAGCCGTCGGAGCCTCGCCCGCTGGACGACGTGGCCGACGAAATCCGCAGTCGGCTCGTCCGCGATGCGGCACATGAAGCCGCGCGTGCTTACGCGGTCGATCTGGTTGAACGCGTTCAGAGCGGTGACGAGACGCTGGAGCAGCTCGCCGAGGCTGAGGAATTGGAACTGGAGCAGCAGCAAGCGACTCGGCGCAGCTTCGAATTGGGCAGCCAGGTTCTGGACACGCTGTTCAGCCTGCCGCGTCCGGCGGACAGCGAAGTGTTGCTCGAAGTAATCCCCAACGCCAACAACTGGTTGCTGGTGCGCCTGGAGCAGGTCTCCCCGGGCGATCCGGACCAGGCCGATGACGCTCAGCGCCAGAGTGCTCTTCAACAAATCCGCTTCACGCGCTCATCGCTGGAATTCGAAGGGCTGCTGCAATGGCTGCGAGAGAACACGGAAATCAGCGTGATCGAGCAGCGGCTCTGAAGGACGGAAGTCGGCGGTCGGTGGGCGGTGGTCGGTAGTCGGCCGGGTTTTCTGATTGCTGACCACTGACCACTGACCACTGCCGGACGCCGTCAGGCGCGCAGTAGTTTTCCAGAGGGTTGCATCAGGATTCCAGCCCCGCCATCCCGACGATGTTATACCCGCAATCGACGTAGGTGATTTCACCGGTGATTCCTGCGGCCATGTCGGAGCAAAGGAAAGCCGCTGCGTTGCCGACGTCTTCGGTCGAGACATTGCGCCTGAGCGGCGAAGTGGCTTCGACGTGACTGAGCATTGCGCGAAGTTTGGATACGCCTGATGCTGCCAGTGTTTTTATCGGGCCGGCGGAAATGCCGTTGACCCGGATACTGTCGGGCCCCAGGCTGTGCGCGAGGTAGCGGACGGATGCTTCCAGCGATGCTTTGGCCAGGCCCATTACGTTGTAGCTGGGCATGGCTCTTGCTGCGCCGAGGTAGCTCAATGTCAGCAAGGCGCCGTTTCGGCCCTGCATCAGAGGTTTGCCTGCTTTGGCCAGGGCGGTGAAACTATAGCTGGAAATGTCGTGGGCGATACGAAAGCCTTCACGTGTGACCACGTCGGCGAATTCACCCTCGATCTGGTCGCGTGGGGCGTAGCCGACCGCATGCACTATGATGTCAAGATGTCCCCATTTCGATTCCAACTGCTGGAAAACCGAAGCGATCTGATCGTCGTCGGCGACGTCCAGCGGCATCACCAGTTCCGACCCGGTTTGCTCGGCAATCTTTTCGACGCGTGATTTGAGCTTGTCGTTCTGGTATGTGAAGGCGAGTTCTGCGCCTTCGCGGTGCATGGATTCGGCGATACCCCATGCAATCGAACGCGGGCTGGCCACCCCGACGATCAGTGCGCGTTTGCCATCGAGAATTCCCATTGGTGTTTCCTCTTGAGTCGGTTTTTGGGGTGCGGTTTCAGGACGCACAGGAACCGGATTCCCGCGACGCCAACCAGCAAGACCATTGGCAACATCTTCATGTTGTGATTGATCCGTGCTGGAATCAGTCCCACAGGCGGTGGCGCCCCGGGCAGGAGTCGAACCTGCGACCTGCCGCTTAGGAGGCGGCTGCTCTATCCTCTGAGCTACCGGGGCCCTGATCGAACCAAGCATGAATGGTAGCAAAATAGGTAAGGCCCGGCTCCGTTATGATCTGCGAACGTGCTGGCGCCAGCGTCAAGCGCGCTGAATATCCGGCAACAGGTCGCCACGCCAGCCATCCAGCCACTCGCAGTCGACGCCCTGAACCTTTCGTGTAAGATCGCGTCGGCTGGCGATCAGCGCTGGCTCCACGTCAAGTTCCTCGGCAACGCTTCGAACGCGCGCCTGCAATTCCTTGATCCGAGCTTGTTCCTCGGCGGTCAGTGAATTCAGCTCCGGTGGTCGCCGGTAGTTGGCAGGTCCGGCCTGCAGCAGAGCAATGATAGTCGCCCGATCGCGCTTGCCGATGCGTTGCCGTGCATCGCCCAGCTGCTCGAAATCCTGTTCTCGAACCTGATCCTTTCGGGCCAACGCCAGCAGGGCGGGATCGGAAACGACGAAGCCTCGCGGAATGTCGCGGTTGCGGGCCTGCTGTTCGCGCCAACGCGCAAGCGTGGCCAATCGGTCCAGCGCTTCATCGGAAAGCCTGCCCGCGCCCTTTATGCGCAGCACGGGATCGCCGGCCTGGGCCTGACGTTTCAATATGCGACGGCAGTCCTCGAGCATCCACGCCGTCCTTCCGGCCTGTTCCAGTTTCTCACCCAGTCTCTCGCGCATCCCGGGCAGCGCGATCACGTCATTGGCTGCGTATTCGATCCAGGCCGGTGGTAGGGGCCTTCGACACCAGTCGTTGCGCCCGAGACCGCCTGGAAAATCGACGTCGAGCAGATCCTTGGCCAGGAGTTCGTAGCGAATCTGCAGCGGCCACCCCAGCAGCGCCGCGGCACGCTGGGTATCAAACAGCGGTGCGGGTTCGGCGCCACCCACCATATCGATTACCTCGAGATCCTCACCGGTGCTGTGAAGAATCTTGTCAGCGGTCTTATTGTTCATGATTGCCGCGATCAGCTCTTTCAGCTCCGCTGCGTCCTTCAGCGCTACAGGGTCGACCAGCCATGCCTGCTCTCCATCGCTGAACTGCAGAAGGCCGGGACGGGGGAAATAAGTGCGCTCGCGAACGAATTCGGTGTCCACGCCTATGGCATCGGCACTGATGATTCTGCCGCCGTGCGCGGAAATGTGATGCGGTTCGCTCAAGAGATGGGTTTCTGAGATAGGCATTTTGTTCCAGTGTGTGTTTTTGGCGTCGCGACGTCGCGCTGCTAATGCTTTGTTTCGCGATACCGTAGCGCGGTCTTGTCGTTAAAGGTTCGATCAGTTATGTTTGGCCCAAGGGAGAGACAAGCCGGTATAACGACAAGCAGCGGCACGTCCGATTTTTCCGTTTCTACCAAGGTTTTTCATCTATGAAGCTCTGGCTATTATGCATTGCAACCGGGTTGGCGCTCTGCTTCTCGTCGATAAACACGTCGGCGCAGGAACAGGTTCCTGCAGAAGGGGGCGTAACGCAAAGTGAGGAAGAGGCACCTGATCAGCGTGGAGTCCGGCGTTTGGGAGACGTTATCGGAGACGGCTCTTCGGAGTTCTCCATGGACATTCCGCAGATAGACATGCCGGTCGCGCCGGTTTCCGAGCAGCCGGATGTTTCGCTGCCGGACCCGGCGATGGACGATCGCTTGCAGAACCTCATGGCACGTCGCGCGTTCACGCCTGATAATCCCGAAGTCGAACAGGCGTTTGCCACGCTCTTCGACGAAGCCGAAGCCGAGGCACGCCAGGCCTTGGCCGCCGGCAATCTGGAACTGGCTACCCGCTTCGCGAATGTGATTGCAGCATTCGATAGCGAGAGAGATATTATCGGTGAAGTGGTCGCTGAACGTGACCGGATCGCCGAAGTGCAGCGCTTGCTGGGTCAGGCCGATCAGGCTCTGGAGTCCGGCAATCTGTTAACGCCGGCCGAAGCCTCGGCCTGGTCGCTCTATCAACAGGTGGCTGCGATCGATCCCGACAACCAAGCCGCTGCGACCGGCCTTGAAACCGTGCGGGAGCAACTGCTGGCGCGAATTGACGAAATGCTGGAGGAGAGTGACTTCGAGACTGCCGAAGCGCTGCTCGTTCGTGCCGAAGACATGGAGTTTGAAGAGCAGGTACTATCTCGGCGGCTCGAAGACATCGCTTCGGCGCGCGAAGATCACAAGCGCGCGCTGATCAATGAAACGCGAGAGGCGATCGACCAGGGTGCCTTCGACAATGCCGAGAATCTCGTCAACCAGTTGATCGGAATGGGCGTCGCCCAGGTTCAGATCGACCAGCTGCGCAGTTCGCTGGACGACGCCGTTCGCTACAGCGGATTCGAACCGGGCCAGTTGTTCCAGGACGGCCTGGATAGCGGAGACGTATACGGTCCGGTCATGGTGGTGATCCCGTCGGGCAGTTTCATGATGGGCTCTCCTGAAAATGAGGATGATCGCGAAAGCAATGAGGGACCTCGCTTTCGCGTGACGTTCGATCGAGGTTTTGCACTGTCACGTACTGAAGTAACAGTGGGGCAATTCCGTCAGTTCATCGAGGCGACCGGCTACCAGACCGACGCTGAAAAAAGCGGTAGGTCCCGTATCTATATGTCAGGATCCGGGCGTGTCGCGGACCGTCGACGCGTAGACTGGAACGACGACTATCGCGGTGACCGCGCTGACGACACGCTGCCGGTAGTTCATGTTTCGTGGAATGACGCCATTGCCTATGCGGACTGGTTGGCGGAGGCCACCGATCGTCCGTATCGTCTGCCGACCGAAGCCGAATTCGAATACGCACTTCGTGCAGCTTCGCAGTCGCGCTTCTGGTGGGGGAGCGGCACGCCCGATGAAGTTGTCGAGAATGTGACCGGAGATGGTGACCAATTTGTTGATCAGCGCCGCTGGACTGTCGCGTTTGAAGACTACGACGATGGTTTCTGGGGTCCGGCACCCGTCGGCTCATTCGCGACCAATCCCTTCGATCTGTTCGATATGGGGGGGAATGTAATGGAATGGGTCCAGGATTGCTGGCACGACAGTTATGTTCGCGCCCCCAGCGATGGAAGCGCCTGGGTAAACCCGGGTTGTGGCAGACGGGTCATTCGCGGAGCTTCCTGGAATAGCGCACCATCGATGAGCCGGTCGGCTTTCCGAGTTTCGAGTCTGGAGTCTACAACGGACGCGCGAATCGGTTTCAGAGTCGCCAGAGAATTCTGACAGGGTGATGGTGCCGGGGGCGGGAATCGAACCCGCACTCTGTTTCCAGAACCGGATTTTGAGTCCGGCGCGTCTACCAGTTCCGCCACCCCGGCAGGAGTGGGTAAAACAACTCGGGCATTTTCGCCTTTCCCCGAGCTTCTGTAAAGCTCGGGTTTGAGACTCAGGCGGCGTCGAGCTGCAGTTCGCAGCGCTCGCGGATGTGCCAGTCGTCGGCAATCGGGCGAAATACTGCGCAGTAATTCATTTCGCCGCTGTAGATGTGAATCGTGACCGCGGATTCGTTGGCTCGCGGATTGCGAATGGTGTGGTGCTCGTGCGGCGGAATCAGGCTGCCGGCGCTGCCGATTCCGGCGCGCATCGTGGTCCTGGATTCCAGCTTGTAGCGGTCGCCCTGGACCTCGGTCAATTCGTACTGGGTGACCTCGATCTGGCCGTTCCAGACGGCCTCCACGCACCACATGCCGGAGTGGTCGTGCACCGGCGTGCCCTGGCCGGGACCCCAGGTCATGGCCATGATGGTATAGCCGCGGGCTTCGTCCTTGTGGATCAGCCGTCTGGCGTAATGGTCGCCGGGACATTCGTAGACGCATTCGGGCAGGTCCAGCTTGCGCTCGTCCATCATCGCGCACAGCACGTCCCTGACACACTGGGTGGTCTTCGTGGCGCAATCACCATCGACCACGGCGTCGATGCGCCTTATCAACTCCTGCTTGCCTTCGAATTCCAGGGTCATGTCAGCCTCTGTCGGGTCATTTCAGCCATTCGGCAATCGGCGGACCGAAGCGTTCCGAGTCTACCAGAAATGCATCATGTCCCTGGCTCGAGGGCAGCGCCTTGTAGGTCACATCGGCTTCGACGGCTTCGAGCGACGCGGCCAGTTCCTGCTGCTGCCACAGGGGGAACAGGATGTCGGATTCGACGCCCATGACGAGCGCGTTCCCGGAGAAACTTCGGCGGAACAGGGCACGCAGACCGGCATCCGAATCACAAGCGTCGAAGACATCCATTGCGCGCGACAGGTAGAGGTAGCAGCACGGATCGAATTGCCCGACGAATTTTCGCGCGTGCGTTTCTAGATAGGATTCGACTTCGAATCGCATCCCGAACAAGGTGGCCGGAAAATAGTCCTGGTGCTTTCTGCCGAAACGTTCCTGCCATTCTGATGCGGAACGGTAGGAGATCATGCCCAGCTTGCGCGCGATTCGCATGCCGACTTCGGGCCAGTCGTCCTCGGTGTACGTGCCGTCGCGGAAATTTCTGTCGGTGACGATGGCTTCGCGCTGGAGCGAGCGGATTGCGATGGCGAACGGCATGGCCGAGCAGGCGGTCGAGATCAGCGCCAGGCGATCGGTGGAATTCGGGAAATGCTTGATCCAGGCCAGTGCGGTCAGTCCACCCATGGACGGGCCGACGACGGCATGCAGGTGTTTGATCCCAAGGTGCTCGACGACAAGCTGAGTCGCGCGGGCAATGTCGTCTATCGTCAGCTCCGGAAATTTCAGCCGCCAGGGCTGGCCGGTGGCCGGGTTGATGCTGGCCGGGCCGGTCGAACCTTTGCAGGAGCCCAGCGAATTGACGCACAGTACGAAGTGCTGATCGGTGTCGATAGGCCTGCCGGACCCGATCATGGATTCCCACCAGCCGGGTTCGGGGTCGGGTACCGAAGAGGCGGCGTGCGCCCCCGGCGAGAGGCCCGTGAACAGCAGGACTGCATTCGACTTGTCGTCGTTCAGCGTGCCCCAGCTCTCCCAGGCGAGTTGGACGGCCGGCAGGCTCGATCCGCGGTAAAGCGGAAACCTTTCACGGTGGATGTAGTAGTTGGTGGATGGGCCCATGACTGAGCATGATAACGCCAGATGCCACCGGGGGCGATGGACAGTAGTGCTCCGAAAACGCCTCGTTTACCATCCGGCCGTCACGAGACGCTGTCAGGTCGCGCCGATGAGACGTTCGCGGCCGGTTGCATCGGAAATCCTGATTGCAATTACATCGAAACGATGCGCGCGGGCAGAGCGGCCCGGCTGCGGGTCCTGGCGTTGCCGAAGCAGAACCGAAGGTGAACCAGGCAAAAAAATAGCCGGGGCGAGCGCCCCGGCGAATACTGTTGGAGAGTTCTTGCAGTGAGCCGTCCGAAGGTTAGAACCTGAATCCGAGTTGTGTGCTGACTACGAACGGATCGATATCAGTGTCAAGCGTGCTGGTGAACACGGTCTCTGCCCCGGCGGGGTCGAACGTGCTGGTTCTCAGCGTTGCATCGACATCGATCATGATGTAGCGAACGTTGAAGTTCAAGAACCATGTTTCCGAGAGATCGACGTCGAGGCCGGCCTGCAATGCAGCGCCAAACGAGTCGTCGATGCTCAGGTTTGTATCTCCGCCGCTGAAGTTGGTTCCCAGAGCGCCGTTGGCGGTCGCAACTACGCCTTCGTGCAGTCCGGCGTTTGTAGAATCGTCGAAAAACAGGGTGTAGTTCAGACCTGCGCCGACGTACGGACGGAATTTCTGGTTCGGGGCGAAGTGATACTGCAGGCTGAGCGTTGGCGGCAGGTGCTTCGTATCACCGATCTTGCCCAATCCGGCCAGCGCGCCCGCGCCATCGATTTCATGCTCGTAAGGGGTGGAGGCCAGCAGTTCAACGGCCCAGTTCGGCGACATGAAATAGGTCAGGTCGAAAACCACGCCAAGCTGGTCATTGACGTCGATATTGAATGTGTCCAGCGTGGTGCCTTCGAAGACGAGATCGTCATTGCCGGTGTCGGTGGCGATGTAGCCGAGGCCGAACCGGAGTTGCCAGTCGCCTTGTTCCTGCGCGACTGCGGGCATGGCTGCGGCAACCGAAATTACGGTAGCGGCGAGCAGATTACGGGAGATTACGCTTTTCATCTTGGGTGGCTCCTTTACAGGCCGACATTGTTTTAGAACATGCTAACCAACGGAATGAACAGAAGAGTTGACCGGTATCAAAAACAGGCTTCATTTCGGGTCGAACCCGATCAGATATTCTGTCGTCACGTTCCGAAAGCGCGCGTGATGCAAATGACAATGCTTACGATTATTACTGGCGATCAGTTGAGCCCCGATCTTGCCTCGTTCAGAACGGTCGACCGCGGCAAGGATCACGTGTTGATGGCGGAACTCGCCGACGAGGTTCAGTATGTGCCGCATCACCTCAAGAAGATCGTTTTGGTCTTTTCGGCAATGCGCCACTTCGCCGGCGAACTGCAAATGTCCGGCCACAGCGTTTATTACCAGCGTTTCGATCCCGACGCCCCCATCCGGTCTTTCAGCGATGCCGTGGCAGATCACTGCGAGCGTCACCAGATCGACCGTATTGTCGTGACGAGACCGGGCGAGTGGCGCGTTTTCGACGAGTTCGCCAGAATGGAAAAAGCGCTGGGTATCCCGGTGGAGATTCTGGAGGACGACCGCTTCGTCTCGACCCCGGAAGAATTCGCCGAATGGGCCGCCGGCCGTAAGACGCTTCGGATGGAGTATTTCTATCGGCTGATGCGGAAGCGGACCGGGCTGCTGATGGAAGGCCATGGCGAACCCGAAGGCGGCCAGTGGAATTTCGACGCCGACAACCGGAAAAAATGGAAGGGCTGTCCGGAAAGCGCCAGTCCGATGAGCTTTTCTCCCGACGAAATCACGCGCGAGGTGTTCGACCTGGTGACATCGCACATTGACGGCTTCGGCGAACTCGATGGTTTCGACTTTGGCGTGACGCGCGCCCAGGCCAGGCGAGCTCTGGCGCACTTCGTCAGGACCGGGCTGCCGTGGTTCGGCGACTATCAGGATGCCTTGCCCGATGACCAGGACTATCTGTTCCACAGTCGGCTGTCGGCCTACCTCAACATCGGCTTGCTCGACCCGCTGGAGGTCTGCCAGGCCGTGGAGCGGGCCTGGCGAGACGGTGAAGTACCGCTGAACGCAGCCGAAGGTTACATCCGGCAGATCATCGGCTGGCGCGAGTTCATCCGCGGGATCTACTGGCTGAAGATGCCGGACTATGCCGACGAGAACTATCTTGGCGGGGATCAGGCACTGCCCCAGTGGTACTGGAGCGGTGAAACCCGGATGCGCTGTCTGCAGCGAGCCATCGAGAACACGCGCGAGAATGCCTATGCCCACCATATCCAGCGACTGATGGTGACCGGCAACTTCGCGCTGCTGCTGGGCGTGCGTCCACGCGAGATCTGCGAGTGGTATCTGGCGGTTTACGCCGACGCGTACGAATGGGTTGAGCTGCCGAATACGCTCGGCATGGTCATGTTCGGCGACGGCGGCCTACTCGCGTCAAAGCCGTATGCGGCCAGCGGCAAGTACATCCAGCGCATGGGTGATCACTGTGCCAACTGTCGTTACGCGGTTGCGGAGCGAACCGGCGAAAATGCCTGCCCTTTCAATTCGCTTTACTGGAATTTCCTGATGCGCAATGAGAAAGTGCTGGGCGACAACCCGCGCATGCGCATGATTTATCGTAATGTCGAGCGGCTCGAGCCGGCCGAAAAGGCGGCGATTACAAAACGGGCAAACTGGATTCGCGACAACGTCGATACGCTTTGACCGCGCATGCGACAAATCAATCCCGCTTGCGCCGTACTAGTCTTCCAGATCTTCAATGCCGCGCCAGGTGCGCGACATGATGAGGTAGGTGAAAGAAGCCGACCAGGTGATCATCATCAGTCCGGCCAGCGACTCGGTACCGGCGAGGAAACGCAGAGGGCCCGACGCATGCAGGTCGCCCCAGCCGACCGTGGTGTAGTTGGTGACCGAAAAGTAGACGTAATCGAGGAAAAGAAACTCATCGTAGCCGACCACGCGACCGTACGCGCCGGAGGCATTTTCGGCCAGGAACCAGTGGCCGACGGCGAAGAGCCAGATCTCGAACACATGTGCGATCAACAGGCCGAACATGATGATCAGCAGCGTGTAATGCGGCTTGTGACCCGGCGCCGAGCGGTGCATGCGGCGACAGGCCCAACGGTTCAGAGTGCTCAGCGCCTCGTAGTGGAACACCACGGCGGCGAGCACGATGATGGTAGTCGTCAGCACAACAACCCATTGCGCAAAGTTGATTCCGCCTTCCATTATTGCGACCTCACGATTCCCCCAACCGATTATACGGCCGGGCCGAATGCCGTCAGTCGATCACGCCGAGCTTCCTTCCGATGCGGGTGAATGCATCAACCGCGCGCTCGAGTTGCTCGCGCTCGTGCGCGGCCGAGATCTGCAGCCGGATGCGCGCCTCGCCCTTGGGTACCACCGGGTAGAAGAAGCCGATCACGTAGATGCCTTCCTCGAGAAGGGCGTCGGCCATTTTCTGCGCCAGCGGCGCGTCGTAGAGCATGACCGGTACGATGGGGTGCTCGCCCGGCTTGATGTCGAAGCCCGCATCGGTCATCGCCTTGCGGAAGAACTTCGTGTTTTCCGCCAGCTTGTCCCTGAGCGCGGTCGATTCGTCGAGCATCTCGAAGACCTTGATGCTGGCGCCGACCAGCGGCGGCGCCAGCGAATTCGAGAACAGGTAGGGCCGCGAACGCTGGCGCAGGATATCGATGACTTCCTGGCGCGCGACCGTGAATCCGCCCATGCCGCCGCCCAGCGCCTTGCCCAGCGTGGAGGTGATGATGTCGACCTTGTCGAGTACGCCGTGATGCTCCGGCGAGCCCCGGCCGGTGGCGCCGAAGAAACCGCTGGCGTGGCAGTCGTCGACCATCACCAGCGCGTCGTACTTCTCGGCCAGCTCGGTGATTTCGTCGAGCTTGGCCACGGTGCCGTCCATCGAGAACACGCCGTCGGTGGCGATCATGCGGGTGCGCTTGTCGCGGGTCTTTTTCAGCGCCTCTTCCAACGCATTCATGTCGGAATTCGGATACCGATGACGCTCGGCCTTGCACAGCCGGATGCCGTCGATGATCGATGCATGATTGAGCGCATCTGAAATGATCGCGTCTTCCGGGCCCAGCAGCGGCTCGAACAAGCCGCCGTTGGCGTCGAAGCAGGCGGCGTAAAGAATCGCGTCGTCCTTGCCGTGGAAGTCGGCGATGACCTTTTCCAGCTGCTTGTGCAGATCCTGGGTGCCGCAGATGAAGCGCACCGAGGCCATGCCGAAGCCGTGGTCGTCCAGCGCCTGCCGGGCCGCATCGATGATTTCGGGATTGTCGGCCAGGCCCAGATAGTTGTTGGCGCAGAAGTTCAGCACCTCGCCGCGCTCGGCGGTCTGGATCGCGACGCGCTGCGGCGTCGTGATCTGCCGTTCGCGCTTGTACAGCCCGGCCGATTCGATCTCGGCGAGTTCGGATTTCAGTCGATCAAAGGTTGCGCTGTCGGTCATGGAATCTCCCAGGTTTTCGTCGATGGTGCTTTGTTCGGGGATTTTCGGGCTACGGTTCAATTCAAGGTTTAAGGTTTAAGGTTTAAGGTTTAAGGTAAAAAACCCAAGCCTGTGCCGCCACGGAACTTGAAGCAACGCTAAAGCCCATTAGTATGGGGTTTTCCCTAAACCCTAAACCCTAAACCCTAAACCCTTAACCCTTAACCCTTAACCCTTAACCCTTAACCCTTAACCCTTAACCCTTAACCCTTAACCCTTAACCCTTAACCCTTAAACTGGTTTTCCCGCTGTTTCAGCCGATTTCACCCGTCCAGTCGCAGACCACCTTGCCGCACTGGCCGTTGGCCATCAGTTCGAAGCCGGTCTCGAAATCGTCGATCGGGATCTGGTGCGTCAGTGCCTTGTGCAGCGGGAAACCGGTGAGCACCATCTGGGTCATCTTGTACCAGGTTTCGTACATCCGGCGGCCATAGATGCCGTGCATTTCCAGGCCCTTGAAGATCACGTTGTCCCAGTCGATGGCGGTGTCGGACGGCAGCAGCCCGAGCAGCGCGACCTTGCCACCGTTGTACATGGCCGTGAGCATGTCGTTGAACGCGCGCGGGTTGCCCGACATTTCCATGCCGATGTCGAAGCCGTCGATGTCGAGTTCTTCCAGTATGTTCAGAAGATTCTCGTTCCTGACGTTGATGGTGCGGGTCGCGCCCATTTCCTTTGCCAGGTTCAGACGGTAATCGTTCAGGTCGCTGATCACGATATGGCGTGCGCCGACGTGCTTGGCGATGCCGGCGGCGATGATGCCGATGGGGCCGGCGCCGGTGATCAGCACGTCCTCGCCGACCAGGTCGAACTGCAGCGCGCAGTGCGCGGCGTTGCCGAACGGGTCGAAGAACGCCGCCAGCTCGCTGGGGATTTCGTCGGGAATGGGCCACAGGTTGGTGGCCGGTACGGTCACGTACTCGGCGAAACCGCCGTCGCGGTTGACGCCGATGCCCACGGTATCCGGACACAGGTGCGGCTTGCCGGCGCGGCAGTTGCGGCAGACCCCGCATACGATGTGCCCTTCGGCCGAAACCCTCTGGCCTTCTTCGTAGCCTCTGACCCCGATGCCGATCTCGACGATGCGCCCGACGAATTCATGGCCCAGCACCAGCGGCGGCTTGATGGTCCTGGCGGCCCAATCGTCCCACTGGTAGATGTGCAGGTCGGTGCCGCAGATTGCGGTCTTCTCGAGCTGGACCAGGACTTCGCCTGGGCCGGGTGACGGCACCGCGACTTCGCGCAGTTCCAGGCCGGGTGCGGCTTCGGGCTTGACCAGCGCGCGCATTTGACGGGTCATGGGTGCCACCTAGATTCGAAAGGGCAACAATTATAAATCCTCGCCCCCGGGTCCGCCGGGGCGTGACATTCGGTGGTCAGCGGGGGTTATCCGACACGGCTTTCGCCAGGGCCGGCAGCCAGGTGGCGCCCGGGCCGGACAGGTGCCAGTCGGCGATCCGAGAAATGCCGGTTGCCTCCGGGTTGATGTCGATCACCCGGGCGCCGGCCTCGGCTGCGACGAATGGCAGGCTTGCGGCCGGCTGCACGGCGCCGGCGGTGCCCGCGACGAGCATCAGGTCGCAGCCGCCGGCGGCCGCGAACGCCGCCTCCAGGGTGGATTCGTCCAGCGCTTCGCCGAACCAGACCACGTCCGGCCGCGCCATGCCGTGTTCATGATGAGGCGAGGGCGGTGGGCGGTCGTCGGCGTGCTGTTCGATCCAGTCGTAGGAGATGGGCTTGTGTGTTTTCGAACAAATATTGCGCTGGATGTTGCCGTGCAATTCCAGCACGTTCTCGGCACCGGCAAGCTGATGGAATCCATCCACGTTCTGGGTGATGAGAACGAAACTGTCGAACGCCGGTGCCATCTCGGCCAACGCCATATGGCCTGCATTCGGGCTGGCCTCGGCGATCAGTTCGCGCCGCCATTGGTACCAGTCCCAGACCAGCGCCGGATTGGCCTCGAAGCCCTCGGGCGAGGCCAGAGACATCGGATCGTGCCGGGCCCAGAGCCCGGTCTGCGCGTCCCGGAAAGTCGGAATCCCGGATTCGGCCGAAACCCCGGCGCCGGTCAGCACTGCGACCCGGGTCGCCGATTTCAGGCAGTCGGTCAGATCGGGGGGAAGTTCTTCGCTGTTCATGCGAGCTCGTTTGCGTCGGGTTCGATTCATTATGGCGGCAGCGGGGCGGAATCTGGAAGGAACGGTTTCCGGTTTCGGGTTTCCGGATTCCGGAAAGGCGGGGGTCGGAGGTCGGGGGGCGGCGATCGATCCTCGGCGTTCGAGGAAGACGTCATCGCCGGCAAGGCCGGCTCCCACACCCGTAGAAGGTTTCAGCCATGACCCTGGCGCCCCGGCCCACTGACAGGTGTGGGAGCTTGCCCCGCAAGCGAAGATCCTGATTTCTGTGGGAGCGGACGCCGGCCGCGATTGCTGCCGAGCCTATCGGCGATCGATCCTCGGCGTTTGAGGAAGACGTCATCGCCGGCAAGGCCGGCTCCCACAACAACCAACGAACCACCGAACCAGCGAACGAACCAACGAACCAAGCTGCCATAATCGGGACAATGGAATACGCCGAAAAGCTGCTCACCGCCCTCGCGCTCCCGCCCGCCGGCCCGATCTTGCTGGCGCTGATCGGCCTGTGGCTGGCATGGCGTGACTGGCGTTTCGGAAAAACCATCGTCGTGCTGGCGCTGGCCGTGCTGTGGCTGCTGGCAACTCCGTTTGTCTCCGATGCGCTGAGATACAGCCTGGAGCGCCGCTTCCCGCCCATGGCCATGGACGAAGTGCCCACCGCCGACGCCATCGTGGCGCTGGGCGGCGGCATGCGGCCGCCGACCTCTCGCAACCCGTATCCCGACCTGGGTTCGGCCGCCGACCGTTACTGGCACGCCTGGCGGCTATGGCGGGCCGGCAAGGCGCCGGAGATCGTCGTTTCCGGCGGCGCGCTGCCGTGGCGCGACGCGGCCGCCACCGAGTCTGACGCGGCGATGCGGTTGCTGACCGACCTGGGCGTGCCCGCCAACCGGATCCTGCTCGAGTCGGTCAGCCTCGATACCCGACAGAATGCGCAGATGACCGAGGCCATTCTCAGGACCCGAGGCGCGCGCAAGGTGCTGCTGGTGACATCGGCGCTGCATATGCGCCGGGCGCTGGCGCGCTTCGACATCCCGGGTATCGAGGTAGTGCCGGTGGCCACCGACCACGAAGTCGCCGCCGACCCGCCGGGCCTGATCCGCTGGCTGCCCGACACCGGCGCATTGGACGGCTCGCGCCGCGCGCTCAAGGAATACCTCGGCTACTGGGTGATGCGATGACATCGACGCGTGAGTCCCAGATCGTATTGCACCAAGCGTGTTGCGCCGCTGTGGGTGACCGGATCCAGACGGCTCAGCGATTTGCGTTGGAACTGTCCAGCGTCCAGTATCCAAGGCCGTCGAGCGACCGGTTTCGCGTGTGGCTTCGCTCGTCGGGCGGCATATCCAGTGCCAGCGACTCGACCAGGTCGGCGGCCACGACCGGGTGGTAGAAGAAATACTCGTGGCCGGTCGGGTGGTAGCGGCCCAGCGATGATACGTCCACGGTTTCCATCCCTTCGATCAACGTCAGGTTTTCACCGGCCTGGCCCAGTCGTGGATACCCGTGCAACGTCTGCGAAAACAGCAGCGGCGTGTCGTTGATTGACGCATACAGCGTGATTCGGTCGACCGCGCGCGCGATGTGCTCGAACTGGCGCCGGAATGCGGCGATGTCGTAGTCGGGCGCAAGTAGCACCAGGTGATCGGCAAACGGGGTTTCTGCGCCCTCGAGGCCAAGCCAGCCCAGCGCAAAGAGCGCCCCGCGAGAGCCCAGCGAGTGCGCAACGACTTTGAGCTGCCCGGGCCCGACGAATTCGCCGAGCCGGTCGAGCAAATCGGCCAGTGCCGGCACGCTCCATTCCATGTCGACCTGGTCGGCGACGTAGTCGGCCGGGTTGGCGTCCGACGGCCAGCTGAACATCACGACCGTGGCGCGCTCGCCAAGCATCCGTTGTAGCGCGACGCCAATCCGGCACGTCTTGTCGAAGCCGTACATGTAGCCGTGCACGAACACGACCACCGGAGCTTCCGGGTCGATTGCGGCTTCGAACGCGTCGCCGCCGATTTGTGCCACCGATTCGATCCGCTTGAATTCCGTGGGCACGAAAAAACCGACCCGGCCGGCCAGGTCCTGCGACATCGGTATCGGCCGGTATCCGACCGCGCAGCGCAGGTGCTGCACTGTCCCGCGGCGCCCGTCGAAGCGATTGGCCGGATCGTGATCGCCGGTCAGGTGTCGGTTGGTCACGACCAGTACATCGCCGACTTCCGCCGGCGGCTGAGCCGCCTGGTGTTCGTAGAAGGCCAGCCAGCCGGCTGCCGAAGCGAGCACCAGGATCAGGGCGCCGACCAGCCATCTGGCCAGCCGTTTCAACAGCAACCTCTGAATATCCGGTGCGGGCGCGACGGCGCCTTTTTCGAGTAAACCGCGTTTTGTGCAGGGTTTTTCATGGTGACCTCAGATCAGGATCCCGGCCCAGGCGGCGTTGAGCAGGCTGACGATCGTGCCGCCGAGAATCGCCTTCAGCCCCAGCTGCGCCAGTTCCGGGCGGCGTTCGGGCGCCAGGCTGCCGATGCCGCCGATCTGGATGGCGATGGACGAGAAGTTGGCGAAGCCGCACAGCGCGTAGGTCGAGATCAGCACCGCGCGATCCGACAGCTGGTCCTGGATGTCGGTCAGCGCGACGTAG
>Ga0209947_1000091_pt1 | contig 45538 bp, 57 predicted proteins | sample SalPonR2_B_D2_MG_FD_185706 | JGI IMG/M metagenome (GOLD analysis project Ga0209947, IMG submission 185706) | Salt pond soil microbial communities from South San Francisco under conditions of wetland restoration - Salt Pond MetaG R2_B_D2_MG... ...
GCTTACGCTATGAAGCTGGGAGTTAAGTCTGGCCGCGCTGCTTTTTTAGCCGGACAAATAAAGTCTGTTCAATCTGCGCATCCAAGTTCTACTACCAACGGTCTTTTAGTTTAAAAAGGTAAACAACTTTTTTCTTCTTAAAAAATTAGTGTAAGAACTCTGAATTGGGTATGCTTTACAATAAATTGATCACGGGTGACGTAAACTCTTTAAAGAAAGACCTGAACTTGTTTTGTATTGCCTGAGTTGATCTTTCTTTTATATATACATAAGTTACATAAATATATATATTTGTTCGTTATTAAAGTTCTTTTTGTACTATAATTGTATAACATTGTATAATAGTTTTAGATAATTTTTAAAAAACATTTATGGTTGTAGACGTAACACAAGAGACTAAGCGGCCAATTTTTCCTTTTACAGCAATTATTGGGCAGGAAGAGATGAAACTAGCTCTAATATTAAATGTAATCGATCCCCGTATCGGTGGTGTAATGATAATGGGTGATCGTGGAACAGGAAAGTCTACGACAATCCGGGCTGTGGCAGACCTTTTGCCTGAAATTCAAGTTGTTGCAAATGATCCATTCAATTCATCAGCTGATGATTTTGAGTTAATGAGCGAATCTGTTAAGAATTCTGTGATGCAAGGTCAGCAATTGGCGACTAGTTATAAAAAAGTGCCCATGATTGATTTACCTTTGGGAGCAACGGAAGATCGAGTATGTGGGACAATTGATATTGAAAAAGCATTAACAGAAGGTGTTAAAGCCTTTGAGCCCGGTCTTTTGGCAAAAGCAAACCGAGGTATTCTTTATGTTGATGAGGTTAACCTTTTAGACGATCATCTGGTAGATATTTTGCTCGATTCAGCTGCATCAGGATGGAACACTGTTGAGCGTGAGGGTATTTCCATTAAACACCCTGCACGTTTTGTGCTAGTAGGCTCAGGCAACCCTGAAGAAGGAGAACTTCGTCCTCAGCTACTCGACCGATTTGGAATGCACGCTGAAATTAGAACAGTTCGGGATCCTGGACTGCGCGTTCAAGTTGTTGAACAGCGAAGTAATTTTGATCAAGATCCGCAAGCTTGCTTACTGGAAAATGCTGAAAAACAGCAAGCTTTAAAAGATAAAATTGTAGCAGCACAAAAACTTATACCGTCTGTAACAATAGATTACGAAGCAAGAGTTAAGATTTCGCAAGTCTGTGGAGAGCTTGATGTTGATGGCCTACGTGGTGACATTGTTACAAACCGGGCTGCAAAAGCTTACGCAGCCTATAATGAAAGAACAACAGTAACAACGGATGATATCGAAGCTGTTATTACATTATGTCTACGCCATCGTCTAAGAAAAGATCCGTTAGAGGCCATGGATTCGGGGGACAAAGTCCAGCGTGTTTTTGAAAATATTTTTAAATAATAGTAAACCAGTTATTATTAGGCCCAGTAGGATTCGAACCTACATTAGAGACTTAGAAGGTCCCTGTCCTAATCCCTTAGACGATGGGCCCTAATAATTAAAAGTGAGCAAAATTAATATTTAATTTTGCTCGCATTATCGTACTAAGTAGTGTTATACTTAAGGGTAAGTTACACTTGTTAATTTTGCTTATCATACCAAGCTAATTAGTAGTGGGCGGTATAGGATTCGAACCTATGACCACCTGCTTGTAAGGCAGGCGCTCTACCACTGAGCTAACCGCCCTTGTAGTTATGTACATATTATATCGTTTAAAGTATAATTTAGCAATCGCTAATTAAACTGTAGCAAAATTATTAAATTTTAATATATTAATGAACCATGGAGTTTAATAGTAACGAATTCTTAAATGAGTCGTATAAAGATCCTCGTGTTACCAGAGCGTTAGAATCATATTACGGGAAAAAAGAGGAAAAAGAGGATCGTGGTACCGACAAGTTCCTAAATGACTTGTACTCGTATCCCCCTAAATTCTCTGTTTATAGGACTGATAGGGATGCAATCGAAAAGAATCTAAATGACGACGCTATTGATACGATTGGTAGCGATAATAAGGCAATCGAAAAGAAGGACTCTTCTGAGACAGCTACTTTGGAGCCATCATTCTTTCCCGCATATAAAAATCTTGAAAGCGATGAAATCCTTTATAGGAAAGTTTTTCCAAGTAAAGGGGGACTTTCTGCAAAGCCGGTATATAAAGACCTTGGAAGAGGTAATGAAGCGGTTCCACCACCTACTCCCATTAGCTCTTCGGATCCAATTCTAACTGATTTCCCGAAAAAAATGCCACGAGAACTTGATCGGTATATACTGGACATTTCCTCGTACTCAAAATTTGATTATTTAAAAGGTTTTTTAGATAAAACCTCTACTTCAAACTTTTTTGCGAATGTTACTAAACCATTGAAAAAGGTTCTCGAAACGAGTCCAGTTTATGTTATTTTGAATGGCCAAGACAAAATTGTCTTAGCTCACGAAACAACTCTGGGTAGTCCTAAAGTTCCAAACAATAAGCTCTATGATATATGTGGTGCTTTTGCGGATAATGGAACATTAAAAAATGGTAAACTAGGTTTAGCCTTTTTCGCTTACAACGATGCTAAAGCCTTTATGGATGCCATAGTCGATTTAGAACCGGACGAAACACGTATTGTAGGTCTTGCGATTCACTGTGTGAGTTTAGGTTCGGTTTATGAGTTAATGCGGAGTACTCATCCTGGCACTGATTTTCGTTTAATTCCTGATACTACTAATCTAGTGTCTTCATATACAGTTGTAGAAGATTCTCGTTTTCTTTTTCAGGAAGAATTGTATGATAAGTCAAAAGAAAGGTATGTTAACGAATATGACGTTAGGGACCTCTCGGATTTAAATGATAGTCCACTCCAGAATCTTACAAAAGGAGTTCCCGTCTATTTAGTCCAACTCCAGGAAAATAAGCGGGGTATTGCAAAAAGTGCTTTACGCTCTATCGTAAACAAAGCCGATCGTTTCACAGCAATTTTTGCGCGACCACACAAACTGGGTCGAAAAACTATGAAAGGCCCGTTACCAGAAAAGCCCGCTACAACTGCACATTTATTTTTTGACTACAGGAAAGCTTTAGATTTTTGCAAAGAGAATAACCGCTTTGTTGTGCCGTTCTCTGGCAGTTATTCAAACCCTAGATTTGATGACTTTGTTCAAAAACCAATTGTTTTTGTTACAAATTTAGACACGCTTCTGGAATACTGGGAAAATGATTTAATCGAGGTAAGTGGTAATAAGAACCTGGTTGTACGTAATACGGAAATGCGAGAACTTTGGCACACAATGGAACTTGTACCGATTCGCGATTCAGAAAAACCGTGCGACGCCGAGAAAAGTAAGCTTTTAAATTCACCTATAAGGAAAATGTGCCGCGAGATAAAAGTTCGTTATAGAATTTTGAACTCTTTCCTCGAGTATATTTGGATAGCCTAAAACAAATCCCGGTATGGTGAACAAAATTAAATTCCTAATTTTGTTCACTGTAACTACGCTTCTATTTACAAAAATCTTTTATTTAGTTTCGTTTTAAGGAAAAGTTACCTATTCTTTTGTAAAAATAGATATGATATACTATAGTAGTGGAGGGGCTGTTTTGGAATCGACATTAGAGTTTTCGGCTAATCTTTGAAGCCTTTTGAAGGCTTCCTTCTTTAAAAAGAAATGCAAACAACATTTTAAATTTTAATTCAAAGCTAGCACTTGCTTAAATAATTTTGAATGGCCTACAAACTACCCTTTTGGTTTTGTTGGTTTAGATAGAAAGAGGAAAACCGTTTTAAAAACGTGTAGGGTTCAAGCTCCATAAATTACGGCAAATAAATAACTACTGCAGCAAAAAAAGATTTCTGTACATACTATAATGGACGTGGGTTCGAATCCCACCAGCTCCACAATTTGCATCTGTAGCCAAGCGGCCGAAGGCATCGGACTCATAATCCGCTTCTCATAGAGACATCGCTGGTTCGAATCCAGTCGGATGCACGTTAACCATTACTTCATACCGCTTAATAATGGAAGTGATACAAAATTACTTCCATTTTTACTATTATTCAATGTTCTTTTTTTGTCTGAGGCTTAGAGAGAATCGAACTCACGACAACTAGAATCGGAATCTAGGGCTCTTTCCACTGAGCTATAAGCCCCCGTTCAGTAGTAGTTCTACATACCTACCATTCGGATTTGGCAATTGGCAGCGAGTTCATCGATCGCTTTCGCGCTATCCTTTTGCTTTTCTGACGTCCGCAACTGTCTTTCTACAAATACATTCAGTATTTCAGCTGTCTTACCCATCAAAAAAACTCTTTCCTGGTGAGAGATCCACTTTTTGGTTTTTAGCTCAATGAGAATTTGAGACCAAGCGTCGCTCCGCGGCCAATAATAATAGCCCGTTATCGGGATACTATCATCTCCGCGTATCTGATCAATAGCAACCCCCAACGAGTTTTCTTGCCAAATAAGCAGAAATGAGAAGCTCATACTACTACCTGTAATTCCCACGCCTATTTTGCTCCCTTTACTTACCATGTTTGATTAATTGAATAAAAACTCAACATTAAATTAGCATTTAAAAGCTAAAGTTCGATTACTAGAGTGAATCGAAAATCTTGGCTTTTAAAAAAATATTACGAACTGTATCTGTTGGCTGGGCCCCTGTTTTTAAACGCTCAATAATGCGGTCAAACTTAAGATGGGTTTCATTAGTTAAAGGATTGTAGAATCCCACTTCTTCGATGGCACGCCCATCACGTTTTATACGGCTATCAATTACAACAATTCTGTAACATGGTTGTGACTTTCGGCCAAATCGTTTTAATCGGATTTTTAACATTTTTTTATTAATAAATAGGTTATTGAAGTTAAAAACTACACAGTTAGCTTTGCTCGGCCTTTCCGTCGACGCGCATTAATTACACGACGTCCAGCTTTTGTCGTCATTCGACTCCGAAAACCGGATGTCCTTACTTTTTTTAATCTAGTTCCGTGGAGTGTTCGTTGTGTCATTTTACTTTATAATAAAAAGGTATAATTGCGTAACAATATATTAACTACCCCCGCTACCAACTTGATTTTGTTAACCCAGGAATTAATCCTTCATGTGCCATTTCTCTTAGTACATGTCGCGATAAGCCAAAATCTCTATAGAAACCTCGACTTCGCCCGGTTGCCCAGCATCTATTTCGGTGACGGACTGGTGCGGAATTTCGTGGCAAACTTTCCAGCTTTTTATAAACAATTAACTTGGTTTGGTATCCCGTCGCTGTTTTTAAGTCCTGTTTTAATGCTTTTCGTTTTAAAGTATATTTAAGGATCAAACGCTCTCGTTTTTCTTCGCGTTGGATCATGCTTTGTTTAGCCATAGTTGGTTTTATTAAAAGATTAAAATCTCAGGTTATACTCTATAGTAAAGTATGAATAAAGCCTGGTATTTTATAAAGCGTATAAGCGATATGGTTGGGGTAGGTCGGGCTGTTTCGTCTTTGCAGCTTATCTATTTATTAAGGAATAATTTAATCAAATGATATTCAAAGGTCTTAAATATCAATTTATGTATATAATTTGAAGGTTCAGGGGTAACTAGAAACAGTAAAACTTTTTTTTACTAATTCCATAAGAAGTAGTTTGATAATCTATTTTTAAAATCTTAAATTTAATGAGTCAAAAAAACGATAATTTTATCGATAAAACATTCACTGTTTTAGCGGATATTTTGCTAAAAGTCCTGCCGGCAACAAAAGAAGAAAAACAGGCTTTCTCATATTACCGTTATGGTATGTCAGCACAATCTAATGGTGATTATGCAGAGGCGCTAGAAAATTATTACGAAGCATTAAAATTAGAGGAGGATCCATTTGATCGAAGTTATATTCTTTATAATATTGGTTTAATTTATGGGAACAATGGAGATTATGCAAAGGCTTTAGAATATTATAGTCAAGCTCTTGATTTAAATGCCCGTCTACCGCAAGCGTTAAACAACATTGCTGTAATTTATCATTACCAAGGAACAAAATCTTCAGATAAAAAAGAGTTTGAAATTGCTCAAATTAATTTTGATAAAGCAGCAAGTTATTGGAAAAAAGCTATAAGATTAGCCCCTAATAACTATATTGAGGCCCAAAATTGGTTAAAAATTACCGGTAAACTAAATGAGAACGAAATGTTCTAAGCTAGAATAAGCAGTTTTTTTCAGCTTTTAAATCAATTGTTATAAATTGATGCTATAATCTAGTCATGCTTTGCAAAGATAAATGCGACTTAAGATTGTTTTTAGTAAATATCGGCATTAGAAACGAAGCGTATCAAAGTCCATTTTTAAATAGTTTTTAGAAAAATATTAAATATGACTATCGCAATTGGACAAAAGCAAGATCGTGGCGTGTTCGATCTTATCGATGATTGGCTAAAGCGAGATCGTTTCGTTTTCGTTGGTTGGTCGGGACTACTTCTATTCCCATGTGCGTTCCTAGCAGTTGGGGGATGGTTAACTGGTATTACCTTTGTAACATCATGGTATACACACGGTCTAGCTAGTTCTTTCCTAGAGGGCTGTAACTTCTTAACTGCTGCTGTATCAACGCCAGCAAACAGTATGGGTCACTCTTTACTTTTACTTTGGGGTCCCGAAGCTCAAGGTGATATTACTCGTTGGTTCCAAATCGGCGGGCTTTGGGCATTTGTAGCACTTCATGGTTCATTTGGTGTAATTGGCTTCTGTCTACGCCAGTTTGAAATTGCACGTTTAGTAGGTATTAGACCCTACAATGCCATTGCATTTTCAGGACCAATCGCTGTATTTGTTACGGTTTTCTTAGTATATCCATTAGGTCAAGCAAGTTGGTTCTTTGCTCCTAGTTTCGGTGTAGCTGCTATTTTCCGTTTCCTTTTATTCCTTCAAGGTTTCCACAACTGGACTCTTAACCCTTTCCACATGATGGGCGTTGCTGGTATTTTAGGTGGTGCTTTACTTTGTGCCATTCATGGTGCAACAGTAGAAAATACACTATTTGAGGATGGTGATGCAGCAAACACGTTCCGAGCGTTTACTCCTACACAATCAGAGGAAACATACTCAATGGTAACGGCTAACCGCTTCTGGTCACAGATTTTCGGTGTGGCGTTCTCAAACAAGCGTTGGTTACACTTCTTCATGTTATTTGTACCAGTAGCTGGTATGTGGACAAGTGCAATTGGTATCGTTGGTTTAGCTCTTAACCTGCGTGCATATGACTTCGTTTCACAGGAACTTCGTGCGGCAGAAGATCCAGAGTTTGAAACATTCTATACGAAAAATAACCTTCTAAACGAAGGTATCCGTTCTTGGATGGCGGCACAAGATCAACCTCATGAAAACTTTATCTTCCCAGAGGAGGTTTTACCACGTGGAAACGCCCTTTAATACAGTAATTGCAGGTCGAGATATTGAGTCTACAGGATTTGCCTGGTGGTCAGGTAACGCGCGTCTAATTAACGTATCAGGTAAGTTGTTAGGTGCTCACGTTGCGCACGCAGGATTAATGGTTTTCTGGTGTGGTGCGATGACACTTTTCGAAGTGGCGCATTATATCCCAGAAAAGCCACTTTATGAACAAGGTTGTATTTTAATTCCACACCTAACTACGTTAGGTTGGGGTGTTGGTCCCGGCGGTGAAGTGACAGACGTTTATCCATTCTTTGTAGTTGGAGTTTTACACCTAATATCTTCTGCAGTGTTAGGATTTGGTGGCGTATATCATTCACTGATTGGTCCGGATACTCTTGAAGAGTCATTCCCGTTCTTCGGTTATGATTGGCGTGACAAGAACAAGATGACAACAATTTTAGGAATTCACCTAATTTTATTAGGTATTGGTTGTTTTTTACTTGTTGCAAAAGCTTGTTTCGTTGGTGGCGTATATGATACATGGGCGCCAGGTGGCGGTGATGTTCGTATTATTACAGCTCCAACATTAAACCCTTTAATCATTTTTGGTTATGTGTTAAAGTCACCGTTTGGCGGTGATGGCTGGGTTATTAGTGTTGACAATATGGAAGACTTGGTAGGTGGTCACATCTGGCTAGGTTTCCTTTGTGTTGTTGGCGGTGTTTGGCATATCTTAACGAAGCCATTTGCTTGGGCTCGCCGTACATTCGTTTGGTCAGGTGAAGCTTACTTATCGTACAGTTTAGCAGCTTTATCACTAATGGGTCTGACTGCCGCTGTCTTTGTTTGGTATAATAATACAGCTTATCCAAGCGAATTTTATGGCCCAACAGGACCAGAAGCTTCACAGTCACAAGCCTTTACTTTCTTAGTACGTGACCAGCGTCTTGGAGCGAATGTTGCTTCAGCTCAAGGTCCTACTGGTCTTGGTAAGTACTTAATGCGCTCACCATCTGGTGAAATTATTTTTGGTGGTGAGACGATGCGTTTCTGGGATATGCGAGCGCCATGGGTTGAGCCACTTCGTGGACCGAATGGTTTAGATTTAAACAAAATTCGTAACGATATCCAACCGTGGCAAGAACGTCGAGCAGCTGAATACATGACGCATGCTCCATTAGGTGCGCTGAACTCAGTTGGTGGTGTAGCAACTGAAATTAACTCAGTAAACTATGTATCACCGCGTTCTTGGTTAACAACATCTCATTTCTTCCTTGGATTCTTCCTATGGGTTGGTCACCTTTGGCATGCAGGTCGAGCAAGAGCTGCTGCTGCAGGTTTTGAAAAGGGTATTAACCGTGAGAATGAGCCAGTACTTTCGATGCGTCCTTTAGATTAAAAGGGGTGCGCGTCATAAGTTTTTGGCTAAGGCCGAAAATTGACAGGAGGTCAGGTTAACAAATATAGCTTGATAAAAAGAGTTCAACTCTTTTTATCAAGCTTATATTGTTTAAGGGTAGGTTGTCGGATAAGCTTAAAACCCAAAAAGAAAAGTTTTTGCGGCTTGCTAAATTATAGGTTTTTATTCTATGTTTTGTAACCTAAAATTTGGGGTGATATGAGAGTCATAGGGTTAGGTTTTCAAAAACAGTCTTGACAAATAAGGTAGGTTTTGGATATTATTTGAGTGTCACGGAGAGGTGGCAGAGTTGGTCGATTGCGTCTGATTTGAAATCAGATGAAGTGCAAGCTTCCGTGGGTTCGAATCCCACCTTCTCCGATAAAATCTTATTGTTAGGCTGTGAAATAAATATATAAAGATTTCTAATGTGATGAATTGTAAGACAGTTTCAAAGTCTTCAGTCTATACATTTACTCTAAACATTAGCAATTACACAAAAAAAGACGTCAAGTTAAGCAACCTTAAAAAGGTGTTTAACTTGACGCTCTGTTAAGTAGAGGTTAAAGTGATGATCCTAGACCCGAATAAGCTCCAAAGAAAAACAAAGTCAGCAAGCCAAGAGCTGCTAATCCCCCTATTGTTGCTACCATCCAAAGTGGTACTCTTCCAACATCAGACATAAATAATCTCCAGTAAAAAAATTCGTAAATATACTATTTACGTTTTAAGATAACTTTTTCTGTAATATTAAAAGTTAGTTAAAGAAATAGCTTGAAAATAATACAGCTAAAACAAACATTAAAAGTAAACCCCAATATAACGAGGTACGGTTTAATTCTACTGGTTGTTTATTTGGGTTTGGTGCGCTCATTTCTTATTTCCTATCGTTGAATAAATTGCATTGATGTAATAGCACCAAGGAAAAAAACCGTTGGTACTGCTAAAGCATGGATTGTAAGCCAACGAAAAGTAAAAATAGGGTATGCTACCGGTTGATTTGTATTAATCATTTAAACCTTAAATAATCCTTTTTTAGTTTTTTATAATCCTTTTGTTAAATCTTCCAGCTCTTGCTTAGCACTGAAACGATCATTTACAAGCGGAATCTGTTGACGGTCTTGGGTAAAGTATTCGTTAGGTCGCGGGGTACCAAAAGCATCGTAAGCTAAACCTGTACTAACAAAAAGGAACCCCGCAACAAATAACGAAGGAATCGTTATACTGTGGATAATCCAATAGCGAATACTTGTAATAATATCTGAAAAAGGTCTTTCTCCTGTTGAACCACCTGACACAACTCTTTCTCCTACTGAGCTTAAATTACATTTTTAACCTTTCCGTTAAGCAAATTAACGAAAAGTAAACAGTGCAGTATCAGGATTAATAACCCCTCTATTGCACAAAAATATGTTAATAATCTTAAAAAGATCAACCTTTATATAAGTATATATTGCTTTTATTACTTTTTTTTATTAATTCTCGGAATCTTTCTAGATTCTCCACGCGCTCTATTTTTGATATTAGAATTTTTTTGTCTTTTTTGAATCTTTTCTTCATTATTTTTGTTCCGATTTAAAACCATTAGGGAAATTTAAATTATTGATGTTATAATAATAATATATTAAAATTTTTACTGTGATATGGGCCTTAATTTACAAGAGGAATATAATAATACTAATATCCAAGGTGTTATAGATCAATTAGAAGAAGATCTAGTTGGACTAGCTCCAGTGAAAGCAAGAATTAAAGAGATTGCGGCGTTACTTTTAGTCCAACGTTTAAGAAAAAATCTTGGTTTAGGAATGAAATCGACACCAGTTGGCCTACATATGTCGTTCACTGGAAGTCCTGGGACGGGTAAGACGGCAGTTGCTACTCGAATGGCTGATATTTTATTTAAATTAGGTTATATAGAAAAAGGGCATTTAATTACAGTTACCCGTGACGATTTAGTAGGGCAATATATTGGTCATACAGCACCTAAAACGAAAGAAGTCTTAAAACGTGCAATGGGGGGAGTTTTATTTATTGATGAAGCTTACTATCTTTATAAGCCTGATAATGAAAGAGATTATGGTGCTGAAGCAATTGAAATTTTACTTCAGGTAATGGAAAATCAGCGTGAAGATCTTGTTGTTATTTTTGCCGGTTACAAAGATCGGATGGATAGCTTTTATGAATCAAACCCAGGTCTCTCATCTCGAGTTGCAAACCACATTGATTTCCCCGACTATACTGCAGATGAGCTGCTTCAAATTGCTAGGTTGCTTTTAGAGGAACAACAATATCGGATGACTCCAGATGCAGAGGCGTTACTTCTTGATTATGTTGCAAAACGACGTGAAATGCCATTATTTGCCAACGCACGGACAGTTACTAATGCAATTGATACTGCGCGAATGCGTCACGCAAACCGTATGTTTAATTCCGGCAATCAAGTGTTGACAAAGTCTGACCTAGTTACTATTCAGGCAGAAGACATTCGCGAAAGTAGCTTATTTTCTGAAATTTCAGGAGTATAATTTATAAAGGTATGGCTAGTTTAATTTTTTATTTAAAACAAAAAGAAATCAAATGGTTGAAGTATTATTATCTGGGCTTGTATTAGGTCTTGTACCCGTAACAATTACTGGTTTATTTGTCGCGGCGTATCTTCAGTATCGTCGAGGTAATCAGTTTGGGTTATAGTTAACTAATTCCCTTATCCCCTATTCCTAGGGGATAAGGGAATTTTTATGAAAATTCAATCGTAATTTTTGACCGCAACAATAAATAAATTACCTGATGACGTATTCTAGCTAGCATTTTAACAAAAATATTATATGATTCTTTTTTATAGTCAGTCAAAGGGTTACGTTGAGCGTAAGCTCTCCAGGAAATTGAATCACGGAGCGAAGCAATAATTTGTAAATGTTCTTTCCAACAAAAATCAATTTGTTGAAGAATAAAAGACCGTTCCAATTCACGGATAATGCCAGGTTCAATCGCTTCTAATTGTATTTCTTTTACTGTATAACTAATTTGAAATTGCTGAACCCAAAATTTACTCCACGTCTCTGTTTCCACATTTTTAGTTATTTGATATGGTAAGCCTAACAATTCTTGCATCTTGAAGGTGCAAAAATCCGAAGTTGCGATATCGGAATGAAGTCGCATGGCTAATGAAATATCGGATAAACTCCTTTCCCCGTATTCTATAGCCCAATCGCGTAAATTTGCTTTTTCTAATACTCGCTTTCGTTCTGAATACACCCCATTTCGTTGCATTGTAAGGGCTTGATCATATTCAAATAATTGTTTACGCCCGTCAAAATGATAAGCTTCTACTTTTTTTTGGGCAGAATCAAGGCTTTGGTTTAAAATCGGTGATTGGATGGGTGTGTCATCTTGTAACCCAACATTTTGCATCATAGTTATAATCTGCTCCCCACCAAATAAACGTAATAGTTTATCATCGAGACTTAAGAAAAAACGCGATGAACCTGGATCACCTTGGCGGCCTGACCGCCCGCGAAGTTGGTTATCAATTCGCCTCGATTCATGTCTTTCTGTTCCAATAACATGTAACCCTCCGATCTGACTAACCACCTTTTTTTTCTCCTCCCAACTTGTAATTCGTTTCGAGATGGTTCCACTATATAATTCATGGAACTCCGCCGAAATCTTATCATTTCCAAGGGTACCTCTAGTTAAATAGTTCATAAAATTAGAGAAATTTTCTAATTCTTTAACTTTATCTTTTCCTAACTGGGTAAAAAATGGAACAAAAGGGCCTAGAAGTGGGTCATCTTCAGCTTCTAATAATGTCCGAGCAGTATCATTTAAATATAATTTTTGAACAAACGTTTTTAGTTTTGTGTTAAATAAAAGTTTTATATTACCTCCTAAAGCAATATCTGTCCCCCGCCCTGCCATATTCGTAGAAATTGTAACCGCTCCTTGGCAACCGGCTTGGGCGACAATTTCTGATTCACTTTCCACATTTTCGGGGCGTGCATTCAATAAGCGGTAATTTACTCCGTATTCTCGAAGTAAAGCGGCTAATAATTCCGATTTTTCAATTGTTGTTGTTCCAATTAAAACGGGTCGTCCAAGAGCATTCATTTCAACACATTCATTCGCGACTGCTTGCCATTTTAAGTATTGATTTTTATAAATTAAATCTGGAAAGTCTTTTCTTTTGGTTTCGCGATTAGTTGGGATAGGGACTACCTGGAGTTTATAAATATTTTCAAACTCTAATTCTTCTGTTTTTGCCGTCCCGGTCATTCCAGATAATTTTGTATAGAGTAGGAATAAATTTTGATACGTAATCGAAGCTATGGTTTGGTTTTCATCCTGTATTGGCAGGCCTTCTTTAGCTTCGACAGCTTGGTGCAGGCCACCACTCCAACGACGTCCGACCATCGTTCGACCTGTAAACTCATCGACAATAATAACTTCATTTTCCTCGTTTATGATATAATGCGTATTGCGTTTAAACAGCTCTTTTGCTTTAAGAGAATTCAGGATGTACGCTGCCCAAGGTTCTCGGGAATTATACAGGTGGTTAGTATTAAGTGCTTGCTCACAAAATACAGTTCCTTCATCAAGCAATTTAACAACTTGATTTTTTTCATCAATGGTATAGTGAATGTTCTTTTGCAATATATTTGCCAATGTTGCTGTTTGTAAATACTTTTGAGTTGTAACCTGACTGCTTCCAGATATAATTAAAGGTGTCCGGGCTTCATCAATTAAAATGGAATCGACTTCATCAATTACACAATAAAAAAGTGGTCGTTGAACGACTTCTTCTTTTGTAAGCGCTAAATTATCACGTAGGTAATCAAACCCCAATTCATTATTTGTGACATAGACAACATCACAATTATAATTACGCTGACGTTCTTCTGCCGTCATATTTTCTTGAATTAACCCAACACTTAAACCTAAAAATCGGTGAACTTGGCCTACTTCTTCTGCATCACGACGAGCTAAGTACTCATTAACTGTAACAATATGAACTCCTTTACCATATAATGCGTTCAAAAATGTTGGTAGAAGGGCAACGATTGTTTTCCCTTCTCCCGTTTTCATTTCGGCGATCTTTCCTTCGTGTAATACTAGTCCGCCAATTAGCTGGACATCAAAATGTCGCATTTTTAGAACACGCAATGTCGCTTCTCGAACAATGGCAAAAGTCTCATGAATAATTTCACCTTCACTTTTACCATCTTTAAGATGTCTTTTTATTTCTTGTACTCGTTGGCGAATGGCATCATCCGTTAGCGCCTGTATTTTTTTTTCAAAGTTGTTAATTTTCTTAACTTGGTCGTCATATTTTGTTAACGACTGCCTAATATAATTTTTTAAAAATGGTTCAAACATACTTTAATTATGAATTAATGATGTGGTTAAAGTAAAAAAGCAACTTAGTTTAGTGTTGCTAGTAAAAATCATGAAAGGGAGTTACGTTTGTATTTATTTGGTCAAGCTTGGGCCAACAATAATGTAAATTATACCCCGAATTAATCTTTAGCGTGCTTGAAAATTTGTTTATCCGATTATAAATAACAATTAAATTTAGATTAAAACTGCTAATTTTTATTTAGAAAGCATTTCTATCAGATAGAAATATTTTTAACTAATTTTTAGGGTAAAAAAGTACAATCTCACAATTTTGGTAGGAAACTAAATTAATTAATGTTTCCAACATAATTCTAATTGGGTTGCCTGGGACTCGAACCCAGAACTATTCGGTTAAAAGCCGAGTACTCTACCATTGAGTTAGCAACCCGCTTGATTATAGATAGAGTATAAAGATACACTCTATGTTTTCTCAAGTGGTAAAATAAAATTTTTAATACATTAGTCTTCTCCAGTCTAAAATTATACGACTATCTGTATAAATATCTCCTTCAAATTCCGAACTTCTTTGTTAAACAGCTAAAGATCCTTGTGGTTATTTAATTTACAAAACGTTAAAAATTTGTTACTATTTAACTGTTCTAATAAAAAATTAATAACGTGTTTTATATGCAGAAAGAGTTAGAATTATATGAGATGTTATATTTAGTCGACCCTGGTATTACGGAAAGTGACTTAGAGTCTAAGACTTCATTTTATCGTGATTTTTTAACAAATCGTGGGAGTCAAGTCATGGTTCAAAACCGAGGTAAACGTAGCCTAAGCTATAAAATTCGGGGTTGCGAGACTGCGAACTACATCCAAATGATTTATGTTGGCAACCAAAAGCTTCGAACAATTCTTGATACTACAATTAGGCGCGATTCATCAGTTCTTCGTTCTCTAACAACGAAAATTCCAAAATTGCCCGAAGTCTTATAAAAACCCCAAGGTTTCAAGAAAACTATTGTATTTGTGGATTGCCTTTATCTTCTCCTTTGTTTCATCATTATTTGGCGGGAAAGATTTTGCTCTCTAAAATTAGAATTTATCATAAATTAGGTTAATTTTACACGCACAAATGCAATATTGACAATAAAAGAAAAGCTGCATTATGATATCTTTATAGTGCCTATTAAATTAGTCGCGGGGTAGAGCAGTTTGGTAGCTCGTCGGGCTCATAACCCGAAGGTCAATGGTTCAAATCCGTTTCCCGCTATTATTTGCCTTACATTTATTTAGGGCTATCTTTCTTTAAGATGGGTTACTCTATTGCTTTTCCGTAAGATATTAAATCCAAAATTGATAATCGTTTAAAAATCTGGGTTATTTTATCGATGGAAAAATTACCTAATATTAGAGATTAAATAGTTACAAGCGTGAGATAAAATATATTCCGTGTACTTAGGTGGGAAATTCATAAGATTTGTCCAAAATGTGACTTTATCAATTACAATTTTACTAGAAGAAAAAATTAATTTTTAATTTAATATCAAAATGTCAGCGTCTTTTTTACCATCGATTCTCACACCAGTGGTTACACTAGTATTTCCTGGACTTTGTTTCGCATTATTTTTTGTTTTAATCGAACAAGATGAAATTGCGTAGTATTGATAATTAGTTTATTTTTACCTAAGTTATAAAATTAAAAATTTAAGGTTAGAATAATTATGAATATTCAATCTTTTTTAGACAATCTAATCTTTCTAAACTTACTTGTTGTAACGGTATTTTATTGGGCAAGTTTAGTTTACTCAAATTTCAGCTTTTTAGGAAAAGTAAGTTTTTATGGTAATTTATTAGCCAACCTGCTAATTTTTGCTTTATTAGGGACGCGTTGGTTAAACTTTGGTTACTTTCCCTTAAGTAATTTATACGAATCTTTAATGTTTTTGGCTTGGGGAATAACTTTTATAAGTATTTTAGTAGAAGATCAGTCCAAGATTAAAATTATAGGTTCCATTACTAGTCCAATCTCACTATTTATTTCTGGGTTTGCTAGCTTATCGTTACCGGAAAGCATGCAATTCCCTTCCCCTCTTGTACCAGCATTAAAATCGAATTGGTTAATGATGCACGTAACAGTTATGATGCTAAGTTATGCCAGTCTTATTGTTGGTTCATTGTTAGGTATTTTTTTCTTAGTCCTAACCTACGGCAAAACTGACCAGTTTAACTTACAAGGTAATTCTTATGGAAACACTTTTTCAAAAAAATCTTCCGGAAATGTAGCTTTTTATAGAACGGAAGCAGTTTTTCCAAATGCAAGTTTAGTTGCAGAATCTCCCCAAACTACTCCACAATCAAACCTTATTAGGTTAAGTTTATTAGAAAGTATTGACAATCTAAGCTATAGGGCGATTAGTTTCGGTTTCCCATTACTAACTATTGGGATAATTGCTGGGGCTGTATGGGCAAATGAAGCATGGGGATCATATTGGAGCTGGGATCCAAAAGAGACCTGGGCCTTAATAACATGGTTAGTGTTTGCATCCTATTTACATTCTCGCATCACAAAATCGTGGCAGGGGAAAAGACCAGCAATTATAGCCTCTATTGGTTTCATTGTTGTTTGGATTTGTTACTTAGGTGTTAACTTTTTGGGTAAAGGGCTTCACACGTATGGGCAAGTTTTTTAGACACTTTTTAATTACGATTTCTTTTTATTGTTAGATCGTAATTAAGGCCCGTGGCAATAAGATTAATTTTACCAAAATATTTCCTAACCTTTAGTTAACATGAGAACTTAAAGATTAGGAAATATTATCGAAAATTTTGATGATCTAACTATACGTATAGCTGTCGCCCTAGCCCAATCGCTAAAATAGCGGCTGTTAAGGCAATACATAACGCAAGAAAAATTTGGCTATCTGTAATCATAGAAACATTAAGCTTAGTTAAAATTCAATTAGGCCAAAAGGCAATTTTAGAAAAGGCTGTCTAATTAGACTTATTTTTGAATCAAAAAGGTAGCTATTTCTAATTATATTATTCCATAAGGGGTGAGAATAATTTCACTAATATACGAAAACTTCAAAATGTGCCTAACTTCCCAGTTTAAATGCGTCAACAATTAGGCCATAAATTAACCCCAACTTTAAATCGTTTAGCAAATTTATTGTTTTAACCCTTCCATCTTTTGTCTTTAGATTAAACATGTAATAAAATTTACTTATGGTCTCTAAACTTGCAACTGTTAATGCTGCCCCCAAAATAGACCATTCGTTGAATTCTGCAACTGTAGTGTCAAAAATACTTGCTAGTAAAAATCCGCCAAAGAAACATATTAACCTTATTACCATAATAAAAAATAGAAATAGTTATTATTTTTTCGTTTTTAATTGGACCGTGAAGGCCAAACCAAGATTATAATCTTATTTATATACGTTTAGAGAACGTCAAATATCGCATTCAAAAAATACTTATCAGTGGGAGCTATTGAAATATGACAACAGATTCATTAAATTTACAAATACTAGCACCAACATTTGGTGGTAGTACAGGTGGTTGGTTAAGGGCTGCGGAAATCGAAGAAAAATATGCTATTACTTGGACTAGTAAAAAAGAACAGATTTTCGAAATGCCCACGAGTGGTGCTGCAATTATGCAAAAAGGCGAAAATTTGCTTTATTTAGCAAAGAAAGAGCAATGTTTGGCTTTAGGAACACAGCTCAGAACACTTTTTAAAATTAGCGATTACAAAATTTATCGAATTTTCCCAAATAGTGAAGTTCAGTATCTTCACCCTAAAGACGGTGTATTTCCTGAAAAGCTGAATGCGGGTCGCGTTGGTGTCGGTAATATCGACTATTCGATTGGCAAAAACCCAAATCCTGTCAATGTTAAATTTACTGGTAAAAATACCTTTGATTAAGACTTGATTAAGATAATACCCGAGCTTTATTTTCTAAGGGCGAATAAAGGATTTTATTGTATTAACTTAAGTTTCGCTGTTTCTTTTTTAAATACTTAATTACATGAATTATAATGTTATCTAGTATTATCATCTCCATTTTGTACATTACGTACGGTTAAAACATAAAAAAAATTATATGGAACTAAAAAGTAAATTTTTAGTCGGAAGCATTTTAGCAACGGTTGTTTTAAACAGTTTTTCTTTACCAGTTAGTGCCTTAGAGCTTGATGAGGACACGAGAACAGTTACCTTAGATTCGAAGGGTAACACAGTAGTTCTTAGCGTCGAGCAAGTTAAGCGCGGCAAAAGACTTTTTAACAATGCTTGTGCAATTTGTCATGTTGGCGGCCTTACAAAGACTAATCCAAATGTGGGGCTTGATGTGGAAGCTTTAAGTTTAGCAACTCCGCCACGTGATAGCATTAGTAGTCTTGTAGCTTATTTAAAGGACCCGATGACTTACGATGGTGCCGACTCTATTTCAGAATTACACCCAAGTATTAAGAGTGCTGATATTTTCCCACAAATGCGTTCACTAACCGATGAAGACTTGTTCGCAATTTCAGGTCACATTTTAGTTCAGCCGAAAGTTGTAAATGAAAAGTGGGGCGGAGGTAAAATTTACTATTAAATTTTTCCAAGGCAAAAACGAAAAGTATAAGAATTTCTTTACTCTTATACCTTTCGTTTTTGATAACTCTTTATGGCTAGTCCCAATTTTTTTTAACACAGCTTCTAAACTAATTTCTTAGCTTATGCCGAAGCACGAATGTTATACTACGTTTTCATATATAAATGAAAAACAACTTCAAGTCTATTGCTGTGCTCTAGCGCTCGGTATGGAGAACTTTAGCCCAAAAGAGATGGTCGATTTTGCTACATTAAAAACCAGCGAACAACTGATGCAGAGAAGTTTAACTTTTTTGAATTGTCTCGAAGTCCGAACTTTAGCCACTAGTCTTTTAAAGGTTATTGAAAATCTACTCGAATCTAAATCGAAACTTAGTACAGAGCCTATGGTCGATCTTGCGGATTTCGACTTGCTAGAAAATTATTTAGCAAAATTCCGTTATTTTTACCTGACCTATCGTTGCCAAGAAATCTTAGACGAAAATAGATATATAGACTTTAGGAATGATAGTTCTTTAGGTGTTAATACCGCAGCATTTATTACACTAAATTTATTCGCTGAAGCTAGCTAGTAATAAAAATTGGGCCGAGTTGGATTTGAACCAACGTAAGCTATGCTAACGGATTTACAATCCGTCCCCATTAACCACTCGGGCATCGACCCTTAAATAATAGACACATCTGTATAATAACATAAATCCGTAACTTGTTCAATAACAAAGATCTTTCTTCCTTTACTTTAGACTTAATTAAACAAATTTTACTTTTCTATCGAAAGTTTAAGCTTGATCATCAGTAATGCTTGCCTAATTAAAATGAGCCTAATTATACTAAAGTTAGGTAGAACTAAAAACTATTTTTACTTTTTATAAAAATAGTTTTTAGTTGCGCGATAGTCTCGACTAATATTTTTTTAAGTTCACGGTTATTATAACAACGGCGATAAATTATCTCCTTATCGACATGGCCTTCCCAGGCCTTAATAAAATAGATTTATTTTTCTGAAGAAAAATTTGTGTCAATAAAATCTGCGTCCGGGCCAGCATTGCTGGAAGCCCCCGATTGTGAATAGACTTTCTCACCAATTTCTTTCATGTAATTTTCGATTTCTTTATTCAGTGCCTTCATTGTTTCAAAGTCCTCATTTTTGAGAGCTCCTTCAAGCTTAGTTAAAAGCTCTTCGACTTTGTTTACCTCTTCTTTAGAGATTAGCCCTTCTGTCTTGCCCATTTCTTCGAGCTGCCTTTTGGTTTGATATATTAAAGCGTCCGACTGGTTTTTTATCTCCACTTTCTCTTTTAACTCTTTATCGGCTGCAGCGTTTTTTTCAGCTTCTTGTACCATGCGCTCAACTTCGTCTTTTGCTAGATTTGAAGCTCCAGAAATTGTAATTGATTGCTGTTTATTTGTTGCCTTGTCTTTTGCAGTAACAGATAAAATGCCGTTAGCGTCAATATCAAATGTAACTTCAATTTGCGGTACACCACGTGACGCTGGGGCAATACCATCCAAACGGAAAGTTCCTAGACTTTTATTTTGTTCGGCCAACTCTCGCTCCCCTTGAAGTACGTGAATTTCAACATTTGGTTGATTATCTATTGCAGTAGAAAACACCTCCGATTTTTTTGTTGGGATAATCGTGTTGCGCGGAGTAATTTTTGTTGTAATCCCGCCTAGTGTTTCAACCCCAAGCGATAGTGGTGTAACATCTAATAAAAGAATGTCTTTTACTTCGCCACCTAAAACTCCAGCTTGAACAGCTGCTCCAACGGCTACTACTTCATCTGGGTTTACCGATTGATTAGGTTTTTTACCCAGAAGCTTTTCAACCAATTCTTGTACAGCAGGAATTCTTGTTGAACCTCCAACCAATACATTTTGATCAATATCATTTGGCGTTAACTCGGCATCTTTTAGTGCTGTTTGAATAGGCATTTTACAACGCTCGATTAAATCTGAACAAAGGTTCTCGAACTTCGCTCGTGTTAGCTCTTTCTCTATATGCTTCGGTCCCTTGTCAGTCATTGTAATGAACGGAAGGTTAATAGAGGTCTGTGGTAATGATGAGAGCTCAACCTTTGCTTTTTCTGATGCTTCGGTTATACGTTGTAAAGCTTGGTTATCCTGCGTAAGGTCAATGCCTTCTTCATCTTTAAATTCGGTGATTAACCATTGAACAATTTTTTCATCAAAATCATCCCCTCCTAAATGAGTATCACCCGATGTTGCTAAAACTTCGAAAACTCCGTCTCCCACTTCTAAGATAGAAACGTCAAATGTCCCCCCACCTAAATCAAAAACTAAGATTGTTTCATTATCTTTTTTATCTAGTCCGTATGATAGTGAAGCCGCCGTAGGCTCATTGATAATTCTTAAGACTTCTAAACCGGCGATTTTGCCAGCATCTTTTGTCGCTTGCCGTTGCGAATCGTTAAAATAAGCTGGTACTGTGATAACAGCTTGTGTTACTGTTTCACCAAGGTATTTTGTCGCATCATCCGCCAATTTCCTTAAAACTTGTGCCGAAATTTCTTCCGCGGCGAATTGTTTTTTTACTGCGGGGCAATCCAGTTTTATAATATCATCTGTTTGAATTACTTTATATGGAACTTGTCGAAGTTCCTCGTTAACTTCGTTTGTCTTACGTCCGATAAAACGTTTTACCGAATAAAATGTATTCTCCGGATTAATTACAGCCTGTCTTTTTGCAATGTTACCAACTAGCAAATCTCCCTTTTTTGTATACGCGACAACTGAAGGAGTTGTTCTTTGACCCTCCGAGTTTGGAATAACAACCGGTTTACCACCTTCCATAACAGCAACTACAGAGTTTGTCGTACCTAAATCAATACCAACAACTTTTCCCATTTGAATTTTTTATTGTTTATTATTTCTATGTTTAGTGAGATTATAAGTTAATCGATAGTATTTCTATTAGGGGTATTTACCTCATATCGTAAGTTTAAAATATTAGCGAATGGATCGACTTGTCTGGACAATTTCATTCTTAATGACTTATACTATGAATGTTTCTTATTAAAAAACTCGGATTTATTTCATTTTTAAGAAATTGCATTGACTATTAAAAATTTTGTGAACAAAATTTGCTCAAATGACGACATTAGGTATATTTGGTAAAAAAATTGGAATGACGCAAACATTTGATTCAAATGGTTCAATTATTCCTGTAACACTTGTTAAAACAGATACGTGCCAGATATGCCAAATTAAAACGGTAGAAACTGATGGATATAACGCCGTTCAAGTGGGCTATATAGAAGATAAACTCAGTAAAGTTTCCAAGCCACTTCAAGGCCACTTAGAAAAATCCGGGGGGAAAGGTTATCGAAAATTCGGTGAATTTCGTGTTGATAATCCAGGCGATTACACTTTAGGGGCTGAAATTTCAGCTGAATTATTTTCAGTAGGCCAAAAAGTTCGAATAACAGGCAAGAGCATCGGTAAAGGTTTTGCTGGTAATCAAAAACGACATAATTTCAGTCGGGGACCAATGACTCATGGTTCTAAAAATCATCGCCTCCCGGGTTCCATTGGTGCAGGTAGTACACCAGGCCGTGTTTATCCGGGAAAAAAAATGGCGGGTCAATTAGGTAACAAGAAAACTACTATTAAAAATAGTGAAGTCCTTTTTGTTAGCCCAGAAGAGAACATTTTAATTTTACGAGGTTCTTTACCTGGTAAAGCAAAAAATATTCTAAAGATCGCGGTAAATCGTTAATTAACCCTTCTTAAGTAAAGGGATAAGCTGTAAAAGTTATAAGAAATCCACATTCATTCAATTATATCATTGTTAAATCAAAAGACTACAATATGAACACAAGTTCAAAGTTACTTCTCGATTTAATTAAATATCCAATTTTGACAGAAAAAACAAGTCGCTTAATTGAGCAAAACCAATATAGTTTTGCTGTCGATAAAAAGGCTGACAAAATTTCTATTAAGAAAGCTATTGAGCATTTATTCGATGTAAAAGTAACATCAGTGAATACCGCGAATTCGCCTTCGAAAAAACGTCGTGTTGGTAAATTTATTGGGAAAAAGACTCAGAATAAAAGAGTTATTGTTACATTAGCGCCAGAAAACTCTATTACTTTCTTTGAGAATGCGTAGTGGCTGTATCTGGAACTGATATTAAAACTTAAGTAAGTTATTATAAATAGAATTTTATGGCAATTCGCCTATATCGGGCTTATAGCCCCGGAACACGTTCACGCTCAGACGTCTATTTTACAGATTTAACAAAAACCAAGCCTGAAAAAAATTTAACATTTGGAAAAACAGCTTGTAGTGGACGAAACAACCGTGGTCTTATTACACTAAAGGGTCGTGGTGGTGCACATAAGCGTAAACACCGCATTATTGATTTTAAACGAAAATCGTTTTCAACGATAGCACGGGTTGCAACCATTGAGTATGATCCTAACCGGAATGCTAGAATAGCGCTTTTACATTATGACAATGGAATAAAAAAATATATTTTATCCCCTCGTTCATTAAAAGTTGGGATGGAAGTTCGCGCTGGCAAGGATGTGCCAATTGAAATTGGCAATGCTTTACCATTAGCATCAATTCCACTAGGTAGCACTATACACAATATTGAGTTAACTCTAGGAAAAGGAGGGCAGCTTGCCCGTGCTGCAGGTACTTATGCGCAAATCATCGCAAAAGAAGGTGATTTTGTGACGTTGAAATTGCCGTCAAATGAAGTGCGCTTAGTATATAAAGAATGTTATGCGACACTTGGTCAAGTTGGAAATGTAGATGCGATTAATGTATGTCTAGGTAAAGCTGGCCGTAGCCGTTGGCTCGGAAAACGACCAAAAGTTAGAGGTGTTGTCCAAAACCCCATTGACCACCCGCATGGTGGTGGTGAAGGTCGATCTCCAATTGGACGTGCAAAACCTGTGACACCGTGGGGCAAACCTGCGCTTGGTATTAAAACGCGACAGGCTAAAAAAGCAAGTACTAAATACATACTACGCAGACGAACTAAATAAGTAATATTAAATTAGTCAAAATGACACGTTCATTAAAAAAAGGTCCATTTGTAGCTTCGCAATTAATGGAAAAAACTGAAAAGATGGAAGCAAGTGGAAAAAAAGATGCTATTAAAACCTGGTCACGTTCTTCGACTATTCTTCCTACAATGATCGGTCATACTTTTGCAGTCTACAATGGTCTGCAACACGTGCCGGTATTTGTGACGGACCAGATGGTTGGCCATAAATTAGGAGAATTTTCCCCTACACGTACGTTTCGATCGCACATAAAAAAAGATAAAAAATCAAAACGTTAAAGCGCTATGAGCAAAATTTTGCTTCAAGATAATGAATTCCTAGCAATATCTAAATACGTGCGTATGGGCCCAAACAAAGTACGACGTGTTCTAAGACAAATTGTAGGCAAAAGCTACGTAGAAGCTCTATTATTGTTAGAGTTTCTACCTTATGCGTCATGTGAGCCAATCATTAAAGTGTTACGTTCAGCAGTAGCTAATGCAAAAAATAGAGTAGAGGCAGATGAATCAAAACTTGTGGTAAAATCTGCATTCGCTGACCAAGGCCCCGTTATGAAACGGTTTCGGCCACGTGCACAAGGGCGGGCGTACCGAATTTTAAAGCCAACCTCGCATATTACAGTTGTAGTAACTATGTAACAGCGTCCGAAAAATTATTATTACTTAATTTAACATAAAAAAATTGTGGGTCAAAAAACACATCCAACGGGATTTCGGATTGGTGTCAACAAATCTCATAACGCAACGTGGTTTGCAAATTATGGTGCATACAGCCAAGTTTTAAAAGAGGATTACCAAATTCGACAATTTTTTGAAAAAAAATGGGGCTTATTTTACAGTAAATCGGGAATTTCAAAATTAGAAATTAAGCGAAAGGTAAATCAACTTGAATTATTAGTTCATGCAGCCCGTCCAAAGGCAATTGTAAATGGATCAGATGACGAACATACGTTCTCAATTTTACGGAATCAAATTAAGAATTTGATCGTTAATCCTAAACAAATCCGAATTAAGGTCATTCAAATCAATAAGATGGAAACAGAAAGCACGCTTGTAGCAAGAGCGCTAGCTGAACAACTTGAAAAACGTGTTGCTTTTAAAAGGGCAATGCGACAAATTAGCCAACGTCTCCAAAAAAGTGGCGCCCAAGGTTTTAAATTGCAGGTATCAGGGCGTTTAAATGGCGCTGAAATGGCAAGAGATGAATGGGTTAGAGAAGGAAGAGTTCCGCTTCAAACATTAAGAGCCGATATTAGCTATGCTACAGCGCGTGCGTATACAACTTATGGTGTTATCGGTATCAAAGTTTGGATCTTTAATAAAGAAATTATTTAGCTATAGTTAAAAAGGTTTTATGTTACTCCCTAAAAGAACAAAATTTCGTAAAATGCACCGGGGAAGACTGAAAGGTGTGGCAACACGTGCAAATACAGTTGTTTTCGGAGACTTCGGTTTGCAAGCCCTTGAACCAGTTTGGTTAACTTCGAGACAAATTGAAGCTACACGACGTAGCATTACCCGCTATGTTAGACGTACTGGAAAGCTTTGGATTCGCGTATTTCCTGATAAATCAGTTACAGAACGCGCCGCAGAATCGCGTATGGGTTCTGGAAAAGGATCTGTTTCTTATTGGGTTTCCGTAATTAAACCAGGTACCGTTTTATTCGAAATTAACGGTTTAAGCCAAGAAACAGCTTATAAGGTTTTAAGATCGGCAGCTTATAAATTGCCAGTGAAAACAAAGATTATTAGCCGTGAGACTATAAATTAAAAACTACTGCCAAAGTTTTGGTAACGTAAAGTAAAAATTTAGAAATGTTAAAAAAGAAATGGTTGCACGAGAAAAAATTGGAACAGTCGTAAGCGATAAAATGATAAACACGAGAATTATAGCTGTAAACGATCGCGTTTCTCATAAACAATACGGGAAAATTATTACTCGCACTAAGCGTTATGTTGCTCATGATATTACATGCGACTCGAAACTTGGCGATAAAGTAACAATTCAACAAACTAGACCAATTAGTAAAACAAAAAATTGGCTTCTTGTTAATATTTTAGAAAAATCTTCAACGTAAATATGATTCAACCACAAACTTGTTTAAACGTTGCTGATAATAGTGGTGCTAAAAAATTAATGTGTATTCGTATTCTAGGAACGAATTGCCGTTATGGCCATGTTGGCGATGTTATTATAGGAGTCGTTAAAGATGCTACACCAAATTTAACCGTGAAGAGATCCGATGTTGTTCGCGCTGTAATTGTGCGGACGAAACAATCTACTCGAAGAAAAGATGGATCTCGTCTACGTTTTGACGACAACGCATCCGTTATTATAAATAAAGAAAATAATCCCCGCGGGACTCGAGTATTTGGTCCAATTGCACGTGAACTGAAGGACAACGGATTTACCAAAATTGTTTCATTAGCCCCTGAAGTTCTTTAATTTTAAGTTCGGCATTTATTTAAAACGTCTTCCTAAAAATGAAAAAAGACATAAAAAAATTATATAAACAACAAATTGTCCCTTCGCTTATAAAAGATTACGGGTACAAAAATGTTGAGCTTGTTCCAAAACTTTTAAAAATATCTATCAACAGAGGCTTGGGGGAAGAATCCCGCAGCTCAAAAGAATTGGATTTAAATCTTAAGGAATTAGCATCAATTACTGGCCAGCAACCTACAATCAACGAAGCTCGTAAATCTGTCGCTGGCTTTAAAATTCGAGATGGTATGCCTGTTGGAGCATCCGTAACATTACGGAAAGAACGTATGTATTCATTTTTGGAGCGTTTAATCCACATTACGTTACCCCGAGTTCGGGATTTTCGTGGAATTAGTGCTGAATGTTTCGATGGTCGAGGAAATTACAATTTAGGCCTAAAGGATCAACTAATTTTTCCAGAAATTTCTTATGAAAGTGTTAACCAACTTCAAGGATTTGATATTTCAATTGTTACAAGCGCAAAAACTGATGAGGAAGCTTATAGTCTTTTGAAATATTTAGGTATGCCACTCAAAGAAAAACCTTAATATTAAAATATAAATTCTATAAAAGTAGTCACGTATGGTTAATGATACTATAGCGGATATGCTTACACGTATCCGAAACGCAAATCTTGCAAAGCATCAAATTGTTCAGATTCCGCTAACAAAAGTCACTAAGAATATTGCAAAGGTTTTACTGGACGAGGAGCTGATTAATTCTTTTGAAGAACTAAAAAATGGAACTTGTAGCTCAATTTTATTGTCGCTTAAATATAGTGGTAAGGCGCGAACTCCTAGTATTCAAAAAATTCAACGTGTTAGCAAGCCTGGTTTACGTGTTTATAGTGAGGCAAAAAAGATGCCCCGGGTTTTAGGAGGGTTTGGAACTGCAATTGTTTCAACTTCAAAAGGCTTAATGACAGATAAAGAAGCGCGTCAGCAACAATTAGGGGGCGAAATTCTTTGTTATATTTGGTAATTATCGTTATAAATTATGTCTCGTATAGGTAAACAGTATATTTTAATTCCCGACAAAGTTACCGTAAAACTTGAGGGTCAAAAAATTTTTGTCGATGGTCCTAAAGGTAAACTAACGCGCATTCTACCTTCATTTATTTGTTGTACGATTGACGAAGGAGAGAAAAAGGTTTTCCTCGAAAAAGGGGAAGATAATAAATTAGCCCAAGCTTTATACGGCTTATCACGCACGCTTCTTGCTAACATGATAACAGGAGTTTCGATAGGTTGGCAGAAAAAGCTTAAAATTGCAGGGGTGGGTTATCGAGCTCAATTGGACGGTAAAGATTTAGTCTTAAATATGGGCTATAGTCACCCGGTTAAAATGATTACGCCGCCAACTTTATCAGTTAGCGTTGAAAATCCGACTAATATAACTGTATCGGGTATGGAAAAAGAAATGGTTGGTGAATTCGCCGCAAAAATTCGATCGATCCGACCTCCTGAACCTTATAAGGGGAAAGGTATTGCTTACGAAGGTGAAATCATTCGCCGTAAGGCGGGTAAGACCGGTAAAAAATAAGCGAAATTAAATTATTTACAATATGATCGATCCTAAGAAAAGTTATCAAGACCGTGAGACAAAAGTGGAATGGCAAGAACGCGTGGTTTCAGTCGAGCGTGTTACTAAAGTAGTGAAAGGGGGGAAAAAGTTAAGCTTTCGAGCTGTTGTAGTTGTTGGTGACCAACAAGGAAAAGTTGGTGTGGGTGTCGGAAAAGCTAGTGATGTTAGTACTGCGGTTCGTAAGGCAGTTACGGATGGAAAAAAGAATATTATTAGTGTGCCCTTAACCTCATCAAATTCTATACCCCATAAAATTGACGGGCGCTTCGGTGCGGCAAAATTAGTTTTACGCCCATCTGCCCCTGGTTGCGGTGTAATTGCTGGCGGCGCTGTACGCATTGTTCTAGAATTGGCTGGTGTTCAAAATATTTTATCTAAGCAACTTGGTTCAAGTAGTTTACTAAATAATGCGCGTGCAACTATTAATGGTTTAAGTAATTTACGTACTTTCATAGCATAAAAGTTAATTAAAAAATTCCGTATGGGGCAATCTTCAACAAGAAGCCTTCTGAGAAATAAAATTCTTAAGATTTCGACTCTTTTACTTCTCGTGCGTTTGGGACTTTATATTCCAGTCCCGGGTGTAGAATTAGATATCTTTGCCCAAGGTCAAATTATTAATCCAATGTTTGGATTTGCTAAAACTCTTGTTGGAAACTCATTTTTGGGAGTGGGGTCCTTGGGAATTCTGCCATATATTAATGCTTCAATTGTGATACAATTGTTAACGCCAGTTTTCCCAAGGCTTCAAAAGCTGCAAAAAGAAGAAGGCGAGCTAGGCCGTCAGCAAATTAGTCGCTATACCCGTTATTTAACATTTTTTTGGGCATTAATTTTTAGCTTCGGTATAGCCTTTTTTTTAATTAAGCCAGTCACATTTGGATGGAGTTTTAAGCTAGGATTGGAAATTATAGTTTCACTAACAGTAGGCTCAATTTTATCGATGTGGTTTTCCGAATTAATTACCGAAGAAGGGTTAGGTAATGGTTCTTCATTGATCATATTTATTAATATTATTGGTGGTATTCCTAACAATATTAATACTTTACAACAACTACCTTTTACGGAAGGTTCGCTATTTAGTAATTTTGGCTTAATTTTTGTTACATTAGCTCTTTACTTCAGTATTGTATTACTTGTTATTTTCTTCCAAGATTCGTACAAAAAAATTGATATTGTTTCCTCAAAACAATTAAGTCAAATTGAAGAATCGCGACAACAATCTGCTCGAACAACAAATAACAGTTTTATCCCGTTAAAATTAAACCAAGGTGGTATTATGCCGTTGGTTTTTAGTTCCACGGTTGCTATTATTCTAATTTATCCTATCCAAGTTCTCCTGGGCTCGTTAACATTTTTATCGCCTGCAAATTTAACATCTTTAATCACATTATATTCATTTATATTAAATTTTGTTTTAGTTATATTTTTCAGCTGTTTTTCTGTGTCATTAATCTTAAAACCTCAAGAAATGGCTGAAAATATGAATAAGATGGCTTACAGTATTCCTGGTATCCGGCAAGGGAAAGAGACTACAAAATACTTGGGGAAAGTTACGAATCGGTTAGCTTTCATTGGAGGGCTTTTTCTAGCTTTTCTTGCTTTTTTCCCAATACTTATTGGCAACCTATTTCAATTTAGTCTATTTAAGAATTTCACCTCTTTATTAATTCTTATTGGGGTTATAACAGATACAACTTCTCAAATTAAAGGGTATTTAGTTGCAACACGTTACGAAGGATTCAAAAAATCGTAGACTTTTTTCATTAGTTGGATTATGATACATAGAGCAAATCATTGTTAGTTCATTTGAATTTGCTCTGAAATAATAAGCTATGAAAGTAGTTCGCGGTTTAATACAAGACTAAAAATTATAACTAAAATTAAATCATGAAAGTTGTAAGCTCAATTGGTAGTCTAAAAAACCGTTCAAAAGACTGTCAAGTTGTTAAAAGACGAGGACGAATTTATTTAATTTGTAAAAGTGACCCACGGTTAAAAGTTCGACAAGGTCGAGCAAAAATGAAGCGTAAGTAAAAAGGAGTAAATCAAATGGTACGTATTTCTGGGGTAGATCTGCCCCGCAATAAAAGAATTCAAATTGGGTTAACGTCTATATTTGGAATTGGTTATACAAGTGCAGATAAAATTTTAGTTGAAGCAGGCATTTCTCCTGATATTCGTTGTGTAGATCTAACAGATGAACAAGTCTCTTCATTAAGATCTATAATTGATGAAAATTACCAAACTGAAGGTGATTTGCGTCGGCTATACTCACTTAATATTAAAAGATTAACTGAAATTGGATCTGCGGCTGGAAGACGTCATCGTGTCAACTTACCTGTACGTGGGCAAAGGACGAGGACAAATGCTCGTACAAGAAAGGGAAAAATTAAAACAGCAGTAGCTAACAAAAAAGGACGTTAAGGCTAAATTCAGATATTAAGAAGTATTTTTAATTTAATATGATTAAACAAGTTAAGCGGTTTGCGAGTAAAAAGTCTAAAAAGACTGTAAATAAGGGTGTCGTCCATATTAAATCAACTTTTAATAACACTATCGTAAATATAACGGACAAACAAGGTAACACTCTATTTTGGGCATCCGCCGGTGGCTGTGGCTTCAAAGGTGCAAAAAAAAGTACACCTTTTGCTGCCCAATCCGCAGCTGAAAAAGTCGGATCAATGGCTTTTGAGCAAGGTATGAGGCAGGCGGAAGTTATTATTAGCGGACCAGGTAATGGTCGTGAGACTGCAATCCGCGCATTACAAGGATGTGGGTTAGAAGTTCTTTTAATTAAAGACATTACACCAGTTCCGCACAACGGTTGCCGACCGCCGAAAAAACGAAGAGTCTAAAAGAAAGTTTATTTCCGAAGCAGTTTTATTCATAATATTTTTGTCCTCAAGTACTATGTTTCAAGTACAGTGCTTAAAATCTGAGCAGAAGAAGCCGACCGAATTCTCAGCAAAATTTTGTATTGAACCCTTAGATAAAGGGCAAGGAATTACTCTTGGCAATGCTTTAAGGCGCACCCTTCTTTCCAGCATTCCCGGCGTTGCTATTTTAGGTGCTCGAATTTCAGGCGTTGACCACGAGTTTTCAATCGTACCAGGAGTAAAAGAAGATGCTTTAGAGATTCTGTTAAATTTAAAGCAAGTTGTTTTTAAAGGGCAGCTTCAAGAAGCGCTTATTACCCGTCTAAATATTCAGGGTCCTGGACTTATTACGGCACAAGATATTGATTTACCACCGGGGTTAGAATTAGTAGATAAACAACAATATATTGCTACAATTACTACGGCGGCACGTCTTGAAATGGAACTTCTGTTAGAGGAAGGTCAAAATTACACTTTACGTGACAAAACATCCTCAAATAATCCTCGCGGTTTTTTAGCGGTAGACGCTGTTTTTGCCCCGGTTAAAAAAGTGAATTTTTTCGTCGAAGTTTCAAATGGAGCAACTCCTTTTGAAAAAGAGCGACTTATTTTAGAAATACAGACAAACGGTAGTCTAGAACCTCTCGCTGCTTTAAATTATGGAGCCGAAACATTAAAACAAATGTTCAGCTTTGGAGAGGCTTCAATTACTAAACCTGAAATCATGTTAATTGAAGAGAATCCTCTAGCAAGCCCCAAAGCAGATGTTAACAACATTTTAATTGAAGAGCTCGAACTTTCGGTAAGAGCTTATAATTGCCTAAAACGCGCACATATTCATACAATAGGCGAATTGTTAAAATACTCAAAACACAATCTTTTAGAATTCAAAAATTTTGGCCAGAAATCTGCGGACGAGGTGTGCGAGAATTTGAGCGAGCGCTTTAATTTGGCTTTAAATTAGAACAATAACATAAGAAAACTCAATGTCAACAATAGCATATACTGCAATCGGTCGTCGAAAGGAAGCTGTTGCAAAAGTGAAATTACAACCTGGAACCGGTGAAATAACAGTAAATGAAAAGTCAGGTGAATTATATTTTCAATATAATTCCGAATATTTAAACGACCTTCGCGCCCCGCTGATTACTTTGGGACTCGTAAATGACTACGATATTTACGCTACAGCAAGCGGGGGTGGGATTAAAGGTCAAACAGATGCCGTAAAATTAGCTGTTGCACGGGCTGTTTGTAACATGGCAAGTGAAAAACGCGCCACTTTGAAACCAGAAGGGTATCTTACCCGCGATTACCGTGCCAAAGAACGTAAAAAGTACGGTTTAAAAAAAGCGAGAAAAGCTCCCCAATTCTCGAAACGTTAATTTGAATTTTTTAATTAATTTTATCTCAAAATGCCAAAGCCTTTAATACATCCAGATTGGTATCCGAACGCAAAAGTGTACTGTGATGGTCAACTTGTTTTGAAAGTAGGTTCCACAAAGTCTTCCCTAAACGTAGATATTTGGTCTGGTAATCATCCTTTTTATACAGGTTCACAAACTATTATTGACACAGAAGGGCGAGTTGAACGTTTTATGCGGAAATATGGTATCGAAAATCAAAATTAAAAATGTAATATGCCAACTATTCAACAATTAGTACGATTTGAGCGACAGACGAGTGAAAAAACAACTAAATCACCTGCTTTAAAAGCCTGTCCACAAAGGCGAGGAGTATGTACACGTGTATATACTACAACACCTAAAAAGCCTAACTCCGCGTTACGAAAAGTTGCCCGGGTTCGTTTAACGTCAGGTTTTGAGGTTACGGCCTATATTCCCGGGATTGGTCACAATATACAAGAGCACTCAGTTGTTTTAATCCGCGGTGGCCGAGTAAAAGATTTACCTGGTTGTCGGTATCACGTAGTTCGAGGTTCTCTAGATGCGAGTGGTGTAAAAAATCGAAAACAAAGTCGATCAAAATACGGCGGTAAAAGACCAAAAGGTGAATAATATATAGTTTTTTAGATAATTTACTAATTAATATGTCTCGAAAAAGTAAATCAAAGAGAATTTTAGCCCAACCTGATCCCATTTATAATAGTCGACTGGTTACTTTAATGGTTATACGAGTTTTAAAATCAGGGAAAAAATCTGTAGCACAACGGATTGTTTATAAAGCGTTGGAAATAATTGCAACCAAGACAGATGAGGCTCCCGTTTTAGTTTTAGAGACGGCAGTAAAAAATGTTACGCCACAGGTTGAAGTTAAAGCTCGACGTGTGGGTGGTTCCACGTATCAGGTCCCGCTTGAAATTCGTGCGTATCGTGGAACGAATATTTCTTTAAAATGGATCATTGAAATTGCAAAGGATCGCTCTGGTCGCGGTATGTCGTTCAAGCTTGCAAATGAAATTATGGACGCTGCAAAAAATACTGGTGGTGCTATTCGCCGCAAAGAACAAACCCATAAAATGGCAGAGGCAAACAAAGCTTTTGCTCATTTTCGATATTAGATAAATAAGCTTCAAATTTCGGCCACGCCAAAAGTATTAAAAACGGTAATATTTAATAAATCAATTTAAATTAATATGGCACGCGCAAAATTCGAGAGATCAAAACCTCACGTAAACATTGGAACAATCGGCCATGTAGATCATGGTAAGACTACTTTAACAGCAGCGATTTCAGCAACACTATCTATTTGGAATAATGATTTATCAAAAAAGCTAGATGAGATTGATTCGGCTCCGGAAGAAAAAGCGCGTGGTATTACAATCAATACAGCACACGTGGAGTATGAAACAGAAAATCGACACTATGCTCACGTGGACTGCCCGGGGCACGCGGATTATGTTAAAAATATGATTACAGGTGCCGCTCAAATGGATGGTGGAATCCTTGTAGTATCAGCCGCCGATGGTCCTATGCCTCAAACACGTGAACATATTTTATTAGCAAAACAGGTTGGTGTTCCACACTTAGTTGTATTTTTAAATAAAGCTGATCAGGTAGATGATGAGGAACTTCTAGATTTAGTACAACTTGAAGTACAAGAGTTACTTGAAAAATATGATTTCCCAGGCGAGGAAATTCCATTTGTTTCTGGTTCAGCGCTACTGGCACTCCAAGCTGTAGAAGGTGGTACAAAAAAGAAAGGGGAAGATAAGTGGGTAGATAAAATCTACGATTTGATGGAAGCAGTGGATAATTACATTCCGGCACCTGTACGTGACACAGACAAAACATTCTTAATGGCTGTTGAAGATGTTTTCTCGATTACGGGGCGCGGTACTGTTGCTACTGGTCGAATTGAACGTGGGGCATTAAAAATTGGCGATACGATTGAAATCGTTGGCTTAAAAGGCACTAAAGAAACAACGGTAACTGGTATTGAAATGTTTCAGAAAACTTTAGAAGAAGGGATGGCCGGGGATAACGTCGGAATCTTAATTCGTGGTATCCAAAAAACAGATATCGAACGTGGTATGGTGTTGGCTAAGCCCGGTTCTATTAAACCGCATAAAAAATTTGAGGCTGAGGTTTATGTTCTTGGCAAAGATGAAGGTGGTCGTCATACTCCATTTTTCACGGGCTACCGTCCTCAATTTTATGTGCGAACAACAGATGTAACAGGAACAATTGTTCAGTTTACAGGCGATGATGGTTCACCTGCAGAAATGGTAATGCCTGGTGACCGTATTAAGATGACTGCAGAGTTAATTAATCCGATTGCAATTGAGCAAGGTATGCGTTTTGCAATTCGTGAAGGGGGTAGAACTGTTGGGGCAGGTGTTGTCTCGAAAATTTTAGAATAATTTAGATTTTTTACGTTTATGCAACTTCAAAAACTTCGTATAGCTTTAAAAGCTTACGAGACGAATTTATTAAACGAGTCCTGCGAGCAAATCTTGGAAGCTGTAAAAAATGGTGGTGTCAAAGCTATTGGACCCATTCCACTCCCAACAAAACGCCGACTTTATTGTGTATTACGCTCGCCACATGTAAACAAAGATGCACGTGAGCATTTCGAGATCCGAACACATAAAAAAATTATTGATATTTATAAACCCACAGATGCAGTGATGGAAAATCTACGTAAGTTAGATTTAGCAGCTGGTGTGGATATCGAAATTAAAAGTTTATAAAAATTTTAAATAGCTTTTAAAAACGCCTTATTCAAGTTTAATCTTAAATTGGAATAAGGCGTTATTTTTTGGCTTTAGCTAGAAAATCGACCACTTTATTTAATTTTTAATTAAAACAATACAAATTTTTTTATTATCTTGCGGATATTCATTCTAGTTATAAAACTAGAATATAAGCCTAATCTTTTAGATTATCGGGATTGACGGGACTCGAACCCGCAACTTCCGCCGTGACAGGGCGGTGCTCTAACCAATTGAACTACAATCCCTAAAAACTAGTCTCCTACGATGATATTTTAAAATAATACTGCTGTTTAGTCAACTTAAAAATAAGACTACCGTAAATTGTAATATGAGTGTTTTAAAATCTTCTGGAACTACATTGATTCACGTTAAAATCTTTATTTGTAGCTCTAGAAATTTTTAGTTAGTTAATTAAGTTGGCTTTTAAATATCGAAATAATGTATTTAGCTATGCTTTATTTGATTTTATCTGAAATAATTTATAGAAATGAAATATCATTATTCTGTTGTTGGTAATTAGTTTCTTTTAATTTCTTTAGAATTTTCGAAAAATACTCTTGGAAATATTGCTCAAGTGTTAACAGGTCCTGATCAGTGGTTATAACGGTAGTGCTTGGCGGCTTAATTTCAGCAAACTGCAGACGGTCCGCGATATTCCAAGTAAATTCAATTGATCTTAAAATCCGCCTTAAAATTACCAACAGAAATATCGGCAAGTATGAACGATTAGCTTTGTTACCCGACAATCGCTCGCAAATTTGAACAATTTCTTCAGGTGTCCAATTTTTGTTACCAACAAGGGGACAAATCTTACTTTTATTTTGTATTTTTAAACTTGAGATAACAATGCGAGCAGCATCTTGAGTATCCACATAAGCTGTTGACTGCATATTACCTAACAACCAAATTGTTTGTTTTTCTAACGTTGGGATTGCGTATTGACTAATAAGGCCTTGAAAGAATCCAGCACACTGAAAAAGTGTATAATTCAAACCAGAGTTGTCAAGAATTTCGCCTAATTTTAACTTTAAATCCAAAAGCGGAATATCTGGGTTTTGAGGTGCATCTATCGATGAAAATGAAATGAATTTTCTAACTTTTGCTAATTTTGCCGCCTCTACAACTGCAATTTTACCTTTCCAGTCAATCTTTTCAGCTGTAAAATTATCCGTCGGTCTTACGGTAGCAGCATCAATAACAATATTTACACCTTTAAAAGAAGCCGGAACTGTTTCAGGTAACGATAAATCACCATAAACTAGTTCAGCCCCCCAATCCTTTAAAAATGAACCACGTCGTAAATTGCGTACTAGGCACCGGACTTGGTATCCTTCATCTAATGCAGTTTTTACGATTTGACGACCTAATGTTCCAGTACCGCCGATAACTAGTATAGTCACTCTAATTTTTTAAATGTCTAAAATACAATTTTATTATAACACTAAGTTATTCGAAACTAAACCTGAAATTTCCAAAAACTGATTCTATACGAATAGATTAACTTGTTATATTTTTCTATACCGCTATAAAAAATGCAATTATTCATCTAGGCGAGTAAAACTGCAGGCTATTTCGGGTGGTAGTTTATTTTTCTAATAAAAAAGTTAAATAATTTATATTATTAGCTTGACACATCATTTAAGCAACTGTTATTATACGCAAAGATTAAAAATTCAATTTTTCAAAAAAAAAAGTACCATGGAGAGTTTGATCCTGGCTCAGGATGAACGCTGGCGGTATGCCTAACACATGCAAGTCGAACGAGAGTTTTTAACTCTAGTGGCGAACGGGTGCGTAATACGTGAGAATCTACCCTTAGGAGAAGAATAACTGCTGGAAACGGTAGCTAAGTCTTTATATGCCGAGAGGTGAAATAGTTTAGACTGCCTAAGGATGAGCTCACGCCTGATTAGCTTGTTGGTAAGGTAATGGCTTACCAAGGCCACGATCAGTAGCTGGTTTGAGAGAACGATCAGCCACACTGGGACTGAGACACGGCCCAGACTCCTCCGGGAGGCAGCAGTGAGGAATTTTCCGCAATGGGCGAAAGCCTGACGGAGCAATACCGCGTGAGGGATGAAGTATCTTGGTATGTAAACCTCTTTTCTCAAGAAAGAAGTTCTGACGGTACTTGAGGAATAAGCATCGGCTAACTCCGTGCCAGCAGCCGCGGTAATACGGGGGATGCAAGCGTTATCCGGAATCATTGGGCGTAAAGCGCCTGTAGGTTGTTTAGTAAGTCCGTTGTTAAAGACTAGGGCTTAACCTTGGGAAAGCAATAGAAACTACTAGACTTGAGTACGGCAGGGGTAGAGGGAATTTCTAGTGTAGCGGTGAAATGCGTAGATATTAGAAAGAACACCGGCGGCGAAAGCGCTCTACTGGACCGTTACTGACACTGAGAGGCGAAAGCTAGGGTAGCAAAAGGGATTAGATACCCCTGTAGTCCTAGCCGTAAACGATGGATACTAGGTGTTGTGCAATTTGTACAGTATCTTAGCTAACGCGTTAAGTATCCCGCCTGGGGAGTACGCTCGCAAGGGTGAAACTCAAAGGAATTGACGGGGGCCCGCACAAGCGGTGGAGCATGTGGTTTAATTCGATGCAACGCGAAGAACCTTACCAGGGCTTGACATACTACAGATTTTCTAGAAATAGAAAAGTACCTTCGGGAATGTAGATACAGGTGGTGCATGGCTGTCGTCAGCTCGTGTCGTGAGATGTTGGGTTAAGTCCCGCAACGAGCGCAACCCTCGTTTTTAGTTGCCAATTTATTGGGTTTTCTAGAAAGACTGCCGGTGACAAACCGGAGGAAGGTGAGGATGACGTCAAGTCAGCATGCCCCTTATGCCCTGGGCCACACACGTGCTACAATGGCAGAGACAAAGAGTCGCAAACCTGCGAAGGCTAGCTAATCTCATAAACTCTGTCTAAGTTCGGATTGTAGGCTGCAACTCGCCTGCATGAAGTTGGAATCGCTAGTAATCGCTGGTCAGCTATACAGCGGTGAATTCGTTCCCGGGCCTTGTACACACCGCCCGTCACACCATGGGAGCTGGTCATACCCAATATCGTTAGTCTAACCATTCGGGGGACGGCGCTTAAGGTAGGGCTAGTGACTGGGGTGAAGTCGTAACAAGGTAGCCGTACTGGAAGGTGCGGCTGGATCACCTCCTTTTAGGGATATTAAATTTACTTTGCACTAACGCAAGGAAAGTTAAAATTTATTAGTTTATATCGTTCTATAATTTTTAATCTATTTTAGGGCTATTAGCTCAGGTGGTTAGAGCGCACCCCTGATAAGGGTGAGGTCCCAGGTTCAAGTCCTGGATGGCCCATCAAGGGGGTATAGCTCAGTTGGTAGAGCGCTGCTTTTGCACGGCAGATGTCAGCGGTTCGAATCCGCTTATCTCCACAAATAGAAAAACAAAGTTTAATTTGAAAGTTTTTATAGTAAAAAAAAGTCAAGCGAAAAAGAGCTTACGGCGGATACCTTGGTGTTCAGAAGCGATGAAGGGCGTGGCTACCAACGAAATATCTCGGGGAACTGGAAGCAAGTTTTGATCCGAGAGTTCCCGAATAAGGAAACTTTTAAAACTACTTCTTGAATTCATAAAGAAGAAAGAGCAAACCTAGTGAATTGAAACATCTTAGTAACTAGAGGAAAAGAAAGCAAAAGCGATTCCCTAAGTAGCGGCGAGCGAAATGGGACCAGTCTAAACTCTAGTTATAGAGGGTTGAGGGACAGTACATATTAAAGTGCAAGCGTTAGTTGAAACAGTTGGAATACTGTACCATAGAGGGTGAAAGTCCCGTAGTCAAAAATTTTAGCAGCTTAGAACTGTATCCCAAGTAGGGAGAGACACGTGAAACCTCTTCTGAATTTGCGAGGACCACCTCGTAAGACTAAATATTCCTGAATAACCGATAGTGAACCAGTACCGTGAGGGAAAGGTGAAAAGAACCCCGGGAGGGGAGTGAAATAGAACATGAAACCGTAAGTTTACAAGCAGTAGAAGAGCGACTTAACGCTCGACTTCGTGCCTGTTGAAGAATGAGCTGGCGACTTGTAGGTTGTGGCAAGGTTAAGGTAAGAAAATACTGGAGCCAGAGTGAAAGCGAGCTTGATAAGAGCGTTAAGTCACAGTTTACAGACCCGAACCCGGATGATCTAACCATGGCCAGTGTGAAGCTTAGGTAACACTAAGTGGAGGTACGAACCGACTGTTGTTGAAAAAACAGCGGATGAGTTGTGGTTAGGGGTGAAATTCCAATCGAATCCGGAGCTAGCTGGATCTCCCCGAAATGCGTTGAGGCGCAGCGACTAATGTTTCTTCTTAGGGGTAAAGCTACTGTTTTGGTGCGGGCTGCGAGAGCGGTACCAAATCAATGCAAACTCTGAATACTAAGACGTTTAATTAGTTAGTGAGATATTGGGGGATAAGCTTCAATATCAAGAGGGAAACAGCCCAGATTACCAGTTAAGGCCCCTAAATAATTACTAAGTGGCAAAGGAGGTGGGAGTGCATAGACAATCAGGAGGTTTGCTTAGAAGCAGCAATCCTTTAAAGAGTGCGTAATAGCTCACTGTTCGAGTGTTCCTGCGCCGAAAATGAATGGGACTAAGTAATTTGCCGAAGCTGTAAGATGTTTTAACATCGGTAGGGGAGCGTTCTACATTAGGTTGAAGCGTTAGCGGAAGCGGGCGTGGACAAAGTAGAAGTGAGAATGTTAGCTTGAGTAGCGAAAACATTGGTGAGAATCCAATGCCCCGAAAACCCAAGGGTTCCTCCGGAAGGCTCGTCCGCGGAGGGTGAGTCAGGTCCTAAGGTGAGGCTAGTAGCGTAATCGATGGATAACAGGTTAATATTCCTGTACTGTTTATTGTTGGTAAAGGGGGACGGAGAAGGCTAGGTCGACCGAATGTTGGTTATCGGCTTAAGTATTCGAGGTAATGAGAGTCGGTGAAAACGATTTGAGCTGAGATACGAATAGGAAAGTGTTAAGACACTGAACCGATTGATGTCATACTTCCAAGAAAAGCCCTATCTACCATAAGCAATAAATACCTGTACCCGAAACCGACACAGGTGGGTAAGTAGAGAATACTAAGGGGCGCGAGATAACTCTCTCTAAGGAACTCGGCAAAATGGCCTCGTAACTTCGGGAGAAGAGGTGCCTTTAAAAAGGCTGCAAGAACCAGACGCTGGCGACTGTTTATCAAAAACACAGGTCTCCGCAAAGTCGTAAGACGATATATGGGGGCTGACACCTGCCCAGTGCCGGAAGGTTAAGGAAGCTTGTTAGTCTTTGACGAAGCTCGCGACTGAAGCCCCGGTGAACGGCGGCCGTAACTATAACGGTCCTAAGGTAGCGAAATTCCTTGTCGGGTAAGTTCCGACCCGCACGAAAGGTGTAACGATCTGCGTACTGTCTCGGAGAGAGACTCGGCGAAATAGACTTGTCTGTGAAGATGCGGACTACCTGCACCTGGACAAAAAGACCCTATGAAGCTTTACTGTAGCTTGAGATTGGCTCCGGGCTTTATTTGCGCAGGATAGGTGGGAGGCGTTGACAGTTTTCTCGCGGGAAAGCTCGAGCCATTGGTGAGATACCACTCTAATAAAGCTAGGATTCTAACCCTATACCGTTATCCGGTTAGGGAACAGTTTCAGGTGGTCAGTTTGACTGGGGCGGTCGCCTCCTAAAAGGTAACGGAGGCGTGCAAAGGTTTCCTCAGACTGGTCGGAAATCAGTCGAAGAGTGTAAAGGCATAAGGAAGCTTGATTGTAAGACTTACAAGTCGAACAAAGACGAAAGTCGGCCTTAGTGATCCGGCGGTACCAAGTGGAAGGGCCGTCGCTCAACGGATAAAAGTTACTCTAGGGATAACAGGCTGATCTCCCCCAAGAGTCCATATCGACGGGGAGGTTTGGCACCTCGATGTCGGCTCGTCGCATCCTGGGGCGGTAGTACGTCCCAAGGGTTGGGCTGTTCGCCCATGAAAGCGGCACGCGAGCTGGGTTCAGAACGTCGTGAGACAGTTCGGTCCATATCCGGTGTAGGCGTTAGAGTATTGAGAGGATCTCTTCTTAGTACGAGAGGACCGGGAGAGACGTACCTCTGGTGTGCCAGTTATCGTGCCAACGGTAGACGCTGGGTAGCCATGTACGGTAAGGATAACCGCTGAAAGCATCTAAGTGGGAAGCCCACCTCAAGATGAGTACTCTTACCACTATAAGTGGTTAAGGTCACGGCAAGACTAGCCGTTTGATAGGTATCAGGTGTAAGTGCAGTAATGTATTTAGCTAAGATATCCTAATAGACCGATGGCTTTACTTTTTTCTCAACTATAAAAACTTCAATTAGATGACTTAGACATTTTATAGCGTAGTAGATCCACATCGATCCATTTCGAACTCGATAGTGAAAGATTACAGCGGTGACGATACTTAGAGGGGGGCCTCTTGGGAAAATAACACAATGTCTAAGTCTAAAAGATAACTTTAAAAAAATTATGTCTTCATACGCAATTGTAGAAGCTTGCGGCAAGCAAATGTGGGTAGAGGAAGGGAAGTTTTATGATTTCGATAAATTACCTTTCTCACCGGGCGACACTTTCTCACTATCCGATATTTTACTTGTAAACATGAATAGCTCAATAGAAATTGGGCAACCGTACTTAAATGATAGCTATTCTGTCGATTTAACAGTACTAAGGCATTTTGCAGGGTCAAAAGTTCGTGTTTATAAAATGCGTTCGAAGAAAAAAACCCGCAAAACCTTTGGGCATCGGTCGAAGATGACAAGAGTTTTAGTCAATTCTATTTCCAAAGTTCGGAACAGTGCATGTGTCGGCTTCCTATAAATTAGTTCTAAGATAGAATAAATATGGTTCGAGTAAAGCGAGGTAATGTTGCTGTTAAGCGACGTAAAAAAATAATGAAATTTGCAAAGGGTTTTAAAGGTGCACATTCACGTTTATTTCGGACTGCAAATGGTCAAGTAATGAAGGCGTTAGTGTATTCTTACATTGGTAGGAAACGACGTAAACGTGACTTTAAAAGGCTTTGGATCTGTCGAGTAAATGCAGCAAGCCGAGCGCAAGGGGTGACGTATAGTAAATTGCGTCACTTGATGAAGCTTTCATCATTAAATTTAAACTTAAAAATGCTAGCTCAACTTGTTTTGTTCGATAAAGTTGCGTTTTCAAAACTTATCGTTTTAATTCAGAAGTAAAAAGTTCAGAAGCGGGTAGAATGAAAAGGACCAAAACAAGGCCCGCTTTCGGGTACCTTTGTTGTGGTTCTTTTAACAGCAAAGCAAGGTAAGGGAAACATATGATATTAGCTCTCCTTAACCGAGCTTTAAAAATAGAGTTAACAAACTTGGCTCTAGCTAATATTACCCCCAGGGGAATTCGAATCCCCGTTACCTCCGTGAAAGGGAGATGTCCTAGGCCTCTAGACGATGGGGGCAGAGGTGAAGCTCTTATATGTAGTTTATTATAATGTAAAATATATTATACTGTCAAGCATAATTTTAGTTTTAAACTATTTCATATAGAATGCTAGATTTACAAGACCGGGTTTGAAGCTAAAACAAGATCAAGAATTTCTTTTCTAAACATGTTTGTTGCAGTCGCATAGTAGCGCTTAGGATTAATTAAAATTGATAAATCCCTCTTAATTGTGACCCCCTCGATTTTGGCCCAATGTAAAACTCCTAGTTCTAATTCCTTTGATATTGCGGAAACGGATACAAATGCCGCACCAAGATCTGATTGAACAGCATTTTTAATAGCTTCAATCGAGTTTAGTTCCATTTCTATCTTAAAATATTGACTATCGATCCCATTTTGAGTGAGAGCTTTACTAATTACATCACGGATTGTAGAGTCTCTTTCTAAAGCAATAAACCGTAAACGGTATAAATCTTCTTTCTGAATAAACTCTAAAGTCGATAAAGGGTGGCCTGGCGGCAAAATTAATGCTAATTCATCTTCAGCATATGGAAGAATATTTAGCTGTGGTTGTAATGCTGGTGGTATTTTACCTCCTACAACTGCCAAGTCAATTTGCCCATTTGCTACGCACCAGGCAATTCGACGTGTTGAGTTTACTTTTAACCCAATCGCGATTTGTGGGTATTTATGCCGAAAAATACCAATTAAACGTGGCATTAAATAAGTACCTGTTGTTTGACTACCACCTATAATCAAAGTGCCTGACTGTAAAGCTTCTAATTCATCTAAAGCCCTGCAAGTTTCTTCACAAAGATTTAAAATACGTTGACAATATTTAACCAATAATTTTCCTTGTTCTGTTAGTCTTGCTTTTCGTCGGTCTCTATAAAAAATTGCAGCATTTAATTGTTGCTCCAAATTTTTAATTTGTAAGCTGACAGCGGGTTGAGAAATATAGAGTTTTTCTCCGGCTTTTTTAAAACTTCCTTCATTAACAATTGCGTATAAAATTCTTAACTGGGCAAGGGTGAACGGAAGATCTGGCACTTTATTTATTTTTTTAAAATTAGACTTCTTGTGGAGTCACCACAAAGATAAGGAAGTTTTGACAAAATGCTTTTGAGAATTCAAAGATGAAAGGTGCAAAAGATGTATAATGTTATCCAGTATAATAAATACCTCATACAGCATAACTAATTATGGATACAAGATTATTAATTGTATTATTGCCACTTGCGACAGCGGCAGCTTGGGCACTTTTTAATATCGGGCGTCTAGCACTTCAACAACTTAAAAGAATGTCGTAGTTTTGACTTTTTAGAGAAAGCCATTTGTCTTATGGTTTTCTCTATACTCATTTTTCAAAATTAATAATTGTTGCTAGAACCACGCACCAAATTTTTTAACAGCCGTTTTAATGGATTTTTTGAGGGTGAAGAGTCAAAATCAATAAAATCTACGGACTCGCCCATTAATCGTTGGGCCGTGTTTATAAAAGCTAAACCTGGTATAGATAATTTTTCATCTAGAACAAGCGGCTCCCCGCGATTTGAAGCAGTAATAACCTGTTCACTGTCAGGTATAACACCAACAAGCGGAATTCCTAATATGTCTTTAACGTCATTCACTGACATCATGTTTTCTGCTTTAACCATTTCGGGTTTAAGTCGGTTAATAACTAAATTTATATTATTAATATCTTTAGCTTCTAAAAGCCCAATCACCTTATCAGCATCACGTATAGATGTAACTTCAGGTGTGACAACAATGAGAGCTTCTTTGGCCGCATGGATTGCTACTTGGAATCCTTCATCGATACCTGCAGGGCTGTCAATTAAAATGAAATCGTAGCTATCTTTTAGCTGATCTATTAAATTAGCAATTTGCTCCTTTGTAATTGGAGATTTAAGTTGGTTTGAGGACAATGGGAAGAAAGTTAAATTTGATTGACGCTTATCTTGAATTAGTGCTTGTGTTAAACGGCATACACCTGTTAAAACATCTAAGCCATTATAAACTATTCGATTTTCTAAACCCAACAAGAGATCGAGATTTTTTAACCCAACATCGGCATCAAGTAATAAAACCTTTTGTCCCAACTGCGCTAACGCGATTCCTATATTTGAGGTTGTCGTTGTTTTACCTACACCTCCTTTTCCAGAAGTAATAACTATAATACGAGACATGAGATTTTATAGGAAATGATTAAGATAGAATGATTATACCACTACATTAAATTAATATTTAGTCTTTCTCAAAATTTAACACAATTCATTTTTATCGCTTGTTAGTTTCTTGATATATCAAATAGAGATAATGTAATATGATTCAAACGTTGGAAACAAAATCTTCGGCTACCGAACTTGATTCTTTATTAATAGATAATAAACAATTTAATTCACGCTTAATGCTGGGAACAGGAAAATACCGTAGTTTCGAAACCGCGAAAAAAAGCATACTGTCGAGTGGCTGCGAAATCTTGACTGTCGCTGTTCGGCGAGCTCAGAGTTCTACAGTACAAAGCATGGGAAGTTTAATTACAGGTTTAGATTGGTCAAAAATCTGGCTAATGCCAAATACAGCCGGTTGCCAGACAGCACAAGACTCTATTCGAGTGTCGTTTTTAGGGCGTGAAATTGTTAAACATTTAGGTTTTGAAGATAATCGATTTATAAAACTAGAAGTAATACCTGATCCTAAATACTTATTACCAGATGGATTAGGCACATTGTTAGCGGCCGAATATTTAGTCTCAAAAAATTTTACGATTTTACCTTACATTAATGCAGATCCGATCTTAGCAAAACAACTTGAAAATACAGGGTGCGCCACTGTTATGCCTTTAGGTTCTCCTATTGGATCTGGGCAAGGTCTTAAGAATTTGGCAAATATCAAAATTATTTTAGAAAATTCGCGTGTACCTGTTATTGTAGATGCTGGAATTGGCAGTCCTAGTCAGGCCGCTTGTGCTATGGAAATTGGTGCAGCTGGGGTTCTGGTTAATACAGCTGTTGCAAAAGCACAAGATTCGCCTCAAATGGCTTACGCTATGAAGCTGGGAGTTAAGTCTGGCCGCGCTGCTTTTTTAGCCGGACAAATAAAGTCTGTTCAATCTGCGCATCCAAGTTCTACTACCAACGGTCTTTTAGTTTAAAAAGGTAAACAATTTTTTTCTTCTTAAAAAATTAGTGTAAGAACTCTGA
>Ga0209947_1000095_pt1 | contig 45261 bp, 44 predicted proteins | sample SalPonR2_B_D2_MG_FD_185706 | JGI IMG/M metagenome (GOLD analysis project Ga0209947, IMG submission 185706) | Salt pond soil microbial communities from South San Francisco under conditions of wetland restoration - Salt Pond MetaG R2_B_D2_MG... ...
CGTTTGTTTTCTCCGTTCGCTCACCCATTTCGTCTGTGAGTGCCACAATATCTCAACCATATCACATACTCATAGCACAGGTAGGACTTACACCTATTATTAATGTAGTTTACGAAGCACACATAAACAAGACCTATTCAGCTCAGCCAAATAGGTCTTGAAAAACATCAAGAATTTTATTAAAATTTAAGACCTTAATGAAGTTTGTTTAAATTGTTTAGGACAATATAATGGTTTAATATCCTCTAAAATTTTATTTTAAAACTAGCCTCCACATTTGTCTCCTGTTCAATATTATTTGGATTTAAAGTACTGCTACCTTCTTTAGTATCTATGGCTTCATTATTGATAATCTGCAGCCCAACTGAAAAAGTTGACTGTTCACTCAGGTTGATATCAGCACCAAAATCCCACTCCTGCTGCTTTAATTGATTTGCCAGTTGTTCGGGATCTAATAATTTATATGAAGCACTAAAGCTCGCTAAATCTCCATATTGATAGGTTATGCCGGTAGTTCGTGCTTCATAACCAGTTTGGCTGCCTATGCTATATTCTGCAGATATCGTTGAATCGATATCATTGTATTGTATTCCAAAAACAGTTGACTGGCCGGACTCAGCCATTAAAATATCATTATATATATAGTCCCCAAATATTTTTATTCTATCAGTAGTTTGATAACTTATACCGAATCTGCTGTCAATATTGTTTTCATCGACAGATTGATTAATATTGGTGTTATTATCCTTAATATTAAAAAACTCATAACCAGCTCTAACTAAAATATTTTCATCTAGTGAATAGTTGGCTTCCACTGCAGTTTTATTTTCTATTTTCTCGTTATCTTCTTCCTGATTATAATTAAGACCTATATTTACATTCGAAAAAGGTTGATAACTTATATTATTATTTGTATTAAGTTCAGTCAGTTCCTCCTTGGTGAACACAACATTAAAAATGTTATCCTGTTTACTACCATATCTTTCTGCTAATTCTCTTAAACGAATTTGGTACTCTGATTCTATATCTCTAAAATTTCTATCTTGATCAGGCAGGTTTAAAACATATTGACTTATATTAATAGAATTATAATCAGGAGAATAAAATATCGAATCTCCTAACTCATTATTAAAGTCTGGCTCCTGAGCATAGATATTTAATCCATAAGAAAAGAACATACACATAATTAAAACTATAATCATATTTCTATTCATATAAGTCACCTCCCGTTTTTTAAACGTATAAATTTATATTTAACCTCTTGTATTAATACATTTACAGTTTTAAAAATAATATAATTTTCCACTCATCATCTATATTATACCAGATAATTAATAACTTTTCTAATTTATATATAAAAAAAGTCCGGGAATAACTTTCCCCGGACTTGTTTTATTATTTAAGTGTTTCTTAAGCTCTAATTAAAATGCTACATCAACACCCATGGTAGCTTTTTGAGCTGTGTAATCACCATTGGTTTCGCCAGCCCAATTGAGATATTCATAATTAGCATTAGCTGTAACATCTTCAGTTACTGAATATTCAAAACCAGCGTGTCCGGCTATTTTAACGCCAGCATAATCAACATCGATTTCTTTATTAGCATATTCCATACCAGCTGTCATGGCTAATCTTTCATTAAAGTCTCTAGCTAGATCTACCATTACACCTAAGTTTTGAGCTTCTGTATCGATATTACGCTTCATACATGCTTCAGCTGATACATCAAAGCCCATTACATTATAGGTAGGACTCCATACAGTACCATCAATGACTAAGTCACCATCAAGTACCTTTTCCATGCCAGCTTCAAACATATCATGAGTATATCTAGCGGTAATTGTAGCAGCTCCATCCATTACATATTCTAATCCAGCTGTGATTGGACCATTTGCATAATCAGCTGTGAATGTGTTTGTATTGACAAATTCACTTGCCCATATGATATCAGTAGCGTCATTGGCAATAGCTTTATCAAATTCAGCTGACATACCAAGGCTTATCATATCATTAACAGCATAATCAGCTGCAAATGTATGTGTATTTACATCATCATCTTCTTCTGTTAAAGCAGAAGGTTGGCCATCGTCAACTCTATCTAATTCTGGATCAAATATTTCATTGTCAGCATCATAGTCATATGCGTATGATAAATCTATTCCAGCCATAGTTGTGGAAGCGTTAATTGCACGTTCTTCTTTTAGACCGTCATCTTCAAGAGTAGTATATCTATAACTACCATCTACATTAACACCAGCAAAGGATAGTTCGCCGGCTGGTACTTCTGCTCTTAGAGTAGTTTCAGCAGTTCCATAATCTTCATAATATACAGAGCCTTCAACCATTGCTATGGTTGCACCAACTTTTACATCATAACCAGATGCGGGTGAAGTACCTACAATCGCGGTATAGCCTTCATTTTTAACATAATTAAATGCAAGATCAAACATCTCGATTTCTCCACTTGCACCTAATTTTAATAGATAATTCATATCTGAAGTACCATCAACAACAGTTGATGCTAGATCTGCAGTTACATCCATACCTGCTAATTCTAACATTGTATCCAGACCTACAACAGCTAGATGTTCATCATCAGTTTCGTTGTATTCATAGCCCATATATGCGTTCATGGGTAAGAAGAAATCAAAACCCATTTTAGCACCTGCGCGTAAATAAGTCTTATCGGTAGCAGTATAGGTATCTTCAGCACCATATACTACATCTGTATAAACCAAATCTTCTTCTTCAACAGTTCTGCTGACAAAGAAGGTGTGGTTATCAGTTTGAGCTACAACACCATCAACAGTTGCTGCATCAAATAGATAGTCTTTAAATGTAACTGACTGCTCATCAGCAATAGTTGCAACAAAATCAGGAGTTGTAATGGTACCTGATAGGCTATCTAGATCAAAGCTACCTGAGTCTGTTCCACCAAATACATTGGTGCTAGCAACCAAGTCAAGATCAGCTTGTAGTGGTCCCTTTTTAACTGATACATTAAGGTCTAATGAATTCTCAAAATCAATACCTTCTACGTAATAATCTTCTTCATCTGTCATACGGAAATCTGGAGTACTATCTGTTTCATTATCAGTATCAGAATCTACTTGTTCCACATAAAAACCACTACCTGTGGAATAGGGATCTTCAAAAAAGTAACTATTTGCAGTATAATCAAATACTGCTTCAGCATCTGCTTCATCAGCAGGAGTAATAGCATCACCTTTGGTAAAGATGCCAGTAAAGTCTACACTATACATTCCACTGAAAGATACAATTGGTTCTGCATCTTCTAAAGCAGCAACTCTAGCTTCAACCTCTTCTAAATCCATTTCTAATTGTTCGACATCTGAACCCAATATTTTCAATTCTGCTTTAAATTCAAAGGTCAATGCCTCAATCAAACCAACCACTTGATTAATTTGTTTTTCTGTTAATTCTTCAGGTACTTCTGGTACCTCTGGCATATTTTTTTGAATAAGAGCTTTGACTATAGCGGCAACATCTTGTGCCTGCTCTGATGTTAAACCAGCAGGTGCTTTTTCTTCTACTACAACTTCTGGCTCTTCTTCTTCTAAAGCTACTATTCGATCCATCATTGCTTCGCGTTCTGCTGCGATATTGTCTAATGCACGACTGACCATCATAGCTATTTCATATCTTGTTAAACTTTGTTGTCCTTTATAAGTACCATCTGGATATCCTTCAATGATTCCAGCGGCAACTAATTCATTGACTGCTTCATAAGCCCAGTGATTTGAAGGTACATCTGGAAAAGATGAACCTATCGCTGGAGTTGCTAATGCAACTACTAATAATAAAGCAATTACTACTGTAATTTTTTTCATGTTTATAATTCCCCCTTAGGATTGTTTTTAGTTCTATTATTCATTGACAATCCCTGGGACTCGATTTATGAGTTTCCTTGTTTCCTCATAATTCTTATCACCAGTCATCAATGAATATGTGTTAGAACCTCATTATCTATGAACGACCACGCGGATCTGGGGGGCACCTCCTTTCTCCCACATTTTAAGTCGGAGATAATAAGATTTCTGACGAAAATTAATTCATCACTAACTATAATTCAATACCGAGATGAATATTCCTGCAAAAACAAAAATATCTTTTTGTAGAAAAATGTAAAAATCTGTTATCCCAAGTATTTAAAGTAATTATATCAGTGTTTCAAATTTATTTCAAGCTTATTTTGGCTTATTTATCCTTATTATTACTGTAAATACAAAAAGCTACCACCAATCAGCAGAGCTTGATCTAATTATTTAACTTTAAATTGCACAGATTCATATCTTATTTCAAGAATATTATTAAGAAAAAAATAGGCTATATTAATTTAATATTCCAACCTAAAATACTTCTTATATTTTATATATTCAACTAAGCTAAAGTTTATTTAAAATGCCTTTGATAAAAATGTTTATTACAAAAGAAGGATATTTAATATAAATCAATAACTATATGTATATAAATAAAAATTATGAGGAGGTTTAATATGAAAAAACTAAGTATATTTCTTGTTCTTTCTCTTTTAGTATTATTAAGTAGTAGCGCATTAGCAGAAGAAGGTTCAATACATTTTGGAGCATCTTATGATTTGGGTGGCTCTTTGAACTGGCAATCTACTACATATGGAATTAGTCCCGGTTATACTTTTAATGGTGAAATTACAATGCCGTACCATAATGATATGAGTCTGGGATTAGGGGCTGCGTACCAACTACCGCGTAGTTTGCAAAATAATGCCAATGCACAATTTAACTTTATACCTTTTTATGGCTTATTAAAATTTTATACTGATAATGAAGGATATTTGGTTGGCAAATTAGGATATAATATGCTGCAGAGTAACGACGATTTTGATGCTGCAAATGATTTAAATGGAGGAATTTATTATGGAGTTGGTGTGGGCTCCCATTCAGAATCAATGAACGCAGAAATTATGTATTCAGTAAATAATGGTACTAAAGAAAACTATTTTTTAAGTTATTCAAAATTAAGTTTCTCCCTAAGTGTCGGCTTTTAATATAAATTATTTTTTTATTTTAATTAATAAACATCCAATCCTCCTCATATATAATAAGATATGCGAGGAGGATTTTTTATTCCTTATATAAATTAAGATATTTCTCGACCAAAACTACTGCTGTATAATCATCTAAGGGCCTCTTCGGTTTAATTCTAAATATCTTGTTTAAAAATTTTATACCAAGAGGAGGATTTTCTTTTAGATATCTCTGTTCTGCTATAAAAGTTGAATTTTCCTCTTCAATAAATTTAATCTTTTTTTCATCTATAAGCAGCTGTAGTATATTAAATATCTTATCAGCATAAGTACCATTGCCTAGTATACACTTATTGATAGAATAATCATTTAATGTCTTTTCAATTACTTTACTTAAATTGGAAGTGTCAACAACTTGTTTTTGCAAAACCTCTCCCGCTTCATTTAAAATAGCAATACCACATTTTCTTCTACCTGGATCAATTCCCATTAGCATTTTCAATTTCCCCTTCTGTGGGAGTTTCAATTTTAAAATCTATATTATTCCCCAGTCTATCTTCTCTCCATACGTTTCCTACAGCAATTACCGTTACTTCAACTTTTCCTTTTAATGATCTTATCTTATTAAGCAGTCTATAAAATTCGCTGAAATCTATAGACCCAACCTGCCCTTGGGAATCAGGTAAAATTCCTTTCTGTATTGCTTTACCATTGATTGTATCTAAAAGTGCCTCTAATTCCCCCTCTATTTCCTCCGTAGGTGAGCTGGCATTGATTGTTTTTTTGGCAATAACTTCATTGGTTTTGAAGACGATAAAATCACGGTTTAATAAAAAGTTAACTGATAGCCAGTCTCCTTCGGGCACATTAAAGCTTGCCACCAAACTGACAATTACTTTCTGGCCTGGTTCCATATTAAATAATATTTTCGCTACATTTGAAATATCTTCATATTGAATTCTGATAGCCCTGCCTGTATTTTCATCAATTTTAATATCTTTCTCAACTGCTTCTTCATTTGCCTCATCCAGCATTTTATTTAAATCCTCAATAATTTTTTCCTGAGATTGACCTGCTTCTAAAACTTTAGAGTAAACTATATCACCTTTTTGATATACAATGGTCTTACCCATATAATAAACCATACCTGTCCTATATTGACTGGCAAGTTCTTTCACATCTTCATAATCCTGGGTCAAACTGCTGATCTGTTGGTTAAGTTCATTTACCTGTTTTTCCAGTTTGTCCTTTTCCTCTTCTAGGAGGGCAATGTTTTTCCCCAACTCTTCCCGGTTTTCCTCTAATTGATTAATCTCATGATAAGCTTCTTCTAAATCCTGTTTAGTTGCTTCATATTCTTCTTCTGTGCTCTCTAGTTCAGTAGTTAATCTATCCCGCTGTATAGTTAGTCTTTCCAGTTCATCAACTTTATTATTAATTTCCGCCTTCATCTGGCCTAATTCCTGATCTCTCTCAGCCAATTTTTCATTTAAATTTTCTAATCTATTCAATACATCATTGATATTAAAAAGTGCCTGTCGTAGGTTTGTATAAACAAATAACAAGATAGATATAGTTAATAAAGCAATTAATATACCTGTAAATACAGTAATTATGATAGAAGAATAGCGGGGTCTCAAACCAAAAATAGATATTCTTCTTTTGCCCGCTTTCATTCCGATCCTATCACCTATATAAGCTATTATACCACTAAATATTAATACTAATATCATTATACTAATTCCACTCATGGTTTACACTCCTGTTATTGAGTAACTTTATATAATAAGATGCCACCTATTATTAAAAAAATAATATTTTGCAGCCAGGCCCCCAACCAGGGTTGAATCGAACCCTGTGAACCTAAAGCATCTCCAACTGTCATTAAAATATAATATATAAATATAACAACAATACTCAAACCTAGTCCGACGGCTGAGCCACTCGATCGACCCGGTTTAATTCCTAAAGGTGCTGCAAATAAAGCAAAGATAAAACTGGCCAAGGGAATGGATAACCTCTGATGAAGCTTTACTCTCTCTTCTAAAGTCTCTCTACCCTGACTTTCTCTAAGCTCTATATAATTTTTTAATTCACTGAAGCTCATATCGGATATACTTTTATTAAGTTGAGAAATTTCTTCTGGTTTATTGAATATCTGAACCGCATTATACTCACTAAATTCAAGTGCGGGTATTCGCTCACCACTTTTTAAATAAATAATTTGCCCGTTGAAAAACTTCCAGCCTGTATCAAGCCATTTGGCACTTTCAGCCTGAATTAAAACCGTAGGTTCTCCCTGGTCATAATCCTGTAAGTAAACATCGGTCATAATACCTGTCTGCCCATTAAATTTATAGGTATAAAGTATGTAATCCGGGCGATTGCTTTTTTCATCAATTGGTGTTAAATATAGATTGTACTGGGTAGAAGGAAGTTGCTCACCATGTTGAAACTCCCAAATTATCTTTTCATATAAATAATTGGAATTAGGCACTATATATTCATTAAGACTAACTGCAAATATGCTCATTATTAATCCCAATACGAGAGCTGGTATAACCAGTTTACCAACACTTACTCCGCCTGCTCTAAGGGCAGTAATTTCACTATCTCCAGATAACCTACTGTAAGCTATAATCGTTGCTAAAAGAGTAGCCATAGGAAACGTTAATACAATTATAGAGGGCAAACTTAGAAAAAATAATTTGACTAAAGTAACGATGCTGACTCCCCAGGTAGAATAATAGTCTGTGAGCTCAAATAATAGATCTGTTCCTATAAAAATGCCCACAAAAGCAGCTACCCCGAAAAAAAAGGGGGCAATAAGCTCTTTTGATATATATTTATAGACTAACTTCAAAGCTTTACCTCCTTAGTAGCTGACTATATCTGGAATTCATCACCTAAATAAAACTCGCGGGCTAACTCACTTTTTGCAATTTCTTCAGAATTACCCGACATCAATATATCGCCTTCATACATTATATAAGCCCTATCTGTAATACTTAATGTCTCTCTTACACTGTGATCTGTAATTAAAACCCCCAGACCTTTTTTCTTTAAATAAATTATTATTTTTTGAATTTCACTAACCGCAATTGGATCTATACCTGTAAAAGGTTCATCCAAAAGTATAAAAGACGGCTCTATAGCCAGTGAACGGGCAATTTCTACTCTTCTCCGTTCCCCACCTGACAGCTGATATCCATAACTGTTTCGTATTGTATTCAATCTAAATTCATCGATAAGTTCTTCTGCTCTAGCTTTCATTTCTTCTCTACTTAAATCTCTTAATTCCAAGATGGCCATAATATTATTATAGACAGTCATCTTTCTGAAAACAGAGGCCTCCTGTGCAAGATATCCAATACCCTTTTTAGCACGCTGATACATAGGCTGATGTGTCAGTTCTAAATCATCCATAAAAATTTGCCCATGATCCGGTTTGATTAAACCGACTATCATGTAAAATGTGGTGGTTTTTCCAGCTCCATTAGGACCGAGAAGACCAACAATTTCTCCTTTATTTACCTTAAGATCGACATTATTGACTACTTTTCTTTTACCATATTTTTTTATGAGTTTTTTGGCACTAATTGTCATTTATATTTACTCCTCTGAATCGAAGATTAGTTTTGCGCTACCAACCATTTCTATTTTATTTTCCCTGTTTAATATTTCTATCTGATCAGCCGTAAATCTATTTTTACCCTGGGTGCCCTCTACATTGCCGATCAAAAGGGCTCTATCTTCTTTTTCCCATATCTTTATCTGGTTAGCACTTGCTTTAATTGTATCATATTCTATATGAGAATCATCTAAGAAATTCAATATCTGATCAGTTTTATCGTAACTTAAACTACCACTGTTCACTTTAATATCTTCATCTATTAATTTCACATCACCAGACATTTCTAAATTTTCATTTTCCATATCAAATATCAGTTTATTGCTGCTCAGTTCCCTTTTTCCCATAATTACCTTAACATTATTTTCGAATGTAATTATCTGAATTTCCTGTTCAAATAAGGCATAATGCCCGGTAATTTTAATTTCATTATAGATCATTTTAACATTTTCAGTTGCTTCTACAATGCTCGCACCGCTTTCATCCTGTTCAAATATCAATTTGTCGGCGGTTAGATTTTTTTGAGCTGAGATACTAAGATTTAAGGAAAATAAAAATATAAATATAAATAAAAATATTAATGCTGTTTTGCAGAAAAACTTAATATTCATAACATTACCTCCATTCAACTTTTGTTTGATTATCTTTAATTTTTATAAATTCAATCTTATCTAACAAAAGTGTTGTAACAAATTGATCTGCATTGATATATAATTGTGAAGATTCGAATTCAACTCCACCTTTACCTTTTAAAATATCATTATCCTGTTTCCAAATTATCTCTGCGGCCTTTAGAGTTAAGTCACCTTTATTTATTTTAATATCTCCCTTTAAACTTATAATCCCTGCCTGATTGTCATAAACTGCCTTAAAACCCTCTCCCGAATAAATTAATTCCTCTCCTTGATAGGCCAAAAAATTAATTGATTCCATAATATATAGTTTTCCATTATTTTCATTGACCAATTTTTCGCTGTTTAAATTCCATTTGATGCTTTTATCACTATTGTACAGTTCTAAACCTATATTTTTTAAATAGTCTTCTATCTCTACTTCAGTTTCACTTGTTTGTTCTTTTTGATCTTCTCTTTTTAATTCATAATATATGGAATAGTAAACACCAATAATTATAATAATAATAATGAATATATATAATAATATCTTCTTGTTATCTCTGAAGTACATCAATATTCCCTTCCCGCATTACAAGTTTAGCCGTCTTATGTATGGCACCCTTTTTGCCCAGTTTCTCAGAAGCTGAAACCAATTTAATTTTAATATCTGTCATTAGATAAGGTTTGGAAAGAATATTGCGGGCTTCTTTGTAAATATTATCAACAGTAAGATCATTTTGAACTACTTCAGGAACTATTTCACTGTTTGATAAAATATTAGGCATGCCGAAATAATCTTTCTTATAAAATAATTTAGCAATGTGATAGGTTAGATTACTGGTTTTATATATAATCACCATCGGCGTATTCAAAATCATTGCTTCCAAGGTTGCTGTACCAGAAGCAACGATAGCAAAACGAACCAACTTTAAAATCAGGTGGGTATGGTCTTTTACAACCTTTGCCTTAATCGGATATTTGATCAAAATGTCTTCAATTAAATCGGCCAACTTTAAATTTGCTGCAGGTATGAAAAAAACATAATTGCTATTGTCCTTCTTTAGTTTAAGAGCTGTTTCAATCATGAGGGGAAGTAGTTTTCCGATTTCCTCTTTTCTACTGCCTGGCAGTAAAGCAATAGGGAACTCCTTATCTTTAATTTCAAAGATTTCATTTAGTTCAATATTATCCAAATTAATATCAATTTTATCTATTAAAGGATGCCCCACAAAAACAGTTTCAGCACCCTTGGCTCGATATATATCTCTTTCCATGGGAAGATTCGCCGCTATTACAGCACCATATTTGGCCATTTTTCTTGCTCTCCATTCACCCCACAACCAGGCTGAAGGAGGGAAATAATCTACAACGGGTATGCCTAATCTTGTACCCAATTTAGCCATCTTAATATTAAAACCAGAAAAGTCAATCAAAAAAAATACATCGGGCCTTCTTTCCTGAGCAGCATCTTTTAAAATATCATAATTATGTTTATGTGCTTTGTAATTTTTTATTGCTTCTAAAAATCCGATAGAGTTAATTTCAGTCGGATCAATGATTATTTCCACAGATTGTTCTTTCAATCTATCTGAACCCATACCAAAGAATTCTACCCCGGGATTAAGTCTTTTTATCTCTTCAACAACCTCTGCTGCCCTCTGGTCACCTGATAATTCACCAGTTACTACCATCACTTTACCAGACATTTTAAACCTCCTCCGGTGATATAGATATTATAGATAAATTAGCTCGATCAGCTAATTTAATAATTTTTCTTTGATTAATGATTAAAATTTTTTTGCTCTCCAAAACAAGACCTTTTGCATTTATAGAAATCAAATTTCTAATTGTATCTAGACCTATTGTGGGAATATCGAAGCGGAAATCATGTCTGTCTTTACTAGCTTTAGCCATAATAGTGCCTTTTTTAACCAGGCTGCCTGCTCTCTTAATGGTCAAATCCGTGCCTTCCAGAGCCTCAACAGCTACTACAGATTTATCTTTAGTCAATATAGTTTGTCCAATGTTTAAATTGGCAATTTTCTTTGCTTTTTGATAAGCATACTGCATCTCTTTTTTTAACTGTTGATCAGGTTCAATATTATTAATTTGACCGCTATCAACTAAAAAGTCATCCATGAATATCCTCTGATCTAAAACTTCTAAGTTTTCTTTCTTAAATTCCTCAACTATTTCTCCTAATATAGTATGATCTTCTAAATTTTGAAGCTTTAAAAATAACAAATTAAATCTTTGATCAAAATTATTCTTTTTGAAAATATGCTTTTTATCCACTTTACCCAACATTATTATTTTATCCAAATTATAATTTTTCATCTTCTGGATTAGTCTATCCAGCTGGGTTAAGTTTAAATAATCTACTGTATAAGCATAACCAGCAATATTTACGCTGTATTCTTCATTAATTAAAAAGGCGTGTACCCTCACATCTTTCTTATTGGCTTCTTTAATCCAGAATAGAGGTAATTTTCCATATCCAGCTATCAGTCCTACTTTTTCCATAGCAGTTACACCTTTCTAACGACAAATACCCCTTTTTACATTTCTTAAAAATCTTAAAAAGTATTCTATATTTTGATCTGCATTCAAGGTATTATCCATCTCCATAATTGCTTCGTCAATGTTTAAATCAGATCTATATAGTATCTTGTATGCCTTTTTAATTTCTCTTCTTACTGCAGGTTTTATGCTGTTTCTTCTTAAGCCAATTACATTTATGCCAGAAACCTGAGCAGGATGTCCATCCACAATTATATAAGGTGGTACATCTTTTAACACATTAGAATGTGCCCCTACCATAGATATTCTACCAATTCTAACATATTCTTTTACATTAGTCATACCTGCCACCACTGCTTGATCTTCTATTATGACATCTTCCCCTATAGAGGTAGCATTAGACATAATAACATCACTGGAAATATTGCAATTTGCAGAAATGTGACAGTAAGCCATAATCATATTGTTGTTGCCTATTTTAGTCTCAGCATTGCCGCGGTCTGAATCGCTTTTTATATTTACATATTCTCTGAATATATTATTATCACCGATAAATATCTGGCCTTCTTTTTTAGCCCCTTGTGGACATGAACCAATAGACACACCATGATATATTTTATTTGCTTTTCCCAAAAAAGTATCCCCGGTAATTGTAACATGGGTTCCAATTTTAGTATTATCCCCTATTTTGACATGTGGCCCAATAATTGAATAAGGTCCTATTTCAACATTTTTACCAATCTCTGCCTTTGGGTGAATATATGAATTTTTATAATTATCAGATATATTAATCACTTTATTGTTCATATTTGAGTTCAAGATAACAGGACTCCTTTCAAAATTATTTCATTGCAAAAAGCAGCCTACCTTCTGCTACCAAATCATCACCAACAAATGCCTCAGCCTGAACCTTAGTGGCTCTCCCCTTAAAATTAATAACATTACAAATCAGCTTAAGCTGATCGCCCGGCTGCACCGGTTTTCTGAATTTAGCCTTATCAATACCGGCAAAATAAGGTAGAGAATCATTTTCTTGTTCAACACTATGAAGCATTAAAAAACCACCTGCTTGAGCTAGAGCCTCTATAATAAGAACTCCGGGCATTATGGGCTTATCTGGATAATGGCCTTGAAAATAATTTTCATTATAGCTGACATTTTTTATTGCAATAATTTTTTTCTTTGGCTGCAAATCAAGAATCTTATCTACCAATAACATAGGATATCTATGTGGTAAGACATCCAATATATCTTCAATATTATGCATTTTATTCACCCCATCCATTTTTTATTTTTAAAGCCTGAATGTGCCGGTTTAGCTCATAATTATTACGGTGTCCAGTTTTGATCCCTATAATTTCACAGATAATGGGACCATTTAAATATAAGTCTCCCACCATATCTAAAACTTTATGTCTGACAAATTCATCATCAAATCTTAAATCATTAACAACACCATCTTTATCTAGTAAAACAGCATTTTGCAGGCTGCCCCCTAAGGCCAAACCTCTTTTTTTTAAATTCTCAACCTCACTTTTAAAACCAAAGGTGCGCGCTGGCATAATTTCTTTGGTAAAACTCTCTTTATCAAAAATATATTCCAAATATTCTGTTCCAATTATGGGGTGGTCATACTTTAAAAGATAGTTTATTTTGAAAACATCAGAAGGAAACAAACCAAGATAAGTATCTTTTTCTTTTAAATGAATACTCTGCTTGATCTTAAAAATTCTTTTTGTTTTCTTCTGACCTTTTACACCTGCCTTTTTTAAAAGTTCACCATATAATTGGGCACTGCCATCCAGAGCGGGCAGCTCCTCATTATCAATCTCTATCATTACATTATCAATATTAAAGACCCTTAAAGCAGCCATCAAATGTTCAATAGTCTGTACTTTAATTGAAATATCCCTATGACCAATAGTTGTGGATCTCCTTGTTGAAGTTACATTATCAACCACAGCTTTGATTTCTGGGTGCCCTTTAAGGTCAGTTCTCTTAAAAACTATTCCTGAATCTGCCGGAGCAGGTTTTAAAACAAGTTTAACTGGCCGTCCACAATGAAGACCAATTCCACAAATATTAACTTCTCTGTTTATTGTTTTCTGTTCGCGTAACTGCTCGGACAAAGCATTCATCCCCTTAATTAATAAGCAAATCAAAATCACTACAAAAAAAATTAAGTTTTTATTTTTCTTTCTTTAAATTAAATATTTCCTTTCTGTAATTAACTAACTTATTTTTAAGTGCCCTTGCTTTTAATTCATTAATCCTTTCTTGAGCGGGGTTACCTAAATAAAAAGAATCCCCCGGAATATCGGAAGTCACAATACTTGCGGCTCCAACTTTAACATTATCACCAATTTTAACATGGTCAAAGACTGCAACCCGACCTGCCAGGATGACGTTATCCCCCAAAATAGAACTACCACCAATTGCTACATGTGCAACTAACAGACAGTTAGAACCTATTTGTACATTATGACCAATTTGAACTTGGTTGTCAATTTTTGTCCCTTTTTTAACAACTGTAGAGGATTGAGTCGCACGGTCTATGGTTACCACAGCCCCTATTTCTACATCATCTTCGATAATTACATTACCAAGTTGAGGAATATGATGATGTTTGCCCTCTGAAAAAACATATCCATAGCCCTCAGAACCAATAACTGTAGATGCCTCGATAATTACATCTTTACCAATTATACTATCCCTTTCGATCACAACATTAGGGTGTATTACAGTATTTGAACCGATCCTAACGTCCCTGCCAATTTTTACACCAGGGGCTATCACAACATCTTTTTCAATTATTGTGTTTTCACCTATATATGTACCGCTGTTAATAGAAACATTTTTAGCTATAGAGACATTTTTTTTGAGTACTGCCGTCTGATCCACTCCAGGATTATAATAAGGAACAGGATTGAATAACTTAGCAATTTGAGCATAACTCAACCTAATATTTTTAACTTTTATCGAATTATTAATATCATTTTCCCGACAATTTTCATCAACTAATACTACTCCTTTTGCCTCCTTTTCAGCCTCTTTAATATATTTTTGATTTTCAGCAAAGGTAATTCTGTCTGGACTGTTATTTGCTATACTACTAACACCCCTTATGGTTTGTTCTAAAGAAAGCTGTCCTTCATATTGGCCATCTATTTTTGTAAGCAGTTCTTTTATCTTATATGTTGTTTTAACCTCATTTTTATCTTTATAGTCACTCGGTTTCATTTTTAATCAACCTCATAATATTTCTCATCTAATAGTTGAGCAACTTCATTTGTAATATCTTTCCCACCGTAATATACTTTATTTTTATATAGAACTACAGAATACTTATGATTTTGGTTTATTTCTTTTAATATCTGTTCAATTTCTATATTTAACTGATCTTCGATTTCTTGTTTTTGTTGTGTATATTTAATATTTATTTGATCTTCAGGCTGATTTTCATTATTTTCATACTCTTCTTTTAGTTCTTCACCTTTTTTTTGTAATAACAGCTTCAGTTGATTTGCCCTTTCACTATCTTTTATCAGTCTCTCCATATCAATAATAGCAATTTGCTTTTCTGTACTATAAAAATTATAGTATGCTGTTAAACCAATAATGATTAATATTAGTATAATTGAAAGCTTTTTATACATTTAATTCCTCTCCTTGTTCACAGTTGAATATGCGCTTTTTAAGACCTCCAGATCATCTTTGACAACCTCATCAACAATTTTTAGCACAGCTAATATTTCCTGTTTCTCTTCATTAATGAGTTCTTCAGCCTGATAAATATTATGAGTAGCTGCAATATATCTCTGCTGTTGGTAAGTAAGATAAGAAGCTTCTATTTCTCTTTTCCTATTTGCTACAAGCTTGTTTTTTTTCTCTGCAAATTTTTCGAGTAAATAACTCACCTTTTCCGCTTTATTTTCATTGAGTAGTTGACTTGCTGTTTTTAACTCATAATATATTTCATTTAACTTATTATTTATTCTAATTCTCTTTTCAAGCTCTATTTCTGCTATCTTATCTTTGTAATCTTTTTTTTGCTCGTCTGTAAGGTCCAGTGTTTCTAACTTTAATCTATAATTCAAAAGCTCATTGCTCCTTTGTTTTTTAAGCTCGCTTTCAAACTCTTCGAACTCTTCTCTGTGATCTATGATTAAATTTTCAAGAGATCTCTTTACTTCATGATCAATCATTGAAGTATAATAAGCTATCTTTTTATCCAATATATTATCAGCCTCTATTTCATATTCTGCAAACTGCCTGTCCAACTCTTCTCTTAATTTTGTGATATCACTGCTGTATTGATCAAAATATAATATATATTTATTAAACTGTATCTCACTAAAAGATATTTCGTAATCATCACTTAATTTCTCCTGGCGGTCAGCCCACTGTTCTTGATCGTCTAAAGAAGCAGCAAAAGGAACTTTGAATTTATCTACAAATACGGTCGGCTCAAAATCCGGCTTAATTTTATATGCCTCTCGATCTATATTGAAGGAAGGCGATTTAGCTTCTTCAATTTCAAAGAATATGATATAGGTAAAAAAACCTGTTATAATAATTAGAACAATCAACAAAACACTAAAAAGATCTCTGAACATAGCCCGCTCTTCCTTCCCTCTTATTGTTCAATAATACTTTCCAAAATTAAGGGAGTCATATTTATCCCGCCCTCTAATATGTCTTCACCTTTTAGTATTAATTTCATCTCATTGTCTTCTGCTACTGTCTTAATTGTTATTTCTATATCAGATATAATATTATCGATCAACTTATTCTCCTTTTGAGATAATAAATCCTGATATTCATTAATCAATTTCTGATGATCTTTTTTGGGCACATCTTCCAGTTTGTTCTCCAATTCTAATTGAAGATCTCTGGCAAGATCATTGATTTCATTTTCTGCCTTTTCCTTTGAAGGATGGTTAACAAAAACCGTCTGAATATCCACATAACCAATTTGACCAGCTAGCTCGTTTTTATCTTCTAAATTAAAGTAATCAATCAGGAGTAATAAGCCGCTTGTTACTACCACAATAACTACTATAGTTATAAATATAATATTATCTTTATCCAAAACATATTACTCCTTTCACAGTCTATTAAAATGTATTACCCAAACTGAAGTGAGTCATTCCTTGTTCTTGGTCATCCCAACCGTAATCTAATCTGATCTGGCCAATAGGCGTATTTAATCTCACACCCAGGCCTTTACCATATTGTAAATCTTCAAGTTTTACTTCTTCCGCTTTATCCCAGGTCTGCCCACCATCAACAAAGATTACACCGGTTAGGTTATCTAAAAATGGTATTCTATATTCTACCTGTGTCAAAAGGGTTTTATCACCACTAAAGGAATTTAATTCATAACCCCTTAAAGTATCTGCACCACCTAATTTGTATTTCTCATAAGGGGGGAGTTCACCCGTAGAAGTTCCACCTTTAAGCCTTAAAGCCCATGATTGATCTCCTTTAAATCCGGGATAATATCTTCGAAATTCAAAGTTGTATTTGGTAAAGTAATCATCTCCACCCAGAAAATAACCAGCATGTTCAATGGAAAAACTATCATTTTTACCTTTGGTAGGATTAACAAGATAATTGGTTGTGTTTTTTGCTATTTTTAGGGTTACACTTCTCAATTCGTTTGTGGTGTCTGCAATTTCCTCATCTAAATAGTTCGTACTTATATTTTCTAATTTATATTGGGCAGTCCCGTGCCAATCAAAAAACAGATCATGCCCTATAGATACTGTGCCACCTGTAGTATCTGTTTTATATTTTTGGTTTGTATCGAAATCTTCACCCTCTTCATTTCTATTATATAAATTTATCGCAAAAGAGGTATTAAAATTCATTAAATAAGGCTCAGAGAAACTAAGATTATAGTAACTATTCTTACCGAACTGATAATTAAAACTTAAGGTCTGGCCATTGCCGCCCAAGTTTGATTCATTAACTTTCACAAACCCAAACCAACCTTCCCGCGAACTATAACCACCACCAAAATTAAAATTGCCGGTCTTTTTTTCCTGTAATTTAATTACTATATTAACATCATTATTATCTTCACTGACCCTCTGTAACTCGGGATTTATATCTGTAAAGTAATCTAGATTGAAAATTTTACGCGAAGCAGCCCTGATATCATTTATATTTACAATCTGCCCTTTTTTAATATCAACTTCTCGTAAAATTACATAATCTTTTGTTTTTTCATTTCCTTCCACCTTTATATCGTTAATATGACCTACCTCTAAAACAATATTTAAAATGCCTTTATCTGAAATATTTACATCTGCAAAGTTTACCACAACATATCCATCATCCTGATATTTTTTTGTTACATTTTCTAAACCTTCATTTAATTTTTTTACATTTAGTAAGCTGCCTGATTTTACACCCAGCCATTCTATAACCTGAGCCCTATCATATACTTCTATCCCTTCTATATTTATCCCCTCAATTATGGGGTTTTCTACAACATTGAAGATTACTTTCAGCCCACCTTCAAAATTTTGAAAATTGACTGTAATGTCCTGGAAGTAGCCCAAATCGTAGATTGTCTGCATATCATCTCTAACCTGATCACTATTGAAGCGATCACCTACTTCAGTTTCAATCACAGAAATTATCTCATTACTCATCAGGTTATCATTGCCTTTTATTTCAATAGCTTTTATTACCTGGTCTTGTGACTGTGCAGATAGGGGAACTGTTATCAAACAGACAAACAAAAATACAGTTAACATTATTATGAGATATCTTCTCTTCATCGTCTTCCTCCTCAGTTAAAATTCAATATTTGCCTCCAATAAAAATCTATAATCATCTTCCCCATACCAGCCGCCTTCTAAGTTCAAATATTCATTAATATTGTATTCAAAAGAAATCTCACTACTGCTGATTTCAGGGGAATAGGTTCCTATATATTGTAGATATAGATCATCTGTAAGCTCTTTTCCTAAGTAAATAGTAATTTCACGTTCTCCTGCCAGAGAATATGTATCTATCTCAAAACGGTCCAGCTCAAATATTTTTTGTAAATTCCTTTCTAACTTCTGTATAAATTCTAGCTGCAATTTTTCTCCTACAAATCTAAATAACTCTGATTGGACAATAGACCCCGGCTCAACTCCTTCTTCAGATGTAAAACCCCTTAACCCTCCCTTGCGGGTAAGTAAGGCTATTATCCTCTCCTGTGGTAATTCGGGCTGTGAGCCAAAACCAATATTTAAATTGTCAGCAGGACCATCCACATATATATAGATTTTAACACCGCTATTTATGGTAGAACCCACCAGATGAATAAAAGGTATATTATCACTATATCTATCAAAGTCGGCATTAACAATATCTACAATAAATTTATTATTATAATAATCAAGACTGCCCTGATTACTATTTAACTCACCAATAAATATTAATTCATTTTCCAGATAATTTAGCTCTAAGCTCCCTCCTTCCACTTTTATATCTATATTCTCATCTCTGAAATACACATCTTCTCTGGGAATTAGATTTAGTTTCAACTGGGGTTCGAAATAACTAATTTGTCCATTTCCATTTGAAATAGGCCAATTTAAATCACTATCAACTATAAAGTCATAGATTGTTAAATCACCCTCTATAAGTGGCTTCTTTAACTCATTAATTACTCTTATTTCAGAGTTGAACTTACCATTAAATGAGCCCCGGTTCAAGGAAAAAGATTCCCCAGTTAATTTTATATCCCAGAAATTTTTTCTATCCGTATAATTTATATTACCATTTAACTCAAAACTGCCTTCATCATATTGTCCAGAAAAATCTCTGAGATTAATAGTTTCTTCATCGAAAGATAACTGCCCATTAAACTTTTCTATAGATTTGATATTTTTTATAAGCAGTTCAGATATATCTATATTTATTTGGCCATCAACATCTGGTTTTTCTATATCGCCTTTTAAAACTACCTTTCCATTTAAACTGCCATTCAAATTTTCAACATCACTGTTTACTCCATCCATATGGTTTAATTTATAATCTTCTAAATCCATGTTAAGTTCTGAGATTTGTTTTGTTAAAAGATTGAGAGCACCGTTAACTTCTATTTTCTGTCCTTCTTTTTGCTGTAGAGCCTGGTTGATCTCAAGAGTACCATCAGTATAATAACAAAAACTACCCTTTATATCACTTAATTTTAAACCAATTACTTGCAAATTTTCTAAACTGGTCTCGAGCCTAATTTCATAATCCTTTCTTGTCCCGTGCATTTCTGCCTTAAAGTTGAGATCACCCTGATACTGAATATCATAATCGATGGAATCTGGTAATTTGAACAGACTTAAGGGAAGTTCGCGTCCCGTCATTTTTAAATCGATTTTCTTCCCTATCTCACCTTCAATATCTAAGAGATCTACTTGATTACTAAAAACTGATAGTCTTATCTCTGCTTCGGGATCTTCAATGCTTCCACCCAGCTTTAAATTTCCACTGATTGCATATTCCAGATCATATGGAATGTCATAATCTACAATATTTAATATATCTCTCAGATGACCTCTGTCAGTATGTATCGCCATATTCAAATTTTGCCCTTCACTTAAATTAGAAATCATACCTGTGATATTATAAATCGAAGAATCACTTTTAGCCTCGATATCCTCAAATCTTATTGTATCATCATTATAGGTTATTTGGCCAGAAAATTTATCAGCCATTAGTCTATTATAATTGAAATCATCTGATAAAAAACTCATCTTAATTTCTGGATCGCTAATATTACCATCTACTTTGCCTTCTATAACAAAAATTCCCCTAGTATTATTGTCTAATCCCAGTAAAGCTATATTGAAATTATTAGCTTTGAAATCTAAATCAATATTATTTTCTTGATAAATACCTTCAACAATAAGATTAATATTATCTTTTATTATAAGACCGTTTTTTAATTCAAATAGATTTTCTTTTAAAAACCAACAGATGTCTGTTTTTAATTGATCTAACTTATATATTTTTTTATCAATTTCAATTTGAGTATTTTTTGAAATAATATGGCCTTCTGCTTTTAAATCATTTATTATGCCTGCCAGTTGTAAATTAACTTGAAATCCACCTGTAAGCGGTAGGTCAAAATTTATGAATTTTTGTAATTTATCATAGTTAATAATAGTTGTCTTTAGTGATAGATCAACGGTTGAATCTGTTAATTTTAAATTATCGGCAAGATCTAAACTACCCATGCCTGTAATTTTCTCACCTTCAATATTAAAACTTAGATCTTTTACATTTATTTTTTTCTCTAAATAAGAAAAATCTAATAAGAGTTCTTTAACCTCATAATCTTGATAGCTTAGACGATTGCTTGCAATTTCTCCTTTGATTAGAGGATTATTTAGTTCTCCCTCTATCACAGCACTAATATCTATTTCATTTTTCCCATCTAATGTTAATTCAAAATGGTCATTAAGAGGATCAAGCTCCACCCCTTCGCCTTCTAGTTTAACACAAATACTGTCCTCTTTTAAATCTATTTCTCCGAATAAATTCAATTCCTCTTTTAAAAAATTTATCTTACCATCCTCAATATATATTTTTTTATCAGTATATAATAAGTGACTGTTTAATTGATTAACTCCATTTTTACTCAGTATATTGGACTGATCTGGATAAAAACTAAATTCAGCCTCTGCAATATATGTTTTTGTCCTGTTCGAACCAGTAGTCCTGAGATTGAAATCCAGCTCTCCTCCCAAATATTGTTTAAAATTATATTGATTATCAGAAATGAGATCCCGTATAATTTTGTCATCATAATATATACCAGGCTGGATACCTTCAGCCTTAATGTCCATATGATAATAACCATCTGTAATCTGGTATAACCCCGCTAATTCAAGGCTGGCTCCTGACAAAGCTTTTAAATTCAACTGATCAAGATAAACACTATTTTGTAAATAGCGTAGCTCAGCCGAAACATCTTTAAATCGATGTTCCATAACCTTCAGCTGATCAAGGTTGATTTCAGAAATAATATTTATATCACTAAAATCTCCATCAAAATCTGCCTTCAATTCACCTTCTGCAGAAAAACTATATGCTAACTCTTTTTTTAAAAAATTATTCAAATAGTTACTATCTATTTTAAAATCATTACTGGTTAATTTGCCACTGTAGCGTTCATCCTTGAGATCATAAACAGCCTCAAAATTATATCCCACATCATCTAAATACAGGTCTAAATTTTCCAAAAAAATCTTATCCTGTTTAGAATCTAAATAAAGAGATACCTCCTGCAGCTTAACATTCTTTTGAGCAGAAGCCGACTTCAGTTTTAAGTTAAATTGAGTATCCTTTATTTTGATATTAGATTGATAATTCAGAATCTCTTCTTTCCATCCTGTCAAATGAAAATCAAGGCTGGCTGATCCTTGAATATCATTTATTAGATAATCTGGAATTTCTTTTTTTATAAAATCTGTAATCAGAACATCAAATTCAGAAATATTTAGTTCTCTATTTTTAAAGTATAAATCCCAGCTTTCATTATTCAATTCAGCTGAGATCTTAAAATTATCTGTAGTGATTTTCTCCAATTCAAATTGATCATAAAGCGGGCCTTTAAGATCAAAACCTTTTTTTACTTCAACTACAATATGTTTTCGCCCACTGTCAATTTTCATTGCTGAGTTTAGAGAATTAACCTGGTAAAGATTATCTGCAAATAATAAATTAATTTTACCATCTTTAATATCAACATATAACTGATCTGTTTGATTAAATATAATATCTTTGATCTCCATAAAAGATAACTGCTCACTTTGTCTTTGTTCTTTTGATTCATAGATAAGCTCTGGTTTCTCAAGATAAACATTCTTGATAATTTTGGCTGCCTTTTCTGAGTTAACCAGATAATCAAACACCGAATAACCCATCCTTACTTTTGGGGCTGTAAGTTTAAAATTATCCCCATTTATAATAAGATCCTCTATTTTTATCTGATTAAGAGGCCATAGATTAACTTTTGAATATACTATCTCATATCCACTCTCTTCTTCAAGATACCTTACAATTGTATTTTGAGGGTCAAGAGTGAGATCTCTATAGAAAAAATAACCTGCAGCGAGGATTAATATCGTTAAAGTTAGTATTAAAATATTTCTATATTTCATATATATCCTCCAGCTCTCTTAAAAATATTAAAAGCCGTATTATTACATTTACATCATTCCTTACTAAGTTTTGGTAGATTAGTCTTAGTCTCTTTCTCATTGTCCGGTTTCTCTTTAACCTCAAAATCAAGGGTCAAACTGCCTTCTAAAACATAATCCGTATAGATCTTCTTTTTAATTTCAGGCTTTTCCTCTGGCTCAGCAGTTTCTGGTTGATCATCACCGGTGTCAGTTTCTTTTTCTTGAATATCGTTAGAATCTTCTACTTCAGAGCCCTCTGCTTTTTCTTCAATTCCAGCCTGATCTTGTGAAATAAAAGCCGGGTAAACCTGTAATGTTATTTCATTATTCATAGGTGCTTCTAAATAGTCTTCAATTAACTCTTCAAAACTTTTATAACCTTCGATAACAGCCCGGTTCATATCATTCTCTTCTTCTTGATTGTCTCTGCTATCAAGTAAATTACCATAACCAGCACTCAAAGTTAGTGTAGCCATTCCAATATTTATATCCTCAGGTATCTCTATTGATAATTCTCTGCTGATTGCATTTGCTCGATATGGCCTGAGAACTAACTTTAGATATAAAGTGTCACCAGGATAAATATCTTTATCTAATATTTCTGCCTCTTCTATTAAAGCAATATCATCGGTTTTATCTACCTCTATATTTACCTTGATATCAAATATATTTATTTCTTTAAACGAATTTCGTACAATTAAATCCATCAACCTATTATAATCAATAAGAGTTGCTACAGCAATATCATTATTACTGTAATACATATTTTCTTTTTCTATCTTTCCTTCCGGAAGATTTGAACCTGTAACAGCAATATTAACCTTAGAAGTTCCTTCACCTATCCTGTCTAATGTGCTATCTATAGACTCTAAAATAACACTGCTGCCTAACTCTCTTAACATTTTTTCATCATTAACAATTTGAGTTCTAACTACGCGACTCGTTTTTAAGCTATTATCTTTAACCTCAACTGTCAGCGGTATGATATTAGGAAATTGATCAATTCTTCCCAAAATACCTGCATTTCTATCACTTTGAACAATTCCCAGCAGCTCATCAAGAGGACTACCAACTTTAAACGGCTGACTTTGGCTGGGGATGATGGCATCAATATAAGCACCACTCATCAAATAATTACTTTCTCCTTTATTTAAAAATGGATGGCCAAAAGCATATACATAACCCTTATCAACAAGTGTGACTGTACCAATAGAAGCAACACTCACGTCACCTCTTATTAGTTGAACAGCAACAGCACTACCTGCTTTAAACTTAAAATCTTCATTGGTATTAAGATGGTGGCTTGCACTCAAACCACTAATAATACGGCTATCTTTTATAGCTAAGCCATCTTTTAAATTATCAAGCGATCTTCCATTTAATCCAGCCACCATGATAGGTGTCTGTACCGTATTTAATTCATCATAAAAAGATAGATCTTTTCCTTGCTTTTTTAAATCTAACATTTCCTGAATCGGGGTAACCAGGGCATATTTATGCTCTGAATTCTCCCATTTGTAACTAATTGCTCCAGCTAGTTTCCCCTCTATATATACCGGACTTCCACTCATTCCAGAAGCAATTCCGCCTATCTTGTCAATTATATCACCAAAGGCCTTGATTAATATCAAATTAGATTCAATCCTCTGTCCTTTAACAATATTAACAACTTCTACTGGGAACTCTTCTATCTCTGTACCTGCAAACACAGTTTTAGCAATACCTTTCTGTCCGGGCTGCAGTTTATCAATTGAAATTATCGAGGGATTTTCTGCTAAAACATTAGTACTTAAAATTGTTAGAAATAATAATATAACAAATAAGGTTTTTATATATCTATTCAAATTATCAAATCCCTTCCGATTTATTTACTTTTACAACATATCACTGGAAGTTAAAATATCTTTTAAGTTCTCAAGTTCTTCTAATGCAATACCTGTTCCCTCTGCCACACAGGATAAAGGTGACTCGGCGGGAAAAACAGGAATTTGTGTCTCTTTAGATATTAAAGTATCCAAACCATGTAGTAAAGATCCTCCCCCAGTTAGTACAACTCCCTTGTCCATAATATCTGAAGATAACTCGGGTGGGGTTTGTTCTAATACATGTCTTACACTTTCTATTATAGTAGTAATATTTTCTTTAAAAGCCTCCACAGTCTCCATGGAACTGATGGTGAGATTTTTGGGCATACCAGTCATCAAATTTCTGCCCCTCATCTCATATTCTCTGCTTTCTCCATCTATCCAGGCTGATCCAATTTCCATTTTTACTTCTTCAGCTGTTTTCTCACCAATCACCATATTATATTTATTCCTTATGTAGCGCACGAGGGCTTCATCGAATTTGTCTCCACCAATCCTTAAAGATTCACTCACTACAATCCCACCCATAGATATTACGGCAATTTCAGTTGTACCCCCACCTATATCTATAATCATACTGCCGTCCGGTTCTTCTATTTTTAGACCAGAACCAATTGCAGCAGCTAACGGTTCTTCAATAAGATATGTGTTCCGGGAACCAACCTGGGAAGCAGCGTCCATGACGGCCCTTTTCTCCACACCGGTAATCCCTTCTGGAATACAGATCATGATCGTCGGTTTAAATAAAAATCTCTGTTTTACAACTTTAGAAATAAAATGTTTTAGCATTAACTCCGTTACTTCAAAATCAGCAATAACACCATCTTTTAAAGGCCTTGTAGCTATAATATTACCTGGGGTACGGCCTAACATTCTTCTTGCCTCTTTACCTACAGCCAATACTTTGTCATTGTTTTTGTCAATAGCCACAACAGATGGCTCCTGTATTACTATACCTTTACCCTTTTCATATATCAATATATTAGCCGTGCCTAGATCAATTCCTATTTTTTTTGACAACCCCATAAATTAATTTACCTCCTTATGCAGTTTAAAAATTTTTGTTTATATAAATCAAAAATATATTTAACCATATTTTGTTAATTTATATGAAAAATCTTTTTATATCTAATTTTACATATATTTTAAATATAAAAACTTAGTACAATACCAAGATACAGACCACAGCAGCTGCAATTTATATTAAATTACAAAGCAGAAAATATAAATAGAGATTAAAAAAATAGGAATGGAGATATATCGATCTGTAGATTGCTCTTGTACTAAGTCTTCCTGAATCTTTATCAATTTAGCCAATATTTCAACTAGCTCTTTATTTGATTGTAATTTGTTAAAAATTAAAATCCCAAAATTTAAGACCTAAGACCCAGGATTTTTAAATATTTTTTGCCTATTCGACTCTTTTGATATCGGCTCCCAGTCCATATAATTTTTCTTCTATGCCTTCATACCCTCTTTCTACATGATGAATTTTTCTAATCTCTGAACTGCCCTCTCCAATCAGAGCCGCAAGAACCAGAGCAGCACCTGCCCTTAAATCAGTAACCGTTACTTCGGCTCCAGATAAATTACTGGCTCTGATAAGTGCACTGTGACCATCTATAGTTATATCGGCACCCATCCTTTTTAATTCATCCACATGCATAAACCTATTTTCCCAAACTGTTTCTTTAATAATGCTCGTACCATCAGTTTGTGTTAATAGGACCATGATTTGTGACTGAAGATCAGTTGGAAAACCAGGATAGGGAAGTGTTTTGACATCGACTGAATCCAATCTCCCATTACCGCTTACCCTTACTCCAGAGATCTCCTCCTTTATTTCTAAACCCATCTCATGCAATTTTGCTATCAGGGATTTGATGTGTTCAGTTAAAACATTTTTAACAAACACATCCCCCCTTGTCAAGGCAGCAGCAATCATAAATGTACCTGCCTCAATGCGATCCGGGATAATTCTGTGTTCCCGACCTTCTAAACTATCAACTCCTTCGATCTTAATTATATCAGTACCAGCTCCCTTTATCTTAGCTCCCATTACAGTTAAGAAATTAGCTAAATCAACTAGTTCTGGTTCACGAGCAGCATTTTCTATTATAGTCTTACCTTCTGCCATACTGGCAGCTAACATAATATTGATAGATGCACCTACACTGGGATAGTCAAGATATATTTTATCTCCTATTAATTTATTGGCCTTAAGCTCAACAATTCCATGGTTTAATGACACATCTGCTCCTAAAGCCTTAAAACCCTTCAGGTGTAAATCGATCGGCCTATTGCCAATATTACAACCCCCTGGTAAAGAAGTCCTGGCCTCCCCATTTTTAGCGAGCATTACTCCTAAAATATAGTAGGATGCCCTCAATTTTTTAGCTAGCTCTTTATCTGTCTCATAAGTATTTAAACTTCTAGGATCTATTTCAACCGAATGTCCGCTCTGTTTAACATCGGCGCCCATCCTCCTTATTATTTCACATAAATTAGTAACATCTCTCAATATTGGAATATCTTTCAAATTACTGGGTGTATCTGCTAACAAAGTTGCTGCTATTATAGGTAAAGCAGCATTTTTTGCACCATTTATTTTAACCAAACCTTCTAAAGAGTTACCTCCGTTAACGATAAATTTGGACAATTTATATGCTCCTTTCATTACTGAAAAAAATCTCTATATAATAAATTCTATATATAATTCAAAACACCTGCATTCAAGGCATATACATTCTTAGTTAGAATATCATAATTTTTGTTTTTTTTCAACAAATGGGGTTGCTAATAATCCTCTTATTTTAGCCTAAAAAACTATTATATAAATACTAATCAGTAACTGAGCATAAGAAAAAAAGCCCCATAACCTGGGACTTAAATATCTATATTAATAATATTGACTGCTGTGCTTGTCTGCCGCTTTAATCCTTGATATAGCCCTTTCCATAGCACCTTCAGCTCTCGCATGATCAATTTTAGCACTGGACTCTTTTAATCTTTCTTCAGCCCGCTCTTTTGCCTCTTTTGCTCTTTCAAGATCTATGTTTTCTGGCAGCTCAGCAGTTCTAGCCACTATATTAACCTGATCAGGTTTGACATCCATAATACCCTCACTAACTGAGATAAATCTTTCTTTATCATTAATAACAACCCTGATAACCCCTGTTTTCAAAGCAGTTATCAAAGGTGCATGTCTTGGTAAAATTCCTATAAGCCCATCTACAGCCGGGGCCTCTAGAAGATTTACTTTTTCTTTAAACACAGTTTCCCCTGGTGTTATAATTTCTAATACTATTTTCTTTTTAGGAGCCATTTTTATTCACCTTTTTTCTCCTCGGCCTTCTTTTGCCTTTTTTTACCCTCAGCAGCCAACTTCTCTGCTTTATCAACTGCTGCTTCGATGGTACCAACCATATAAAAGGCCTCTTCGGGTAAATCGTCATGTTTTCCATTAATTATTTCTTTAAAACCCCTAATAGTGTCATCTAATTCTACATAAACACCCTTTTGTCCCGTAAACTGTTCAGCTACAAAGAAGGGCTGTGATAAAAATCTTTCAATTCTGCGAGCTCTGTTAACAACTATTTTATCTTCTTCAGACAGTTCATCCATACCCAAAATAGCAATAATATCCTGCAAATCCTGATACTTCTGCAATATTTCCTGAACATCACGAGCCACCTGATAATGTTCTTCCCCTATTATACGGGGATCAAGGATAGTAGATGTTGAATCCAGCGGATCAACAGCTGGATAAATACCCTTTTCTACGATCTGTCTTGATAATACAGTTGTCGCATCAAGGTGAGCGAAAGTTGTGGCGGGAGCAGGGTCAGTTAGGTCATCAGCAGGAACATAAATAGCCTGAACTGAAGTTATTGAACCTTTTTTAGTAGAGGTGATCCTCTCCTGTAAAGTACCAACATCATAAGCAAGAGTTGGTTGATAACCAACCGCAGAAGGCATTCTACCCAATAAAGCAGAAACTTCTGATCCGGCCTGTATGAAACGAAATATATTATCAATAAATAAAAGGACATCCTGTCCCAATTCATCCCGGAAATATTCAGCCATAGTTAATCCTGTTAATCCAACCCTCATTCTAGCACCGGGTGGTTCATTCATCTGACCAAAAATTAGAGCAACCTTGTCCAAAATATCGGCTTCCTGAAACTCAAGCCAGAGGTCATTACCTTCTCTGGTCCTTTCTCCTACTCCTGAAAATACTGAATATCCACCATGTTCAATCGCAATGTTGTTTATTAATTCCTGAATTAAAACTGTTTTACCTACTCCAGCTCCCCCAAATAGTCCTACCTTACCACCACGGGTATAGGGAGCAAGTAGATCAACAACTTTGATACCTGTTTCAAATATTTCAGTAGAAGTACGCTGTTCATCATAACCAGGTGCTTCCCTATGAATGGGCATTTTTTGGTCAGTTTTAATTTCACCTTCATGATCAATGGTATCACCCAGTACATTAAAAAGCCTTCCCAAAACCTGTTCACCCACAGGAACTGATATTGGACCTTCTGTATCAACTGCCTGCATACCTCTAATTAATCCATCTGTTGAATCCATAGCAACACAGCGCACCCTATTATCCCCGAGTTGCTGCATAACTTCGATAACCAGAATATCTTCTTCTTTTTCATCTTTGATTATTTTAACAGCATTATATATTTCAGGCAATTCACCGCCGGGAAACTCAACATCAACAACCGGTCCAATTACCTGAACTACTCTGCCTAAATTTTGCTCCTCACTCACAAAAACTCCTCCTTTATTTCAAAGCTTCAGCCCCGCCCACTATTTCAGTAATTTCTTTTGTGATGGATGCCTGACGGGCTCTATTATATGAGAGTGTTAAGTCATCGATCATCTCATTAGCATTTTCTGTAGCTGCATCCATAGCAGTCATCCTGGAGCCAAATTCACTGGCTTTAGATTCCAGGAGCACCGAATAAATTGTGTTACTGACATACTTTGGTAATATTAAATCTAAAATTTTCTTAACAGAAGGCTCGAAAATATAATCTACATGTTCTTCACTAACATCTTCGCCTTTTTCCTGCAGTTCATAATCAATTTCGTCTGCATCAATTGGTAAAAGAGTAATATTTTTTACCTTCTGACTGATAGCAGATTTAAAATGTGTATATATAACATTAACCTGATTGAACTTTTTTCCTCTAAATATCTCTATTATCTCTTCACTTAATTGATTAGCAAAATAAAAACCGGGATAATCATCAATTTGTTCATATTCTTTAATAAAAACATGCCCTCTTTTTTTAAAGTAATTACGAGCATTACTACCCAGAGCATATATTTCAGTATTGGGGTTCTCTTTTAAAAAACTCCGTGCCTCATCTATAATCCTGGCATTATAAGCCCCACATAAGCCCCTATCAGAGCTGATAATTAACAACAAATTATGATCACCCTCAGACTTATGTAAGAGGGGATGATCATCTTTTTTCTGTGAAAATTTATATACATCAGAAAGTATGCGCCGGGTTTTATTGAAGAAGGGTTTAGCATTACGGGCTTTTTTTTGGGAATTTTGCAGTTTTGCTGCAGCAACCATCTTCATTGCCCTCGTTATTTTTTTGGTATTTTTAACACTGTTAATACGACGCTTAATATCCCGCATTGTTTCCATAAAATTTCACCTCAATTTTAAAGGCAGTTCACCTTTAATTGATTAATTCTAATAATTTTTTCTCTTATCCTTCTTCAGTTTGAACAATACTTTCTTTTCTGACTGTGAATGAATCCTCAAATTCTTCTATAACTGAAATCAATTTGTTTTCTATCTCATCGGTTAATTTTCCCTCGGCCTTTATTTTTTCTTTTAAATACGCATGGTTTGTATCTATAAAGGATAAGAGCTCATCTTCAAATCTCTCTACATTGTCAACAGGTATATTATCAAGATAGCCGTTTACCACCGCATAAATTACAATTATTTGCTCTGCGATCGGCATCGGTGAATACTGGGGTTGTTTGAGCGCTTCAACTATTCTTTCTCCTCGAGACAATTTGTTTTGTGTCGCTTCATCCAGATCAGAACCGAATTGAGCAAAAGCCTCCAGTTCTCTATACTGTGAAAGATCAAGCCTTAAGGTACCGGCAATGTCCTTCATTGCCTTAATTTGAGCATTACCTCCAACCCGAGAAACCGAAATACCAACATTAACTGCCGGCCTCACACCAGAGAAAAACAACTCACTTTCTAGATATATTTGACCATCAGTTATAGATATAACATTAGTTGGAATATAGGCAGAAACATCTCCAGCCTGGGTTTCTACGATTGGTAGAGCTGTTAAAGAGCCAGCCCCTCTTTCATCATTTAATTTGGCTGCCCTCTCCAGTAAGCGAGAATGTAAATAAAATACATCACCAGGATAAGCCTCTCTCCCAGGTGGCCTCCTCAATAGTAATGACATTGCACGATAGGCTACCGCATGTTTGGATAAATCATCATAGACAACAAGTACATCTTTGTCTTCTTCATACATGAAGTATTCGCCCATAGCACATCCTGCATAAGGAGCCAGGTATCTTATGGGTGCAGGCCTAGAAGCTGATGCTGATATTACGATTGTATAATCCATAGCCCCCCGTTCTTTTAACTCCTCAGTAATCTGAGCCACTGTTGATTCCTTTTGACCAATTGCAACATATATACAGATTACATCTTCATCTTTTTGATTAATAATTGTATCAACAGCAATTGCTGTTTTACCTGTCTGACGATCTCCGATTATTAACTCACGCTGACCCCTACCAATAGGAACCATAGAGTCAATCGCCTTCAAACCGGTTTGCAGCGGTTCTTTAACTGGTTGCCTCTCAATTACACCAGGTGCTTTTTTTTCTACTGGTCTTGTTCGATCAGTTTTTATTTCACCTCTGCCGTCCAGCGGCTGTCCAAGTGGATTTACAACACGGCCTAAAAGGGCTTCCCCCACCGGTACCTCTACTACATTACCGGTTCTTTTTACGGTATCACCCTCACTAATCTTGGTTTCATCTCCCAATAATACTACACCAATATTATCTTCTTCTAAATTTAAAGCCATTCCATAAACATTGTTAGGAAATTCCAACAGCTCATTTGATTTGGCATCTTCTAAGCCATAAACATGAGCGATACCATCCCCTACGTCAAGTACGGTTCCTACTCCTATTGATTCAATCTTTTTATCATAATCTTCAATTTCTTTTTTAATAATCGAACTTATTTCCTCTGGTCTAAGTTCCATATTTAATTACACCCCTATCTCATGTAATGGAATCTTCTTAATCTTTTCTTCAAGGGATTCAAGTTTGCTTTTTATACTACCATCTATTAGATAATCGCCAATCTTTATGATTATTCCACCTATTATCTCAGGATCACGTTTATTATGCATCTCTATTTTTGTACCGACATATTCCTCTAACTTTTCCTGAAGGTTTTCTTTCATCTCAGGTTTCATATCTACAGCTGTTATTACTTCAGCAATCATTATATTCTCTTTTTTATAGACTAACTTTTCAAATTCATTAATTATATTTTCAATAAAATATATCCTTCTTTTTTCGATAAGAAGCATCATGAATTGGAAAAGTTGATTTGTCAATTTATCTGAAAAAACAGTCTTAAAAACAGCTTTTTTTTCTTCAACCAATACCCTTTGATGTAAAAGAGCCTCTTTGAGTTTATCATTTTTATTGATAACTGCCCAAAGTTCATTAATCTCTTTATAAAGTTCCATTAAGATATCTTGCTCTTCTCCAATCTCAAAAAGTGCCTTGCTATATTGTCGGGCAATTTCATCTTTTTTCACTGAACATCACCCAGCTTCTTTTTATCTAACTGATTAATATATTTTGCCATCAACTCTTCATGTTTATTTCGATCAAGCTCTTTTTCAATCATCTGAGCAGCAGCCAATAAAGTTATATCAGTAAAATCATCTCTAATCTCTTTTCTCGCTTCTACTTTGGCTTGTTCTATTTCTTTTAATTTATCTTCTTCCACTTTTTCAGCCTGTACTTTGGCCTGAGTTATAATTTCTTTGGAACGTTCTCTTGCCCTTCTCTCGGCCTTATCTACTATATCAGATGATTTTTCTCTAGCTCTTTTAAGTTCGGCTCTGTGTTCTTCTTTTAACTCCATTGCTTCTGCATGTTCTTTTTCAGCTTCTGCAATTTCATTTTTAATGGTATTTTCTCTTTTATCTAAAATCTCCTTAATTGGTCCATATAGGTATTTTTTTAATAACCATAAAAGTACTAAAAAATTGAGTACCTGCCATAATAAGGTGGTGTTAATGTTAACCAAAGTCGTTCACCTCCCGCAAAATGAAAATGTCAAATGGGAAAATTATGAATAAAATAAATGCTAAAAGGAGAGAGGGAATTAATCCCCTCTCTTAATTTCGTAATTATATAGTAAAAATCAAGACAATTGCAATTACCAGGGAATAAATACCGGTTGACTCCGCAACAGCCTGCCCCAAAAGCATTGTTGTTATGATATTACCCCTTGCTTCAGGATCACGCGCTACAGATTCAACTGCCTTACCAGCAGCATAACCCTGACCGATGCCAGGACCTATACCTGCAATCATAGCAAAACCAGCACCTAATAAGGCGGCGGCTCTAATAACTGTATCAATAACTTCCGGTGAAAATTCAACCATTTTATTGTCCCCCTTTCTCATATTTATCTTCTTTTAAATCTTTATAATCCTTTAATTTATTTTGTAATCCTCCTTTAGCCATATCAAATATAGCCCAAATAATAACCGTGAACTTCATCATGAAGAGTCCAACAGCTGTAGCTAAAAAATTCAAAGAAGGATTTCTTTTAGCAACAACTAAAACTGCAAAATAGATAAGATATTCTATAAAGTACCTGTTTCTGATAAATGTTTCTGCTTTCCCCTCCGGCATATCTAGCGACCTCTCAATATTCAATACACGCAAGCGAAGAAGAAGTGTGCTTATAATCAAACCTAAAATAAAACCCAAAAGTGTTTCAAATTCACCAGCTATTAAAGCATAAACAATAGGTATAATAGAAAATATATATGTTTTCTTAATAATTTCTATCTGCATCCGATTTGGATCATTAATGTACTTCATAAATTAAACCTCAAAACTTTTTTAAGTGAAGACCAAGTAAATAGCTATAACCAAAGAATAGATGCCAGTTGAACCAGAAATAATCTGGCCTAAAAGCATTGTTGTAACTATTGATCCGCGAGCTTCGGGTTGCCTTCTTACAGCTGAAGTAGCCTTACCAGCAGCAAAACCCATTCCCACCCCAGGACCTATGCCAGCTATTAGAGCTAACCCTGCGGCTATCACAGATACACTTCTTATAACCATTTCAATTGTTTCCGGTGAAAATTCAACCATAAGGTTCCCCCCTTCTATCTAAAATAAATCTAAACTAAGACTTTGCTACTGAAATGTAAGAAATTGCAACCATACCAAAAATAAGGGCCTGTATTAACCCAATAAATAGATCAAACCAGGCATGCAGAGGTACTGGTACTAACCCCGGAGCTGCTTGATAAATCAAGGTTATGATGATACCTCCCCCAACAATGTTTCCAAAAAGACGAAAGGAGTGTGATATCGGTTTAGCAAATTCGCTCACAATATTTAAAGGCAAAAGAAAGATGACCGGTTGCCCAAAACTCTTAAAATATCCCCAAACACCTTTTTCCCTCATGCCCTCATAGTGGCTTACTAAAAACACTACTAAAGCCAAACCTAAAGTGGTATTCAAATCTCCCGTTGGACTGGTTAATCCGGGCACAAAACCTATTAAATTGCAAAATCCAATATATATAAAAATGGTGGCAATAAAAGGCAAAAACCTCCAGCCTTCTCCTGGAAGCATCGGTTCAATTTGATCATATATTGCTGTAACCATTAACTCGGCAACATTTTGCTTGCCTTCCGGCCTGAGCTTTAAATTTTTAGTCAAATACTTGGCCAATATAATGATCAAAATAACAGACAGCCAACCAATAAGCAAAGTATCAGTCACAGGTAAATATGATTTGCCAAATAGGTGAGTTACAACTTGTGGACCGGGATTCATAGAAAAATCTCCTTTCTCAATAAAACTTAAGTACACTTAATTCTCATCATCATCTTTCATAGAACCCTTAATTATTTGGTAATCAGAATAAAACCCGGAGGCGACTCCAATTAGGATTCCTAAAATTTTAAATATCAAATTGTAATTTAACCATTGATCTAATTTAAAGCCGAGGTAAAATCCCAGGGCAATATTCGCCAAAATAACAATCCCCAGTTGAGTCAAAAGACTCATTGATCTCATAATTTTGCGCCAGTCTTTTTCTTCCATTCTAATTACCCCTGGCTGTAATTTTTTTACTTATTTATTAAAAATTATATCATAACGGTTTTTAAATATCCAATTTTAACCTTTAGTTTGTTATACACTAAACCCTGCTATTTGATTTTAGCTGAGAACAGTTGTAACAAAGTTTAAAAAATATAATCATGATTATAACTATAATTAAATTTATCACATAGGATAATCTTTGTAAAGAATTATTTTCCTTCATCCCAGGCCTTGCTTTCAGTAGGAATCTCTGTAGAAAATATTCCCAACCGCCACGCTCCATATATAACACCTGCTACAGCAAGACCGAAAAGTATCATGCCGTTTTTTATATCTAGCCCGTTAATAATTAAAGCAGTAGTCCCTAAAAATATACTGCTTCCGTAAACAATGATAACAGCCTGACGATGACTCCAACCTAAAGCTAAAAGCCGATGATGGATATGTCCTCGATCGGCTTTTCCAATAGGCTTATCATGGTAAATCCTCCTGACAATAGCAAAAATGGTATCAAAAATAGGAATACCAAGTGCCAAAATTGGTACAATCAGGGTTACTGCAGCTGCACTTTTTAATGCACCTGTGATAGAAATAGCTGATAAAATATAGCCAATAAACATCGAACCTGAGTCACCCATAAAGATTTCGGCCGGATGGAAATTATACTTTAAAAATCCAACTAAACTACCGGCTAAAGCGATAGCTAAAATAGCAGGTATAAATCTATATTCCTGTATTGCAACAAAAAATAAGGTCATCGTAGCTATTATTGATATACCAGCAGCAAGACCATCAAGACCATCTATTAGGTTAACTGTATTTGTGATCCCCACAACCCATATAATTGTCACGGGGATACCGAAATAACCCAGATAGATAATTCCGCCCAGGGGATTAGTAATAAATTGAATCTGCACGCCAAAAAAAATCAATATTGCAGCAGCTGCAATCTGTCCCAACAGCTTTATAAGAGGAGAAATTTCATAAATGTCATCCACCAATCCCAGACCAAATATAAAGGCAGAACCTGCCATAATACCATAAGTAGAAATAGAATGAGTATTAAAAAAATAGTAGCTGAGTATAAAAGAAACAAAGATAGCTATTCCTCCTGTATTAGGAATAGGTCTAGTATTGACTCGACGCTGTGACGGGTGGTCAAATCCATCAAAAAAGTAGGCTATTTTTTTTGCGAGGGGAGTTAGTATATAACTGATTATTAAACTGGTTATAAAGATCAAGACTAATTTTTTAATCACTTTAATTCCCTTCTTTAATGAAGCTTATTTTGTCCCATATAATCTGTCCCCTGCATCTCCTAAGCCCGGTACAATATAAGCATGCTCATTTAATTTATCATCTATTGCTGCCGTATAAATATCTACATTAGGATGTTCTTCTTTAATCCTTTCAATTCCTTCTGGAGCAGCTATTAATACCAAAAGCTTAATACCCCGAGGATTTCTCTCCTTTACAAAGTTAATTGCCGCACAGGCTGAACCACCTGTGGCTAACATAGGGTCAACGATAAGTAAATCTCGTTCTTCAATATCGTTGGGAAGTTTACAGTAATATTCAACTGCTTCTAAGGTATCCGGATCACGATATAGACCGATATGACCAACCTTGGCTGTCGGAATTAACTGTAAAACACCATTTAGCATACCCAATCCTGCTCTCAAAATAGGTACGATGCTAATTTTTTTACCTGAGATTACTTTAAATGTATCCTTACAAATAGGTGTTTCTACTTCTACATCTTCTAAAGGTAAATCTCTTGTGACTTCATAAACCATTAAGGTAGATACTTCATCAACAAGTTCTCTAAACTCTTTTGGCCCTGTATTTTTATCTCTAATCAATGTCAACTTGTGCTGAATTAACGGATGATCTATAAGAATTACTTCTCCCATGGTTATATTATTCCCCCTTATCTTTTTTACAATCCATCTGTTCTGTTATCTAAATTTCTCGAGATATTTAATTTGCAATCAATTAATACTCTCTGCCATTTTAAATAATAAATTAGGCAAAAACATTAAAAAATTTAATTTTGTTTGCCGCTTAGCTAGCTGATAAAAAGATCAATAAATTGACTTTCTTAAATTGAATATTCGACCATTATTCTAACTTAAAGTATTCTAGATAAGAAGTATTATTCCTGCCTTTTTAATCCCTTTTCAACTTTGTAAAAAGTTCTTTTATAGTGTGCTTAATCTCATCTCTAGTTTCTCTATATTTTTCGATTCCAAATCCATATGGATCTAAAATATCACAGTTTTCACAGGCCTGGATACTATATTTTAGATTATATATGTTATCATGATCATACATGTCTTGGATGACTTTACGGTGATTATTTGTCATAGTAAATATCTTATCATTTTCCTTTAGGTCTTCTTCCCTTAACATCTTGGCCTTATGTCCGCTTAAATCAATTCCAATTTCCTCCATAACCTCAATTGCTTCTGAGGAAGCCCCTTGTCCAACTCTTGCATTAATACCAGCAGAATCAAATTCATAGTCCTTGAGATTATTGTCTTCAATATATTTTTTTGCAAAATATTCAGCCATAGGGCTACGGCAGGTATTACCGGTACATACAAATAATATCTTCATCTCTACCCTCCCTCGTTAGATTATTTTTGTAGCTGCTTTTGTCAATCTGTTCATAACCGCTATTCCAATATCTTTTTGGGAAACTTCTTCGATTAAGATTAATTTGAAATCCTCAAGGTCACTTTCTCTTAAAATTTTAAATAAATTTTTTGCTATATAATTAAGATCATTGATAGAACCCAAATTCTTAATTCTAGCTTTAATTTGATTTAACTTGAGATTCTGTAAAGTTTCAGATGAAACTATAATTAGAGTCTTTTCATTATTTATGTTATTTTTTTTTAAAATTTTTGTAATAGAACTATTCTTTTTAACAATCCATAAAGGGGTACTGGGTGAATAATGCTTATATTTCATACCAGGGGATTTGGGCTTTACATGCTCTTTAAGGTTAATTGTTTTGACCAAATGTGTATTGCCAACTACTTTTTTAATCATTTCCATGGTGATAGCACCTGGTCGCAGAATATTTACTTGTTCAGACTGAATCTCAACAACTGTAGATTCTAAGCCTATATCACAAATTCCCCCATCAATAATAAGGGGGATCTTTCCATTTAAATCACTATACACATGTTCAGCACTTGTAGGAGAAGGAAACCCGGATGAATTGGCACTCGGTGCTGCTAGAGGAAGTTCTGTCTGATTAATCAAGGCAAGTGCAATGGGATGAGAAGGCATTCTGACAGCAACAGTTTCGAGACTGGCCGTTGTTATTTGAGGAACTTGGCTGCTTTTTTTAAAAATTATGGTCAGAGGACCTGGCCAAAATTCATCAATTAGCTTATCAGCTACTTTTAAAATACAGCCTTTAATTAATTTAAAAAGCTGTTCTCGACGCGAAATATGAACTATTAATGGATTATCAGTTGGTCTACCTTTAGCTTCAAATATTTTTAAAACCGCTTTTTCTTGTAGAGCATTAGCCCCTAAGCCGTAGACTGTTTCTGTAGGAAACGCCACCACCTCATTTTCTACGATGAGTTCAGCTGCCTGTTTAATAGCTTTAGTTTGCTCAATTATTTCAATATTATTATTATTGATTAAGTCCCTTTTAATCTTTAATAAAGCTGTTTTATACATATTTTTACCCCTTATGTGCTAAGATGAATCGATCTTTATCAGCATAATCTTTTCTAACTTCAATCTTTTTGAAATTATTTTCCCTTAAAATCTTTTCAACATGATCAGCCTGTCTATAACCAATTTCCACAGCTATCATACCCCTATTTTTTAATATCTGTGGCGCCTGTTTGATCAACTTCTTATATATATCCAGACCTCTCTTCCCACCACAAAGAGCCCTATGTGGTTCTTTTTTAACTTCAGAGGGAAGGTCTTGCATCTCTTCATCACTAATGTAAGGTGGGTTGGAAACAAGGAGATCTACATTGTCAACACTTTTTTTTATTAAAGGTTTTAAAAGATTACCTCTGGTTAACTTCAATCTGTCTTCCAATCCATATTTTTGAATGTTTTTTCTGCTAACCTGTAAAGCTTTTGAATCAATTTCTACACCCAAAATTCTAGCCTCTTTTAAATAATAGCCCAGACTAACCATAATTGCACCACTACCTGTCCCTACTTCTACAATATTAACTTTTTCCATTTCTTTTTCCTGAAAGTAATCTATAAGGTATTCAACCAGTATTTCTGTCTCCGGTCGAGGTAAAAGAACATTTTGATTAATATAAAAATCAAGCGACATAAATTCCTTGTGGCCTGTAATATAAGCAACCGGAATATGCCTAGCTCTTGATTTAATCATTTGCCTATATCTGGAAATTTCTTCTTCCTTCAAGGGGTAATCAAAGTTAACATATAATCTAATTCTCTCCATATCAAGAAGATCTGCCAGCAGTACTTCTGCATCCAAACGAGGATTATCAATATTATTTTTTTCAAAATACTTTTCTGTATTGAGCAAAACTTCCTTGATATTCAAATATTACACCTTCTCTAATTTTTTCATTGTATCTTCTTCAAGCAAAGGTTCTATTACAATATTAAGATTACCATCAAGTATTTTTTCTAATTTATGTTCTGTTAAATTAATTCTGTGATCACTTACCCTACCCTGAGGGAAGTTATATGTCCTGATCTTCTCACTTCTTTCGCCGGTCCCAACTTGACTTTTGCGAGCTTCTGCTCTCTCGGCTTGTTTTTCTTTCTCCCTTTTTTCCTGCAGACGAGCCCTTAAAACGCGCATCGCCTTTGCCTTATTTTTATGTTGAGATTTTTCATCCTGACAGGATACGGTTAAATCAGTGGGCTGGTGTGTGATCCTTACAGCTGAATCGGTAGTATTTACACTCTGTCCACCAGGACCACTAGAACGAAAGAAATCGATTTTTAAATCATTGGGATCAATATCAATATCTACTTCTTCAGCTTCGGGTAAAACCGCAACTGTAGCTGTAGATGTATGAATACGACCACTGGACTCAGTTGAGGGAACCCTTTGAACCCGATGAACTCCACTCTCATATTTAAGGTGTTTATACACATCCTTGCCTTCAACAGAAAAGATAACCTCTTTAAAACCACCCACCCCTGATTCATTAGCACTCATTAGTTCCCATTTCCAATTATTGTTTTCTGCATAACGGGTATACATTCTAAATAGGTCTGCTGCAAATAAGCCGGCTTCATCTCCACCGGCTCCAGCTCTGATTTCTACTATTACATTTTTTTCATCCTGAGGATTTTCAGGTAAGAGCATAATCGGTAATTTTTCTTCTAATTCTTGCAGACGTGGTTTCAAATTTTCAATTTCCATTTCAGCTAATTCTTGCATTTCAGAATCATCTTCTTCAATAATCTCCCTGGCTTCTTCAATTCCTTTTTTAAGCTTTTTGTGTTCTTTATAATAATTAACTATTTTTTTAAGCTTAGCATGTTTTTTAAGAAGCTTCTGATATTTGTTGGAATCATTCATTACCTCAGGATCGCTGATCTTCTTATTTAGTTTTTTATATTCTTCATATTTTTCTGCTAATTTAGCTTCCAGATCAAACATACTCTTCACCTCTTTCTTCTTCAGGAAGTACGCCCTTTAGAGCTTTTATAGCTATTTCCAGCATATCATCATCTGGCTCATTTGTAGTTAACTTCTGCAGCCATAAGCCTGGTGTGGCAAGTACTTTGATCAATGGATTAACATTATCCCCACCAGCTAATTTAATAACTTCATAAGAGGTTCCGGCTATAATGGGCAGCAATAATATATGGTATAATATCCTGTATAAAAAGGGAGGCCTACCAAAAAATGAAAAAAACAGAATGCTCAGTATAATAACTATAAATAAAAAGTTGGTACCACATCTGGCATGTAGGGTTGTGAATCCTCTAGCATTTTCTACTGATAATTCCTTATCTGATTCGTAATTGTGAATTACCTTGTGTTCAGCCCCATGATACATAAAAACCCTTTTTATATCATCCAATTTCCCTATCAATACAATATACGTCAAAAAGGCAGTAATCTTAATTAAACCCTCGATAACATTTAATAATAGATCATAATGAATATATTGCTGGATAAGAGCAATAATACCAGCCGGGAGGGCAACAAATAATAATAAGGCCAATCCCAGTGAAACAATTATCGTTAAACTCATCTCAAGTGGGCTGAGTTCTTCATCTTCTTCTGTTACTTGATTGGCAGCATATGTTAAAGATTGCATACCTAAAATCAGTGAGCTAAAAAGGGTTACTACACCTCGAATAAATGGCCACCCGAAAAACTTAAATTTTTCACTCAAGGGTGTCAACTTTCTTCTTTGAACGACTATTGAATTATCCGGTTTTCTAACTGCTACCGCTAAGCGGTTTAAGCCTTTCATCATAACTCCTTCAATGACAGCCTGACCGCCATAACTAACTTCTCTACTCATATATATCTCCTTTAGGTTTGTCTTTTACATCATGACAGCTTCTACACCTTGCTTCATAATTTTCACTTGCACCCACCATAATAACGGGATCATTATATGAAGCAGGTTCTCCATCTATTAATCTTTGAGTCCTTGTAGCAGGATCACCACACTGCAGGCAGATCGCATGTAATTTTTCTATATATTCTGCCCTGGCTAATAGTTCAGGGACAGGTGTGAAGGGTTCATTCCGAAAATCCTTATCTAAACCTGCTACGATTACCCTGAGACCCTTGTCTGCAAGGTGTTCACATATTGGAACAATATCCTCAGAAAAAAATTGAATCTCATCTATCGCAACAACTTCAGTATCATCCTCCAATCTAGAGATTAGTTCCTGTGGTCTATCGACCGGAATGGCTTCAATACTGTCGCCGCTGTGTGAAACAACATTATCATTGCTATATCTATCATCGATCAGTGGTTTAAATACTTTTACTTTCTTTTTAGCAATCTTGACTCTTCTGATTCTCCTGATAAGCTCTTCACTTTTACCAGAATACATTGGCCCTGTAATAACTTCTATCCAGCCACTGTTATTAATCTTATACATGCAAGTTTGCTCCTCCCCTATCAACTAATTATTTCTTTAAATAAGAAAAAAGCAGAGCTAAAGCCCTGCATTATTGTTATTAAAATAACTATTCTTCTTCATTTTCTAATTCTTTAGCTTCGCTCTCTTTTTCATTTTCAGCTTTAGCTTCCAATTCGACTTCTTCTTCTGATAAACCATATTTCCTATTAAATCTTTCAACTCTACCACCTTTAGCAGCTCTTCTTTTCTTGCCGGTGTAAAAGGGATGACAGCTTGAACATACCTCAACACGGATATTGTCTCTGCTAGACATTGTTTTGTATTCTTCTCCACAAGCACAGGTAATAGTAGCCTCTTTAAATTCTGGATGTAGCTCCTTCTGCATATATTTCACCTCTTTCTAAAAACCTAATACTTTCATATATGTCAAATATTAAGTCTCTTGTTAACAGCTAGAATTATTATAACATAGTACATTTTAGTATGCAACCATCAATTACCTTCCGTTTTACACCTCTATTTAAGTTTTTAAAATCCATACAAATTTTGAATTTCCTAAATACAATAATTAATATAGTTTCAAATCTTATATAATCCAAGCCATTATACTCTGTTCTAATTCTTTTTAATATTGTTTGTAGTTGGCAACTAATAAGTGCAGAGTTTGGCAACTAAATATTATATGATTTCCTTTTATTTTGCATAATCGTTGTTTAAATTTTTCTTAGCTAATTTAACCTTTCACACACTCCTACTACAATTGGGTGACTATAACAGAAATTAAAACTGATTACTCCCCCATGGTAAGAATATTCTTCTTTTTATGAAAGTTGTAATCTTTCCCAACTTAGTATTATGTTCTACTTGCTACTCAGTTGGTTTAATCTATATGAAACAAGAGAATTTTAATAAAAATTATGCCAATGGAGTAGGACCAGCCTCTCAGCTGGGACCCCTCGTCAAACTGCACGTACGGTTCTCCCGTATACAGCTTTCTGCTCCCGTTGCCCCATCTCAAGGAGTAAGTCATCATCCCTATGTCACCATAGGTGTATATTTTACTCCTTTCAAGACAATGTGGTAAGTAGTGATACTAATCCCTTCTTCTGTAATACAGAAGTGGGGATTCTTTTGTTTTGATTTTTGACTGCTTTCTTCTTTTCCATGTAAGACCTAACACGCATTCTTATCCATCCATCTAATCTCTGGAAAAGTTTCTTAACATTACCATAACCATAATAATTACCCCAACCCCGGATTTTTTCGTTTAACCATTTAATTATCTTCTCTATCTCCCAGGGCTGTTGTCTTTTGGTCACTTCTCTTATCTTGTCCTTGAATTTATCCAAGGCACTCTTTTTCGGTCTTTTGTATCTCCAAGCAATGAATTCAAAACCTAAAAATACAAAACCTTCTCCAAAGTTAGTTATCTTAGTTTTCTTAGGATGCAGCTTAAGCTTAAGTTTATCCTTTACGATCTCTTCGATTACTTCCAAGGCTCTTTTAGCCTTTCTTTTTGACTTGGTCATCACTACAAAATCATCCGCAAAGCGGACAATTTTGTAGCCTCTTTTGACCAGTATCTTATCCATCTGATGTAGATAGATATTTGCTAAAAGTGGCGAAATGACGCCACCCTGAGGTGTCCCCTCAGCGGTTGGTTCCTTTATTCCATCCGTCATAACTCCAGCTGTCAGCCATGACTTGATAATATTTAAGACCCAACCATCTGTAATCTCTTCCCTAATAAACTTAATTAAAAGTTTATGGTCTATATTATCAAAGTATCCTTTGATATCTGCATCCACTACCCACTTATAGCCCTGCTCTCTATAGTCTTCAACCTGGTTTACTGCATCTATTTGTGACCGGCCTGGTCTAAAACCATATGAACAGTCACAAAATATCTCTTCATATATTGGTTCTATTATTTCTTTAACTGAGGCCTGAGCTATTCTATCCTTTACAGTGGGAACTCCTAATGGACGTTCACTGCCGTCACTTTTCGGGATATATACCCTCAGTACCGGTGATGGCTGATAACTACCATTTTGTAATTGCCTGTATAACTCTCTCATATTCAATTCATATTCATTATTAAATTCCTCGGTTGATACTCCATCTATACCAGCACTTCCACCTTTTGCTATTACAGCTTGAGCAGCTTCATGCATGTTCCATTTCTCAACTATCTTATCTCTTAAGGTATAGTATCTGTCTATCGGCACTTGCTCACCTACAACTTCCCTCACGACTTACCAGCCTTTGACTCAATAATCCAGTCCACTAACCCCTGTTCTTCATGATATTACTAACTGCGTTTTAGGAATCCAATCGCACCTGTCAATATATCATTACTCAGGTCGTAGTGTTTCTGCCCTACTTTGCCTCCGGTTTTTCTTTCCCTTAAGCACCATCCGGCAGACTCTCTGACTTCTATCAGTGTTTAAACTACTTAACAGTTAATCGACCACTCTTATCTTATCTCCAACTTCGGATAGCATCAGTACCCTTCGCTACAGTTGGCTTTTTCCTCTTACAAATCACTTTGTAGTCCTCGGACCAACTATCAACACTACTATGGTACCGTCTGACTACTAAATGTAGCTTCACTTCGGTTTTCTCATAGAGATTATACCTCCGTTTACTTCACCCAGTCTGGGTAAAGACTCATCAGTTAATCCCTCGGTCAATTCAAAAGCCACTCTCACTTGGATCATTCCAACCCTAATCACATCTTGTTATCCTGCCTGGGCACCCTCGTTGTCAAGCACCTATCGGTACTCTCTTCTCCCCAGGTAGGCGTTGAACTTCCCCGTTATATGGGCGGGTCGCCATAACAAGATGCCACCACTGGTTCACATAACGTTTTGGACTAATCCTCCCCTCAGACTCTTCAGATTCTGTCTTGCAACAGACACCCTGTCA
>Ga0209947_1000096_pt1 | contig 45065 bp, 36 predicted proteins | sample SalPonR2_B_D2_MG_FD_185706 | JGI IMG/M metagenome (GOLD analysis project Ga0209947, IMG submission 185706) | Salt pond soil microbial communities from South San Francisco under conditions of wetland restoration - Salt Pond MetaG R2_B_D2_MG... ...
TCTTCGGGTGCCTCCTCTTCGGGTGCCTCCTCTTCGGGGGCCTCCTCTTCGAGGGCCTCCTCTTCGGGGACTTCCGCTTCGGGCGCCTCCGCTTCGGGCGCCTCCGCTTCGGGCGCTTCCGGCGCCTGCGCCGTCTCGCCATGCTCGACTTCACGATGCAATGCCGAAATCAAGGAGCGCGCCTGCGACGCGAGTGGCGCAGTATTGAAATGATCCGTGGAAACCGCCCGCCTCTGGAGTCGATCCAGGCGCTTGCCCAGAAGCGAGCGGAGATCTTCCATCAATTCCACTGAGGCTTCGCCGGGCTCACTGTCGGTATCGAGCACTTCCTGCAGATATTCCTCTATGAGTTGCAGACTGTCGGCTTCGTCCCCAATCGGCGCCAGGCGCAATGTGCCTTTGATCGTATGCACCGCGCGGATCAGATCTCTATCAACGTCGGCTGGCCAGCCTTGTCGACGGCTGGTTTCAATCCAGCGGTCTATTGTTTCCAGATGGTCCTTGATCTCCTTGACCATCAATTGCACCAGCGTCGGGTCCAGGCCCTCGAGTTCCGGGAGATCGCTTTCCTCTCCGATGCCGGCTATACGTCCGAGCAGTGAATCGACGTCGTCTTGGTCCAGTTCCGGCATATCGCCAACCAGGGCCGCACGCAGACTTGGCAGTGCCTCGATAGCCTCACCGACCAGATCAGCCACCTGCTCTGCGCTGTATTGACCATCCAGCGTCTGATTCAGCAGTTGCTCGACTTGCCATGCAAACTCGCCGATTCGGTCGGCACCAGCCATCCGGCCCGACCCCTTCAAAGTGTGGAACGAGCGCCGAATATCGGTGAGCAAAGACTGATCGGTCAGACGCGAACGCCACTCGGGATAGCCTCGCTGAAGGGATGCGAGCTCTTCGTCGAATTCCTCCAGGAAAATCGACATCAGGTCGAAATCGTCGCTGTCCAGCACGCCGCTTTCGGGCAGGGCGGACTGTTCGCTCGGCTCCTTGCCGTCCTGCTCCGATTCACCATGCATGCGGTGTTCGTCGGATTCGAGCCCTTCGGGCGCTTCTGGCTCGTCCGAAGTCGACTCGAACTCGATGGACAGCGGTTCCTCATCGTCAATGCCGGCGTCTTGCGATTCGCTGAGCGCCGCCATGCCTTCCATGCGGGCGCCGGTTTCGGCCTCCGTCGATTCCTTGGCCGCCTCGCCGAAATCGATCGACAGCGCCTCTTCATCACTTTCAGCAGATTGTTCGACCGGCGCTGGCTCTTCGACTTCGTTTGACGCTTCAGCCTCGGCTGGCAGGGGGAGTTCCGGTTCAGCACGTTCCGACGGCGCGGCGGATTCGCCAAGGTAACCGAGTCCGATGAGGCGATTGCGGGCATCGTGAAGATACTCCGCACCACGGTCGTCGAGACGCGTCAGGCTGTCGAGGTAGAACTCGACGACGACCAGCGCTTCGGCCAGACCCTCCAGACGTTCTTCGTCAACGTCGTCGGTTGCCCCATCGCGCATTTCATCGCCAATGCACGCGGCACTGGCTTCGAGCATTTCAGCGGCAATCGGTTGGCCTGCCATATGCAGCACGCCGCCGACCCGCCCCAGGATCCGGATCGACTGCTCGACACTGTCGGAATTCGCCTGGCCACGGTGGACCTGGTCAAGAAGGTGCTTGGCCTGGCCAAGGTCGTCCAGCGCTTCTCTGAGCACTTGCCGCATGACGCGGCGGTGTTCCGCCTTGGGCAGGTGCTGGCCATCCCCTTCAAGGAGATCCGACTCAGGCGCCTCACCCAGATAAAGGACAGATTCGTCCAGTTCGGATTCGACCAGCAATAGTTCACGCGCCACGTCAAGCAAAACCGGGTTTTCGGGATCGGCCGTCAGTTCGCCAAGCCGATCGGCCTGCTGGCGCACACGCTGCTTTAGCCGGTCCAGGCCCAGCATGCCCAGACTGTCGGCGACCGACCTGAGCAAACCGGCCTGTTCGGTGATGCCCCGACCCTCCGCCTTGTGTCCCAGCAAAAATTCGTTGAGCGTCTCCTTGGCCTGATTCAGTTCGCCGCGGGCAGCCTCGGCAATTGCCGTGAACAATTCGCGGTTGCGACCCGACAGCACGCTGCGTGCACGTTCCAGATCGAGTTGATCGACCTCGCGTTTGTAGGTCTCGGAACGGAGACGATCGATTTCGGCGCATCCCGGCGCTGCTGCGTGCAGATCACCAACCAGTGCGAGCGTCACCTTGTCGGCGTGTCCTAGAACGGAATCATCTTCACCGTCTTCGCCGAGCCGTCGCAGCAACTGGTCGAGCGATGCGAGATGGGCCTGGATCTGCGGACCCGGCTTGAGTTGTCCGCCGGCCAGGCCCTTGAATACGGCTTCGGCAACCTTGCCCAGGCGCCTCAACTGCAGCGACGGCGCATGTTGCAGCGAAAGCGTGAAATCGACCAGCCCGCCAATGTCACTCGAGTCCTTGAGCCAGTCCCGCAGTGCTCGTTGGTAGGTGCGCCGCAGTTCCTCGGCGTTCAGCGGCACGTAATCGCCGCTTCCGTCATCGTTCAGCACCTCGATGCCAGTAACCGCAGCAGGTTTGGCAACCGGCTCCAGCCCGGCCGCGGCATGCGTTCGGTCAATGAAATCAGCCAGCACCTCGGGCGTATCCGGTGCACCGGTTTCCAGCCGTTCGAGATAGTCGGGCAGAATCGCAATGCTTTCAAGCAGGACCATGGCCGTTTCCGGGTCTGGCTGGTCGATCGCCTGCAACGCGCGGCCGAGCGAATCGGCCAATGCAGCCGCGCCCGCGACGTCAAGCGCTTCGAGCGTCGCGGCGAGTTTGCGCGATGCCGCTCGAGCCTGGTCGAGATCCGGCGCGGTTGCGTCGGGCTCACCCGCCCAGGCTTCGAGCGCCTGGCGGATCTCGTCGCACAGCGCGACCAGGTATGGACGAGTCCACTGGATACCCTGGGCGCGAGCTGCCGAAGAACTGTTCAACATGCCGACCTCACTTGCCGTGATTCACGCCGCAATGGCCTAAGGTGCCCATCACCTCGGCTCAACCCTGATCTTCGGGCAACGTGAAGTCGGATACCGAATCGCGCAGATCGCGTACCAGGTCGGCCAGACTGACCACGGATTTGGCCGTTTGGCTGGTGCCCTCCGATGTCTGCACCGACACGTCTCTGATCGAGTTCATCAGGCGCGCGATCTTGCCGGCGTTCTGGGACTGCTGCTGCGCCTGCTCCGAGATGTCCTGAATCAGACGGGCGAGGTCATTCGACACCTTCTCGATGGATTCGAGAGCCTCACCGGCGTCCTCGGCCGTACGCGCGCCGCTGACCACCTGCGACGTCGTGGTTTCCATCGACGTGACCGCCTCCGAAGTATCGGACTGAATCGTCTGCACCAGCGTTTCGATTCGCCGGGTGGCGTTCGTGGCGCGTTCAGCCAGGCGCTGGACCTCGTCGGCCACGACCGCGAAACCGCGGCCGGCCCCGCCGGCGGATGCGGCCTGGATGGCGGCGTTGAGCGCAAGCACGTTGGTCTGCTCGGAAATGCCGTTGATGAGTTCCACGATATCGCCGATTTCCTGGGAGGATTCCCCCAATCGCTTGATTCGCTTCGACGTGTCCTGGATCTGGTCGCGAATCTGGTCCATGCCCGAAATCGTCTGGCGCACCATGTCGGCGCCGCGGTTGGCGATCTGAACCGAATTCTGCGCCACGTCGGCCGATTCGCTGGATCGCCTGGCCATCTCGTCGAACGATTTGGCCATCTGGTTGACGGTATCAGTGGCGACACGGATTTCACGAGCCTGGTGCTCGCTGGCCTCGGCAAGCTGGGTGGTGGTTGCCTCGGTTTCCTGGGCTTGGGCGGCCACCTGCCGGGCCGTCGAGTTGACGCCCGAGACCAGGTCGCGCAACGCTTCCACAGCGAAGTTGACCGAGTCGGCGATCGCCCCAGTGACGTCCTCGGTCACGGTAGCTTCCACGGTCAGGTCACCGTCGGCGAGCGAACTCATTTCATCGAGCAGACGCAGAATGGCTTCCTGATTGCGCTGGTTGACCTTGGCCGTTTCCAGCGCCCGCCTGCGCTGCGCTACGTAAAGGTTGAGACCGACCAGGAAAAGCACCAGCAAGGCGGCACCCGCCAGTGCGATACCAGCGATCAGCGACGGCCAAAGCCGCCCTTCGCCCAAGGTTGCGTATTCGTCGGCCAGAATGCTCGCCTGAGCCGTGAGCTCCTGGGAATCGAGAAAGATTTCATCGGCGGCTTCGCGCACTTCGAACAGATCGGATGAGCCGGCCAGAATGGTGTCGACATCGATCTTGACTTCTTCGAATACAGGCTGGATCTCGGCCAAGGCATCAAGCACCTGCTGGTTTCTTACCGCAGGAATGTTGAGCTCCTCGTTGCCGAGCAACAAGCCCTGCAACACCTGATCGAAAAGCTCGGCCTCGCGGCTGAACGCGTCGGCCGCGGTGATTGCCGCGCCGCCGCCGCCGAGAATCTCGCCGACTCGACGAAGCATGCGATCGGCCAGCACCAGCTGGCGACTGGCCAGATAGATCTGGCCGGTGGGTGTGCCGGTCTGAATCATCAGCCTGACGGCCTCGTCGGACAAACCCTGAAGGCGCGGAATATTGGTGGCGAATGCCGCGGCGGCGTCGGCCAGGTCCAGAACGAGCTGCGAGCGGCTGAGAATTCTTTCGGCCTCGGTATCGATGCCCTGCCAGATCTGTTCGAGCGTCGAAAGGCTGTCGTTGACCGATGCCGGCGATGGCGGAAGATTGGTTTCCGGATTGCCATTGCGCAGCTGGCTGATCGACTCGGAGATGATGTCACGCGTAGTGGCGAGTTCATCGAAGGCGTCGAAGTTACCCACTGCCGCTTCACCTGCGGCCTTGGCGAGCTGTTGCGCGCGCACCTGAATTTCGGTCGTCAACGCGAGGTATTGCGTTTCCTGCGCGTTACGCTGGTTGAGCAAGAAGAAGTTCAGTGATACGGCGCCCACCAGCCCGACCAGAGCCAGGAACAACAGCACCTGAAATGGTGATAACCGGCGCTCGGTGATTGGGATTGCTTTGCTGCTCATGCCTTGGCCTCTCGATTCAATGGCTCATTCAAACCTGTTTCTTGCGCATGTCGACCCCCGGCCAACTGCACCGTCATGCCGACCCGTCCAGAAACGCCGGATCGGTCATCAATTGATTCACGCGGAACCTGCCCCAGCGTTCGTCTCCCTGTGGGAAGACCTGGTCGACCAGGCCCTTCAATGCTTCGTCGTCGGGTTTTTCTTCGACCATGTCCGGAATGCTGAAATGCCGCTGGCCAAAGACTTCGTCCACGATCAGACCGAGATAGCGACCCTGCAGGCGCGTCAGCACCAGCCGGGTACGCGCGGTGATTGGCGTGCGCGACCCGTACAGAAACCAGCCCAGGTCGACGATGGTGACGAGGTTTCCGCGCACGTTGGCCATGCCCAGAAGCCAGTCGCTCGCGCCGGGAACGGGAGTCGCCTGGGGCAGGGGGAGAATTTCATCGACTTCCGTAATGCCGACAGTCAGTCGATGCGAGCCCAAGCGGAACACCACACCATCCCAGGTGTTGTCCCGGTCGCGCTGCGAGGAACCGCTGGCGTCGTGCGCAATGCTTCTGCGCTCGAAATCCTCCAGCAGCTCAAACAGGGATTTGGCTGCTCTGGTTACCATCTGAACCTGTCGATCCTCCCTTTCAGTGATTCCTGGCCCGGCTTCAACTGGCTGCTTCCCTCATCCAGTATTGGCTGAGCGGCCCGACCCGTCACGATTTTCCATCAAGCAACATTCTTGGCCGGCGCTTTCTCTCGAACGGCTTCCAGCAGTTCGTCCTTGGTAAACGGCTTGGTCAGGTAATGATCCGATCCGACGATTCTTCCGCGCGCCTTGTCGAACAGGCCGTCCTTGCTGGTCAGCATGATCACCGGCGTCGACCGGAAGTTGTCGTTGTTCTTGATGATCGCGCAGGTCTGATAACCATCCAGACGCGGCATCATGATGTCGACGAAGATCAGGTCCGGATGGTGTTCATGAATCAGCGAGAGCGCCTCGAACCCGTCATCGGCGGTCAGCACTTCACAGCCCTCTCGCCCCAGCATCGTTTCCGCCGACTTGCGAATGGTCCGGCTATCGTCGATGACCATGACCTTGAGACCCTCGAGTCGCGAGGCCGCACCACCGTTAATCTCATTCATAGATTCGTCACTCATTCCAACTGCACTTGTCCCGGAGTGTCACTGGTTATAGTACCTTCTTTTATACCAAGTCTAAACGCTTGAAACAATTGAATCCAGTGCAGTTCATTCTTTTTTGTCGGCGGACATTGTCGCGCGCGCTGATAAACTTCGATCCGAATATCGCCAGGAGGAAAATAGTGTGATGGAAACCGCAGTTGTTTGCGTGATGGATGACCTGAAGCGCATAAAACCCATCAAGGATACGACCTTCGCACTTTTGCTGGAAGCGCAGCGACGCGGATTTGAAGTCTGGTACGCGAACGAAACCGATCTTGCTCTTGCCGGCGGCGATTGCACCGCCCGACTGAGACGAATCAGGCTTTTCGATGATCCCGAACACTGGTTCGAGATCCAATCCGAGACGACCCGCACACTGGGCCGCGGCGACCTGATATTGATGCGTTGCGACCCGCCGGTGGATGACGGCTATATCTATGCAACCATGATGCTTGACCGGGCCGAAGCGCATGGCGCACGCGTTGTCAACCGCCCCAGCGCACTGCTGAACTTCAATGAAAAGCTCTCCATTGCGCGCTTTCCGGAACTGACGCCGGCCACCCGGGTCGCGGCCGATCCGGGCATCCTGCGTGAATTCACGGCCAGACATGGCCGCGCCGTAATCAAGCCGCTGGACGGGATGGGCGGACGCGGCATATTCATGGCCAGCGCCGACGAGCCGAATCTGAACGTGATCCTCGAAACGCTGACGCTGGACGGCACGCGACCGGCAATGGCCCAGGAATTCCTGCCCGGCATTTCCAACGGCGACAAGCGCATCCTGCTGGTGCACGGCAAACCCGTACCCTACGTACTGGCGCGCATACCCGGCGGCTCCGATTTCCGGGGAAACCTGGCGCGCGGCGGGCGCGGGGAAGGCCAGCCGATCAACGATGATGAGCTTCGCATCGCGAATACGGTAGGGCCTGTGCTGGTCGAAAACGGGATCGAATTCGCCGGCCTGGACGTGATCGCCGGAAAACTTACCGAAATCAACGTCACCAGTCCGACCTGCGTGCGCGAACTTGACGCCCAATTTGGAATCAATATCAGCGCAATGTTTTTCGACGCACTCAGCGAGCAATGACGACCAGGGCGACCGCACCGGCAAGGACAGAGACCGAGACGCTGGGGTTGGCGCTGGTTCTGGCGCTGGTGCTGCATGTCGCCGTCATCACACAACTGCATTTCGACTGGATCAGCGCAACACTTGAATCGCGCGCCCCGGATCTGGACGTGATCCTGGTCGACTGGGCCAGCGAGAAGCCGCCGGACGAAGCGGACTTCCTGGCCCAGGCCAACCAGACCGGCGGCGGCGACAACCCCGAACTCGAACGTCCCTCGGCTCCGCCGCCCAGCGAAACCGTGGGTACGCCCGAGCCGCAACCGGAAGTATCCTCCCGGCCTCAGCCGGAAGTCGACCCCGCGCCCCGGACAGTGCTGGCGCGCCAGACGGACACGCCGGATCTGACCCGAATCGAACAGCCGCCGGCCGAAGACAAGTCGCTGCCCGATGCCAGCCAGTTGCTGCAGCAGGCGAGAACAGTCACGCAGGCCGCGCCCGATCCGCTGGCGTTCGAGCGCGTCGTGCCCAAGCGGCCGCGCCGCAAGTTCATCACCGCCAATACCCGCGAGCACCTGTATGCAAGCTACATGCGCGCCTGGGTCGCCAAGGTCGAACGCGTGGGCAACATGAATTACCCGGAACAGGCCCGGCAACGCAACCTCGAGGGCAGCCTGGTTCTCAGCGTGGACGTGCTCGCCGACGGCTCGATCGAGCGCGTCCAGGTGCTCCGTTCATCCGGCTACGACTTGCTCGACGAGGCCGCGGTGCGAATCGTTCGCCTGGCCGCGCCTTATGCGGAGTTGCCGCCCGACGTGCGCGAGGAAACCGACATTCTCACGATCACGCGGACCTGGCAATTTTCGGCCCGTACGGGCTTGAACTAAGTCTGCCGAAAGACCATAGTGTGCGGCCTTCTGGCCGCAAGCTCGATTTGCGGGTACACGCACCCGCAAGCGGGCGCTGCACGCGCCGACTGCGGGCTGCCTTCCGCGCCACAGGCAAATTCTTCGCATTAGCGGGCCGCGGCCGCGAACGTCCGGGGCCGGCGCGCGCGGGACTTGCATCCTTGCCGGTCCAGCCCGATATATCGAGTCAATCCGAAGCCCTGGTAGTATCATTGCAGACGTGAGCTATTTCGACCAACAACTCCTGATTGCGATGCCCGGGATGGAAGATCCCAATTTCGATCACGGCGTGACCCTCATGTGCCAGCACAACGAGGATGGGGCGCTGGGCATTACGATCAATCGCAATTCAGATCTGACGCTGATGGACGTGCTGGCCCAGCTCGACATCCAGTGCAACGACGAGAGCATCGCCAATCAACCGGTGTTGCAGGGTGGCCCGGTGCAGCAGGAGCGCGGCTTCGTCCTGCACTCCGACGATGGCCAGTGGGAAGCCACCACCCAAGTCGCGCCCGGCATCATGGTCACGACCTCGCGCGATGTTCTGGAAGCCATCGCCCAGCATCGCGGGCCGTCGAAGTACGTGGTGGCCCTGGGTTATGCCGGCTGGTCGGCTGGGCAACTCGAGGATGAACTCAAGGAAAACGCCTGGCTCAATACCGCGGCCGATTCGGCGATCATTTTCGACCTCCCGCTGGACGACCGCTGGGCGCGGGCCGTGGCCTCGCTGGGCATAGAGGCGTCCACGCTGCAGCCCACCGGCGGGCATGCCTGAACGGGCGCCATCGGTTCTGGTCCTGGGCATCGATTTCGGCACCCGTCGCATCGGCCTGGCCACCGGCAACACGCTGACCGGAACGGCACGCCCGCTGAACACCATCCATCACGACGGCGCGCCGGCCGAAGAGATCGACCGGATCATCCAAAGCTGGAAGCCCGGCTGGATCGTCGTCGGCCTGCCGCTGGCGGCCGACGGCAGCGAGACAGACAGCAGCCGCGCGGCGCGCCGATTCGCCGCCGAGCTGCACGCACGTCACCCTGAAATCGAAATGAGCTTCCAGGACGAACGCTACAGCAGCACGATGGCCGACGCCCAGTTTGCCAAGGCCAGGCGCGACGGGCACGCGCGCCGACGCGATGCGCGCAATCTCGACAGCGTGGCAGCCGCAATAATCGTGGAATCCTGGCTGGCGGCGAGTCGGCCCGCCGTTCGAACGGAATTCTCGCCATGACGCGCCACCTGCTCGACATCGGGCGCCTCGACCAGGCCGACATTGCCACTCTGCTGGGCCGGGCCGCGGAACTGGCCGCAGGCGCGTCCTGCAGCACGCGCGCAGGCATCGTGGCCAACCTGTTCCTGGAACCGAGCACGCGAACCCGGGTTTCCTTCCAGATCGCCGCCCGTCGGCTCGGACTGGACGTAGTCAATATCGAGCAGCAGCATTCATCCGCCAGCAAGGGCGAGAGCCTGGCCGACACCGCCCGCACGCTTGCCGCGATGGGCGTAGGAGCGATCGTGCTGCGTCATCCAGAGGATTTCGCGGCCGCCGAACTGGCCTCCGCACTGGGCGGCGCGGATGTTGGTATCGTCAATGCCGGCGACGGCCAGCACGCTCACCCCAGCCAGGCACTGCTGGACGCGGCAACGCTCGCGCATGCGGGATTCGAATTGGCGGGTCTGACGCTGGCGATCGTCGGCGATATCCGGCATTCGCGGGTCGCACGTTCCGATATCGCGCTGCTCTCGCGGCTGGGCGCGGCGGAAATCCGGATTGCCGGCCCGGAAGAATTCATGCCCGACGCCGGCGAGTTGTCCGAGGCGATCCGCATGCCGGACATCGACACCGCCCTGGACGGGGTCGACGCGGTGATCTGTCTGAGAATTCAGCGCGAGCGAATGGCCGCCAGCGGCTATCTCGACGGCGCGGCGTTCCACCAGCGCTGGGGCCTGACAGTCGAACGGCTTGGCGCCATGCCGGGCCACGCGCGGTTCCTGCACCCGGGGCCGGTCAACCGCGGTGTCGAGATCGCCGACGCGCTGGTCGATTCGCCACGCGCGCTGATCCTCGAACAGGTCCGAATCGGGGTTCACCTGCGAACCGCGCTGTTCGAGTGGTTGATCGACGCCGCCTGACCTCAATATTCGAAGTCGAAGCACATAATTTCAGGAATCGGATTCAAATGATCGAAATTACCGTCAACGGCGAACCGCATTCGCTGCCCGAAAACTTGACCATCGAAGCACTGCTGGAACGGCTCGGCCACGCAGGCAAGCGGGTGGCCGTGGAACGCAACGGCGACATCGTGCCGCGCAGCCTGCACACCGAACAGACGATTCATGGGCAGGACCGAATTGAAATCGTACACGCCATTGGCGGAGGCTGAATAACGTGCAGGAAGATAACCCGACAAAATCCGACAACAGCCCGCATAGCGGCGGCTCGCCGCTGGTCATCGCCGGCCGGAGCTACCGCTCGCGCCTGCTGACCGGCACCGGCAAATACCGCGACCTCGAGCAGACCCGCCTGGCGACCGAAGCCGCGGGCGCCGAAATCGTGACCGTCGCGATTCGCCGGAGCAATATTGGCCAGAATCCGGACGAACCGAACCTGCTCGACGTGCTGCCGCCGGACCGCTACACCATCCTGCCCAATACCGCCGGCTGTTTTACCGCCGAAGACGCGGTTCGAACCTGCCGCCTGGCACGTGAGCTCCTGGACGGCCATAATCTGGTCAAGCTCGAAGTTCTGGGCGACGAAAAAACGCTTTTCCCGGACGTGGTCGAAACCCTGAAGGCCGCCGAAACGCTGCTCGCCGACGGCTTCGAGGTGATGGTCTACACCAACGACGACCCCATATTGGCCCGTCGCTTCGGCGAGATGGGCTGCTGCGCGGTCATGCCGCTGGCCGCGCCGATCGGGTCCGGGCTGGGCATCCAGAACCGCTGGAATATCCTGTCCATCGTCGAGGAAGCCAGCGTGCCCATTCTCGTCGATGCCGGTGTGGGCACCGCCTCGGATGCCGCCATCGCGATGGAACTGGGTTGCGACGGCGTACTGATGAATACCGCGATCGCCGGCGCCCGCGATCCGGTCGCGATGGCGCACGCCATGCGGCTGGCGATCGAGGCCGGGCGCCTGGCGTATCGGGCCGGCCGCATTCCGCGCAAGCGCTATGCCTCGGCTTCGTCGCCCATCGAGGGCACCTTTTTCTGATGCCCGATGCGACCGACTGCGGCCGAAGTGATCCGGACCAACGGCACCATCGCCGCGTTCGCAGTTTCGTCCGACGGCCGGGACGGCTTACAGTCGCCCAGCAGCGCGCGCTCGAAGAGTTGCTGCCGATTTACGAAATCGGGCCGGACATCGCCGACGTCTCTCAGGCGTTCGATCACCATCAGCCGCTGGTCGTCGAGATCGGCTTCGGCAACGGCGAAGCACTGGCCTGGATGGCGGCCAACGAGCCGGACAAGAATTTCATTGGCATCGAGGTCCACGCACCGGGCGTCGGGAGACTTCTTCGCGACATCCATGAAAAAGGCCTGGTTAACGTGCGCGTGGCCATGCGCGACGCGGTCGAAGTCCTGGCCGGCCAGGTTCCAGCCGGGTGCCTGAGCGAGACCAGGATTTACTTTCCCGACCCCTGGCCCAAGAAACGCCACCACAAGCGACGCCTGGTCCAGCCCGGCTTCATCGACTTGCTGGCCCAATGCATCCGGTCCGGTGGCCTGCTGCACCTGGCGACCGACTGGCAGTCCTACGCCGAATGGATGCTCGATCAACTGGAACCCAGCCCGCATTTCCAAAACCTCGGCAAGCCGTGCGTCGAACGGCCGGCATGGCGACCCCAAACCCATTTCGAGCGGCGCGGCGAGCGCAAGGGACATGAGATTGCCGACCTGCTTTATCGGCGCGCTTGACGCTTTCCATGGCCATCGTTCGCTTGACTGGCCGATGGCGGTTGCGGTATAACGCCCTGGTGCCTACAAAAATTTAACAACAACGGCACCGTTCCACCAGCTGGAAAGAGCATCATCCGGTTTGGGGCAAAAGCGGCCTTCGGGCCGCTTTCTTTTTTATTTATGCAGCCGCTGGGCCGCGGCTGCATTCGGCTTATGCGGCGCATGTCCGCAAAAGCCTCCGCTTCGCGCTGGCGCTGGACGCGCCGACTGCGGGTCGTTGCAGGGGAAAATGCCTCGGCCGCGGCTGCATTCGGCTTATGCGGCGCATGTCCGCAAAAGCCTCCGCTTCGCGCTGGCGCTGGACGCGCCGAAGGTTTCGGAACTGGGGGCGCAGCGATTGACCTGCCCCTGTTGCGGCCCCATAATCATCTTATATCAGCTGTTGATGGACAACCATGGATCACGAAGAGCCAATCGAATTTACGGATTCCGCTGCGCGCAAGGTACGTGAACTGATTCTTGCCGACGGCAACCCGGCATTGAAGCTGCGCGTCTACATCACCGGCGGCGGCTGTTCTGGCTTCCAATACGGCTTCACCTTCGATGAGGAGGCAGACGAAGACGATATCCGGGTCGAGCGCAGCGGCGTGGAACTGATCGTCGACCCCCTCAGCTTCCAGTATCTCGAGGGTTCGGAAGTCGATTACAGCGAATCGCTGCAGGGCGCACGCTTCGTCATCCGCAATCCGAATGCATCGACTACCTGCGGTTGCGGTTCGTCGTTTGGGGTCGCGTGACGCCCCGCTTGACATCGCGCCCCGGCCGACACTAAAAAAGGACAAGTCCATCGAGGCCGGCGGCACCCCGACTTGAAGATTCTTTCGCTACTCATCGCCTTTGCGCTCAGCCACCAGTGGCCGGAAGCATCCAGGCTGCGTCGATTCGACTGGCTGCTGGCCGCTCCACGACGCGCCAGTGGGCGGGGACCGCAATGGTTGCCGGCTGCGCTGCTGACAGCGCTCGCGCTGCTGATCGGCGGGCTGGCAACCGCGATCGCGAGCGGGCTGGCCGGGCTCTTCGGCCTGCTGCTGCTTGGCATCGCCACCGTGCTCTACACCCTGGGTCCCGAACACCTCGACCGCGATATCCGCATGGCGTCCAACCCGGGCGAGCCCGACAGACAGCAGGTTGCATTGGAGCGGCTTTTGCTCACCCCTGTCGCCAGCGGCACCGAGGCCGCCGCGGCATCGCTTCACGCGGCACTCGCGCGATGGTTCGGCATCGTCTTCTGGTTCGTCGTTCTGGGCGTGCCCGGCGCCTTGCTCTATCGCAGTCTGCGTGAAGCGCATCACGGCTACAGGCTCGGAGCCGCCGAACGCGCCTGGATGGGCCGCGTCCTGAGCTGGATGAACTGGCCCGTCGTGGCGCTGATGACCGGCGCAATCGCACTGATGACCGATTACGATCGCGTCAAGGCGGCTTTCGACGCGCGCGAAGATCGCTGGCAACTGCCTGTTGCCCTGCTCGACGACATTGCCCGCGCCCTGTGCGACCCGGCCGGCGATCTGGCCAGCGGACTGGCCGACGGCCGGCGACTGGCGTGGCGTGCGCTCGGCATATGGTTTGCCGTGCTCAGCCTCTTGCTGCTGGCCGGCCTGCTTTCCTGAAACACACTCCAACCCGCAATAAAGGACACTTCATGCGAAGCTTTGTTTCGATCCTGCTGCTGACGCTGGCGACGACCGCCGGCGCTGAAACCTGGGTGCGCTGCGGCGACGCGGTCGACGTTGCCGAAGGCGCGCTCACCGGGCCCGTGACACTGATCATCGTCGACGATCGCATCGAGCGGGTAGTCGACGGTTACCCGGAAGCGCAAGCGGCCGCCGTGATCGTCGATCTCACAGGACTGACCTGCCTGCCGGGCCTGATGGACATGCACACCCACATCACATCGCAGTCCAGCCCATCCAGCTACAGCCGGGCGTTTACGCACAACGAAGCCGACGTGGCGCTGGAAGCGACGGTTTACGCGCGCCGCACACTGGAGGCCGGATTCACCACCGTCCGCGACCTCGGCGACTCGTTCAACGCAAGCATCGCCCTTCGCGATGCGATCGATGCCGGACACGTGGTCGGTCCGCGCATATACACCTCCGGCAAGGCGCTGGCCACCACCGGCGGTCACGCCGATCCGACCAACGGTTGGCGCGCCGACCTGATGGGTGCGCCGACGCCGCGCGAAGGCGTTCTGAACGGCGTCGCGGAGGCCCGCGAGGCTGTTCGGCAGCGCTACAAGGACGGTGCCGATCTGATCAAGATCACGATAACTGGCGGCGTGCTGAGCGTGGCCAAGAGCGGGATCGCGCCGCAGTTTCGGCCCGACGAGGTTCAGGCAGTCATCGAGACAGCCGACGATTACGGCATGCACGTCGCCGCGCACGCGCATGGCAGGGAAGGCATGATCCGGGCGATCAACGCCGGCATCGACTCGATCGAGCACGGCACGATGATGGACGACGAAGTCATGGCCCTGATGAAGGAACAAGGCACCTGGTATGTCCCGACCATCAGCGCCGGCAAGTTCGTTGCCGAAAAAGCCGAAATCGACGATTACTTCCCGCCGCTGGTACGGCCCAAGGCGCGGACGATCGGGCCGATGATCCAGGACACTTTCGAGCGCGCCTGGAAAGCCGGCGTCAAAATCGCGTTCGGCACGGATTCCGGCGTCAGCCCGCACGGCGACAATGCGATGGAGTTTATTTACATGGTCGAAACCGGGATGTCGCCGGCCGAAGCCATCCGCGCTGCCACCGCCAATAGCGCGGAATTGCTCGGCATCTCCGACCAGGCAGGCGCGCTCGGCGACGGGATGTGGGCTGACGTGATCGCAGTTTCCGGGAATCCGCTGGACGATGTGTCGGTTCTCGGCAACGTCGCGTTCGTGATGAAGGCCGGCCAGATCTACAAGTCGCAATGACGGACGGCGCTGTCGGACGTTGGAAATCGCGTAAAGACCAGACCGGCAATCGCCCGGAAATGTGCTTGAATACACATTTATGGCAACCTTGTATGCTTGAATTCTCCATTTGACTCGCATATAGTGCAATTCTGTGGGCTTTCAGGCTGTGGCCATGGAGTGCCAGGATGTCGGACGCGTTGAGCCGAATGCGGATTGCGCTCCGCGCCGAAGGGGTTGAGGAGGAACGGGCAAAAAGCCTCCTGTTCTGGGCGCGAGGGTTCCTGTCGTTCTGCAACAACGATGACCCGGAGCGATTGGACCGAAATGACGTAGAAGCATTTCTGAGCCATGCTTCGGAAGAGCGTTTTGCCGGGCGGCCCACCCGTAATCGTGCATTGGAGTCGATCGAATGGCTGTTCCGGGCAACCTTCGGGGGCGTGCCCGCGTGGCTGAAGATCATCATCGAGGAACGGCGGCCGAATGCCACCCCGAATGTACTTACCGAGAGCGAGGTGCGTCGCCTGCTTGAACAGTTAAACGGCGGAAGTTGGCTGGCAGCGGCGCTGATATACGGCACCGGCATCCGACTACTCGAATGCGTTCGCCTCCGGGTTCGCGATATCGACCTGAGACAGAACCGCCTGACGGTGCGCGACAGCGCCGACCAGATATGCCGTCGATTACCGCTGCCCGAAAATATTCAATTCCGCCTTCAGGAGCATCTGGAGGATCTCAAGCTGAGTCATATTCGCGACATCGTCGAGGGCAACGGAAGCGCAACTCTGCCGCCCGTGGTTGCCGCCCGTTCGCCCAACGTGGCACGCAACTGGGGCTGGCAGTACATCTTTCCCCAGCGCATGGACCAGGTTCAGGCCGACTTGCCTGATCGGTCGCAATCGAAGTTGATTCATCATGTCGATCCGCAGACACTGCACCGCAAGTTCGAGCGTGCTGCCCTGGATGCCAGCATCTACCGTCGGGTGACAGGCCATGTGCTTCGCAACAGCTTTGCCCTGCACATGATCCAGCGCGGACTTTCGGTCAGTCGCGTCGAGCGAATCCTGGGCAGCCGCGCCGGCCAGTCATCCACTCTCGACGACGAGGAAGCGAGCAGTCTCCCGCTGCCCGCCGACGATGCCGGCAGCCGGGTTTCATTTCACTGAGGAGCTCCCGACTGAATCGCGCGTCGCAACGGACGACGGGTCCGTGACGACCCTTGAACTGACCGCGACCTGCCCGTATTCGGGATCAGCGTCGACCAGCGGGCGAAGTCTCATTTGAGCTGTCGGCGTAGCCGCTCAGTTCCAGGTAGCCCCGCCCCAGCATTCGGCCATCGACCGGGTCGATCACATCGACCGCACCTTCCCAGTAGCCCACGGTGGCGTACCAGCGCTGCGCGTCGAACGCCGGGCGCACTTCGAATTCCAACCCTTCGCCCGGCAGCCGTACCCGCCAGGCGACTGGCCAGTCCACGCCCAGTCGATCCCGCCAGCGCTCGATTTCCTCGAACTCGAAATCGTCGCGCTCCAGTACCCGGTATTCGCCGTCTGGCTCGACCAGCACGCCGGCCGAAAAGCGCGACGCCGAGCCTGCCTCGGTTCGCAACCGGTAGAGCATCAAGTCGCGTCCCGCGTCCAGCTGCAGTGCGAACCAGTCCCAGCCCTCAATTCCTTCCCCCAGCTGGCTGGAACCCCATTCGCGGTCCAGCCAGGCCGAGCCGGTCACCTCAGCGGCATTCCCGTCGAGCACCAGGCGGCCCTCAGCGGTCATCCGGGTGATCGAGTAGTAACGCGAGGCATTGCCCCGCTCCGGGCCCTTCCGGCTGTAGCCTGAATCGCCCTGGAGCACCACGGGCTTGCGCGGCACGAGATCGAGGTCCAGCGACGCGCCATCCATCTCGGCGCGCAGCCGCCAGCCCTCGTCGGTGCGTGTGACCGTCCAGTCACGCAGCCACCATTCATCGGTCGTCGCACCCGCCAGGCCCAGGGCATCGCGCGCGAATCGTTCGGCCGAGATGAATCGCGCACCGGGCACGTCGCTGACCGCGAAATGGGCCATCCAGATCGCGTCGCTGGCGAAGTCCGAATCCGGGCGCTCGCCCGGTTCCACCGCGAATCGGAACAGGGTGAACTGGAACCCGTAGCGCCGGCCTGTGGCGTCGAACAGGTTGCCGGTGAAATACCACCATTCGTTGCGAAATCCCGGATGCATGGCGTGATCGGCCGGGAACACCAGGGGCTCGGGGCCGGTCACGCGCTTGAATTCAGCCGGCGCGGCGTTCAGAAGCGCCGTACCGCTGATGCCGGCCGCATCCGGCTCGCGCTGCTCGATGCGCTGCACCAGCCAGGCCACGGCCACCACCGCTATCAGAACCGCAATGACGATATCTCGCCTCATCGCCCCGCCCTCAGGTGCTCGATCATCGGTCGCCGCCCGATGCGCCAGGCCGGGTAAAGACCGGTCAAGGTCCCCAGGACCAGCGCCACCGGCACCACCCACAACACCGGTTCGGCCGGAGGCAGTCCGGCAGGCAGGCTCCAGCCGAAGGCGCGCGGCTGGATCAGCAGCGAGAGCGCGTAGTGAATCAGCACCGCCAGCGGCAGCGCGGTCGCCAGCGCCACCGCAGTCAAGCCTGCCGACTGTACCGTGACCAGGCCGAACAGGCGCGCCGGCGACAGCCCGAGGGCGCGCAGGGTGGCGTGCTCGCGCGAACGCTCCAGCCCCTGCGCCAGCAACGCGCTGGTCAGCGCGACCAGCGCAATCAGGCCCACAAGCATCGCCAGCGCCCAGGACACGCGAAACGTCCGGTCGAACACCGCCAGAGACTCGCGCCTGATGTCAGACGGCGTAATCCACTGCGCGATTCCGTTGAGCGCCAGGCCCTCTATTCGTCGGCCGAGGTCGGCCGGCGTCACCCCGTCGGTCAGGTAGAGTCCGACGCTGTCGACGGCATGGTCGTCGAACCAGCGCCGATAGAGGTCGCCGGTCACCGCCACGAACCCCTGCTCGGAACTGTAGTCGCGGAACACCGCGGCGACGGGAACCCGCGCCGGGCCTTCGGGTGTCGGCAACTCGACGACGTCTCCGACCGCCAGGCCCTGGCGTCGCGCCAGCGGCTCGGAAACCAGCACCGCGTCGCCGCCACTGAACGTCCTGTACGCCGCCGGCGTCTCGTCCAGCAATTCAAAGCCCGACCAGGCACGCGCCGGGAGATCGTAAGCGGTCAGGGTCGTGCCGTCGGCCAGGCGTGTTCGACGCACCGAGGAGAAAACCTCGACACCTTCCAGAGATGCGAGTCGATCCACATGCTCGCGCGCCAGCGATCGGCTCTCCAGCGAAACGTACATATCAGCCTGCAGGAGCCGGGTCACCCAGTCGCCGACGGCGGCGCGAAAGCCGAGGATCATCATGCCCATGCCGATGGCCAGCGCCAGGGCAAGCGAGAGCGCCGCCAGCGCAGGCGAAAGACGTCCCCGGGCGGTCTCCAGCAAGCGCAGTGCGCGACCCGGGAGGGACGTGGCGGTGCGGTGCGCCAATCCCCGCATCAGGCCAAAGCCGATCATCGGAATCGCGACGATCACGCCGGCCAGCACCAGGAACAGGCCGCCCAGCGCCGCGACCAGCCGTGCGTCCAGCGCAACCCAGGTGGCGCCCGCGGTCACCAGCAAGACGGAAAGTGCCAGTACCTTGCGCGCCGGCAGAACATGCACGACGAACGAGCGCACCAACCGCCCGGGCGGAATCTCCAATGCTTCGCGCATCACCGGTACGGTCACCGCCACCGCGGCGGCAAGCGCGGCCAGCCAGATTCCAGCGTAAATCCAGGCGGTCGGATTGGTGGCCGCCGGCGGCAGCTGGCCGTAAACCTCGGCCACGGGTGCGGCAATCAGACGCAGTAGCTGGTCCGACAAGATTGTGCCGCCGACCAGACCGGCCAGCGCGCCGAAGGCCGCAATCACCAGCACTTCGCCAACCAGCAGGCGCGCCAGCCGGCCATGGGTCATGCCCAGCGCACGCAGAAGACCGAAGGTTCGACGTCGCTGAACCATCAGGAAACTCAGCACGCTGTACACCACGAACAAGCCAGTGGCCAGCGCCAGCAAGCTCATCGCCGTCAGGTTGGCGCGCATCCCGGCGGTCAGCTGGCGGGCCGAAGCGCGTTGACCGGAGGCGGTGACCAGCAGAAGTTCGTCGCCCAGGTTGGCCCGCAGCCAGGTTTCCGCCTGCGGCGGGGCCAGCAGCTCCGACACCCAGCCGCGCTCGCCAAGCATGGCCTGGGCGCGAGAAATATCCATCAGCAAGCGCCGGTCCAGGCCGGGCCGTCCGCGAATCACGGCCGTCACGCGCACCTGCCGGCCGGATTCGTCGAGGGTCAGGACCGAATCGAGGCCGCTGTCCAGCAGCGCCAGCGTCGAGGCGCTGACGACCGCCGAGGGAATGCCGCCGGATTCGTCGAACAACGCCGTCGACAACCCCGTACCGTCGGCGCCGGTAAGCGTGCGGATACCGCTGAACGGATCGACGCCGACCACCTCCAGGCGCTGCCCGTCGCTGCGCACCGGCGCGCGAAGCACCGGCACGAAATCCGGCGCGCCGGGCTGGCGCGCCAGCCTGGCGTAGTCGTCGACGGCCAGCCGACCGGACGGATGCCGGACCACCAGGGCCTGCTCACCGACCAGTTCGGCCGAGACTGCGTCCAGCGACTCGACCAGTGCGCCGCGCAGCAGCGCCACACCGGTGACGACCGCCACGCCGGCGGCGATCCCGATCAGCGCTAGCAGGACCTGGGCCGGGTGACGGTAGAAAAAGGCGCGCGACAGCCGTGCCAGCATCAGGCCGCCTCCAGCTTCCCCGCCCGGAGTCGAACGCGGCGGTCGCATCGCGCTGCCGCCGTTTCGCTGTGGGTCACCAGCACAAGTGCGCAGCCGCGGGCATCAACGCTTTGCGACAGCACCTGCATGACCTGCTCCGCGCTGGCCTGATCCAGGCTGCCGGTCGGCTCGTCGGCCAGCACCAGATCAGGTTGGTGAATCAGCGCACGGGCAATGGCAACGCGCTGCTGCTGGCCGCCCGAGAGTTGGTCCGGGCGGCGCTCCAGCAGCGCCTCGATTCCCAGTTCGCCGGCCAGTCGTCGGACGTCGTCGACCCGGGCCGGTCTGCCGGTCAACCATCCGACCAGTTCGATGTTCTCGCCGGCGCTCAGCGATTCGATCAGGTTGTAATCCTGGAAAACCAGTCCGATGTGCCGAGCGCGAAAGCGGGTACGCTCCGGCTCGGCCAGCCGATTGACGTGCTCGCCGAGCAGCTCTATGGTGCCGGCGTCGGGCAGATCCATGCCCGCGGCCAGGTGCAGGAACGTTGACTTACCCGAACCCGACTCACCGGTGATCGCCAGCTTCTCGCCGGCCGAAACGTCCAGATCGACCGCGTCGAGAACGCGGATGTCTTCGTTACCGTCGTGATACGTTCGCGCCAAGCCGCGTGCGCGAAGCACCGGCTGCCGCTCGTCGTGACCGGCGTCAGCCATTGGCGGTTCCACCCATCGCGGCGACCAGCAGCAATCCGATCGCGATGCCGCTCAACATCAGCCGCAGGCGACGGTACCAACCCGGATGGCCGGTCAGCACCCAGCGCCATTCCGCCGCCAGGTGCAGCGCGAACATCAGCGCCAGCCAGCCGGCCGCGGCGCTCAGTGGCATCAGCAATGCCGGAAGCGCGGCCAAAAGCAGAAGATTGCTGGCGATCAGCGGCGCCGGCGCATCGGCGGGCCGCTCCAGCGCGCCGGCCCAGAGGCTTCCACCGAGAAACGCCAGAATCGCGACGGCGTAACCGATCAGTAGCTGCTGCACCGATTCCGGCGCTCCGATAACGGCAGTAACGGCCAGCCCCGCAAACGGGATGAGTCCTGCCCAGCCCAGCATCCGGGCAGTCTTCTGCCTGCTTTCGATCATTGCATTCTCCTTGCCGACGGTCTCCTGAGGGAACCGCGAAGTCGTTCGAGGAACCTTAACTATACTCTCAGCCCCGCCGGGTCCAGTCCAGGCGACCGGCACGATCGCCGGAGGCAAAAAAAACCCCGGCCGGGAGCCGTGGCCGGGGTGATAACAAGACATCGATGGCGGGCGGGAGGGAGCCAATAACCGAGAGGTAACCGCCACCGATGATACGAGTATCCCTGTCGGCCGTGAATCGGAGGTGAATGAATCAGAACCGACCCGACGCGGCAGTCAGGCCGCCGAGCGCGCGCGCTTGAGCCAGACCAGCAGCTGCGAAATCGCTGCCGGCGTCATGCCCGGAATCCGGCTGGCCTGGCCCACGGTAGCCGGCCGCTGGCGCTGGAGTTTTTCCAGCACCTCAGCCGAGAGCCCGCGTACGCAGGCGAAGTCGAAGCCATCGGGTATCGGCATCTTCTCGGCGTCCCGGGCCCGCTCGATTTCCGCGTGCTGGCGGTCCAGGTAGCCGGCATAGCGAATAGTCGTTTCGACCTGCTCGGCCACGTCCGGACGATCCACGCCCGGCCCGAGTTGCGGGATGGTCATCAACGCCGCGTAACCGATGCCCGGTCGTTTGAGCAGGTCGGCGGCGCTTACATCCTTGTTCATCGGGGTGGCCAGGCACGTTTCAAGCTGGCGGGCGAGATCGCTTTCCCGACCCACGCGCAGCTTCTCCAGTCGCCGGACTTCGCCGTCCACGGCATCGCGGCGTGTTGTCAATGCCGCGTGGCGCGCGGCGTCGACCAGCCCCAATCGGCGAGCTGTTTCGGTCAGCCGGAGGTCGGCGTTGTCCTCGCGCAGCATCAGCCGGTACTCGGCGCGACTGGTGAACATGCGATAGGGCTCGGCCGTTCCGCGCGTGATCAGGTCGTCGATCATCACGCCGATATAGGCCTCGGAACGCTCGGGCTGCCAGGCCGGCTGACCGGCTACTGCGCGTGCGGCGTTCAATCCGGCGAGCAGTCCCTGGGCGCCGGCTTCTTCGTAGCCCGTGGTGCCGTTGATCTGGCCGGCCAGGAAAAGCCGCTGAAGCACTCGGGATTCCAGTCCCGGTTTGAGATCGCGCGGGTCGAGAAAGTCGTACTCGATGGCGTAGCCGGGGCGGGTGATGCGCACGTTTTCAAGACCGGGAATGGTGCGCACGAACGCCAGCTGCACATCGAAAGGCAGGCTGGTCGAGATGCCGTTGGGATACCACTCGTTGAGGTCCAGGCCCTCCGGCTCGAGGAAGATCTGGTGGGAATCCCGGTCGGCAAAACGCACGATCTTGTCCTCGATCGAGGGGCAGTAGCGCGGCCCGATACCCTCGATGGCGCCCGAGTACATCGGCGAGCGATCCAGGGCGTCGCGGATGATGTCGTGGGTGGCAGGCCGGGTGCGCGTAATGAAGCACGAGCGCTGCGCCGGATGGTCTGCGACCGAGCCGAGAAACGAGAATACCGGCCGGGGATCGTCGCCGGGTTGCTCTTCGAGCCGGGAAAAATCGATGCTTCGCCCGTCCAGGCGCGGTGGTGTGCCGGTCTTGAGCCGCGCCACGTTGAGCGGCAGCGCGCGCAGCCGCTCGGCCAGCGCATTGGCCGGCGCATCGCCGGCGCGCCCGCCCGAGGAGCGAACCTCGCCCATGTGGATGATCCCGCCGAGGAACGTGCCCGTGGTCAGCACGACCGCACCGGCATGGAAATCCAGGCCGAGACCGGTGCGGCACCCGACCACCCGATCGCCCTCGACCACCAGGTCGTCCACGCTTGCCTGGAAAATCGTCAGGCCGGGTTGCTGTTCCACCGCGCGACGGATCGCGGCCCGATAAAGGTTGCGATCGCACTGCGCCCGCGTGGCCCGCACGGCCGGCCCCTTGCTGGCGTTGAGTCGACGCCACTGAATGCCGGCGGCGTCGGCGGCAACCGCCATGGCGCCGCCGAGGGCATCGATTTCCTTGACCAGGTGACCCTTGCCGATGCCGCCGATCGCGGGATTGCAGCTCATCTGGCCGATCGTCTCGATGTTGTGGGTAATCAGCAGCGTGTCGACGCCGCACCGGGCAGCAGCCAGCGCAGCCTCGGTGCCGGCATGGCCGCCGCCGATCACGATGACATCGAAGTTTTCCGGATAACGCATGGCCACCTGCCGGGCGCGACGGCCCAAGGCGCTGAAATCAATTCATTATTTTACACCCTGGGTCATGCCCGCCGGCAAGTGAACGGCAGGGGAACCGGCGAGGGAATGAACCGGCGGGAGCAGACAGCTCAGCGGCGACGGCCACCGCGGCGATCACGGCCATTGTCGCTCGAACGGCTGGCGTCGGAATGCTGGCGCATCAAGGCGCGCCGCGAGGGCGGCGACGCTGCACGGACCGGTTTGTCCGGCCGACCGAGGTCGCGCGACGGACGGGGCGGCGGCGCGGCGCGACGCTCGGGTCGCGGCGGCGGGGCGCCCGAACTGCGGGTAGAACGGTTCAGAAGACTGCCGCGAGCCGGGTTGGCGTCGCGGCGTATCGAGTCGCGGCCCCGCGCGTCGTCAGACGCGCGATTCCCGGAATTCACGATCACGCGACCGCGCAGACCTTCGATCGGGATGCCGCGGTGACCTTCGGACGCCGACGCGCCACCGTCGCGCCGGATGCGGTCGCGATTGCGATCACGATCTATCGTGCGCCGATCCGAGCGTCGCTCAGAGCGGCTGTCGGGGGCGCGACGCTGGACGCTTCGATCGGGTGCCGCTGCCCTGCGCGGCAGCGCTCGCGAGTTCCCGGCGCTTGACTGGCGCAGCAAAGCGGCCCGCGACTGCGGGCGAGCACCACTGTCGCGGTAGCTGCCGCGAGTGTCGTACTGGCCGCCGCCGGGGCGGCCCGCAATCCGGTCTCGCCCCAGAAGCTCTCTGCGCGAGGCGTACGAATCGCCGTGCTGCAACGCTTCGAGCCGGCTGTCGATCTGGCGGATCCTGTGCCGGTCGCGACGGTAATGCACGCCGTGGTAGTACGGGTCGTAGCCGGAAAAGAAACCGAACGTGTACGCCGGATAGCGATACCCGTGGCCGTACCACGGATAGCCGAAACCGAACGCAAGCGAACCGTGCCACCGCGACGGGCGGTAATGGCCGAGGGCCCAGCCCGGGTAGGGATAGTAAAGCGGCTCGTTGTAGCCCACGTAGACCGAATAAGGGTGGTAGAACTGACTGAAATAGAAGTAGTCGATCGACCAGTACGGATAAACCACCGGGTTGACCGGGCCGTAGCCGACGCGCGAGTAGCCGATCGACGAATAGCCGGTCGAATGGCCATACACGCCGGAATCTTCGTAATAGACGCCGGAGTCGGGGTAATAGGACTGGTAGTAGGTCGAGCACCCGCCCAGCACCACCGCTGCCATGACCAGTACCGCGAGGTGGAGGCTGGATCTTGTCGTTACGGTCTTGTTTACGGTTCTCTGGTTCATGTCGCAACGTTAGCACATGCCGATAAATGGAAACTGAACCGGCGCTCGCGGGAGGGTACACTTCGGCCCATGCCGTATGCCGAAAAGCCCCCCGTCCACCTCATCGACGCGAGCATCTACATCTTTCGCGCGTGGTACTCCATGCCCGAAGACTTCGCCGATCCACAAGGCCGCCCGACCAACGCGGTCTATGGCTTCGCCCGCTTTTTGTGCGAATTCCTCGAACACACCCGTAGTCGACACGTGGCGGTGGCGTTCGACGAATCGCTGTCGAAGTCGTTCCGCAACGAGATCTACCCCGAGTACAAGGCCAACCGGGAGCCCGCCCCTGCCGACCTCCAACGCCAGTTCAAATGGTGCAAGGACCTGGCCGGGTGCCTGGGGCTGCCGCTTTACGTTCACAGCCGGTTCGAGGCCGACGACCTGATCGCCGCCCTTTCGCGCTACTGGCGCGGGCGCGGCCATGCCGTGGCGGTGGTGACGGGCGACAAGGACCTGGCGCAGCTGCTTGCCGGGCCCGATGACAGCTGGTGGGATTTCGCCCGGCGCAACCGCCTCGACGAGGCCGGCGTCCAACTCAAGTTCGGGGTCCGGCCCGACCAGATCGCGGATTTCCTGGCGCTCACCGGGGATGCCGTGGACAATATCCCCGGCGTGCCGGGCGTCGGACCGAAGACGGCAGCGTCGCTGCTGGCGCATTTCGGCAGCATCGACGCGTTGTTCGATCGCATCGACGAACTGGCCTTCCTGAAGATTCGAGGCGCCAAGGCCATGGGCGCACGGTTGCGGCAGCACGAAGCCACGGTACGGCTTTCACGCCGCCTTACCGGGCTGGAAACGCCCATCGCCGAAATCGACGATGCGGTTCATGAGGGTTGTGTCGCAGCCAACCCCGACGGGCTTGATGCGCTTTTGGACACGCTGGGTTTCGGAAAGACCCTTCGCCAGCGACTTCACGGCGTGCATCTTTCGAATTCGACCTGAGCCGGCACCAACTGCCTGCCAGGGTCGGCAAGCAGACGACAAGGCTGATTGAACGCCCCGCCATCGCCTTATTCGCGCGGCGTTGGGCCGTCCGGTTGCGGATTTCGATCGCCGCGAATCACGGAGCACCCGCCACCGAAGTGACGGCGGGGCACCAGCGCACAGAACGATCAGGGGTCTTGTGGCGGATTCACCGCGCCCTGCTGCTGTTGAAAACGCTCGAGCATTTCCTGTTCGGCAACCATGTTGGGTGCCTGGTCCACCGACGCGCGAAACACCGGGATGGCAGCCAAGGGCGGGTCAAGCGGTCGGCCGCTGCCGTTGACCTTGTCCCAGTGACTGGCACCAAAAAACAGGAATTCGTCTTCGACAATCGTGCCGAATGTCGGGATATCGAACTCCGGCAGCGCCTTGGCAATCGTTGCGATATTGGATACACGGGTACCCGATTCATCCAGTTCCAGCCTGAGCACACGCTCCGGCGTGACACCGTTCTGGATCACGATGAGGGAGTCCTGCCATTGGTACAGACCATCGACCCCGCCAAGATTCAAGGTCGGCGGAATACCCAGCGCGAAGCCCTCGAGCTTGTCATCCAGGTTGAAGAAGAACACGCCCAGATCATAATCGGACACATAAAGCCGCTCTTCGTCCTGCGACAGCGCAATGCCGCGCAAGCTCGAAAAAATCGGGTTTCCGACCAGCGGCTCGGGGCGCTCGTCGCCGGCTTCAAGCCGATAGATCATCGCGGACGACCCGTCGGCCGCATAAATCGTGCCATCGGATGCCTGGGTAATGGCGCCCAGAAGATGTGGCCGGCCGTCGGGCAGAACCCGGTATTCGCCCAGCTTTTCACCGGTTTCAAGGTCGAGCTTCAGCAAGGCTGTTCGACCCGAGTCAGAAGGGCGCGCATGCCGATATTGGCCGGTTGAACCGGTCGCGACCCACAAATGACCTCGCTGTTCATCCACCAGAAGGTCGAAAATCGCTTTCAGACCTGAGGTGGTCTCCGAGTCGGCAAATACCTTGAATTCGCTGTCGGCGGCGCCTCGCACCAGAACCACGCCATCCCGGATCGTTCCGACGAATACCCGGCCCGTATCGGGGTCGTGGGCAAGCGCTTCGGGCATGGGGTAGTCCGCGCCGACTTCCCAGATGATTTCTGCGCTCCCACCGGGTTCGGCGGCTTCAGCCATCAGGTCCCTGAGATGCTCATAAAGCGGATATTGCCGCAACGATTCCACTTCCTCGATGGCGTCCCAGTCGACGGCCAGCCCCTGCTGCTGCATCGAAAGCATCATGTTGAACGCCTCGGAAGGCTTGTCCGTCAGCGCGTAGCCCATCACCAGCTGCCGCATCATGTCCTGATTGAAAGGCCGCAACCGATGGAGGTTTTCCAGCGCCGTCACCCACGCCACGTGGTCGTCGGATGCATATGCCTCGGCCGCACGCTGAAACCAGATGGCGAGCTGATTGGCGATTGACGGCGTCTCGGACGGCTGCGCCATGTCCTGATCGGCACTCGACACCGCATCTTCATTGCCGCTGGACGACTCGGATTGTGCACCGGCGAAAGCCGAGAGCGTGAAAAGTGTTGCCACGGCAACGATTTTCCATTGGTTAGAATTCATTAATCTGGATCGCCTGCTTGAGAGTTCAAAAGTGTGGGCGCGCCACGCCCGATCGTGACCGAAAGCCGCAACCGGATTTTTGGCGGCGGCGTGCGGAAACGTTCCGACCGTATTCGTGCCAATATGTTCCGCCGAATGCCTCTCGGACCAGAACCGGAGCAGGATCGACGATGACGTCAACCATTCATTATAAAGGTCGCTATCTGAGTCTTGTGGAACGCGACGACTGGGAATTCGCCACGCGGACAAACCCGGTCGTGGCGGTTCTGGTCGCATGGCTTCCCGATCGACGGCTTCTGCTCGTCGAGCAATACCGCAAGCCTGTCAGAAACAGCGTGATCGAGTTGCCTGCCGGACTGGTTGGCGACACGCAGGACTTTGCCGGGGAGTCGGTCATCGCCGCCGCGCATCGCGAGCTTATCGAGGAGACGGGCTATGCGGCCGGAAACATTACCGAAATCATGCGCTGCCCGACATCAGCGGGCATGACGGACGAAACCGCCGTTTTCGTGGCGGCAACCGACCTGCGAAAGGTAGGGCATGGTGGCGGGGACGCGAGCGAGGACATCACCGTTCACGCAATTTCGCACGACCGCATAGACGCCTGGCTGCAGGAACAGTATCGACGCGGCAAGGCTGTGGATCCCAAGATTTATACTGCGCTCTACTGGGGGATGCCCGACGCGAGCTGGCCATAACCCTCGCAGCCGGGAGAGAAAATCCCGGGGTACACTAGTCGAGCAACGCAAATACAGCTGCGGCCAGCCCCATTCCCGATGAAACCAATAGCACCGTCCAGGTCAGCACCGTTCCAACGACCCGTGCACGGCTTGCCCCGGCCGTGCGACTCAGTCCGATCGCGTGAGCTATCCGGCCCAGCAGCAACAGCAATCCGAGTACATGCAATGCCCAGGCCGGCACGTTGCCGCCGATCTCGATCAGCAGCAACAGCACCAGGGCCATCGGCACGTATTCGCAGAAATTGGCGTGCGCCCTGATCGCTCGCTCCAACGACTGCACCGAACCGCTACCGATGCCCACCTGGTGTTGCTGGCGGAGCCGGACGACATTGTATGAAAGCGCGATCAGCAGCAGCGCAAGCAGCGAAGTGTAAAGAAGTACAGCGGATGAATGCATGATGGCGTTCCCTCGACAAGCCTCTCAAACGCCGATTGTACTGCCGCGATTGTCCTGCCGACGGTCTTCCGGCGCTGTTTGCATTGAGCAACATCGAAAACTGCCTGCAACATGCTCGAATGGACTTTTGGCGCAAGCAGGTTAGGATTGAACACATATCGCGATTACCGGGGGGGGGGATCCCCGGCTTTTTGCTGGCAAGCGCCTGAAACCCAAGCTACGCATCGATTGGAGGATAGCGCACGATGTCCAGAAGACTGATCAGCCTGCGCGGCGTATCGCCCGAAGAAGCTCTCGGCCTTAGAGAGGCTCTTGATGCGGCCGGCGTGGAATACTACGAACTGCCGCCGACGGCGTTCGGAATCAGCGCCGGCAGCATCTGGATTCTCCATGACCACGACTTCGAGCGCGCCCGCGCCGTCTTCGACACTTTCGAGGCTGCGTTTGTCCGAAACGCAAGGGAATCCCATGCGCGGGAGCCCTTGCTGGCATTCCTGCGCCGCAACCCGCTGCGCGCGGCAGCCTACACGGCCGCGGCGATCGCAGTGCTGCTTGTCCTGTTCTGGCCGGTCTTCCAGCTGTCGCTTTGAGCATGCCGGTCATGCTCGAATCGGAAAATCGGCCCGCGTTCGGCGCCAAAACAGATTTCGACGACGATGAGACCTTTACGGGATTTCGAGACCGCGTAGCCGGTCGAGGAAGGCTTGGCCGTACTTTTCGAGCTTGTGTCGGCCTACGCCCTGCACCCCGGAAAGCCCTTCCAGCGAGTCGGGTCTTTCGGCAAGCATCGCCTGCAGAGTGGCGTCGTGGAAGATCACGTAGGGCGGCACGCCCTCGGCCCGAGCCAGTTCAAGCCTGAGCGCACGCAAGCTGTCGAAAGCTTGCTGCTGCGGTGCGCTCAACTCGACAGCTTTGCCACGCTTGCGCTTCCCGGCAGGCTTTCGCGCCGGCTCCTCACGCATCCTGAACGATTCCTTGCCGCGCAGCAGATCGCGCGCCGAAGGATCCAGTCGCAGACCGCCATGCCCTTCAGGATCGGCGGCGAGCTTGCCGGCCGCCAGCAGCTGGCGGATCAAGGAATGCCAGAAGACCGCCGGCTGTTCGGCGCCGATTCCGAAGGTCGAAATGCGATCATGCCCGAGACTGGCCACCCGCTCACCTTCTTTTCCGCGCAATACATCCACGAGATGTCCGGCGCCAAAGCGTTGACCGGTTCGATAGACGCATGACAGCGCCATTCGCGCCGCCTCGGTGGCGTCGACCCGCTTCGGCGGATCGATGCAGTTGTCGCAGTTGCCGCAATCTCCCGGATTGTCTTCGCCGAAGTAGCCCAGCAGCGCGGGACGACGGCAATCGGGCTGCTCGCAATACAACAGGAGCGCCTCCAGCCGCTGTCGCTCGATTCGCTGCCGTTCGTCTGACAGGCCGGATTCGGCGAGCATCTGGCGCAGGCGATAGACATCCTCCATTCCGTAGACCATCCAGGCATCCGCCGGCTGGCCGTCGCGGCCGGCGCGGCCGGTTTCCTGGTAATAGGCTTCGATCGATCTCGGCAGGTCCATGTGTGCGACGAAGCGAACGTCCGGCTTGTCGATACCCATACCGAAGGCCACCGTGGCAACCACGATCAGGCCCTCTTCCCGGATGAACCTGTCCTGGTGGGCGCGTCGCTCCTCACCTTCCAGACCGGCGTGATACGGCAACGCTGTGAGCCCTTCGGCATTGAGCCAGCCGGCAACCTGCTCGGAGCGTTTGCGTGAAAGGCAATAGACAATGCCGGCATCTCCGGCATGCTCCTGGCGGATGAATTCAACCAGCTGGCTTCGTGCGTTGTGCCGCGGCTGGACCCGGTAGCGGATATTGGGCCGATCGAAACTGGCGATGAAATTTTCGCAGCCGTCGGCGAACAGTGAACTGGCGATCTCGTCGCGGGTGCGGATATCGGCGGTGGCTGTCAGGGCAATTCTCGGCACGCCGGGGAAATGTCCGGCCAACGCGCCGAGCTGCAGGTATTCGGGGCGAAAGTCGTGACCCCATTGAGATACGCAGTGGGCCTCGTCGATCGCCAGAAGCGCGATCTCCGCGCGCTTCAACCGACTGAGCATGCGGCCCTGCATCAAGCGCTCCGGGGCCACATAAAGCAGGTCCAGTTCGCCGGCGTCCAATGCCTGCTCGACGCGTTGCTGTTCGGCCGGCGGCAAGCTGGAATTCAGCACCTCGGCGCGAACACCGAAAGCCTTCAGCGCCTCGACCTGGTCTCGCATCAGCGCAATCAGGGGAGATACGACCACACCGGTCCCGGGTCGAACCAGCGAAGGAATCTGGTAGCACAATGACTTTCCGCCGCCGGTCGGCATCAGAACCAGAGCATTGCGTCCCTCGGTGACGGCCTGAATGATGGTTTCCTGGCAGCCGCGAAAGCCCCCGAAGCCGAAAACCTGGCGCAACAGGTCGCGGGCCTTCGCCATCCCGCCCGCCATCGACCCTGACGAACCCATCACCGCTCCGGTCAAGCCTCCAGATCCAGCGACCGGGCCGCCGCCTCGGCGCGACGTGCACGCTCGGCCAAGGTCTCGTCGCTCAGCGATGCCTGCTTGCCGAATTCAGGCCACCCTTGTCCATGGCGCCAGCACAGTTCGGCCAGGACTCGCGCGTGGTCGGGTTCGGCATTCAACGCCGGAATGTATTCCAGTTTCTCTCCGCCGGCGTGCTCGAAGGCTTCGCGGTTTTCCAGTGCGATTTCGTCGATTGTCTCCAGACAGTCGACTGCAAATCCCGGGCAGACGACCTGGACGTGCTTGATCCCCGTTTCTGCCATGCCCTGGAGGGTCTGGTCGGTATACGGCTTAAGCCATTCCTCTCGCCCCAGTCGGGACTGGAACGTGACCTGCCAGGCGTCGGGATCGAGCTTCAGCCGCGCTGCAATCCGCCGCGCCGAAGACTGGCATTCGCAATAGTAGGGATCTCCTTTCAGCAGGTACTTCTTCGGAATTCCGTGGAACGAAAACAGCAGTTTTTCGGCCCGTCCGTGGACGTCCTGATGGGTACGGATACGATCCGCAATCGCCTCGACCCAGGCTTCGTCATAGTGGTAATGCGTGATGAACCTGAGCTCCGGGAGCCACCTGACGGTCTTGAGCGCGGTCGCCAGTCCGTCAAAAACGCTGGCCGTAGTCGTGGCCGAATACTGCGGATACATCGGCAGAACGATCAGGCGTTGCACGTTGTCGCCGCGTGCCTGTTCCAACGCGTCGGCGATGCTTGGGGTGCCGTAGCGCATGGCCGGATATACGCGAACCTGGGGCTGGCTGCGCTCGAACTCATGATTCATTGCGCGGGCCAGATCGCGCGTGTGGTAGAGCAGCGGGGAACCGCGCTCGGTCCAGACCCTGCGATAGGCTTCGGCCGAACGCGGCGATCGAAACGGCACGATGATCAGGTTGAGGATCAGCCACCAGATCGGCCGCGGGACTTCGACCACGCGGCGATCCCAGAGGAACTCGCGCAGGTACTTGCGAAGCGCGGCCGAATCCGGACGGTCCGGCGTGCCGAGGTTTGCAAGCACAATTCCCGCCTTTGGCGGCTGCGAGTGCGCGGGCAGCGCGCGAACTTCGTGCGCCGTTTTGATCGGATCGGCCATTTCAGTATCCCAGCGGGTCGAACGGCGAGTTTACCTTTACCGGTGCGGATTGTGCTCGCGACCACGAATCTGCTAATATGACTTCGTCGGACAAAAGTACCCAAATATAATGAAAATTTCAGGATGGGCCGCAAAACTCAGTTTTGTGCTGGCATTAGTGTCGGCGCATATGGCCGTGTCGGCGCAGCCGGCCGGTTTTGCGGTGAACTCGCGCGGCTTCCTCTCCGAGGAGGATATACACGTTCTTTGGCGCGTCGACCTTTCGAATGGGCAGGTCGAAAGGATAGGCCAGACCTCGTTCCTGGACATGGAAGGTCTAGCGTTCGCACCCGATGGGACTCTTTACGGGGCCGACGATGAATCCAAGACGCTGGTCACGGTCAACACCAACAGCGGTTTTTCCAGTCCGGTAGGCGGCCTGAGAAACAACATGGGCGTGCCTGTCTCGCAGCCGATGGATTTCGGCATGACCTTTACCTGCAACGGCAAATTGATTGTCAGCTCGGATACCGAACGCAGCCTGTTCGAGGCATCGCTGGAAACCGGGAGCCTTGAGCGCATCGGCCAGGCCGGCGCCCTGGGCGCGCCGATTACCGACCTCGCAAGCTGGGGAGACGAGCTTTACGGAATTGGTCAGGGGCTGGCCGGCAATGACGGCCAGTTCTCAACCGACGCGCCAAATCTTTATCGGGTCGATCCCGAAACCGGCACGGCCGAGTTGATCGGCTCACTCGGACAGGCCATTCTTCCGTACGCAAACGCCGGCCTGGCATTTGACGCCGATGGGACGCTCTGGGCGATCACCGACCGGCGTGCCAACGGCATTCCCGACATCCGCTCGGAAATTCTGAGGATCGATCTGGACACCGGCACCGCCCACAAGACGGCCGACGCCGAACTGGTCGGTTTCGAATCTCTGGCCATTGCGCCACCTGGTGGCTGCGGCACTCGCGGCGTCGCAGATCCTGCGCCGGCTGTCATTCCCGCAAACAGCCCGCTCGGTCTATCAATCCTGGCACTGCTGATGTTGATAGGCTCTTTCTGGACGCTTCACCTCAGGCAGCGCTAGAATAAGCGACTCGCATTTGAGCTTCGACGGAGGCAGACACCATGCTGGGCAATATCGGTCCCATGCAGCTACTGATAATTTTTCTGATCGTGCTGCTGATCTTCGGCACCAAGAAACTGCGCAACGTCGGCGGTGACCTCGGTTCTGCAATTCGCGATTTCCGCAAGGGAATGAGCAACGAAGACGAGCACAAGAACAACAAGGACGACTCGTCCGAGAAATCGACCTCCCCGGAATCCGACGACGATTCCGACAAATCGAAATCCTGAGCGATGGGCGGCGCCGGCTTTACCGAGATACTGCTGCTTGCAGTCATCACCCTGATCGTGGTCGGCCCGCAAAGACTTCCCAAGATTGCCCGTACCGCCGGACGTCTGACACGCCAGGCGCGTAACGCCTGGCAGGGCCTGCAATCCGAACTCCAGGCCGAACTGGACGCAGACCACAACCGCAAGATCATGGAGTCGACCCAGGCACGGGCAAACCCGCCCGAGGCGGCCGGCCAGGAATCCGCCCGAACGCCGGGCGGCGAAAGCGAAGACGGCAAACAAGATGAGCCAGCCGATCGAAACTGACCAGGAACTGTCGCTGATCGACCACCTGCTGGAACTCAGGAACCGGCTGATCCGTTCGGTGGTGGTGATTGCAGTGGCAATGCTGGCGATGGCGCCGTTCGCGCGCAAACTCTATACCCTCATCTCCGAACCGCTGGTCTCCCGGCTGCCCGAGGGCACCAGCATGATCGCCATCGATGTCGCCTCGCCGATCTTCGCGCCGTTCAAGCTGATCCTGATCCTGGCGATTCTGGTCGCCATGCCCTACGTGATCTACCAGGCCTGGTCGTTCGTCGCGCCCGGCCTCTACCAGCACGAAAAGCGCATCGCCAAGCCGCTGCTGGCCGCCGCCACCGTGCTGTTCTATCTCGGCTGCCTGTTTGCCTATTTCATCGTTCTGCCGGTGATCTTCACCTTCATCACCAAGATCGCGCCCGAGGGGGTGGCGGTGATGACCGACATCAACCGCTACCTCGATTTCGTGCTGGTGATGTTCCTGGCCTTCGGATTCTCGTTCGAGGTGCCCGTGGTGACCGTCGTGCTGGTGGCCATCGGGGTCGTCACTCCGGACGGCCTGGCCAGAATCCGCGGCTACGTGGTCGTCGGCGTGTTCTTCGTCGCCATGCTCATCACCCCGCCGGACATGATCTCGCAGACTCTGCTGGCGCTGCCGGTCTGGGCGCTGTACGAAATCGGCATCGTATTCGCGCGCATGGTGCATCGACAGCGAACCGACGAGAACGAAGCCGGAGAGACCGACGCGGCAGATTGACGAAAAGCAAAAAGCCGTTTTTCTCGCGGAGACGCAGAGGCGCAGAGAAAATCAAAAGCAGATAACCACGAAGAACACGAAGAACTTCAAGAGCAAGACAGGGAAGTTATGCTGGCCCGGGTGAGCCGCACCTGGAAGGCTGCATAGAACACTCATCTCTTCTTCTTCGTGATCTTCGTGTCCTTCGTGGTTATCTGATTTTGACCTTGTTCGCTTGTGCCTTTGATTTTTCTTTCCTTTGCGCCTTTGCGCCTTCGCGAGAGCTGCTTTTTCCATTCTGATTTACGCGCCGCCGCCCGAGATCGTCTGCCAGAACGCATCCACGCACTGCGCGCCCAGCTTGCGGCTGCGGCCCGGCGACCAGCCGACATCGGGCATGGGATGGTTGGCGGCATCCTTGAACGGCATTTCAAGCGTCATCGACAGGCAGCCGAATTTTTCGGCGACGTAGTCGGTGCACTTGCGCAGGTCCGCCGAGCCCGGTGCGTCGCGCTCGTAGCCGAATTCGGTCTGGAAGTCGGGGCTGATCCGGGCCAGCAGTTCCTTGAACGCCTGAAGATCATTCTCCATCGCATCGTTCCAGCGCGCCACGCCCTCGCCGCCGGCGATGAAGTTGTACGGCAGGTTCTCGTCGCCGTGCACGTCCAGCGCAATGTCGACCCCGGTTTCGTGCATCCGTTCGCGCACGTAATAAACCTCGGGCGAGGTGTCCGGGTCCGGATCGCGCCAGGCGCGATTGAGGTTCACGCCGCGCGCGTTGACGCGCAGGTGGCCGCGAGCACTGCCGTCCGGGTTCATGTTGGGCACCACGTAGAGCACGGCATGATCGAGCAGCGCGCGCGAAACGCCGTCCTCGGGATCCAGCAGTCTTTCAAGAAAGCCCTCGATCCACCACTCGGCCATGATCTCGCCCGGATGCTGGCGCGCGGTGACCCAGATGCGTTTGTGGCCCGCGGTCTCGTCGCCGATCTTCAGCAACGTCAATGCCCGACCGTCCGGGGTCGGGCAAAGCACTTCGGTACGCACCCGCTCGGATTCGGCGGCATCGGCGATCAGCCACTGGTGGCGCTCGTAGCTGTAGGGCGCGAAATAGGCATAGAACACCTGATCGGCGGGCGGCTCGTGGGAAATCACCAGTTCGTTGCCGTCGAACGCCGTCGGCACCCGCAACCAGTTTTCGCCATCTATCGATGCGACTGCCTGATAGTCGCGGAAACCGTCCGGGTAGGACACCTCCCCGGCATTTTCGATCGTCATCCGGCAGTTCTTGCCGCCGGCGTTCGAAAGCTGAAAGTAAAACCACTGGACGTGCTCGTCGCCTACGTCGCGCCTGATCTTCAGCCGGATGTCGGATGCGTCTTCGGCTTTGACGACTTCGATGTTGCCGGCATCGAATTGACTGCTGATCTGGATCATTCTGGTTTCCCGTCGCATATACGAATGCGCTGTATGGACTGGCTCGATTCTAACGCGGGGGCGGCTTTTCGATTTCAACTTTGAAGTTTGAAGTGACAAAAGTTGGAAGTCGAGCCAGAAAACCACCCGCGCCCGGCAACGGCGCCCTCATCCCACCAGCAATCGCCTCAATACCGACCGCAGCGCCAGCGGCCGAATCGGCTTGTGCAGCAGTTCGCACCCGGCCTCGCGCGCGGCATTGCGCAATTCGGCGGCGTGGTCGGCGCTGATCAGCAGGGCGGGGGCGTCGACGCCGGACGCGCGCAATTGCCGCAGCAGGTCCAGGCCGGTCGCACCGTCGTCGAGGTGGTAATCGAGGATCAGCATATCGAATCGGCATTGCCCGCATTTGCTGCGGGCATCGGCGGCGCCCGATGCGCTGTCGACGGTGAATCCCCAGTCGCCCAGAAGCTGTTCAAGCGATGCAAGCATCTGCGCATCGTTGTCCACGACCAGCACATGCCCGCCTTCCGGCGCACCGCGCTCCTCTCGACGGCCGACGCGCGAACGAACGTGGTCGACGCGAAGCACTTCGACGCCGAACATCGTGCCGCGCTCCTCGACGCTTTCGAGTACCAGCGGGTGATCGAGCAGTCGGGCCATCCGCTCGGCGATTGCAAGCCCCAGCCCCAGCCCGGGCGAAGCGGCATCGGCATCCAGCCGGCGAAATTCCTCGAAGATCAGCCGGCGCGAGGCCGATGGTATGCCGGGTCCGGTATCCCAGACGCCCGCCAGCACGCGGTCCCCGCGTCGACGAACCCCAAGGACGATTCGACCCTCGCGGGTATAGCGCACCGCATTGGACAGAAAATTCTGCAGGATGCGCCGGAGCAGCTGAGGATCGCTTCTGACCACCAGCGAGGTGGGCATGCAGTGAAGCGCAAGTCCACGCTCGCGCGCCAGCACCCTGAATTCGCCGGAAAGCTGCTCGAACAGCTCGCCGAGCGGGAATTCGATGATCCGCGGCTCCAGGCCCCCGGCATCCAGGCGCGAGATATCTAGCAGGCCTTCGAGCAGATCCTCGGTCGCCCCCAACGCACCCGAAATGCGAGCCACTGCATCTCGCTGCTCGATATCCTCGACTCGTCGCGCCAGCGAATGCGTCATCAGCTGCGCGGCGTTGAGCGGCTGAACCAGATCGTGGCTGACCGCGGCCAGGAAGCGGCTCTTGGCGTTGTTGGCTCGCTCGGCCTGCACCTTGGCCTGCTCGAGTTCAGCGGTGCGGTCGGAGACGCGCTGCTCCAGCGTTTCGTTGATCTGCTTGAGCTCGGACTCGGCACGGCGAAACGCCGTGACGTCGGTGAATGTGGCGACAAAGCCGCCGCCGGGCATCGGGTTTCCTCGAATCTCGATGATGCGCCCGTCCGGCCACGGCCGCTCGACCCGATGCCGGCTGCCGGCGCGCTTGTGGGCCAACCGTTTCTCGATCATCGCCTCGCGCTCGCCGGCGCCCATCAGCCCCTGCTCGGCGTTGTATCGAAGCAGGTCGGCGACCGGGCGGCCCACCTGGATCAGTGCGGCCGGGTAGTCGAACAGATCGAGGTAGGGCTGGTTCCATGCCACCAGACGCATTTCGGAATCCACCACACAGATGCCCTGGCTCATGTTTTCCAGCGCGCCGGAAAGCACTTCGCGGCTGAAGCGCGCCTGCTCGGAAGCCTCGCCGACCAGGTCAGCGACGGTTTCCAGCGGGGCCGGCGCGCGGCGACGCGCGGCGTCCAGCAACAGCCGCGCCGAAGCCGCTCCGACCACGGCGGCGAGCTCATGCTCCACGTCGGCTTCGAGCTGGTAGCCCTCGCGCGATTGGTCGAACAGCATGGCGATTCGATCATTCGGCAGAAACCGGTCGGCCAGACGACGCAGCACTTCGGGTTCCAGGCGCTGGGCCTCGGTCGCCGATTCACCTTGCCTCCAGCCGATCCGCTGCCCCAGGCCGATCAGCGCGAGGTTGGCGATGAGGCTCGCAAGCACCGCCCTGGGGAGGCTTTCCAGCGCATCCAGGCCCAGCAGGTCGGACGGCGTCAGCCAACCGATCCCGAACGGACCTTGTACGATCCAGCCAGGCTGCGATTCGTGTGCGATCAGAAGCGGCAGAAGCAGTACGTAGGCCCAGACCAGCACGCCGCCGAGCAGGCCGGCCAGCAATGCGCGCGGTTTCAGACCGGGACGGTAAACGGCCAGTATTACCGCCGGCGCCAGCTGGGCCAGCCCGGAAAACGAAACGGCGCCGATGTCGGCCAGCGCCTCGGCGGTGCCGGCCAGCCGGCTGTAGGCATAGGCCAGCAACAGCACCAGCACGATGCCCAGCCGGCGCTGCACGCGCACCGCGATGCCCAGTTCGCCGGCCGACGAGCCGCGACGGCTGACCAGGAGCGGCGTGAGCCAGTGGTTGCCGATCATGATCGATAGCGTCAGGCTGGCCAGTATGACCATGCCGGTGGCCGCGCTCAGGCCACCCAGAAAAGCGAACAGCGCCAGGCCGGAATTGCCCTCCGAAAGCGGCAGCATCAGCACGTATAGGTCCGGGGGCACGGCCTGCCCGCCCAGAATCGCCTCGCCGGCGCGCGCCAACGGGAGGATCGGCAGGCCGATCAGCACCAGGAACAGCGGAAACAGCCAGCGCGCGGTGCGGATATGCGATCCGTCGCGGCATTCGACCACGCCGATGTGGAACTGGTGGGGCAGCGTGAACATCGCCAACGCACCCAGCAGCATCAGCGTGATGAATGTTCCCGGCGAACCGAACGGCTGGCGCGGCGTCGAAGCAGCCCAATCTCCGGGCCCATCGTAAAGGCCGAACAACACGAATGCGCCCAGCGCCAGCATCGCTCCCAGCTTGAACAGCGACTCGAACCCCATCGCCAGGACCAGGCCGCGGTTATGTTCAACGGCCGACGCCCGGCGGGTACCGAAAAGCACCGCGAATAACGCCATGAATGCCGCGATGTAGAACGCCAGATCCTGCCAGGCCGCCAGCCCGGATGCGTCGCTGGACACACCGGCCAGCGCGCCGAAGCTCATCGCCACGGCCTTGAGCTGCAATGAAATGTAGGGAACGATGCCAAGCACCGCCACCGTGGTCACCACGGCGGCCAGCATCGATGACTTGCCGAACCGGCTGGCGATGAAATCGGCAATGCTTGTGGAATTCTGCTGCTTGCTCAGTTCGACCAGGCGCATCAGGAAGCGCCAGCCGAACAGGAAAATCAGGATGGTGCCGACAAAGGTCGGCGGCACCGGCCAGCCCGAGCGCACCGCCTGCGTGGTGGTGCCGTAGAAGGTCCACGCGGTGCAGTAGACGGCCAGTGAAAGCGAATAGACCACCGGCCAGTAACGTCTGAACCTCTCCGGGGAACGCTCGCCGGCCAGCGCGGCGGCAAACAGCAGGCCCAGCCAGAGCAGTCCGGCAAGGGCGAGGACGCTTCCGGGAAGCTGGATCATGCTTGCACCGGTATGAGTATGTCGATCGGGGTCATGCCGCCGAGCTTACTAGTCCAACCATAAGTATTGCCACGTTCAGGGCTCCGGACGGATTCGCCTGCAAGGCAAAGTGGCGAAGGCATAGTCATTCTACGTCGAGGCACTTTAACGCCGCAGGCGAATCCGTCCGGAACCCCCTTCGGGCTTGCCTCTCGGCGCCCCTGGGCTGCGTTGTTGTCGTTCGAAGTAGGCCAGGCTACAGACTTCGCGCCAACGCCTTGCCACGGACGCCGAGAGACAAGCTGAATGAGGCAATACCTATGGTTGGACTAGTAGCTCAGCCGAACCGGAAAAAGAAAAGGGCCGACCGCCAGGCCGGCCCGAATGGAGGGCGCAGGGTTGTTCACAGTTTCGATCGAGACAAATCGTCTTGACCTGCAGCTAAAAAGGACCGGCGAAGGCGCCGGTCCAAAGGGCAACGGGAGAATCTCAGCCCGGTTCTTAGCACTTCTAGAAATTGACGCGTGCCGTCAACGTCACGGTGCGTGGGTCGCCGTAGAACGCGTTGAGCACACCTTCGAGCCCGAGCGTCGGCACGGTGCCGTTCTGGGCCGTGAAGTTGTATCCGGAGACCTTGTATTCCTTGTCGGCCAGGTTGCGTCCGTAAAGTCCGAGTTCGTACTTGCCGTCGAGCCGTTTCCATACGATGCTGGCGTCGTACAGCGAGTAGGAACCTTCGTCAAGGAACCCCGAGGGGATCTCGAACTGGTTGGTTTCGGTGCGGAACGACCAGGCGCCGATGACCGACAGCGTGCCGGCATTGCCGATTAGCGCAAGCGGCCGGTCGTACTGCAGGTTCATGTGCACGGTCGTCTCCGGCGTGTTCTGGAACACGCGCTCATCGGAAACGTCTTCGAGCGCCGTGGAGCCGGTCGCCGGGTCGGTGACCTGGGCGATGAACTCGTTGTATTCGGCATCGATCAAGCCCAGCGCCAATCCTGCGCTCAGGCTGTCGCCGGTGATCGCCATGTCGTAGCCAAGCATCGCGCTGGCCTCGAACTCGAGACCTTTGACCGTGGCCTCGCCGGCGTTGGTGGTGACACCGGCAAACGTGTCGGAAATGCCGTCACCATCGGTGTCCACACCCACCGAGCCCGGTACCTGAATATCGGTGTAGTCGCTGTAGAAGACCGCCAGACTGGTGGAAATTCGATTATTCGCGAAGCTCGACTTGATGCCGGCCTCGTAGGTGTCGACGAATTCAGGCTCGAACTTCATGAACTCGAACACCTCGTCGTCGCTCACGGTGCCGTCGCCGTCGAAATCGGGCGCTGCCGTCGTCAGGCCGCGCGGATCAAAGCCGCCGCCCTTGAAACCCTGGCTGTAGGAGACGTAGATGTTCTGTGTATCCACGGGCTGCCAGGCCAGGCTGACCCGCGGCGTGAAGTCGGTGAATTCCTCGCTGCCCTGGAAATCCGAAGTGGTCTGGATCGGAATGCCCGTACCGCCCAACTGCGGCGAATTGCCGCCGATGAAGGTCTGGCGCAGGACGCTCGAACTCCGCTCGTCGCTGGTATATCGGCCGCCGATCGAAAGCTCGAGACCGGTATCCATGCCAAAGTAGGCGGCCAGGTCGAAGCTGACGTCGGCAAACACCGACCAGGATTCGGTATCCACGTCGCCTTCGGTCTGTGCGGTGAGCCCCGGAAGCCCAATCAGGTCGCCGGTGGTCGCCAGCACGACGTCGAACACGTTGAAGGCGTTGGCGTCGATGTAGTAGAAGCCGGCGATACCGCTGATTCGATCACCGGTGTAGGCGAGCTGGAATTCCTGGGTGAACTGTTCGTTTTCATAGATGGCCGGGACATCGACGTCCTGTGCCGGCAGCGCCTCGAAATCGATCTGCGTGAAATTGTCGTCTTCGCGATAGGCGGTGATCGACTTGAACTGGAGATCAGGCGAGAGATCGTACTCCAGCAGCAGGCTGGCGCCGAACTGCTCGGAATTATTGGGGCCCTGGATGCCGGAACGGGAATCGAACACGTCATCGAGTACCGGCGCGCCGGAAAACAGGCCGGGAATCAGGCGATGGCCGGCGCGCGGATTCGAGTCGTCTTCAAGGTAATCGGCGGTCACGCGCGCGAAGAACCTGTCGGTCGGCGTCCACTCGGCGCTGCCGCGGAATGCCAGCAACTCCTTGTTGTAATTGTCTTCGCCCAGATTGCGGTTCTCGCCGAAGCCGTCGCGATTGAACGTAGCCGCACTGGCACCGATCGCGAAGGTATCGCCGATCGGCGTCTCGGCCGATACAATGAGATCGGCCTGGTTGTAGCTGCCGTAGGAGCCCTCGATGGACAGCGCCGGCTCGTCACCCAGTCGCTTGGTCACGTACTTGACCGCGCCCCCGATGGTGTTGCGGCCGTAAAGCGTGCCCTGGGGTCCGCGCAGTACTTCGATCCGTTCCACGTCATAGACTTCCAGCAGCGCACCCTGGGGCCGGTTCAGGTAGACGTCGTCGATGTAGATGCCGACGCCCGCCTCGAATCCCGCGACCGGGTCCTGCTGCCCGACGCCGCGAATGAACGCCGTCAGGGTGTTGTTGGTGCCGCGTGAGGTTTCGATGGTGGCGTTCGGCACGACGCGGTTGAGGAACGTAATGTCCTGAGCGCCGAAATCCGCCAGCTTTTCTCCGCTGAACGCCGTGACCGAAATCGGAACGTCCTGCAGGTCTTCGTCCCTTCGCCGGGCGGTAACGACCATCCGGTCCAGGCTCGCGTCTTGTGTGTCCTGGCCGTCGGCATTCTCCGCGTCTGCGCTGTCCTGCGCATGCGCTGCCGCGAAACCGATGCACAGACCGGAAATCAGTGCCATTCGAATCGCGCGCCCGAGCCGCGTACGCTTGTAAGTAATTGTTGTCGAATCGATCATGCTGAAACCTCGCCTGCTGCTTGAATTGAATGAATCCTGCTTGAACTGAATACGTCGCTCCCGGCGGGCCGGGCAAGTCAATGGCGAGTCTATAAGCGGGGGGGATGGGAAAAATACTGTACCAAGGTACAAGCCCACTCCATCGCGGCCCCGCCCGGCATGCCGCGCTTGTACCTTGGTACAGTTCCACCGCGCCCGCAGTCCGAGCACCATGGCCTTCGCCGGGTTTGCGCACCGGCAATGCAATTCGAACCATGGGTGGTTGAAGTATGTTGAGCCTGATCGGGCTGCTGGGCGGCCTTGCACTGCTGATTGTCCTGACCATGCGCGGCATGAGCCTGTTCGTGGCCACGCCGCTGTGCGCGCTGCTGGTGGCGCTGACCAGCGACATCGCGCTGCTGCCTCCATTGGCCGATGCCGGGCAGGCCGACCTGATCACCCAGTACATGAACGGCTTCACCGGCTTCATCGCATCGTGGTTCTTCATCTTCCTGCTCGGATCGCTGTTCGGCAAGATGATGGAATCTTCCGGTGGCGCCGAGAGTGTGGCGCACTGGATCATCAGCCGTCTGGGGAACGCAAGGGCAGCGCTGGCCGTGGTCATCGCCTGCGCCGTGCTCACCTACGGCGGCGTCAGCCTGTTCGTGGTCGCGTTTTCCGTGTATCCGATGGCGCTCGCGCTGTTTCGCGACGCCGATCTGCCGCGCCGGTTCATTCCGGCCACCATGGCGTTCGGCTCGGTGACTTTCACGATGACCTCGGCCGGCTCGCCGGAGATCCAGAACTGGATCCCGGTGGAGTTCCTCGGCTCCAGTCCGCTGGCCGCCTGGCAGGCCAGCCTGATCGTGGCGATTTTCATGGCCACCACGGGTTACTTCTGGCTCAAGTGGATGCTCGACCGGGCGGTTGCCCGCGGCGAGTCCTTCGACGAACGCAAGTTCGATCCCGAAAGCGGTCGCGGCGACCTGCCCCACCCGGCGCTGTCGGCGCTGCCGCTGCTGGTCGTGCTGGCGGTCTCGTTCACCACCCACGACATGCTGGGCACTTCGGCACTGATCATCGCGCTGCTTGCCGGCTGCATCGCCGCGGCGGCGATCAACATCAACCACCTGCATTCACCGGGACAGGCGCTGGCCGAAGGCGGCACCGGGGCCTTGATCGCGATCGGCAACACCGCCGCCGTGGTCGGCTTCGGCACCGTGGCCAAGGCGGCGCCGGCGTTCGATACGGCCGTGGTCTGGGTCACCGGCCTGCCTGGCAATGGTCTTGTCTCGGCGGCGATCGCGGTATCGGCCATCGCGGCGATGACCGGCTCGGCTTCCGGCGGTCAGGCAATCGCGCTGCCGATACTGGGGCCGCACTACATCGACCAGGGTGTGGACCCCGACCAGCTGCATCGCGTGGTCGCCATCTCGTCGGGCGCGCTGGACTCGCTGCCGCACAATGGATACGTGGTGACCACCATCCGCGCCATCTGCGGCGAATCGCACGCCGGGGCCTATCCGGCCATGGGTGCACTGACCGTGCTGGTGCCGGTGGCCGGCCTGCTACTGTGCCTCGGGCTGTTCGCGATCGGTCTGTAGCACCTGCGACCCCTGCGCTGCCGCAAGGCTCGGCACTGCTTATGCTCCGTGCATGGCTGAATCCCAAAGCCCTGCAGTGCGTATCATCCGCGCATGGCTGAATCGATATCGCTTCGCGGAGCCCGGCAATGACCACAGACCTGATGGTGCTGCTGGCCATAATCGGCGTGACCTTCGCACTGTTCGTCAGCAATCGCTTTCGGCTCGACCTGGTGGCCGTGGCCGCATTGCTGGCGTTGTTTGCCGCGGGCCTGGTGGATACCGACGAGGCGCTGGCCGGTTTTTCGCATCCGCTGGTCATCATGATCGCCGGGCTGTTTGTCGTCGGCGGCGGCCTTTTTCGCACCGGCGTGGCCGACGCGATGGGCCGCTGGCTGGAGCACACCGCAGGCAGGGGCATCCGCTCGATGATGATCTCGGTGATGCTGGTTGCCGCAGCACTTTCGGCTTTCATCAGCTCCACCGGTACCGTCGCGGTGCTGATCCCGGTGGTCATCGCGCTGGCCCATGCGCGCAAGGTCAGCCCGTCGAAACTGATGATTCCACTGGCCTTCGGCAGCCTGTTCGGCGGGATGCTGACGCTGATCGGCACGCCGCCCAACCTGATCGTCAGCGCCGCCAGGGCCGATACCGGCGCCGGGCCTTTCGGTTTCTTCGACTTCACGCTGCCGGGGCTTTTCATGCTGGGCGTCGGCCTGGCGTTCTTCGGCCTGGTCGGACACCGCCTGGTGCCCGACCGCGGCGACCGAAATCGGCCCGCCGGGGGCGCGGACGAACGCGAACTGGCCGACGAGTACCGACTCACCGACCACCTGGTGCGGGTGGCCGTCCCGGACGATTCGCCGCTGCGCGGTCTGAGCCTGATCGATTCGGCCCTGCGCACGCGCTATCGGGTCACCGCGCTGGCCATCAGCAGTGAGACCGCGCGCGGCCGGCAGACGCGCCGGGCCGAGTCCGGCAGCGTGGTCCGCAGCGGCGACACACTGGTGATTGCCGGAGAAGCCGACGCGATCGATCAGCTGTGCCAATCGCTTGGGCTCGAACGCATCGAAGAACACCCCGAACTGCCGACCTCGGTGCATCTCCTGGAGGCCGTGATCCCGCCGCGCTCGCGTTTTTCCGGCAAGACCCTGCGAGAGCTGAGGCTGCATTCCGGCGCCGGTGTCACGGTGCTGGCGCATCGGCCCATCCGCAGCGATCCGGTCGCGCCGCCGGACCTGGACCGGCCGCTGGAAGTCGGCGATGCGGTACTGGTGACCGGGCGCGTTCCGGCCCTGCAAAGAGTGGCCGAGAACGCGCGCGACCTGGTGCTGCTCGGCGGTGACCTCTCGCTGCGCACCCGGCGCACCGGCAAGGCGCCGATGGCGATCCTGATCATGCTG
>Ga0209947_1000098_pt1 | contig 45016 bp, 40 predicted proteins | sample SalPonR2_B_D2_MG_FD_185706 | JGI IMG/M metagenome (GOLD analysis project Ga0209947, IMG submission 185706) | Salt pond soil microbial communities from South San Francisco under conditions of wetland restoration - Salt Pond MetaG R2_B_D2_MG... ...
CACGTTCCCTTTTCACCGGACGCATGGAAGCGCCCGGACCGAAGCCTCATATGGCTACGCGCTGGGCCTGAGTCGGGCAAGGGGCGCGGGCGACGCATCGGGGTCGGAAACCGAAATGCCGCAGGACTGGGGCGAGGCCCCGCGCAGGCGAGGGGTTTTCCACCCCTCGCGCTCCCGGACGATATTTGCGACCAGAGGAAGGGATCAGTCGGGGGTGCCCCAGCCACCACCGCCGGGCGTCAGCATCTCGATGGCGTCGCCGGCGGCAAGCCCGGCCTCGGCGTTCCCGGGGAGGCGTTCGGTCGACCCGTCGGCGCGCAGGACGCGGTTTTCGCCGATGGCCCCCGGCCCGCCACCCGCGCGCCCAGGGACCGGCACCTCGCGGTGCGAACACAGCGTCGTGACCGTGACCGGGTCGAGGAAGCGCAGGATGCGGTGCATCCCCTCACCCCCGCGCCATTCACCCGCCCCGCCGGAGCCCGTGCGATGGGCCATGCGCTCCACCCGGACGGGAAAGCGGGTTTCCAGAACCTCGGGATCGGTGGCGCGCGTGTTGGTCATGTGAACCTGCACGCAGGACGCACCGTCAAAGCCGGGCCCGGCCCCCGCGCCGCCGGCGATGGTCTCGTAGTTCTGGAAGGTCTCGTTGCCCCAGATGAAGTTGTTCATCGTCCCCTGGCTGCCCGCGATGACATCGAGCGCGCCATAAAGTGCCTCGGTGATCGCCTGGCTGACCTCGGTATTTCCCGCGATCACGGCGGCGGGGTATTCGGGATTGATCATCGAGCGTTCTGGCAGGATCAGCCGCAGGGGCTTCAGGCAGCCCTCGTTCAGTGGGATGTCGCGGCCGACGAGCGTGCGGAAGACATAGAGGACCGCCGCCGTCGCGATGGCCTTGGGCGCGTTGTAGTTCCCCGGATGCTGCGGGCTGGTGCCGGTGAAGTCGATGATGGCCTCCCCGGCGTCCCGGTCGACCCTGATGGAGACGCTGATCTGCGACCCGTCGTCGAGCGGATAGGTGCAGGTGCCGTCCTTGAGCGAGCCGATGACGCGCCGGACGCTTGCCTCGGCGTTGTCCTGAACATGGCGCATGTAGGCCAGCACCGTGTCGAGCCCGAAATTGGCGATCATCGCCCCGACCTCGCGGATGCCGGTCGCGTTCGCGGCGATCTGCGCCTCGAGATCGGCCATGTTCTGATCGACGTTGCGGCAGGGCCAGCGGCCGGAGGACAGAAGCGCGCGTGTGTCCTCGACGCGGAACGCGCCCCGCTCGACCAGACGGAAATTGTCGATCAGGACGCCTTCCTCGTCGATATGGGTGGAATCGGGCGGGCCGGAACCGGGCGTCTTGCCGCCGATATCCGCGTGATGCCCGCGGGAGCCGACCCAGAAGAGGATTGCAGCCTCGGCCTCGTCGAAGACCGGCGTGACAACGGTGACATCCGGCAGATGCGTGCCGCCGTTGAAGGGCGCGTTCAGCATGAAGGCGTCGCCGGGCGCGATCTTGCCCGCGTTCAGCCGCGCCACGGTGCGCACGGCGTCCGACATGGAACCGAGATGTACCGGGACATGGGGCGCGTTGGCCACCAGATTGCCCCCGGCATCGAAGAGCGCGCAGGAGAAATCGAGCCGCTCCTTGATGTTCACGGAATAGGCCGTGTTCTGGAGCGTGGCGCCCATCTGCTCGGCGATGTTCATGAAGAGGTTGTTGAACACCTCGAGCATCACCGGATCGGCCTCGGTCCCCAGCGCCGTTTCGCGGGCGGCGGCCGCGACGCGGTCGAGGATCAGGTTGCCAAGGGGGTCGATCCGACCGCGCCAGCCGGGTTCGATCATGGTCGTTCCCGTCGCCTCAGTAACGATGGCGGGGCCTATGACCACGGTGCCCTGGGGCAGGTCGTTGCGGCGGTAGACCGGGGTTTCCTGCAGGCCGCCCGCGAAATGGACCTCGACCCTGTCGGCATGGGCGGGATCGCCGTCTTCGGGCGGGGCGGGCGGGGCGCCGGCCTCCGTCGCGCCGATGGCCTCCACCTCCAGCATGTCGAACACGAGGTCCCGGCCCGGCGAGACGAAGCCGAAGCGCGCCCGGTGCGCCTTCTCGAAGGCGGTGCGGAGGTCGTCGGCGTTCCCGAAAGGCACGGCAAGCGCCTGGTGGGAGCCCGCGTATTTCAGATGCGCGCGGGTCTCGACATGGATGCGGTCGGGCGCGATCCCCTGTCCGGCGACCTCGTCGCGTGCCTCCCGCGACAGCTCAAACAGTCTCTGTTCTGCCACATCGAGACTGTCCAGCCCCGCGTCGAACTGCCTTTCCCTCATGGCGCGGATATCGGCCAGACCCATCCCGTAGGCGGACAGAACCCCGGCGAAGGGATGGACGATGACCGTCGTCATGCCTAGCGCGTCGCCGACGAGGCAGGCGTGCTGCCCCCCGGCGCCGCCGAAGCTTGCCAGTGCGTAGCGGGTCACGTCATAGCCGCGCTGGACCGAGATCTTCTTGATCGCGTTGGCCATGTTCTCCACCGCGATGCGCAGAAAGCCCTCGGCGACGTCCTCGGGGCCACGGCCATCGCCGATCTCAGCCGCGAGGGCGGTGAATTTCTCGCGCACGAGCTCGGCGTCGAGCGGCTGATCGGCATCCCTCCCGAACACGGCGGGGAAATGCGCCGGGGTCAGCTTGCCCAGCATGACGTTGCAATCGGTGACCGTCAGCGGCCCGCCCTTGCGATAGCAGGCCGGGCCGGGATCGGCGCCGGCGCTTTCGGGCCCGACCTGGAACCGCCCCTCGCGGTAGGACAGGATCGACCCGCCCCCGGCGGCGACCGTGTGGATATGCATCATCGGCGCGCGCATCCGCACGCCCGCGACCTCGGTCTCGAAGCTGCGCTCATAGGCGCCTGCGAAATGGCAGACATCTGTCGAGGTGCCGCCCATGTCGAAGCCGATCAGCCTGTCGAACCCGGCGTCCTGCCCCGTCCGGACCATGCCCACGACGCCGCCGGCCGGTCCCGACAGGATCGCGTCGCGCCCCTGGAACAGTGTCGCATCGGTCAGGCCGCCATTCGACTGCATGAAATAGAGGTGATCGCAGCCACCCTGCCCGAGGTCGATCGCATCGGCCACCTGCCGCACGTAACGGCGCAGGATCGGCGAGAGATAGGCGTCCACCACCGCCGTGTCGCCGCGCCCGACCAGTTTGATCAGGCGGCTCGCCTCGTGGCTGGCCGAGACCTGTTCGAACCCGAGATCGCGCGCGATCCGGGCCGCCTGCGCCTCGTGGTCCGGGTTGAGGTAGGAATGCATGAAGGCGACCGCCACCGAGCGGATGCCGGATGCGTGCGCGCGTTCAAGCGCGTGGCGCAACGCGTCCTCGTCCAGCGGCGCGATCTCGGCCCCTGTCGCGTCGAGCCGTCCGGGGATCTCGGCCACATCCTCGTAAAGCAGTTCGGGCAGCCTGATCGCCAGATCGAACAACCGCGGCCGGGCCTGCGTGCCGATCCTCAGAAGATCGCCGAACCCCTCGGTGATCAGCAGAAGAACCCGCGCGCCCTTGCGTTCCAGCAGCGCGTTCGTGGCCACCGTGGTGCCCATCTTGACGCTTGCGATCGACGCGTCGCTGTCACCCTTCAGGCGGCGTATCCCCTCGACGGCGGCGTCGGCGTAGTGGGCCGGGTCCTCGGACAGAAGTTTCGTGGTGACGAGCGCGCCATCGGGGCTCCGGCCGACGATATCGGTGAAGGTGCCGCCACGATCGACCCAGAACTGCCACTTGCCCATGATGCCTCTCCGGTTGCGCGGTTCTTGCTAACAAGCGGCACGGGCACCCGCCAGAGCGGACACATCGTTTCGGAACAGCAGGGCGGATGCGTCAGATCTGCTCGTAGATCGCGTCGATGGCGGTTCTGAGCTGCGCGCGGTCCTCGGGGCCGAGCGCGTCGAGCAGGTTGCTCTCGGCGTCGCGAGCGGCGGTGCGCAGGCGCAGCACCTCCTGCATGCCCTTGACCGACAGTTGCACCACGAGCCTTCGGCGATCGATCTTGTCGCGGATTACCGAAATCAGCTGCAGATCCTCGAGCCGTCGCTGCGCCCGGCTGACTCGCGCGGCATCCATCGCCGTCAGGATGCACAGATCATGGGAGGAGCAGGGTTGATTGGCCGGGAGCGCCATCATGATGCGCCATTCGGGGATCTGAAGTCCGGCATCCTCCATCACGCGCTGGAAGACGCGATTGGCGATCACCGATATCTGGAAGGGAAGGTACTCACCAAGATCGAAGGTGAGGGATTGGGCCTGGTCTTTCACGCGCCACAATCCTTTCTGGTTGTGTTACTCGCCTTAGAGTTTACTGGCGCATTGCGGTTTCGCGCAAGCGTAAATGTCTGGTTGATGTGACATGTAAACTGTCTATTTGGATAGATATTTCACTTGAACCGTCAGGATAGAAGGGCCAGTCGATGGCTCAGGGAGGCCGCTTCTGTGGTCGCACCCTGTCCCGGTGCGTTGGTGCGAAATGTGGCACGAGGTTTCCGATGGTGAACGCAATGCACGGAGGACGCGTCATTTGCGACCATCCGGACCGTTTTTGCGGCTTGTCGGCAGGGCGCGTGCGGCGTATGCCCAGCGGCGGGACACCCCTCCCCAACGAGGGGCGCATATCTGAGAGGATATCCGGAGATGACACTCGCACAACCGGCCACGCGGCCGGATCTCACGCGTCCGTCCTCGAAACCGAGGAACCCGCGTTTTTCGTCAGGCCCCTGCGCCAAACCCCCCATATTCTCCCTCGACAAGCTTTCGGGCGCGCCGCTTGGTCGTTCGCATCGCGCGTCCGTGGGCAAGGCCAAGCTCAAGGCGGCGATCGAGACGACCCGCGCCATCCTCGGCGTGCCGGAGGAGTATCGCATCGGCATCGTCCCGGCGTCCGATACCGGCGCCGTCGAGATGGCGATGTGGTCGATGCTGGGCGTGCGGCCCTGCACCATGCTGGCCTGGGAAAGCTTCGGCGCGGGCTGGGTCACCGACGCGGTGAAGCAGCTCAGGCTCGAGGCCGAGGTCAAGACGGCCGAGTATGGCGAGATCGTCGATCTGGCCGGGGTCGATTTCGACACGGACGTGGTCTTCACATGGAACGGCACGACATCGGGTGTCCGGCTTCCGAACGGGAACGCGATCCCGTCGGATCGCGCGGGGCTCACGATCTGCGACGCCACCAGCGCGGCCTTCGCGCAGGACCTGCCCTGGGACAAGCTCGATGTCACGACGTTCTCATGGCAGAAGGTCATGGGCGGCGAGGCGGCTCACGGCATGCTGATCCTTTCCCCCCGCGCCGTCGAACGGCTGGAAAGCTACACGCCGGCATGGCCGCTGCCCAAGATCTTCCGCCTGACCAAGGGGGGCAAGCTGATCGAGGGCATCTTCGCCGGCGAGACGATCAACACGCCGTCGATGCTGGCGGTCGAGGATTACCTGCTGGCGCTCGACTGGGCGCAGGCCATCGGCGGGTTGCCCGAGCTGATGGCGCGGGCCGACCGCAATGCGCAGGCCATCTTCGACTTCTGCGCGGCGCGCGACTGGATCGACAATCTCGCCGCCGACCCGGCGACGCGGTCGAACACCAGCGTCTGCCTGAAGTTCACCGATGACCGGATCGCCGATGGCGCGGCCTTCGCCAAGGCCGTGGCCAAGCGGCTGGAGGCCGAAGGTGTCGCGCTCGATGTCGGCGGCTACCGCGACGCGCCTCCGGGTCTTCGGATCTGGTGCGGCGCGACGGTCGAGACCTCGGATATCGAGGCGATGCTGCCATGGCTCGACTGGGCCTTCCACATGGAAATCGAGGGACAGGCCAGCGCGGCCTGATCCCCCGTCATCTTTCTTCAAATACGCATGACCCGGCCCGCCAGGGGCGGCCCGTCTGCAAGCAGGGAGTGCCTGACATGGCCCCAAAAGTTCTCGTCTCCGACAAGCTCTCGGAAACCGCTGTCCAGATCTTCCGCGACCGCGGCATCGACGTGACGTTCGATCCCTCCATCGGCAAGGACAAGGACAAGCTCCTGTCCGTGATCGGCGACTATGACGGTCTCGCCATCCGCTCGGCCACCAAGGTCACCGAAAAGGTCATCGCCGCCGCCACCAACCTCAAGGTGATCGGTCGCGCCGGGATCGGCGTCGATAATGTCGATATCCCCGAAGCGTCCAAGAAGGGCATCATCGTGATGAACACGCCCTTCGGAAACTCCATCACCACGGCCGAACATGCCATCGCGATGATGTTCGCCGTCGCCCGCCAGATCCCCGAGGCCAACGCGTCGACCCATGCCGGCAAATGGGAGAAGTCGCGCTTCATGGGCGTCGAGCTGACCGGCAAGACGTTGGGCGTGATCGGCGCGGGCAATATCGGGTCCATCGTGATCGCCCGCGCGCTGGGCCTGCGGATGAAGGTGCTGGCCTATGACCCCTTCCTCAGTGAGGAGCGTGCGCGCGAGATCGGGGCGACCAAGGTCGAGCTCGAGGAACTGCTGCAAAAGGCCGATTTCATCACGCTGCACGTCCCCTATACCGAGAAGACGGCAAATATCCTGTCGGCGGAGAACCTCGCCAAGACCAGGAAGGGCGTGCGGGTCATCAACTGCGCGCGTGGCGGGCTGGTCGACGAGGGGGCGCTGGCGGCGCTGATCACTTCCGGCCATGTCGCCGGCGCTGCGTTCGACGTGTTCGCGGAGGAACCGGCCACGGAGAATCCGCTCTTCGGTCTGCCCAATGTCGTGGTGACCCCGCATCTGGGCGCCGCGACCACCGAGGCGCAGGAAAACGTCGCCCTTCAGGTGGCCGAGCAGATGTCGGACTACCTGCTGACCGGGGCCGTGTCGAACGCGCTCAACATGCCCTCGGTCACGGCAGAGGAGGCTAGGGTCATGGGTCCGTGGCTGAAACTTGCGGAGAATCTCGGGGCCTTCGTCGGCCAGCTCACGGAAGAATCGATCGACGAGATCGAGATCGTCTATAACGGCGTCGCCAAGGAGATGAACCTCCACGCTCTGAACGCCGCGGCCATCGCCGGTGTGATGAAGGCGGCCAACCCGGACGTGAACATGGTCTCCGCCCCCGTCATGGCACGGGAGCGCGGCATCGAGCTCAGCACCACCACGCAGGACAAGACAGGCGTTTTCGACGGCTACATCCGCCTCGTGGTCAAGACGCCGCACAAGACGCGGTCGATCGCGGGCACTGTGTTCTCGGATGGCAAGCCGCGCTTCATCCAGATCAAGGGCATCAACATCGATGCCGAGATCGGGGCGCATATGCTCTACACCACCAACAAGGACGAGCCCGGCATCATCGGTACGCTGGGTCAGACCATGGGCGAGAACGGCGTCAACATCGCCAACTTCACCCTTGGCCGGTCCGAGCGTGACGGCGAGGCCATCGCGCTGCTCTATCTCGACGAACAGCCGCCGAAGCATGTCCTCGACAGGCTCGAGGCCACCGGACTGTTCCAGCAGGTGCGCCCGCTGCATTTCTCGGCCGCCTGAACGCGGCGGCTACGTCAGGTCGCACTGGACGCGGTGCGCGCACTCGGGCTCTATGGTTCCGAGACATTCGGGAGGGAGAGCCCATGGACGATATCGTCATCCTGTCCGGCGCGCGGACGGCCATCGGAACCTTCGGCGGGGCGCTTGCCGGCGTCCCGCCGATCGAACTCAGCGCCACGGCGGCGAAAGCCGCGCTGGACCGCGCCGAGGTCGAGGGCGACCAGATCGGGCACGTGGTCTTTGGCCATGTGATCAATACCGAACCGAGGGACATGTATCTCAGCCGGGCGGCGTCGATGGAGGCGGGCGTGCCGGACACCACCCCGGCGATGAACGTGAACCGGCTCTGCGGTTCCGGCGCGCAGGCCATCGTTTCGGTCATCCAGTCGCTGGCGCTGGGCGATGCGGAATACGGTCTGGCCGGCGGCGCCGAAAGCATGAGCCGCGGGCCGCATATCCTGCCCGAGGCGCGCTGGGGTCAGAAGATGGGCGATGTGCGCGCGCTCGACATGATGATCGGCGCGCTGCACTGCCCCTTCGGCACCGGGCACATGGGCGTGACGGCGGAAAACGTCGCCGACGAGCACCAGATCACCCGCGCCGATCAGGACGGTTTCGCGCTGGAAAGCCAGAAACGCGCCGCCCGCGCCATCGAGGAAGGGCGCTTCAGGGACCAGATCGTGCCGGTCGAGGTGAAGGTCAGGCGCGAGATCGTCGCCTTCGACACCGACGAACACCCCAAGGCCACCACGCCCGAGGCGCTGGCGGGCCTCAGGACCGTGTTCAGGAAGGACGGATCGGTCACGGCCGGGAATGCCAGCGGTATCAATGACGGGGCGGCGGCCATCGTGCTGGCGCGCGCCGATGCGGCCGAAAAGGCCGGCCTGAAACCCCGCGCCCGCGTGCTGGGCTACGCCCATGCCGGCGTGCGCCCCGAGGTGATGGGCATCGGCCCCGTTCCGGCGGTGCAGAACCTGCTGGCACGCACCGGCCTGGAGATCGGCGATTTCGACGTGATCGAATCGAACGAAGCCTTCGCGGCGCAGGCGCTGGCGGTCAACAAGGGCCTCGGTCTGGACCCGGAAAAGGTGAACCCCAATGGCGGCGCGATCGCGCTGGGCCATCCGGTGGGCGCCACCGGGGCGATCATCACGATCAAGGCGCTCTATGAACTGGAGAGGATCGGGGGCAAGCGCGCGCTCATCACCATGTGCATCGGCGGTGGTCAGGGGATCGCGCTGGCGATCGAACGCGTCTGAGCGGCCATGGCCGGTTAACCCTATCTTCAAGGCCGGTTCGCATATTCTGGCCGATCTGAAGTCTGGCGCGGCACCGGGTTCGCGCCTCGGGTGGGCCGGGCATGGCATTGAGCGGGATCGACGCACGCTTGGCGAAGGAACGCCGCGCGCGGCTTCAGGCCGAGCGTCTTCTCGCCCTGCGGTCCGAGGAGCTATACACCGCAAATCGCAAGCTGTCCGAGCATGCCCATGCGCTGTCGCACCAGGTGATCGAGCAGCGCGAGGAAAACGCCGCACTGAAGGGCCGGACCACGCAGGTCGCGGCGGAACTGGAGGTCGCCACCGACCGTGCCGCGCAGGCCGAGCAGCGGTTATGGGATTCCCTGACTGCCGTCGAGGACGGCTTCGCCATTTTCGACCGGGATTGCAGGCTCGTCGCCGCCAACCCCGCCTTCCTCTCCCCGTTCGAAGGGATCAGCGATATCGCCCCCGGCGCCAGCTACGACGCGATCCTGCGGGTCGCGGTCGATGAGGGCATCGTCGATATCGAGGGGGAGGAACCGGATCACTGGCTGGAACGGATGCTCAAGCGCTGGGAACGCACGAACATCCCGCAGGCTGATGTCCGCCTCTGGAACGGCAGTTTCGTGCGCCTGATCGACAAGCGGACGCCGCAGGGGGACACGGTCTGTCTCGGCGTCGACATCACCGCCACGATCCGCCGCGAACGGCAGTTGCAAAAAGCCCGGGACGCGGCGCTTGCCGCAAGCCACGCCAAGTCCACCTTCCTCGCCAACATGAGCCACGAGATCAGGACGCCGATGAACGGTGTCGTCTCGATGGCCGAGCTTCTTGCCGAAACCGATCTCGACGCCGACCAGAGGCTTTATGCCGACACGATCCGGCATTCCGGCGAGGCGCTGCTGGTCATCATCAACGACATCCTCGATTACTCGAAGATCGAGGCTGGGAAGCTCGCGCTCCACGAGGCGGAATTCGACCTGCTGGAGGTCATCCTCGAGATCTTCGGCCTGCTGCGCCCGGGACTGGAGGGCCGGGACCTCGCCTTCAGGCTCGACATTGACGTGCCTTGGCCCGACAGGCTGATGGGCGATTGCGGGCGGCTGCGGCAGATCCTGTTCAACCTCATCGGAAACGCGGTGAAGTTCACCGAGCGCGGCCATGTCTGCGTCACCGTCACCTCCGACGCGCCGGCCTCGGAGGGGGGACTTCCGCTGCGGATCGCGGTGGAGGATACGGGCATCGGCATCGCGCCCGAGATGCAGGCCCACATTTTCGGAGAATTCAACCAGGTCGAGGAAAACAAGAACCGGAGCCATGACGGAACGGGGCTGGGCCTTGCCATCACCAAGCGGCTGGTGCGCATGATGGGCGGCGACATTTCCCTGCACTCCGAGATTGGCCGCGGATCGACCTTCGTCGCGTCGGTCACTCTGAAACACGCCGAGCCGATGACCCAGGGCGCGCCCGCCTTCATGCGGGAGGCCCGCGATGTGGTGCTGATCGGTCCGATCTTCTCGGAACGTGCGCGCGACCTGCTTTCGCGTCTGGCGCATCTGGGCGCGCGCATCCGCGCCATGCCGGACCCCGACGCGGATGCCGCGGCAGAAGCGGACAGCGTGGTCATCCTGACGCCCGATCCCGGCGAGGCGGCTGCCCAGGTGGAGACGCTGCGCGCGGCACGCGGCGTCCGCGCGATCCTGCACCTCTGCGAGGATGCCGCGAACGCCGCGCCCGGAACGCGGCCGCTGGTACTGCCCGGGACCGACGCCGCGCTTCTGCGGCTTTTCCTGAACGACGGGCAGCGCAGGCCGCAGGAGCGCTCGAAAACGCTCGAGCGGGCGCGGGTTCGCATCGTCGCGGCGGAGGACAACAAGACCAATCAGCTGGTGTTTCGCACGATGCTGAAGGCGCAGGACGTGGACCTGACGCTTGTCGAAAGCGGATCGGCGCTGGTGGCGGCCTACAAGAAAGACCCGCCGGATATCGTGTTCACGGACATCTCGATGCCCGGGATGGACGGTCTGGAGGCCACGGCGCTCATCCGTGCCCACGAGGTCGAGGCCGGCCTGCCGCGCGTGCCCGTCATCGCCATGACCGCCCATGCGGTGAGTGGCGACCGGGAACGGTTCATGGAAGCCGGCATGGACGACGTTCTGACGAAACCCCTGAAGAAGGAGGTTTTGCTCGCGCGGATTGAAACCGCTGCTCTGCAATGCGGCTGACGGGGCGCGACTAGAGCGCCCACCCCGCGATATCCGGCGCCAACTCCATATGCCCGGTCACGATGTCCCGGCGGTTCCGGATGGGCCCATACATCAACGCCCGCGCCTCGGGGTGGTTCGGGTCGAGCACGCCCGCCCCCACGAGGAGAGTGGCGATCACGGCCTCGGACGCGCGCGTGGCGCCGTCCTCGATCTTGACCGCGATGCCGAGGCGGTGTTCCGGCACGATCGCCGCGAAAACGCCTTCGGCCCCGGTCTTGATCGCCGCGCGCCCGTTCATCGCGCGCATCAGGCGGGTGCAGGCGTGTCCCTCGCCCGCCACGTATTCGGGATGGGCCATCATCGCGGATACAAGCCGCGCCATCGCATCGCCCCGGACGCCGCCGGTGCCCCCGCTTGCCGCGAAACCCGCGAGGCCCCGGGCGAACCCTTCGAGCGACAGGGCAAAATTCGGCGCGGAACAGCCGTCGATGGCATAGCTGTCGCAGGTCTCGTCCGTCAGATCCTCGACCGCCGCGCGGATCGCCCGCTGCACGGGATGGTCGATCTCAAGGTACTCCGGCCCACCGCCGAGTTGCTTCGAGAGCGTCAGAAACCCGGTATGTTTGCCCGAACAGTTGTTGTGCCGCTGGTCCGGCGCGCCATGGGCGCGGATCATCGCATGAAGCGCGGCCTCGTCCGAGGGCATCTGCGGACCGCAGCGCAGATCGGGCTCCGCCCGCCCGATATCGGCCAGCCATGACGTGACCGTTTCGGTGTGGATCGCCGCACCCTGATGCGAGGCGCAGGCCAGCGCCAGCCGGACCTCCGACAACCCGGCAGCATCCGCCGCGCCGCTTTCCACCAGCGGCAGGGCCTGCATCATCTTCATCGCGCTGCGCGGCAGGATTCGGCCAGTCACATCGCCCCAGCCCGCGACGAGACCGTCGCCGTGGCGCCAGACCGCCACATGGCCGCGATGGGTGCATTCGACCAACGGGTCGCGAATGATATGCAGCAGGTCCGCCGCGTTGTCCTGTCCTGTCATGGGTCTTCCTTCACCGCTGTGTTGCGCGCTGCGCGAATTTCCGCTTCGGGCCTTTCGCTGCCGGGTTTGATCCCCTATTGTTTCGTGCATAAAAGCCCGTACACCCGGTGTCGTGACCGGGACATGCCGGGCAGAGGCAGTCGGGGCTGGAGGCAGACGTGTTCAACAAATTCTCCATCATTGGCATCGTCGCGGCGATGGGTGTGGCGCTATCGCCCGTCACCGTGCTGGCACAAGACGAAAGCACAAATCGCGTTGCGACGGAAACCGATTGGAGCGTCTTCGTCGAGGACGATCCGAGGCAATGCTGGGTTGTGTCGCAACCCACCGAGACACTCAACACCCGGGATGGCAACGAGGTCGAGGTCAACCGCGGCGATATCCTGATGTTCGTGAGCTTCTGGCCGGAACAGGGCAGGATGGGCGAGGTGTCGTTCACCGGCGGATACCCCTATCCCGACGGTCACGTGGTGACGGTCGAAATCGGCGACGACACCTTCGAGTTCTATACCGAGAACCGCGAAGTCGATGGTGGAAACGTCGGCTTCGCCTGGTCGCCCACCGCCGAAGATGACGCACGCCTGATCGCGGCGATGAAACGCGGCGCGAATGCCATCGTGACGGGCGTGTCGTCGCGCGGAACGACCACGCGCGACACGATCTCTCTCTTCGGGTTCACGGCGTCGGTCGAGGACGCCGAGGCGCGCTGTACGAACTGACGGGATTTGCCAAAAGGCGTCGGCGCCTATATGTGACCCCGATCCATGCGAGGCACATGACCATGACCGCGACGGTTCCGATCACGACAGCCCACATCACGCAGGATCTTTTGACGATCCCGCGCAAGGCGCCCGAGGGCGGCCGCGTCAACCTTGTCGGCCTGACGCGCGAAGGCGTGCGCACGGCGCTGATCGAGGCCGGAACCCCTGAAAAACAGGCCCGCATGCGTGCGGGGCAGATCTGGCAATGGATTTACCAGAAGGGTGCGCGCGAATTTTCGGCCATGACGAATCTCGCCAAGGCCTACCGCGCCGAGCTGGAGGCGTCATTCGACGTCGCCGTGCCCGAGGTCGTGTCCAAGCAGGTCAGCCTCGATGGCACGCGCAAATACCTGATGCGCATCGCCGGTGGCCACGAGGTGGAAGTCGTCTATATCCCGGAGGAGGATCGCGGAACGCTGTGCATCTCCAGCCAGGTGGGATGCACGCTGACCTGTTCCTTTTGCCATACAGGCACGCAGAAACTGGTGCGCAACCTGACGGCTGGAGAGATCATCGGCCAGGTGATGGTCGCGCGCGACGATCTCGACGAATGGCCACGCCCCGGCGAGGGTTCGGGCGAGCGGCCAAGGCTGATTTCGAACATCGTCCTGATGGGCATGGGAGAGCCGCTCTACAATTTCGAGAACGTGCGCGATGCGATGAAGATCGCCATGGATGGCGAAGGCATCGCCATCTCGCGCCGTCGCATCACGCTGTCGACCTCGGGCGTGGTGCCCGAGATCGCACGCTGCGCCGAAGAGATCGGCTGCATGCTGGCGGTGTCGTTTCACGCGACGACCGACGAGGTGCGCGACCGGCTGGTGCCGATCAACAAGCGCTGGAATATCGAGACGCTTCTGGACGCGCTGCGCGCCTATCCCAAGGTGTCGAATTCCGAGCGGATCACATTCGAATACGTGATGCTGAAGGATGTGAACGACAGCGACGAGGATGCGCGGCGTCTGGTGCAACTGATCAAGGGCATCCCGGCCAAGATCAACCTGATCCCGTTCAACGAATGGCCCGGCGCCCCCTACGTGCGGTCGGATTGGGCACGAATCGAGCGGTTCGCCGACATCATCTACAAGGCCGGCTACGCCTCACCGATCCGCACGCCCCGGGGCGAGGACATCATGGCCGCCTGTGGCCAGCTGAAATCCGCGACTGAGCGCGCGCGAAAGACCCGCGCCGAGATCGCGGCGGAGACGGGCGTCGCACCCTGACCCCGCGCGTTTTCACATAATTCAAATAGAAAAGGCGGCCCGGAGTCCGGACCGCCTTCCCTATACCGTCTAATCCCGTCGGGATTAGTTGTGGTGAATCGCTGCTGCGATCAGGATCAGTGCCAGAACGGGCACAAGGATCCCACCGGCCGAGCTGGACGTGTCTTCTACGATCACGACAGGCTCGATAACGGGTTCCACCATGCCGCCGGCAAAAGCGCCGGTGGCAGCAACCGACAGAGCGGCGGCGAGTGCGAGTTTCTTCATAATATCCTCCAAGATACGCCCCTTTTTGTGCGTCATGCACAGGTTTAGGGCACCCAAGACTGTACCTCGTGACATCGTTTAACCAGCAAAGCCCTGTGATTGCAATCCTGCTACCTGCCCGGAAATGGCAGGATCGGCCCCGTGTCGTCAAATAAGCAACACTTCCTGAGGGGCTGAAGCGCCGTGGCCCCACCGTTGACATGATTCTGCCGCCCCGCGTGACGAATTCCCAACAATTCCGAGTGGATGCGTGAGGAATCTCTCTGGGTTGATTCTCTCGCCCCGGTCATCCTCCACAACCCTGACGTGCCCCGGAAGTACGCCCGTGATCAGGGCAGGATGGTAATCGGCGTTCCGTCCTGCACCATCGCGTAGATCTGGCGCATCTGGCGGTTTGTCACCGCGATGCAACCCGCGGTCCAGTCATCGACCCGCGCGAAGGGCCGCGGCGTGCCGTGGATGAAGATGTCGCCCCCCGGATCGATGCCGGCCTCTTCCGCGGCGGCGATATCGGCCGCGTTGGGATAGTCGATACCGATGGACAGGTAGAACTCGCTGTTGGGATTGCGCCGGTCGACGATGTAATCGCCCTCCGGCGTGCGGCCGTCGCCTTCCTCCGACTTGTGGCCGAGCGGGTCGAAACCAAGCTCGACCTCGTAGATCTCGAGGATTTCGTCATGGTGCCAAAGCGTCATGCTGCGGGTCGATTTGCTGACCTCGACGCGGGTGACCTGAGGGCCGGTGTATTCGACGAATTTGGAACAGCCGGCGCCCAGAAGAAGGGCAAGCGACAGGAAGACCGAAAGCAGGGATTTCATGACGTCAGGACCTCTCGGGCGCGGTTTGCGTCCGCATACATGCTTTTCATGAATCTTTGGAGAATCATTCCGCGTCCTCGGCGGATAACAGCCGCGCCAGACCTGTCCGATAATCGGGATAACGCAGGTGCACGCCCAGTTCCGTCTTGATCCGGTCGTTCCGGACCCGCTTGCTCTCGGCATAGAAGCTGCGCGCCATGGGGCTGAGGTCGGCCTCCTCGAAGGGGATCTCGGGGGGCAGCGGCAGGCCCAGAAGCTCGGCGGCATGGGCGATCACGTCCTCGGGCGGCGCCGGGTTGTCGTCGCAAACATTGTAGATGCGGCCTGGATCCGGTTTGCGGATGGAGGCGATCAGAACCTGCGCGATATCCTCGACATGGCAGCGGCTGAAGACCTGCCCCGGCTTGATGATGCGCCGCGCGGTGCCATCCCGCACCCGTTCGAACGGTCCGCGTCCCGGTCCGTAGATGCCGGCAAGCCGGAAGATATGGAGCGGCAGGCCGTGGTCGCGATGAAGCGCCTGCCATTCGGCCTCGGTCGCGACACGGGCGCGGCCCCGCGCGGTGGAGGGCGCAAGCGGCGTCTCCTCGTCGACCCAATCGCCCGCGTGGTCGCCATAGACCCCGGTGGTGGACAGGTAGCCGACCCAATCGAGATGGCCGGCGGCCTCGGCGAAGGCGTCACGCAGATGCGCCAGAACCGGGTCGCGTCCCTCGCTGGGCCCCGCCGTGATCAGCACGTGGCTTGCATCCATGAGATCTGCGGCAAGGTCGTCGCCCGGAAACACGCGGGCGGCCAGACCTTCATCCGCAAGCGCGCGTGCCTTCTCCGCGCTGCGGGTCGTCGCGACCACGTCGCAGGGCCAGTTTTCCGGCCATTCGTCGAGCAGCGCCTGCGCGGTATAGCCCATGCCGAATATCACCAGTTTCATCTCAACCGCTCCATTGCCCAGCGGGCGGCGTCGGCCACCGCCTCATCGGGGTCATTCGTCAGGTTGGCCGCCACGTCCGCCAAACGCCGGGCCCCGGAATTGCCGATTGCATAGAGCACGTTGCGCACGAGGCGATCTCGTCCGATGCGCTTGATCGGGCTGCCGGAAAAGCGTGCGCGAAAGCCCGCGTCGTCAAGGGTGGCCAGCTCGGCCAGTGCCGGCGCCTTCAGGTCGTCACGCGCGGCATATCTTGTCTCGGACGCGGCGACGGCGAACTTGTTCCATGGGCAGACCGCAAGGCAATCGTCGCAGCCATAGATGCGGTTGCCCATGAGCGGGCGCAGCTCGGGATCGACCGGACCCTTGTGCTCGATGGTGAGGTAGGAAATGCACCGCCGCGCGTCGAGCTGATAGGGCGCGGGGAACGCATCCGTCGGGCAGATGTCGAGACAGGCGCGGCAACTGCCGCAATGGTCGGCCTCGGGGTCGTCGGGCGGCAGGTCCACCGTGGTGAAGATCGCGCCCAGAAAGACCCAGTTGCCGATATCGCGGCCCAGAAGGTTCGTGTGCTTGCCCTGCCAGCCCAGCCCGGCGGCGGCGGCCAGCGGCTTTTCCATCACGGGCGCGGTATCCACGAAGACCTTGATCTCTTGCGGCGCGGACAAGTCACGCTCCGCCGCATCGAGCAACCACCGCCCCACCCGCTTCAGCCGCTTTTTCACAAGATCGTGGTAGTCGCGGTTGCGGGCATAGACGCTGATCGTCGCCAGTTCCGGCTTGTCGAGTTTGGCCAGCGGGTCCTCATCGGGCGTATAGGCCTCGGCCAGCATGATGACCGAGCGCGCCTCGGGCCAGAGTGCGGTCGGATCGCCGCGCCAGTGCATCCGCTCGGCCATCCAGCCCATCTGGCCGTGCCGTCCCGCGTCGACGAAGGCCGCGAGGCGCGCCGCCGCCTGCGGAATCGCGTCGGGCCGGCAAATGCCCATTTTCGAGAACCCCGCCGCGCGGGCCTCTGCCCACAGTCTCGTCTTCAGATCGGTCAAAAGTCCAGGTTCGCGTAATGGGGCGGCTGCGCGAAGCCGGGCACGTGGTCGGACAGGATCGACCGGAAGGCGGGCCGCGATTTCAGCGTCGCGTACCAGTCCTTGACCGGCTGGCTCGCCGTCCAGTCCACGTCCGAGATGTAGTCGAGGCAGCTGATATGAGAGGCGGCCGCGAAATCGGCCAGCGTCATGCGGTCGCCCGCAAGCCAGCGGCGATGGTCGAGCAGCCATTCCATGTAGCGCAGGTGGAACTTGATGGCTGCCGCGCCGGTCTTGACCGCCTTGCCGTCGGGGTAGCCCGCGCGCATGACCTTCTTGTGCACCCGTTCATAGACGAGGTTCCTCGTCACCTCGTGATGGAACTTGTCGTCGAACCACGCCACGAGGCGCCGCACTTCGGCCCGCGCGCGCGGATCGGTCGGCATGAGCGCCGGATCGGGGCGCGTTTCCTCGATATATTCGCAGATTGCCCCGCTTTCCGTGAGCGTCAGGCCGTCGATCTTGAGGATCGGCACCTTGCCCGCCGGGTTGCGGCGCAGGAACTCCGTCGATGGTTCCCAGTACTTCTCGTCCACCAGTTCGACGTCGATCTTCTTTTCCGCAAGCACCAGCCGGACCTTGCGGCAGAAGGGAGAGAGCGCGAAGTGGTAGAGGCGTGTCATGCGGGATGCGGCCTTGCTCCGGGTTGTGGGACTTGATGCCGAAAACCGGGTTGGAATTCAATTCGCAAAGCACGCGTCGCGCCCGTCGGCGCGGATCGTCGCCGCGCCGTCGAGGATGGCGGCGGCGCGATCGCGGACGAATGCCCCGGGCTGGCTGGCGGATCTGGCCTGCGGCGCGGGGAGGACGGCGGCAAGCCGCGCGGCCTGAATGGGCGTCAGATCGGCGGCGGAAACGCCGAAGTGATGGCGGGCCGCGGCTTCGGCGCCGAACACGCCTTCGTCGAACTCCGCCACGTTGAGATAGACCTCGAGGATACGCTGTTTCGGCCAGAGCGCCTCCATAAGCGGGGTGATCGCGGCCTCCAGCGCCTTTCGCGGCCATGACCGGCCGTGCCAGAGAAACGCGTTCTTCACCGTCTGCTGGCTGATGGTGGAGCCGCCGCGCGCGGCGCCAGCATCGATCGCGGCACGGATCGCGGCCATGTCGAATCCCCAGTGAAGGCAGAAATTGGCATCCTCGGCTGCCACTGCGGCGCGTTGCAGATGGACCGAGATATCCTCGATGGGAACCCACTCTCTCTCCGCCGTGCCGAGGCGGATGCGTTCGGACAGGATGTAGGGCGTGGTGGGTACGGGAACGATGGCGTAGGCCGCGACCCATACGGTGATCAGCGCGGCGGCGCCCAGCACCAGGCGGAATATCCAGCGCCGCAGCAGCGCGATAATGCGCTGCAGACGCGAAATGCGCGTCTTTTTCGTCCGCTTCCGATGGGTCCGTGCCATGCTGCCTCTGCGGGTCTTTTGCCCATTGGCCAACAGCATACCGATCGGCACCGGTTACACAATCTCCGGCACATGTGCCCGGGCTTCGGCGCAAGACGTCCATTGTTGCGCTTCGATCACACCCAAGGCCCTGTGGATAACATCATCTTGGGGTCCTCGCAAAATCGGTTACAACGGGTGGCGTATTAAGGGGATGTCTTTGGTCATGTCCGTTCGGTCGAACGGCGTTGTCAGGCGCGTGTGTATTCTCCGCATGTTCCGCAACGGTTCGCACCCAGAGTACGCTCGAAGGTGCGTCGTTCGACCGAAACGGGCATCTTTCCTGAACGCGGTCGCGCTCACGTTCTCTGCACCAATCCTGTCAGCCCCCCGAGTACGAGGTCGGTCACCAGATCGGCATAGGCCGCGCGGTCCATGCCGCGCCCGGGCCGGTTCCATGTGTAATACCAGTTGAGCATGCCGAAGACGCTCATGGTCACGGCACGGCGCGCCCCGCCAAGCCCGTCGGCTGACGCGGCCTCGAGCCGTTCGCCCAGCCTGTCGACCATGCCGCGCATCAGCTTGACCAGCGGATCGCGCCGGTCGGGTGGCAGGGTGTCGAGCGTTTCCAGCTGCACCTTGTGGGCGTCGTCGGCATCCTCGTATTCCAGCAGAATCGCGCGGATCGTGTCGCGAAGGCGCTCCCGTGGCGTGCCGTGCTGTCCGGCCTCCTCGATCACATGCGCGAGGCGCGACAGGTGCTCGTGCAGGAGGTCGTAAAGCAGCGCCTCCTTGCTGTCGTAGTAATGGTAGATCAGCGCCTTCGACACACCGCAGGCCGCCGCGACCGAGGCCATGGAGGCCCGGTCGTAGCCATGCGTGGCGAAATGCGCTGCCGCCCCCCGGCGGAGCGCGTCGCGTTTTTCGGCGTGGTCGCGCGCAAGGCCCCTTGGCATGGCGTCACGCCTTGGGCCGGTTGTCGACGATGCGCACCGCCTTGCCCTGGCTGCGCGGCACGCCACCCGAGCCATGGGCGGCGATCTCGACGGTGACGCCCACGCGTTCCTTGATCCGCCGCTTGAGCGCATCGGCGGCCGATTTCAGTGCGCCCGTGCCCATGGGGCCCTCGGCGGCCTCCACATGCACGGTCATGGCGTCCATCCGGCCTTCCCGCGTCAGTTCGAGCTGGAAATGCGGACCGAGACCCGTCGTCGCCATCAGCTGTTCCTCGATCTGGGTCGGGAAGACATTGACGCCGCGCAGGATGATCATGTCGTCGGAGCGGCCCGTCACCTTCTCCATTCGCCGCATGGACCGCGCCGTGCCGGGCAGAAGACGTGTCAGATCGCGGGTGCGATAGCGGATGATCGGAAAGGCCTCTTTCGTGAGCGAGGTGAAGACGAGTTCGCCCATCTCGCCATCGGGCAGCACCGCACCGGTCACTGGGTCGATCACCTCGGGGTAGAAGTGATCCTCCCAGATGTGGAGCCCGTCCTTCGTCTCGACGCATTCACCGGCGACACCGGGGCCCATGACCTCGGAAAGCCCGTAGATATCGACCGCGTGCATGTCGAAGGCCTGCTCGATTTCCTGCCGCATGGCGTTGGTCCAGGGCTCTGCGCCGAAGATGCCGACCGTGAGCGGGCTTTCGCGCGGATCGCGGCCCTGTTCGCGGTATTCGTCGAGAATCGACAGAGCGTAGGAGGGTGTCACCATGATCGTGGAGGCGCCGAAATCCTCTATCAGTTGCACCTGCCGAGGCGTCATGCCGCCCGAGACGGGAACGACGGTGCAGCCGAGTTTTTCCGCGCCGTAATGGGCGCCGAGCCCGCCGGTGAAAAGACCGTATCCATAGGCCACGTGGACCACATCGCCCGGCCGCGTGCCCGCCGCGCGCATGGAGCGCGCGACAACGGTGGCCCAGGTGTCGATGTCGCGCGCGGTGTAGCCCACGACGGTGGGCCTGCCCGTGGTGCCGGAGGAGGCATGGACGCGGACGATCTGCGCGCGCGGGACGGCGAACATGCCGAACGGGTAGTTGTCGCGCAGGTCCTGTTTGACCGTGAACGGGAACTTGGCGAGGTCGGACAGCTCCCGCAGGTCGTCAGGATGCACCCCGGCCGCGTCGAAGGCCTGCCGGTAATGCGGAACGTTCCCGTAGGCATGGGCCAGCGACCAGCGCAGGCGGTCGAGCTGCAGCGCCGCGATCTCGTCGCGGCTGGCGATCTCGATCGGGTCGAGGTCGGCGGGCTTGGGGATCAGGTCACGCATCAGCTGCCCTCCTCGGCGGTATCTTCGGGGAAATGGCTGCCGCCGATCTGGCGCGAGGCGCCCCGGAAGAGTGCTACGATGCGCCCGTCCCCGCCGCTCACGGTCACGTCTGTCAGACCAGAACGGCCGGTGAGAGACACTTCCCTTGCGTCGGCGGTCAGAACCTCGCCACCCCGGCCGGGACTGAGATAGCTGATCGAATTGTGTTGTGCGACGGCAACGCGGTTGTGGGAATTGCAGGCGAAGGCGAAGGCGCTGTCAGCAAGGGTGAAGATGATCCCGCCATGGCAGATGCCATGCCCGTTGAGGTGGTGCGGCGCGACCGTCATGGATAGGCGCGCGCGGCCCGGACCGACCGCGTCGAGCCTCAGGCCGACCCAGGCAGAGGCCGCATCGCTTGCCCACATCGCTTCCGCGGCGCGGGTCGCCCTTTCCTGCGGCGTCATCGGATCCCCTCCCCGGACCAGTCTGCCGGCAGGATGATTGAGTAAAACCGACCGCTCGGTCAAGTCTGGCCCTGATCCGGTTTCGACTTGGCCATGCGCCGTCGCTCGGCTAAGGGCGGGGCATGAAGCTGAAATCCGTGGAACTGGACCTGACCGCGCTGATGTCCGAAGTGATGTTCGGCCATGGCTACGCGCATTATGGCTATTTTCCCGACGGCGTGCCCGAGGTCCTGTCGGCTTCGGCACTGGGTGCGGCGCAGCACGCCTATTTCGAGCGGCTGGACCAGGCGATCGGCACGGTTTCGGGCGGCGTGACGCGAATCCTCGACGTGGGCTCGGGCACGGGCGCGAACGCGCGGGCGCTGATCGGGCGGGGTTATGATGTCGCGTGCGTCTCGCCCTCGGCGCAGATGAACGAGATGGCGCGGGCCAAGCTGCCGGAGGGCACGCGCGTGACCGACGCGAGCTTCGAGGCGTTCGAAACGGAGGCGCGTTTCGACATCTGCCTGTTCGCGGAGAGCTTTCACTATATCGACCTGGAGGCCGCGCTGCAGCAGGCCGCACGCTACGCCGAAAAGGGCGTGGTGATCTTCGACTACTTCCGCCGCCCGGGTTACGAGCATCGCGACGGGACGCGTGGAACCCACGCGGCGTTCCGCGAGGAAGTGGCGCGGCAGGGGAATTTCGCGGTTCTGTCTGACGAGGACATGACGGCGGCGATCACGCCGACCTTCGTGATCCACGAGCATCTGAAGAACGAGAAGGTCGCACCCTTCGTGCAGCGCTTTCGCACCGCGCTGAAGGCGGACTACCCATGGCGCGCCTGGGCGCTGGAGAAGATGCTGGGCCGCAGTCTCGACAAGCTGGGCCGCAGGACGGGCCGCGCCGAGAAATTCGGCCAGGAGCATGAGTACCGGCTCATCGTTCTGGGCAAGTCGGGCACCTGAGCGACCCGCCCGACCGATCCGCCCGACCGATCCGGATGAACGCCTTCGGCGTGCGCCTTTTGTCTCGCTGACGCTCGGAAAGGGGGCTCTGCCCCCGGCCTTCGGCCTCCCCCGGAGGTTTTTTCCCAGGATGAAGAGACGCCTGTGGTTCAGGCCGCGTAATCGGGTTCCTCGACGTCGAGAACCTGGCGCAGACCGTTGAGCAGGTCGGCCTCGGCCTGGGCGTCGCCGTTCTGTTGCTGCGCGGTCTTTTCGGCGATCTCGGGCGAAAGCTCCCTCAGGGGGCGCTGGGTCTGCAGCGCCAGGATGTAGGTCCGCGCGGCGCGTTCGAAATAATACATCCGGGTGAAGGTCTCGGCGACCGTCTCGCCGATGAAGAGCACGCCGTGATTGCCCATGATCATGGTGCGTACGGACGGATCCTGGAAAAGCCGGGCGCAGCGCGCGCCTTCTTCCTCCAGCGCGAGACCGCCGTACTCCTCGTCCACGACCTGCCGGTTGTAGAAGATGGCCGAGGACTGGTCGATCGGGGGCAGGCGGCTGTCGGCGAGGCAGGCGAGCACCGTGGCGTAGGTAGAATGCACGTGCATCGCGCAGCGGGCGTGGGGGACGTGGCGGTGCAGGCTGGCGTGCAGGCCCCATGCGGTGGGATCGGGCGCGTCCTCGCCGGTTGCGCTGTCGGGGTCCTTGGCGTCGATCACCCAGAGATCGGAGGCCCTGATCCGGCTGAAGTGTTTCTTGGGATTGATCAGGAACTCCGTGCCGTCCTCGTTGACGGCCAGCGAGAAGTGGTTGGCGACACCTTCATGCATGTTCTCGCGTGCGGTGAGCCGGAAGGCCGCGGCCAGGTCTGCGCGGGCATCTGCGTGATCCATGGTATCCTCCGTGGTGGACGGTGAAAGCGTTTCGCGCAGCCTAGCCGCCCGGCGACCGGGGGCAAGGGCGATATGATTGCCGCCATTTCTGTTGCTGCGCCACGAACGATCCGCGCAAATTCCCGCCTTTGGACAAGGCCAGACCCCAATGGCGCCTCAATTGGGGGCGACGTTTCTGCGTAAGACGATTTTCATGATGCAGGTACATCGATGGACCGATTGACGGAAATGGAAGCCTTTGCCACGGTCGTGGACCAGGGGGGTTTCACGGATGCGGCCAAGAAGCTGGGGATTTCCAAATCGGCCGTTTCCAAGCATGTCTCGAGCCTCGAGGCGCGTCTTGGCGCGCGGCTTCTGAACCGGACCACGCGTCGAGTCAGCCCGACGGAAATCGGTCTCGCCTATTATGACCGCGCGCGCCGTGTGCTGAACGACGCGGGCGAAGCCGACGCATTGGTGACCGCTATGCAATCCGCCCCATCCGGCACGCTGCGCGTGTCCATCGCGACCGATTTCGGCGTGAATCACATCTCGCCGATCCTGGGGCGTTTCCTGCGCCAGTATCCGGACATCGCCGTTCACATGGAGCTGAACAACCGATACGTGGAGCTGATCTCGGAAGGCTTCGACATGGCCATCCGCGTGGGCGAACTGGAAGACAGCTCGCTTCGGGCGCGCAAGATCTGCGAGACGACGCAGCGCATGATCGGCTCTCCGGCCTATTTCCAGACCTACGGCAAGCCCAAGCGTATCGATGACCTCAACGATCACAAGCTTCTGCATTACTCGACCTCGTCGTCCAGCAATGTCTGGAAGGTCACGGCCCCATCGGGTGAACAGCGTCAGGTGCGCACCAGCGGCTCGTTGACGGTGAATGATGGTCAGTCCCTGCTGAACGCGGCCATCGGCGGGCTCGGCATCGCCTATCTGCCCAGCTTTCTCTATGCCGAGGCGATGCGCGAGGGGCTGCTGGAGGACGCGATCCCCGAGCTGCCGGTCGAGGTTCTGGGCATCTACGCGGTCTATCCGCCGGGCCGGTTCATCCAGCCCAAGGTGCGCTCTTTCATCGACTTTCTCGTCGACGAGTTCCGCGAAAAGGGTCCGGCCGACTGGTAGGGTTTCCGCCGGTCAACCATCGTTGAGAAGAACCACTTCGACCCGCCGGTTGGCCTCGCGCCCATCGGCGGTTTCGTTCGTGGCGCGCGGCGCAAGGTAGCCGATCCCCGCGGCGTCGAGCTGCGCAGGGTTCACATTCAGCTCCTCGATCAAGTGACCCCGGACGGCCTCGGCCCGCGCACGGCTCAGCGCGATGTTGCTGTCGCGGCCGCCTTGGGCGTCGGTGTGGCCCACGAGCACTACTCGCCGGTTCGGGTTTTCCGCGAGGAAGGCAGCGAGGGCCACGAGCGAGGGGTAGTCGTTGCCCGACAAGTCCGAGGCCCCAGTCCGAAAGCTCAGGTCGTCGAGCGGGGCGGCACCGAGATCGGCCAGGCGCATGATCGGGTCCGTGACCGGGGTGCCGGGGGCGATGTCGGCCGCCCGCGCATCGCTTGGGGACGTGCGGCTCGACGGCGGGACCCAGTCCGCAACGTCGGCGGCATCACCGATCTGCACAGCATGGATGTAAAGTGTCTGGCCCCCGCGCGATACGGTGATGGCGGCGGCCGCCCCCCCCGTTTCTCTGCTGGCGGACAGGTAGTGGAAATTGCCGATATCCACGTGCATCTCCGGGCTCTGGCCCATGTCGAGACTGCGCCGGAAATCGAACCCGCCGCAGGCCCTGTCGGCACAGCTCAGGTCGATCCGGTAGCCCTGGTCGCGCAGCTGCCGCTCGATCCCGGCGGCCACGGCGCCTATGGCAAGATCCCCAGCCTCCGGCACCTGCCAGACGGCGGCGCGCAGCACCCCTGTGACATCGGTTGTCGGAACGCCTGCGCCATCCCAGGGTCCGGTGGCGATCGTGTGCGTGTCCGCGCCGGGGGGCGTGGCCGCGACGATCGCGGCGTCCTCCGGCAGGGCGATATCGAGTGCTGCGGCGGGGCCGGAGACGGCGACAACCGCAAGGGCTGTCATGCGCAAGCTGCGGAGAATGCTGGCGGCTCCTTCTGTTGAGCGGGGAATCATGGGGCGCCGGTGGAGTTCATTTCACGCGATAATGATAGTTTTCCACAGGTTTCAGTCCCAAGGAAGCGTAAAGCCCCTGCGCCGCGCCGTTGTCGCGCGTCACGAGCACGGTGAAGAGGCGGGCACCATGGTCCCGCGCCCAGGCCGCGCCCGCCCGCACCATGAGGCGCGCCAGCCCCTTCCGCCGGGCAGGGCCAGTAACTTCGAGCGCGTGGAGCATTGCGATATCGTCATGGATCGCGATGAAGGCCGTCCCGGCGGGGCGGTCGTTGATCCGCCCGAAGAGCGAGGTTTTCGCCCCCTTCGCGCGGAGCATGATCGCGCGCCGTTCCCGCCCGATGCCGCCCTGCGTCCAGATCTCTTCCTGCACGGCGAGGGGGGGCCATATCTCGAAGCAGCTCACGGGCGGCGGCGCTTGCGCAAGTTCGGCGCTTGGCGCGGCAAGCAGGACGGTTTCGTCGCGTATGGCGTATCCCTCCGCCGCGAGGGTCCGGTCGAGCGCATCCTGCCAGCCGAACACCATGAAGAGCGGTTCGTCGCCGCGGGCGGTCTGCCGTTCCGTCACGTGTGCGATATCGTCGGGCGTGACGTTGCCGCCATCCGACGCCGGGTCCCGAAGCTGCGCGGCGGTGACGCGGTTGCCGCCGCCCGCCCCGTCACCGAGGACGAAGGGGCCGACATGCTCCACTGCTTTGGGCGGCCATGTGGCGCGGATCGCGACGGGGATGTCCGCGCGCGGGATCATCCGGCCTCCGGAAAGAGGCGTACGAGCTCGGCCATCACCCGTTCCACGGCCGTGCCATCCTGGCTGCGCACGACGACGTTGGAGCCATGCGCCCCGTCGCGCTGGAACGGGTAGGAGCCGATCGAGACCTCGGGATGGGCCACCGCCAGATCGCCGAGGACGGCCGCGATGTCGCCTTCGCCGCGCTGAACGCGGAGCGATTGCGACAACATCGGCGGCCCGCCCGTCAGGGTCGGCAACACACCGGCCAGCATCGCCTCGAAGATCGAGGGGACGCCGGCCATCACATGCACGTTGCCCAGCGTGAAGCCCGGCGCGGCCGAGACCGGGTTGTCGATCAGGGTTGCGCCGTCCGGCACCCGCGCCATGCGCAGACGCGCGGCGTTCAGCGCCTGCCCCGAGCGGTCGTAATGCGCCTGAAGGATGGCGCGCGCATCGTCGCGGATATCCAGCCGTGCGCCCATCGCCTCGGCCACGGCATCGGCGGTGATGTCGTCATGGGTCGGCCCGATGCCCCCCGAGGTGAAGAGGTGATCGTAGGTCGATGACAGCGTCCGGATCGCCGCGACGATGCGGTCGTGAACGTCGGCGACCACGCGCACCTCTTCCAGCCGGATGCCGTGATCGGTCAGCGCCTTGGCCAGATGATGCATGTTCGCGTCCCGCGTGCGGCCCGACAGGATCTCGTCCCCGATCACCAGCATGGCGGCGGTGGGCATGGCTTGGCTTGGCATCTGGGCTGTCCTCGTGACTTGGCTTTGCGCTGTCACCCGGTATAGGGGCGGGATCATGCGCTTTCAAACGCCCCTTCGGCCCGCGCGGCTTCTTCGCCGTTACAAGCGGTTCCTCGCGGATGCCATTCTGGAGGACGGGCGCGAGGTCACGGCCCATTGCCCGAACCCCGGCGCCATGGTGGGGCTGGCGGAACCGGGCATGCGCATCTGGCTGGAGCCCAATGACGACCCGGGCAAGAAGCTGAAATTCGGCTGGCGGCTGGTGGAACTGGACCAGGGGCACATGGCCGGGATCGACACGGGCGTGCCCAACCGCATCGTGGGGGAGGCCTTGGCAGAAGGTCGGATCGAGGGCCTCACGGACTACGGATCGATCCGCCCCGAACAGCGCTATGGCGAGAACAGCCGCATCGACTTCCTGCTCAGTGAGCCGGGGCGTCCGGACGCCTATGTGGAGGTGAAGAACGTCCACCTTCGGCGCGAGGGCGACTGGGCGGAGTTTCCCGACTGCGTGACCGCGCGGGGGGCCAAGCATCTGGCCGAGCTTGCCCGCATCGCGCAAGGCGGCGGGCGCGCGGTCATGCTTTACGTGGTGCAGCGCACCGATTGCGCGCGTTTTCGCCTCGCCCCCGATCTCGATCTGGCCTATGCGCGGGCCTTCGACGTGGCGCGCGCGGCGGGGGTCGAGATGCTGTGTCACGGTACCGATATTTCGCCCGCGGGCGTGTCGCTTGCCGGGCCGCTTCCGGTCGATCCAGCCCCGCAGTCGCAGGGACGCAGCGTCACGGAAGGCTGACTGGAAATCGTAGCGCAAAGACCTTAGCTTGACCTTGAAACCTTGCCCCGGAGAAGAGTTTTGGACGACTTCAAGGGCCGTCTTACGAAGGACGGTATTCGCATTCACCAGCCCGAGGATTTCGTCGGCATGCATGCCGCCGGGCGGATCGCGGCCGATATCCTCGACAGGATCGCGCCGATGGTCGTTCCGGGCGAGACGACGGGCGCGATCGATGCCGCCATCGAGAAGATGGTGGAGGACGCGGGCGCGACCTCGGCCACCATCAACTATCGCGGTTACGCGCATGCCAGCTGCATTTCGGTCAACCACGTGGTGTGTCACGGCATTCCGGGTGACGGCATTCCGATGCACGCGGGCGAAACCGTGTCGAAGAACCTCGAAAAGCGGCGCAAGGACGATACCCTCAAGGAGGGCGATATCCTGAACATCGACGTCACCGTGATCGTCGATGGATGGTTCGGCGATTCGTCGCGAATGTATGTCGCGGCGACCCCCGGTTCGCATGCCGCGAAGCTGATTCAGGTGACCCATGACGCATTGATGAAGGGGATCGAGGCAGTGCGGCCCGGCGCGACCTTCGGCGATATCGGCCACGCGATCCAGACCTATGTCGAGGCGCACCGCATGTCCGTCGTGCGCGACTTCTGCGGCCACGGGTTGGGGCAGGTGTTCCACGCGCCGCCCAATGTCCTGCACTACGGCCGCGCGGGCACCGGCCCGGTTCTGGAGGAAGGCATGTTCTTCACCATCGAACCGATGGTGAATCTCGGCAGACCGGAAACCAAGGTGCTGGCGGATGACTGGACCGCCGTGACGCGCGACAAGAGCCTGTCGGCGCAGTTCGAGCATTCCATCGGCGTCACTGCGTCGGGCTGCGATATCTTCACCCTGTCGCCGGCGGGCAAGTTTCATCCCACCTGGAGCTGATCCGGATGGGGCGGAACGAATTGCGAACACCGTAACCTTCCGTTAACCGATCCGGGCGCAGACTGGCGTCATGTCCGATCAGCCCGCCTTTCGCTTCGACGACATGTCAGCCGCCTTCACCGGGGTGCCGGTGCCCAGGGTCCGTGCTCTAGGTCCTTCGAACGCCTCGGGCCCCTCGAAAGGGGCCGAACTTCACCGCCACGCTCATAGGCAAAGATTGCGGCAGCGGTTCACCGATGGCGGGGCGGAGGCGGTTCCGGATTACGAATTGCTGGAGATGATCCTCTACCGCGCGATCCGGCGCGGCGACACCAAGCCGCTGGCCAAGGCGCTGCTTGCGCGGTTCGGGGACCTCAACCACGTTCTCGCCGCGCCGCCCGCCCGCCTGAAGGAGGTGGAGGGCGTCGGCGATCAGGTAATCTTCGAGCTGAAGCTGATGGAAGCCGTGGGCCATCGCATGGCGCGCGCGCGCGTCCTGAAAAAGCCGATTCTGTCCTCATGGGACGCGCTTCTGGAGTATTGCCAGACGGCGATGGCCCATCGCGATATCGAACAGTTTCGCGTGCTCTATCTCGACCGCAAGAACGTGCTGATCGGCGACGAGGCGCAGGCCGAAGGCACCGTGGATCACGTGCCGGTCTACCCGCGCGAGATCGTCAAGCGTGCGCTGGAACTGAACGCTTCAGCACTCATCCTCGTGCACAACCATCCCTCTGGTGATCCGACGCCAAGCCGGTCTGACATCGACATGACCTTTCAGATCCGGGATGCGGCGGAACTGCTGGGCATCGTGCTGCACGATCACCTGATCGTGGGCAAGGCGCGGGAGCTGAGCTTTCGCTCGGAGGGATACCTGTGACGGATTCTATTCCACCCAGACCTCGACCCGGCGGTTCACCGCACTACCCCAGTCGGTATCCTCGCAGGCCATGGGCAGGGCTTCTCCGAAGGCCTCCGCCCTCAGGGTGACACGGGTGTCCGCGCTTTCGGTGGCGGCGCGCACGGCCTCCAGAACGGCCTCGGCCCGGTTCTGCGCAAGCCGCATGTTGACCTGGGCCGAGCCGGCACTGTCGGAAAACCCTGCGAACAAGAGCGTCCTGCCGTCGAACAGCCCCGCCTCGATCGCGGTGACCAGCCGGCCGATGGCCGCCCGGGACTGGGTGTCGAGTTCGGCGGCGCCTCCTGAGAAGCGGAAGGTGGGGGACAGACGTTCCGCCTCCCCCAGCCGCCGCAGCATGGACTGCAGCGTCTCGAGGTTCACCTCCTCCCCGGCGGCGAGGACGGCGTTGCTCAGCCGCTCGCCCTGAAGGGACAGTGGAGTGCGCGTCAGCGACTGGTTCACGTAGCCTGCGGCCTGCACGATACGCTCGGCTTCGGCGGTTTCGGTGAAATCGAGGAACTGCCGGACAAGCTGCGGCAGGCGATAGGGCGCAAGGTAGAGGTAGACCGGGGCAGTGAGCGGGTAATCCTCGGACTTGATCGCGTCGGGCGTGGCGGATTGCGAGAAGCCGCAGGGCCCGGTCAGCGGGAGGCTGCGCGCCGCGCCGAGCGTCGACCGCGTGGAGATACCGATGGAAAACGCGTCCCGCGCCACCGCACGGGAGAGGTCGGCGGCGCTCTCGTGCCGGATGATCCCGTCAGCCAGCGGTTGGTCCGTCGCGAGCAGGATGCGGCCTGCGAAATCCTGCGCCGGACCCAGCCCCGGTGCCAGCAGGTGCAGCGCCACCGGCGCGTCGGGTCCGCCCAGTGCCGCCCAGCTGTCCATCTCGCCCGAGAACAGGCGCGCAAGCTCGGACATCTCGATCGAGGTGACGGGGTTGTCGGGCGACACGATCGGCACAAGCGCGTCGAGCGCGAGCACCCGGACACGGCGCGTGAGCGGTGGATCGTCGGGCGCCTGGTCGCGCGCCGCCAGGCGTTCGGGCGCGTCCGGCTCGCGCAGGCTGAGCGCGATATCGACCTCGCCGTTCAGAAGCGCGAGAAACCCTTCGTCGGTCGTGGTGGGCCGGACGAAGAAGCGCGCCGCCGGATGATCGTCGGGGCGCATGAGCGTGTAGACGAGGCCGCTGCCCTCGTCCTCGCGCTGCAGGCTCAGGTCCTGTTGCGCGGCGAAGGCCGACAGGAGGTCGGGCAACAGCCCCTCGGCCACCGTCGCGGCGCCTGCGATATAGGCCTCGGCCACGAAACTGGTCAGATCGGGGCAGCCGGGCCCGGCGCAGGAAACGCCTTCGGCCGAAACCGTCAGCGGGCCGTAGATCGTCTCGATCTGATAATAGGCGCCGTCATAGGCGATGAGGTTGCCCTCAAGCTCCACCGTACCGTCAAAGGACCGCAGCTCGACGTCCTGAGCCGGAGCGGTCTGGGGGATCGTTACGAGGAGAAAGGCGGCCGTCGTGATGGCCGCCCGTGCGCGCTGGAGCATGACATCGGGGTGTTTTGCCTCAATTGGCGGCGAGTCTCAGGTCGCGAAAGACATTTTGCAACACCAGAGTATCGCCCACCGCGTCGCAGCCGGGATAGGTCAGGCCGAGCGGCACCACCTCGGCGCGACCCGCGCCTTGGACGTGGAGCACGCGCGCTTCCGCCGAACGGGCGCAGTTGGCCGCCGTGATGGGCGCATCGACCGACACATCCGCGCGCGTCGGGCCATTGCCCCGGGGCATGGTGTAGACCTGCGCCAGCATGGGCGCGTCGCCGTCCGGGTCGCCGAGGGACGCGAGGAAACCCGCGCCGTTTTCCGTGGCCTCGGGTCCGCGCGGGGCGCCGGGATGCACATGACCCCCCGACATCCACGCCGCGCCGTTTTCCATCACGTGAAGCTCTACGCCCAGATCGCCGCGCCACGCCAGCGCGACACGGTCGTAGTCGGCCAGGTCAGGCACCGGAACGAGGATGTCGCTTTCGCTGCCGTCGGGCAGGGAGACGGTGACGAAGGCCGGCGTCTCGAGCGCGGGCAGGTCCAGCGTCATGAGGCCCACGGCATCCGTGCTCTGCCGGATGCTCATGCCGGAATGGATGATGGTGACCACCGCGTCGGGATGGCACGGCGCAGCGACACCGAGGGCGATCATCGCCGCATCGGTGGCCTCGGCGGTGACGTCCAGACCGCAGGGCAGGCCGAAGGGGCTGAGGGTTTCGGAGACCTCGGTTTCCGGGGCTTCAGTGACTGGCGCCGGGACGCCCGGCAGCGGAAGAGCGACGGCGGGGCTGAAGGCGGCAGGCCGCAGATGCACAGACGTGGCGTCGATGGCGAGGGCCGGCACCGCCAGCGCGATCTCGGGCGCGGCGGCAAAGCCGGACATGTCGGGCAAATCGTGGGCCTGCGTCCGCACGAAGGCGTCGGAGGCCTGATCCTTGTCGGCTGGCGCCTCCAGGACCGCGGCGTGCGCTGCGGGGGGTTGCGCGGCCGCGCCCGGGGTGGCGGTCACGGTGCCGAGGTCCAGACCCGGCAGAACGCCCGCTTGTGCCGCATAAAGCGCCATGGCGCCGCCCATCAGGGCCAGCGCGCCGGCACGCATCACCAGTTGCTTCTTCGCCATGATCCCCGAATCTCCACTAATGGTCGGAGTCGCAGGCTGCATGCCGAATGCGGCGGGATTTGGGAGGCAATCGTGACTTCCCGCGAAGATTGTATCGCGGATTTAAACGATATCCTGTGTCAGGCCAGCCGCCCGTGGCAATGCTTGAACTTCTTGCCAGACCCGCAGGGGCAGGGATCGTTGCGCCCGGGGTTGCCCCATGTGTCGGGATTGGAGGAGTCGAACCCCTCCACCAGCGGGGTGGCCGCTTCGGCGGGGGCCGGCGCGCCGCCGGCGCTCACTTCGGCGGTTTCCAGTTCCTTTTGCTGCGCGGCCTGTTGCGCCTGTAGCTGGCGTATGATTTCCGCCTGCTGTTCCGGCGTCAGTGGCTGGATGCGCGCCAGCTTGCTGCTGACGTCGGAGCGCAGGCTGTCGAGCATGCCTTCGAAAAGCTGGAAGGACTCCGTCTTGTACTCGTTCAGGGGATCGCGCTGTGCATAGCCGCGGAAGCCTACGACCGAACGCAGGTGCTCCAGCGTCAGAAGATGCTCGCGCCATTTCTGGTCGATGGTCTGCAGCAGAACCTGCTTTTCGATGCTGCGCATCTGCTCGGGGCCGAACTGCGCGGCCTTGGAGGCCATGTATTCGTCGGCCTTAGTCTCCAGCCGTTCGCGCACGACCTCCTGATCGACGCCGTCCTCGTCCGCCCAGTCGGCGATGGGAAGATCGAGACCGAGCGTTTCCTTCACGGCCGTGGTCAAACCTTCGGTATCCCACTGATCGGCGTAGCTTTTCGGCGGCATGTGGGTGTCGACCAGATCCTCGATCACCTGGTGACGCATGTCGCGCGCGACCTCGGCGATATCTTCGGCGCCCATGATCTCGTGACGCTGGGCGAAGACCACCTTGCGCTGGTCGTTCATCACGTCGTCGAATTTCAGAAGCTGCTTGCGGATGTCGAAGTTGCGCGCCTCGACCTTGGCCTGCGCGCGCTCGAGCGACTTGTTCACCCAGGGGTGGACGATGGCCTCACCTTCCTTCAGGCCCAGCGTGCCGAGCATCTTGTCCAGCCGGTCGGACCCGAAGATCCGCATCAGGTCGTCCTCGAGGCTGAGGAAGAAGGAAGACCGCCCCGGGTCGCCCTGCCGGCCCGAGCGCCCGCGGAGCTGGTTGTCGATGCGGCGGCTTTCGTGGCGTTCGGTGGCGAGCACGTAAAGACCGCCCGCGTCCTTCACCTTCTGTTCGTCGGCGGTGTGTTCGGCCTCGATCCTTTCGCGGACCGACTGATGGTCGCCGTCGGGGTCCGCGGCGATGGCCTCCATGATCTTGAACTCGACATTGCCGCCCAGCTTGATGTCGGTTCCGCGCCCGGCCATGTTCGTGGCGATGGTGATCGCGCCCAGCTTGCCCGCGTCGGCGACGATCTGCGCCTCCTGCTCGTGCTGGCGGGCGTTCAGGACGTTGTGGGGCAGCCCCGCCTTGGTCAGAAGCTGGCTGAGCATCTCCGACTTGTCGATCGACGTGGTGCCGACCAGCACGGGCTGCCCGCGTTCGTGCGCCGCGCGGATGGCGTCGACGATGGCATCGTATTTTTCTTTGCCGGAGCGATAGACCTGATCGTCCTCGTCGATCCGGGCGATCGGCCTGTTGGTCGGGATCTCGACCACGCCGAGCCCGTAGATCGACATGAATTCCTCGGCCTCGGTGACCGCGGTGCCCGTCATGCCGGCCAGCTTGTCATACAGGCGGAAGTAGTTCTGGAAGGTCACGCTGGCCATGGTGACGTTCTCGGGCTGGATCTTGCAGCCTTCCTTGGCCTCGATGGCCTGGTGCAGACCGTCGGACAGGCGGCGGCCCTGCATCATCCGGCCGGTGAATTCGTCGACAAGAACGACCTCGCCGCCGCGCACCATGTATTGCTGATCCCGGGTGAACAGCTTGTGGGCCCGTAGCGCGTTCGTCACATGGTGGACGATGGTGGTGCTTTCCGGGTCATAGAGGCTCTGCCCCTCGGGCAGGATTTCCATCTCGTGAAGCTTGTCCTCGAGGAAATCGTTGCCTTCGTCGGTGAAGGTCGCGCTGCGCTGCTTCTCGTCGAGGGTGTAGTGTTCCTCGGTGAGATGCGGGATGACCTTGTCGATGGACACATAGAGATCCGATCGGTCCTCGCTGGGTCCCGAGATGATCAGCGGTGTCCGCGCCTCGTCGATCAGGATCGAATCGACCTCGTCCACGATGGCGAAGTTATGCCCGCGCTGGGCCATTTCCTCGAGGCTGGCGCGCATGTTGTCGCGCAGGTAGTCGAAGCCCAGTTCGTTGTTGGTGGCATAGGTGATGTCGGCGGCGTAGGCCTCTTTCTTCTCGCCGTCCGGCTGACGCGGATAGACGACGCCGGTGGTCAGCCCGAGCGCGGCATAGACCTGCCCCATCCACTCGGCGTCCCGCTTGGCGAGATAGTCGTTGACGGTGACGATGTGCACGCCCTTGCCAGAAAGCGCGTTCAGGTAGGCCGGGAAGGTCGCGACCAGCGTCTTGCCCTCGCCCGTCTTCATCTCGGCGATGTTGCCCCGGTGCAGGAAGATGCCGCCGACCAGCTGCACGTCGAAGGCGCGCAGGCCCAGCGCGCGCCGTGCGGCCTCGCGGCAATTGGCGAAGGCTTCGGGCAGGAGATCGTCGAGGTTCGCGCCCTCCTGCGCGCGATTGCGCAGCTCGGCCGTCTTTTCGATGATGCCTTCGTCCGAGAGCTTTTCGAATTCGGGCTCCAGCGCGTTGATCTGCTCGACGATGCCGCGAACGCTCTTGACCTTGCGGTCGTTCGAGGAACCGAACACCTTTTTCGCGATTGATCCCAAACCGAGCATGCCAACGCCTTCCTGCCAGACCGCCGTGTCCCGGCGTCTGCATTACCTCAAATCATCGTGTGGGGCATCCGGGTTGTTCGGCCCATCGCGGCGGTCTATCAACGGCGGCAAGTCGGCCGAGGCCCCGATGCGACCCAAAAGGGCACATAAGGGCGCGCCGGAAAAGTGTCAACGCGGCCCCTCGACAAGCTGTCGGGGGGCCAAGTCATGAAGGGAAGACCCATGAAGAAGCTACTCGCCAGTGCCGCGATTATCGTCGCCGCAACCCTGCCGCTTTCAGCCCAGGAATCGGAGGTCGACGCAGGCACCGTTCTGGCCACGGTCAACGGCAACGACATCACCGTTGGCCATCTGGTGGCCATGCGCGCACGGCTTCCCGCCCAATACCAGGAACTGCCGGCGCAGGTTCTGTTCGACGGCATGCTCGAGCAGCTCGTGCAGCAGCAGGTTCTGGCCGATGTCGCGTCCGATGACATCTCGACGGAGACGCGGCTGGCGCTGGAGAACGAGCGCCGCGCCTTCCTTGCCGCCACCTATGTCGAAGATGTCGCGATGTCCGAGATCAGCGACGAGGCGCTGCAGGCCGAGTATGACGCGCAATACGCCGCCGCCGATCCGGTCGAGGAATTCAACGCCAGCCATATCCTTGTCGAGACCGAGGAAGAGGCGCAGGCGCTGATAGAAGCGCTGGCGGAAGGTGCGGACTTCGCGGAGCTCGCGGCCGAAAGCTCCATCGGACCGTCGGGTCCCAATGGCGGTCAGCTGGGCTGGTTCACCGCCGGGATGATGGTTCCCGAATTCGAAACGGCCGTGTTCGAGCTGGAGGCCGGCGAAGTCTCGGTCCCCGTGCAGACGCAGTTCGGATGGCACGTGATCCTTCTCAACGAAGTGCGCGAGCAGGCTCCGCCGGCGCTCGATGAGGTGCGCGCCGAACTGATCGAAGGCCTTCGCCGCGCCCGCGTCGACGCCCGCATCGAAGAACTGATGTCCGGCGCCGAGATCGAACGTCCGGAGCTTGACATCGACCCCGCCGTGATCGCGAATACCGACCTCCTCAACGAGTAGGGCACGGGCGCGCGATGGCGAAGTCGGACAAGAAGGCGAAGAAGTCGAAATTATCGAAGTCCGGCAAGAAGGCCGCGAAGGCGGCGAAGGACAGCGCGGCCAAGCTAGGGGTGTCGCCCCTGGCACCCGCGTCGTTTCCTACGATCCCGCCCGTCGACGGCGTGCTTTTCAGCACTGCCGCGGCGGGCGTCCGCTATGCCGGGCGCACCGACCTGATGCTGGCCGATATAGCGCCGGGCAGCACGCTGGCCGGTATGTTCACGCGCTCGGCCACGCGCTCGGCCGCCGTTCTTGATTGCCAGGACAAGCTTGCGAAGCTGCCGGAGGCACCCCGGCACGGATTTGCCATCCTCGTAAATTCCGGCAATGCCAACACCTTCACCGGTGAGCGCGGCGCGCGGGATGTCGACACCATCGCCTCGGCGATGGCGCAGGCGGTGGGTATCCCGCCCGAACATGTCTTCACCTCGTCCACCGGCGTCATCGGTGAACCGCTGGAGCCAGCCAGGATCACGGACGCCATGCATGATCTGGTGGCAGGCCTGCGCGCCGACGGGTTCGAGGCGGCCGCCCGCGCGATCATGACGACCGACACCTTCCCCAAGGGCGCCTTCGAGCAGGTTGAGATCGCGGGCAAGACGGTGACCATCGCCGGCATCGCGAAGGGGTCGGGCATGATCGCGCCGGATATGGCGACGATGCTGGCCTATGTTTTCACCGATGCGCATGTGTCGAAGGACGGGCTGCAGGCCATGCTGTCCGCCGCGACGAAGTCGACCTTCAACGCGATCACCGTCGACAGCGACACCTCGACCTCCGACACAGTCCTGTTGGCGGCGACGGGGCGATCCCATTCGGTGCCGATCGCCTCGGGCCGCAGCGCGGAGGGCAAGTTGTTCCACGCCGCCCTGACCCGGGTGATGCGGGATCTCGCGCTGCAGATCGTCCGCGACGGCGAGGGTGCCACGAAGCTGGTGGAGGTGCGTGTGACCGGCGCGAAGACCGCGCGCGATGCCGACAAGGTTGCCCGGTCCATCGCCAACTCGCCGCTGGTCAAGACGGCGATCGCGGGCGAGGATCCGAACTGGGGCCGCATCGTGATGGCCGTGGGCAAATCCGGCGCCGAGGCCGACCGCGACCGGCTGACCATCCGCTTCGGCGACGTGCTGGTGGCCGAAAAGGGTTGGGTTGCAGCCAGTTACAAGGAGGCCGACGGCGCGGCCTACATGAAGCGTGACGAGCTGACGGTGTCGGTCGACCTCGGCCTCGGCACGGGCGCCGCGACGGTCTGGACCTGCGATCTCACCAGCCGCTACATCGAGATCAACGCGGATTATCGGTCATGAGTGTTCGGGTGGGGGCAACCGCGTGAAGATCGTACTCGTGTCGGCCGTGGCGCTGATCGATGTGGAGGGCCGCATTCTTCTGGCGCAGCGGCCCGAGGGCAAGTCCATGGCTGGGCTCTGGGAGTTTCCGGGCGGCAAGGTCGAACCCGGAGAGACGCCCGAGGCAGCGCTGGTCCGCGAACTGCACGAAGAGCTTGGCATCGAGACATGGGATAGCTGCCTCGCGCCTTTGACCTTCGCCAGTCACAGCTATCCTGAGTTCCATCTCCTGATGCCGCTTTTCGCTTGCCGCAAGTGGGACGGCATCCCGCAATCGCAGGAGGGGCAGGCGCTGTCTTGGGTGCGCGCGCGGGATCTGCGCGACTACCCGATGCCCCCCGCCGACGAGCCGCTGATCCCTGTTCTCCGCGATTGGCTCTGATCCAACTGGGTGAGTGGCCGGCCCACGGTCGGCAATCTTTCGCCAATCGCTTAAGAAATGAGCAAATAACTAAAGATAGCGAGGCTTTTTTGAGTGATTTGTGAGAACTTCGTCGTAAGATCACCCATCAGTCACAGGGGGACAGGCTGTGCTTACAACGATTCTTCTTGGTAGTTGCGTGGCCGTTCAGGGTACGTTCGTTAAAAAACTTTCCAATGGCTACGTGACTGTTCGAGTCGGCGAACAGCTATACACGGGCCGCCCCGTGGGCATCGCGGCGGCTGCATAACGGCGCCAGTGACAGCCCCGCACGGCCCTCAGATCCAGCCCTTGAGGTTCTCTGTCACGACCGTCGTCAGCGCATCGATATGCGCATCGTCGTCGTTCAGGCAGGGGATGTAGGTGAACTCCTCCCCGCCGGCTTCCTCGAAGCTTTCGCGGATCTCTTCGTTGATCTCTTCGAGCGTCTCGATGCAGTCGGCGCTGAACGCGGGCGCGATGACGGCGATGCGCTTTTTCCCCTGCTCGGCCAGCTGCGCGACCTCTTCGACGGTGTAGGGCTTCAGCCACTCTTCCGGGCCAAAGCGGCTCTGGAAGGTGGTCACGATCTCGGTGTCCGGCCAGCCAAGGCGTTCCTTCAGCAGGCGTGACGTCTTCTGGCACTGGCAATGGTAGGGGTCGCCCTCCATCAGGTAACGCTTGGGCACGCCGTGATAGCTTGCCACCAGCACATCGGGGCGGTTTTCGAGCCCGGCATAGGCGCGTTCCACCGATTGCGCGAGCGCCTCGATATAAAGCGGCTTCTCGAAATAGGGTTCCACCGTGCGGGCGATCGGCTGCCACTTGATGTTCTGCAGCGCGCGGAAGAACTCGTCGCAGGCCGTGGCCGAGGTCGCGCCGGCGTATTGCGGGTAGAGCGGGAAGAACAGGATCTTGGTACAGCCCTGGGCGACCAGCTCATCGACCTTGGACTTGGTCGAAGGGTTGCCGTAGCGCATGCAGAAATCGACCACCACCTTGTCGCCATACGCCTCTTCCAGCCGCGCCTTCATCTTGGCGGTCTGGTCCTTGGTGATGGTCATCAGGGGGCTTTCGTTCGCCTCCTCGTTCCAGATCGACTTGTAAGCCGCGCCCGAGGAAAACGGCCGTTTCGTCAGGATGACCAGCTGCAAAAGCGGCTGCCAGATCCACGGCGAGTAGTCGATCACGCGCCGGTCGGAGAGAAACTCGTTCAGATACCGCCGCATCGGCCAGTAGCTGTAGTGGTCCGGTGTGCCGAGATTGGCCAGCAGGATACCGATCTTGCCGAAGCGGACCTTCGGGTGATCGGCGGGCGCATGGGCCAGCGCGGTGTCCTGCGCTGGGGTGGTCTGCGCGGCGTCGGTGGTGTCAGGTTTCTGCAGCATGTTCATCTGTGGCTGACCTCAATCGTCGGCCCGGTCAAGGGCTGTCACGGGATTGTCCTGGACATGTGTGGCGTTCAGCGCCTCGGCGAGGCGTGTCTGCGCGCTTCCGGGACGGAGGGGTTTTTGCTGGCTCTCATGCGGAGCCCAGCCGGTGAGGAAGATCACCTCGAATGTCGCGCGAATGCGGCCTGTATCGTCCGCAAAGCGGTCCTGGTAGATCGCTGCGGCGCGCGCGAACAGGCTGCGCCGGGCCGGTGCCCTGTGGCGGTCGATCAGCGCATTGGTTTCGCCCATCGCGCGCAGATCGCGCATCAGGGCGAAGATGTCGCCATAGCTTGCGGTCATCCGCAGCGCGTCGGCCACCGGCAGGGCAAGGCCCGCCCGCTGCAGCAGCGCGCCCATCTGCCGGACCTCGGCCATCGGCGCCACGCGGGGGCTGAGCCCGCCGGTCTCGGCGATCTCGGCCTCGGCCAGCGCGGTGCGAAGCTCGTTCAGCGTTTCGCCGCCAAAGCCCGCGGCAAGGAAAAGCCCGTCGGCCACAAGCGCACGACGGCATTGCACGATCTGGCCCACCGGGTCATCGGCCCAGTGCAGCGCCATGGCATGAACAACAAGGTCGTGGGCGCCCGGTTGCAGGTCAAGCACGTCACCGGGCGGCACGCAAACGGCGCCAGGAACGACATCGGCCCAGATCTCGGGATGCGCGGTCACGATCGCGGGCGCCGTAAACGTTCTGTTAACGTCCCTGAGCCTTTCCTTGATCTCATCCGCCGCGTTTTGGTGGACGAAATCAGCCTCCCGCAGCCGCCCGCGCGCGCGGCGCAGGGCCAAGGCTTCCTGATCCACGAGGCGTGGTTGTGGCATGGCAAGGGACAAGGGTTCGCACGTCCTGTTCGATGATGCATCGCAACTTAGGGGCCGGACATGAGATTGCAAACGGTGCTGCATGCGGTCTTTCCGCCCGAATGCCTCAATTGCGGGGCGCGGGTGGATGAGGATTTCTCGCTCTGCGGGGCGTGCTGGGGGAACACGCCCTTCATCTTCGGCGCGGCCTGCGATCTTTGCGGCATGTCGCTGCCCGGGCAGAACGCCGATGGCGAGCGGCTGATCTGCGAGGAATGCCACAGCATCGCGCGCCCGTGGGAGGCCGGGCGCGCCGTCATGAGCTACGCGGATGTGGGCCGCAAGCTGGTCCTCGGCCTCAAGCACGGCGACCGGGCCGAGATCGCGCGCGCTGCGGGTCCATGGATGGCCCGTGCGGGGGTCGATCTTCTGCGGGACGATCCCGTCCTCGTCCCGATCCCCCTGCACCCGCTGCGCCTTGCGACCCGGCGCTTCAATCAGTCGGCGCAACTGGCGTGGTCGATGGCCGCAGTCACCGGCAGCGACGTCGCCGTGCGCGCGCTGGTCCGGTCGCGGCCCACGCCGTCGCAGGATGGGCGGGACCGTTTCGCGAGATTCGAGAACGTTTCGGGCGCGATCGCCCCGCACGGGCGTTTCGCCACCGTGATCAAGGGTCGCTCCGTCGTCCTGATCGACGACGTGATGACATCGGGCGCCACCTTCGCCGCTGCGGCCGAGGCTTGCTGGCTCTCAGGTGCGGAACATGTTCGCGTGATCGCTCTGGCGCGGGTCGGCACGGATGCCTAGATTGCCGGGAACCGACAGAATTCAGGGTAGAGAACCATGTCCAACGTCGAGATCTACACGTCGCCGCTTTGCGGTTATTGCCACGCCGCCAAGCGGCTTCTGGCGGACAAGGGGGTAAGCTTCGCCGAATACGACGTGATGCGCGCGCCCGACAAGCGGCAGGAGATGCTGGGCCGCGCCAACGGGCGTCACACGGTGCCGCAGATCTTCATCGGGGACCGTCATGTCGGCGGCTATGACGATCTTGCCGCGCTGGACCGCGACGGCAAGCTCGACCCGCTTCTGCAGGACGCCTGACACGGGGCCGCGACGCGCTGTCCCTTGAATGCGGCGGTTGGCAGCGATGTAATCGCCGCATGTCGGAGCCTCCCTCGATCCCACCGCAAATGCCGTGCCCGGATGACCCGCCGCGCGCCGAAGATCCGCTGTCGGTCGCTCTGTTCAGCGAGATGTTCATGGCCGATCAACTGGCGCGGAACCGGCTGAGCAAGGCGTTGCCCAAGGGGATGGAGCTCAGCCATTTTTCGGTGCTGAACCAGCTGGCGCGGTCGAACGCGGAAAAGACACCGGCGCAGCTGGCGCGGATCTTTCATGTCACGCGGGGGGCGATGACCAACACGCTCAACCGTCTGGAATGGGCGGGGCACATCCATGTGCGGCCCGACTGGGACGATGCCCGCCGAAAGCGCGTTTCCATCAGCCCGGCCGGGCGGCGTGCGCGGGACGCGGCGATCGCTGCCATCGCGCCGATCCTGTCCGACACGATCAGCGAGATCGGCGCAGACCGCGTGCGTCAGGCGCTTCCGGTGATCCGGGAAATGCGGCTTCGCCTCGAAGAGGACGGCGGCGCGTAGCCGTCAGCCCGGCTTGGTCGAGGCCGTGACGTAATTGACCGACAGGTCGCGGTCCGAAAGCCGCCAGCTCCACCCGACCGGGTTGAAGACGAAGCCCTTGCGGTCCACCGGCGTCAGACCGGCCTTGCGGATCAGGTCGTACAGCTCGTCGGGCGTGATGAATTTCGACCATTCATGCGTGCCCTTGGGCAGCCAGCGCATCACATGCTCCGCGCCCACGATCGCCATGAGGTAACTTTTCGGGTTCCGGTTGATGGTCGAACAGATCATCAGGCCGCCTGGCTTCAACAGTTCCTGACAGGCGGTGAGATAGCCTTGGGGGTCCGCGACATGTTCGACCACCTCCATGTTCAGGACCGCGTCGAAACGTTCACCGGCGGCGGCCATCGCCTCGGCCGTGGTGTGGCGGTAGTCGATGGTCAGGCCCGACTGTGCGGCATGGACGCGGGCCACGGGGATGTTGCGTTCGGCGGCATCGGCGCCCACGACATCGGCGCCCAGCCGTGCCATCGGCTCCGCCAGCAGGCCGCCGCCGCAGCCGATATCGAGGATCCGCAGGCCCGTGAAGGGCTTGTCCGTCTTCAGGTCGCGCCCGAACTCCGCCGCGATCTGGCTGGTGATGTACTCCAGCCGGCAGGGGTTGAGCATGTGCAGCGGCTTGAACTTTCCGTTCGGGTCCCACCATTCGGCGGCCATCGCCTCGAACTTGGCGATCTCGGCGGCATCGACGGTTTGCGTGGCCTGTTGGGTCGCGGTGTTCATGGACATCTCCCCGGCTTCCTGCGAAAGTTGGGCGGTATGGCCCGCCGTGGGGGTCTATATAGGACGTCGATGGACAAGTTCTCTGGCCAAAAGCGCGCAGCGGCGCATCTGTTCCCGCCGATCGACCCGTTCGATCAGCGCATGCTGGACGTGGGCGACGGCCACCAACTTTACGTGGAACAGTGCGGCAATCCCGAAGGCGCGCCGGTCGTGGTGCTTCACGGCGGTCCCGGGGGCGGGTGTTCGCCCGCGATGCGGCGTTATTTCGATCCCGGCGATTGGCGTATCATCCTGTTCGATCAGCGCGGCTGCGGCCGGTCGCGTCCCCATGCCAGCGTGCGGGGCAATACGACCTGGCACCTCGTGGCCGATATCGAGCGCATCCGCCACACGCTGGGGATCGAGCGCTGGGCGGTTTTCGGCGGGTCGTGGGGCGCCACGCTGGGGCTTATCTATGCCGAGACGCATCCCGACCACGTGGCCTATCTCGCCCTTCGCGGCGTGTTCCTGGCCATGCAGCGCGAGCTTGACTGGTTCTATGGCGGCGGCGCGGGGCAGTTCTGGCCCGATCAATGGACGCGTTTCGTCGCCATGGTCCCCGAGGACGAGCGCGGCGACCTGATCAAGGCCTATAACAAGCGGCTGTTCTCCGGCGATCTGATGGTCGAGACGCGCTATGCCCGCGCCTGGGCGTCATGGGAAAACGCGCTGGCCTCGATGGAAAGCGATGGCGGTGGCGGTGACAGTCCGGCGGATTACGCGCGCGCCTTTGCGCGGCTGGAAAACCACTATTTCCTGAATAGGGGTTTTTTGGAGGAAGACGGCCAGATACTGCGCGACGTCCACCGCATCGCTCATATCCCTGGCACGATCGTGCAGGGCCGGTACGACATGATCTGCCCGCCGAGATCGGCCCATGCGCTGGCCTCGGGCTGGCCGTCCGGGCGGCTGCACATGATTCGGCAAGCGGGCCATGCGCTTAGCGAGGCGGGGATCAGCGAGGAACTGGTGCGGGTGATGAAGATCGTCGGCCAGAGGCGCGCGAAATACGGCCTTTGAGCGCGCCATAGATCTGGCGCCGCCATCTGTCATCCCCGTCCTGCGGACGCCGGCTGCAACCACCTCGCATCGATCCCCGGGCTCAACAGGTGCCGGATCAGCGCCACGGGGTGCGACCGCAGCGTCAGCCGCATGGCGACGTAATCCTCCACCACCTCCTCGCCCTCGGTCATCTGGGGCAACGTCACGGCGCCTTCCACGAGCCCCTCGCCGTCGAGATCGCCGGCGAACAGCGGCAACTCCCCCTTCGGCACCAGCGCGCGGGCGGCCCAGAGCGCCTCTCGCCGGGTCAGGCCAAGGCTTGCGAAGGCATCGGCCTCGGCCAGGATCGTCAGCGTGCGCGCATCCAGCCCCGCGCGGCGCCAGACATCCGCCACCGCCGTGTAGCCGTTGCCGCGCGCGGCGGTGATCCAGTCGGCCTCTTCCTCCCGCATGGACTTGATCTGCCGGAAGCCCAGGCGCAGGGCCAAATCCCCTGTCTCGGTCCGTTCCATCACGTTGTCCCAGTGGGACCGGTTGATGCAGACGGGCCGCACCTCCACCCCGTGTTCGCGGGCGTCGCGCACGATCTGGGCCGGCGCGTAGAAGCCCATGGGCTGCGAATTCAGTAGCGCGCAGGCGAAGATGCCCGGGTGATGCCGCTTCAGCCAGGACGACGCGTAGACCAGAAGCGCGAAACTGGCTGCGTGGCTTTCTGGGAAACCGTAGCTGCCGAAGCCCTCGATCTGGGAAAAACACCGCTCGGCGAAATCCGCGTCATAGCCGTTCTGGCGCATGCCGCGCAGGAACCGGGTGCGGAAATCGGCGACATTGCCGTGCTTCTTGAAGGTGGCAAGGGCCCGGCGCAGGCGGTCGGCCTCTTCTGGTGTGAACCCCGCGCCCACGATCGCGATCTGCATCGCCTGTTCCTGGAACAGCGGCACACCGAGCGTCTTGGCCAGCACCTTCCCCAGTTCGTCTGAGGGAAAGCTCACCTCCTCCTCCCCGTTCCGCCTGCGGATGAACGGATGCACCATGTCGCCCTGGATCGGGCCGGGGCGGATGATCGCGACCTGGATCACGAGATCGTAGAAACAGCGCGGGCGCATCCGGGGCAGGAAGTTCATCTGCGCGCGGCTTTCCACCTGGAAAACGCCAAGCGAGTCGGACCTGCACAGCATGTCGTAGACGGCCGGGTCCTCGGGCGGCAGCGTGGCGAGCGTGTAGTCGGCCTGATGGTGCGTCTGCAGAAGCGTGAAGGCCTTGCGGATACAAGTCAGCATGCCCAGCGCCAGCACGTCGACCTTCAGGATGCCCAGCGCGTCGATATCGTCCTTGTCCCAGCAGATGACGGTGCGGTCCTCCATCGTGGCGTTCTCGATGGGGACCAGTTCGTCGAGCCGGCCTTCGGTGATGACGAAACCGCCCACATGTTGCGAAAGGTGCCTCGGGAAACCGATGATCTCCTCGATCAGGCGGATGGTCTGTTTCAGCCGCGGGCTGTCGGGGTCGAGGCCGATTTCGCGCATCCGGTCAAGCTCGGGCCCGGTCCTGGACCATGAGCCCCAGATTTGCGACGACAGCGCCGAAAGCACGTCCTCGGACAGCCCCATGGCGCGGCCGACCTCCCGCACGGCGCGCTTGCCGCGATAGTGGATGACCGTGGCGCAGAGGCCCGCGCGGTGGCGGCCGTAGCGTTCGTAGATGTGCTGGATCACTTCCTCC
>Ga0209947_1000100_pt1 | contig 44558 bp, 50 predicted proteins | sample SalPonR2_B_D2_MG_FD_185706 | JGI IMG/M metagenome (GOLD analysis project Ga0209947, IMG submission 185706) | Salt pond soil microbial communities from South San Francisco under conditions of wetland restoration - Salt Pond MetaG R2_B_D2_MG... ...
CCCGGGCCGATCTGGTGCTGTCTGGGGACCGGGAAATCGCCGCCATGATGCAGAAATGGCTGGGCCTCAGCCCCTTTGCGAAAGACAAGAAGCAGGTGGCGTGACGAGGCTGAAGGCGTGAACGGCCTAGAGCAGCCTCTCGCTGACGTGTTCGGTGCTGCATCGCAGTTTCACCAAACCGGACGTTCCTGCATTGCGCAGCATGGTAAAGAGCTCGATCAGACCTCTGGTGCATACGTGTTTCCGTGCTGCCGATGCGCTGGGCAACGCCTTGCCCGGCATGCACCGCCTTCAGGCTGACGTCGCGAGATCACCGGTCGGTGCCTTTCGCGATCCGGCGGCGTATCCGGGACAGGCTTTCGGGTGTCAGCCCCAGATAGCTTGCGACAAGGTATTGCGGCACGCGTCGCGCCAGCGTCGGGCGCGTCTCGATGAAGCGGCGGTAGCGTTGGTCAGGTGTGAGATTGAGCAGGTTGCCGGACCGGCGCTGCGATCCGACGAGCGCGGTCTCGAGCATCAACCGGCCGAAACGTTCCACTGCGTGATCCTGCGCGTAGGCCCGATAGAGCGCGGCATGGGGAATCAGCAGGATCGAGCTGTCCTCCAGCGTCTCAAAGGTCTGCTCGGCGGGCGCGCGGCTGAGAAAGCTCGCCGCGTCCGTGACGATGCTGCCCTCGTCGAAGAACTGGCCGGTGCGCTCCTCGCCGTTGGCCGCAGGATCGCTGACGTAGTATCGCAGCAGGCCTGCGTGGACGAAGAACAGGTCCTCCGCCACGTCGCCGGCGCGAAGGAGCTGAGCGCGCTTGGCGATCCTGCGGTGACGCGTTGCGGCAAGCAGATCCGCCAAGCTCTCGGCGCTCGGGGCGAGGGGCGCGACCGCTCCGAGCAGCAACCGGGAGAAGGCGGCGACAGCGGTCTCCCGCGTCGGCGTCACCCAGTGCTCCGCCTCTCCATTTCCTTTCGCCACCATGCCACCGCCTCTGCAAGCGCCTCGTCCCAGGTCCGTTCCGCCGGGCCGTAGCGCGCGTCGAAGGCCGCATGGTCCACGATGAAATCCCTGTCGAACATATAGCCTATCTCGACCAGTTCTCCCGCGGCCGGCACCACCAGCCCGACGGCCCGCAGCATCAGTGTCGGCGTACGGCGGATGCGCGGCGGCAGAAGCCCCTCGCGCTTGGCGATCCGGTCGCACAGCTCTCGAACGGTCAGTGCGGGTAGCGCGGGCACATGCCAGGCCCGGCCCCATGCCTCCGGGTCGTCGGCAAGCCGGATGAGGGCAGTGGCGAAGTCGGGCAGCCAGGTGAAGCTGTGCTGGGCGTCAGGGTCGCCAAACCAGCTGACAGGCCTTCCGCTCAGGACGTGCGGCCAGAACCGATCGCCCAGGGCCGCGAGCGTCACGTCGGGCCCAACGAAATCGCTCGCCCGTCCGGCCACGGTGCGGGCCGTTCCGGCAGCATGGGCCGCCAGGAGATCCTCTGACAGCCGCGCGCGAAGGCTGCCCTTCCGCGTCGTCGCCCGCAGCGGCAGCCCCTCGTGCAGGATACCGGCAACGCCGTAGCCGTAGAGGTTTTCAGCCGCCACGAGCACCGCGCCGGTCCTCGCTGCCGCCGTCAGGGCATTTGCCTGAAGGCGTGGGAACGCGTCGGCCCAGTGTTGATACGGAGGGGCTGCACATTGATAGATCGTCTCCGCTCCGTCGCAGGCCGCGATAACCGCGGCCTCGTCGACAAGGTCCACCCGGACCGGCGTGATCCCCGGCCCGATGACGCGCCCATCGCGGGTCAGCACCCGGACCTGTCCCCCGTCTTCGACAATCCGGGTCGCGATGGCGCGGCCCAGGGGCCCCGCGCCCATGACGACGGCGCCGGTCATGCCTGCGCTCCGCGGCGGATGAGCCAGATCGCGAGCGCCAGTGTCCAGAACTGCCAGAGGATGCCCGACAGGGTCAGCATCAGGGGGGACTCGATGCCCACGACCGACAGCAGCGTCGAGAACAGCAGGACCGCAGAGCCCAGGCCGGCCCAGCCCAGAAGGGGCGCGCTCTTGCGGATCAGCGCAATGGACAAGAGAACTGTCCAGCTTCCCGCAAAAAGGCCCACGCCCATGAGCTCGCCCACCCCGCCGGCATAGGCGTTGAACGCCTCGTAGACGACGCCGATGGCGGCCTGCTCCGCCTCGGTCGTGGCCGGATCGACCCATGCCTCGGCAAGTCCCGGCATCAGGAACAGCCAGCGGGTGATGCCGAGCGCCTTTGCGAAGCCCGCGAGCACGCCCAGGGTGATCGCGACCGTCGCGAAACCTCCGCTCAGGCCGAGCGCGCCGCGCAGAAGCACCGCCAGCGGGATCAGCACAATGGCGTGGATCAGGTAGCTGAGATAGCCCGAGAAAACTGCCCCGGATCGGTCGAGGATCAGCGGCAGGATATCGCTGGGCGGCGCGTCCAGCGAGGCTGGCCAGTTGATGGCAGGCGCGAGAATGAAGAACGCGCCCCACATCGTGGTGAATTGCAGGATCAGCAGCGCCGCTGCGGACTTCGTGTCGCCGACGCCGGCGCCAGCCATGGGCGCGGGACGGAAGAGCGTTGTATCGGTCATCGACCATTTCTCCTTGTTGGGGGATTCAGAAGGACCGGTGTCGCGACGCAGCGCGCCGGTTCCGTCTCCGGTTCGGTGGGAAAACTCAAAGCGGCGGCAGTCCAGCGGCAGCCCTCGACAGGGCCGCCAGGGTCAGCGCGGCCCAACCGGCCGCCACTGGCAAGAGGAGTGCCGAGGCGACGGCCGCGGGCAGGATCGCCATGAACGCCAACGCGATGAGCGGGAGCGCCTGCATGGCGTGGATGCCGAGGAAATGCGCGATCCGGTAGTCGCCACCGGACAGCGACCAGCCGGTGAGCGGCATGACCGCGCCTACGGACCGGCCGACCAGAGGGCCGCCATTGGCGCCGATGGCGCCGCCCGTCTGCGCACCTAACCAGCCTGCGAGAACGAGCCCGAGCGCCGTGGCCAACCGGAGGGGATCTGAGACGGCCGCGTCCCACCCGCCCCGAAAGAGCGAAGCCCCCAGCGCAAGGCCAAGGACAATCGGCACCGCGACCAGAACGCCCGCGCCTGCCGCCATGATCGTGCCGCCGATCGCGTCGAAGGGCGTTGTGTCATTGAAGTGCGACCTTACCCCTCGGGCGGCCTGGATGGTCAGGAAGAGCGCCTCGTAGACGATGACGGCGCCGAAAAAGCCAAGTCCGATCCGCCCGATCGCGCCAGTGTGCCAGGCCTCGGGCAGAAGTCGCGCCGCCAGCAGGATGGTCGCGCCGTGAACCGCGAGGGAAAGGTGGAACTTCAGCGGCTTGAGCCAGAGCGCCTCATCACCGAGGACACGCCGATCAACGATGAGCAGGACGAGAGCCGTTGGGATGAGGACCAGGCAGAGAAGTACTGCCCACCTCAGCATTGGCGTGTCGCCGGGATGTATCATCGTGAGCATCGCGTTCCTCGTTCGGGTCGGTCCCGCAGCGAAGGCGCGGGCGCAGAGCATCTGCGGACGAGGATGTCGGGGAACGGGCGGCGCTTTTCATTGATCCTGGGTAAGATCGCGACCGTGCCGGGGCCTCAGATCTTGGCGCACATGGATTGAGATCGGGCCGTCGTCCGCACCCCGGGGCAGCTCAGATACTCAAGAGACTGCCGATGCGGCGGGCCGTGCGAAGCGTTCCAGCTTCGTCTCGTTCGCGGCATCGTGCGTGAACGGTGTCAGCCCGGGCTTTTCCGGTCCCGCGCGCCGCAGCAGGTCGTAGGTCCGAAGCGTCGCGACAGTCCTCGACGATGCCGCGGATCACACTGCACGCCACCTAATCGTCATCCAAGGTCTCGTTGCCGGCTGGGAAGAGTGCGGGGAACGACGACCATGATGGTCACCCACGATAACCGCATCCTCGAGCTTGCCGACCGTATCGTGACGTTCGAGGACGGGAGGATCGTGAAGGATGAAAGGAAAAAAGAACTTCGCTGAGCCAGACGCCTCAGGCTGGAGCCGTTCAAGACCGATATCACTTGCGGCGGTGCAAAACGGAGTCCGGTGGTCAACCCGGCTGAATGTCAGCTTTCAGCTTTTTGGCTCGGCTGTTCCGCGACCTCAGCGAAGGCCCGCTTCCCGCCCTTCGGAGCGGATGCACCCAGTAGGGGGGCCATACCACGTTCAGATCTTCAACCGTGCGGTGCTACAGCGGTTGCCAACAACCGCTCTTGGTTGAACGCGCGTCGGAAGACGGCAGTGCAAAGGCGCTTGGTTGAATAAGATCGGGGCGGGATTCCCTTCCATTTTGCCCGCCGCGGATGACCTTCAGCCACCGTGAATACTGAACCCTAACCACATTTGAGCCCCGACTGAAGGATGCCTGAAGGTTCTCCCTCGACCTATGGCCTTATCCGCTGGCTCGTACGGCATCGGCTCGCCGCACCACGCGCAAGCAAGGGGAACCAGTGACAAGGTGTTGAGGGTTGCTGACCATTACTCACTGGGTTGAAAAACAGCGTGTAGTCAGGGAGTTGGACAACCTTGGACGAGGTTGGCCGTGCTTCGGGCTTATCTTGCCAAGCTCCAAAGATCCTGCCGAATCCGCCGAACCAACTCCAGCTCGGCGACGGCAAGCAACGACCGTTCATCCCGCAAATATTCCGGCGAACTGAATCCTAATCATCGCGTGAGGTCCCTCTTGCGACTGTAGACTCCTCGAGGGCTGAACCGTGACCCAGCCTGGCACTATCCGCAGTGCCGTCTACCGGACCCAGAAGGAAGCAGCCGAGGCACTGGGGCATCACAGCAGGCCATCAGTCAGGCTCGGCGTCGTGAACCCAAGACAACGTCGGCCTCGGTCTGCCCCCGAGCCGGACCCAACGTCGACGCTCCAACAGCTTTCCTAGATCCACTAGTTATTTCCGGAATGTACATGAGTGAATTCTTCATGGCGACGTGCTGGGGCTGGTCGTTCAGCTTGGCCCAACACCATGACAACACCCCCCCCGGGGGTGACAGGCGGAATAATCACCGACCACGCCGAGCACACACCGGACGTGGGTCACGCATCCCGTAGCCTCTGCCTGACCGCAACACCGAACACTTGATCAGATAGCATGGCGGCAGGCCGATGGTTCGGACCTGCCGACGTCGATCTCGGCAGCTCCCCTTGAACGACAACTTGGCAGAGCAGACCATCCCGCTGCTCAGGTTGAGGCCAGCGATCAGCTTGGAAACCCTGCGGCTGCTCGGGGAGCCTTTTTTCGGGGTCAAGGCATCCGTGTCCTGCCCCTGAAAAACTCCACATCGGCATCTCCAGGATTCCGCAGGACAGGAACTTCAAAAAATGAAGACACGCACATGTCGCCAATGCAGGGTGACGAAGTCTCTATGCGAATTCCCACGCCCCCGGGCGTCCGTCAATTTCAAGGAAGACAAGTGCCGCTACGCACCCTGCAGAGCCTGCAATGCCTCTCGAGCGCGACGGTGGCGGGAGAAGAACCAAGGCTACAAGGGATCAGGCCGTATCCTGTCTGTACCGAAGGAAGACCGTCTCGTCATGTCCATGGTCCGCGCCCGCCTGACTGAGGCCAGGAGCCGTGTCCGCAAGTTCAACCTGCCTCCACCCGATCTCGATGACGTGTATCTACTCGGCCTCTTCAAGAGCCAGAACGGGAGATGCGCACTGCTCGGTCACGAGATGGTTGTAGAGCGGAAGCACCCACTCTGTCCCTCGCTGGATCAGATCGAGCCAGGGAAGGGCTACATGCGGGGCAACGTTCAGTGGGTCACGTGGGTCGCAAACAGGGCGAAGGGAGACCTGTCCGCCGACGATTTCTACCAGATGTGCCTACTGGCGATCGAGCATCGAGAGAAGCTGGCTCGATCGACGGGTGCTAAATGAACGGTCTCATACCTGCGCCCATCGACGTGAAGGTCGGCCGATGCGTGCATGCTCCCCACGCAGATGCCGAAAAGGCACAGCTTGTGGTGTTGTTCCTCGAGTAGAACCACATCTTGTGTCAAATCTCAGTGTGCGCTCTTGCTCAGCCGAGCATCATGCCGTACATCCCCGCCCATACGGTAGATATACTGTGCATCATCACATCAGGGCGCCGATGGGGATAGTTTTCCTGCGCGCCAGCGAGACAACGGCAGCGCCGTTGGACTTGCGTGTAGATCTCAGGAGATCACCATGAGCATTGAACCCATTCAGATCCAACCCCTCCTCCTGAACGTGAACCAGGTTGCAGCCCTTCTCGGGTGCCATCGGAACACGATCTGGAACCGCGTACGTAGCGAGAACCTTCCTGCGCCGATCAAGTGGGAAGGCAAGACGGTTTGGCGTCGGCGCGACATCGAACATTTCGTCGACTCGCTCTGTACGTGAATGGTGGGCTAACTGGTGGGCTGCGGAGCAGCCCACCAAACTTCTGTATTAATAACAAAAGTTTGGTATTTATTATGGTGCGGTCGAGAAGACTCGAACTTCCACGGGAGTTACCCCACAGCGACCTCAACGCTGCGCGTCTACCAATTCCGCCACGACCGCACGTGATCAGGTAGTGGCGCGGTCTTTAGCCGAGGCAACGGGGCTTGTGAAGGGGGGCGCGGCAAAAATCGCCGCCGTTACGCGGCGGGCCCGAAACGCGTGCCCGAAGCGCACTGGGGCCGGCCGTTTCGGGCCCGCCCCAGTTCAGGAAAACCGGTCCGGAAATCCGGCGCTCTCAATCCCCGATGGGGAACGTTGGCAAAGTGGCAACCGGTTGCGGCGCAACAGCCGCCGGGCCGCCGCCCGTCTGCATCGTCGCCGCCCGCAGAAGCGCCGCGCGCTCGGGCTGGCCGGGCATGAAGGCCGGGGTCGCGCCCTGCTCCAGCGCCGTGATCGAGGCATCATACCAGCCGGCGGCAAGATCGGGACGGTTCGTGGTGCCGAAGCCCTGGCGCAGGTGGTGGCCCAGAAGCTCGCCATAGGCAGGCTCGCCCAGCGCCACCAGCACAAGCGCCGAGCCCATCGCCATGCGCATATCGTCCTGCGTGTAGCCCACGGCAAGGCAGACCCGGCTGGTGGCGGCGAGGTCGTCGGGCGCGATGCCAGTGCCGGCGGCGAATTGCTGCATCTCGGTGGTCAGCGGCCCGGCCCCGACCGAGGAGACGCGGTCGATCTCGCCCGACAGCATCGTGGAGAAGGCGGCGCATTGCTCGGCGATCTGCGCCTGCGTCAGGCCGGTGATCTGGCCCATCAGGTCCTCGCCCTGCGCCATGGCATAGGTCCGCGCGACGCAGAACTGCTCGGACAACGCCTGGGCGGGGTCGGACATGGTGGCCAGCGTGACGTAGCCGCCGTTGGAGGAGGTCTGCAGCATCACCGCGTTGCACGCATTGGCCAGCGACATGCGCGGCTGGCTGTTGGCGAAGAGGTTGGGCATCTGCCCGGTCTGCGCGGCGGTGGCGGGCGCCTGCGTCTGTCCGGGGTTCACGATCACGGTCGTCGCGGGGGGCTGGACCTGCGGTGCAGGCGCCCCGCTCTGGACCGGGCCGCCCTGCATTCTGTCGCGATAGGCGTAAAGAAGCTGCGGGCCCCGGAGGCCGGTCTGCTGCGCGCCGCCCTGCTGGGTCGCCCAGAAATAGCCATCCATCAGGAAGTCGAACTGATAGCTCGCGAACTCCCGCCCGTTCACGGGATAGCCCATGGAGGCCTGGTAGCGTTCGATCGCGCTGCGGGTGCCGGGGCCGATCTGACCGTCCACGACACCGGCGTCATAGCCGAAATAGTTGAGCGCGGTCTGCGTCTCCCGTCCCTGCTGAGTGGAGGGGATGCCGGGACGCACCACGCGGGTCGTCGTGGTCCGGGTCCGCTGGCCCTGGTTCTGGCCGGCCGCGTAACCGATGATCCCGCCGAGCAGCGCGCCGCCGATGAACTCGCCCGCGTCGGCTTCGGCCCGTTCCGCCGGCGTCATCGCAAGTGCCGCGGCGACACAGGCCGTCGTCAGAATTCTCCCAAGCATGGTGCCCTCCAGATACGTTCGCATTGCTTTTGCCCGCATCTTTATTACCACAGCCTTGCCGTCAAACGCAGGAAAAATACCCGCAGCGGAGGATTTCCCTACCGTCGCCCCCCATGATGGACCGCGAGAGCGTCGGGCGCGCCTGCATCACGACGCCGCGCGCCGCCCGATCCGGCGCAGGTTGACCCAAAGAAGCATCGCCCCGCCGAGGAGGACCACCCAGACCCCGAGATCGGGGCGCGCGGGAAACAGGGCTTCGTTCAGGACGCGCCCGGGCAGAAGCGTCAGAACACCGGCCACCGTCAGCCCCTGCCAGTAGAGGCCCGCCATCCGTTCGCGATGGGCCGCGATGCGACCCGCCCGCGCGTCGCGTACACCGAACCAGATCGTCCAGAGCGCCCAGATCGACAGAAGGTGGATCGCCCCCATACCCTGCGCGACGGGAAATATGGAGGCCGGGATCAGGAAGGACGACAGCGCCGTGACGGCGATGGCGACGACCCAGACATAGCCCGCAGCCTTGTGCCAGACATCGCGCCGCCGCCGGTAGATGGCGAACGGCCCGAGACCGAGCGCGAGGCTGGCCGCGATGATATGGACGGTAAGTACCGGAGGAATGGTGGCAATCATGGTGGCGTCGGACATGGCGTCGGGGCTCCTTACTCTAGGGACATCGTGGGTTTGGCACGGCGCGGTTGTGACCGGCGCATCGGCTGTGGCACTGTGCGTGCCAAGGGTGCCCGCACGGCGCCACGCCCAATTCGCCGGTGACGGAGAGCTTGCGTGACAGGACCGCAGACGCAGGTCGCGCTTCGTGAAATGCGGGACCATTTCACCCATCCCGCCACGCTTGTCGCGCTGGGAGCAGTGGCGGCCGTGTTGACTTTGGTGGGGCCATTCGGAACCGACCAGAGCCTTTCGGCCGGCTTCCGCGCTTTCTACTGGCTGACCATCGTGACGGCGACCTACACGGCAGGCGTCGGATTGGACGCGGCGCTGCGCCCGCGCCTGCCGCACCGCGTGGCGCTGGTGATCAACCCACTGGTGACGGGACTGGCGGTGACCGGCGTGGTGATCCTGATCAACCTGCTCCTGCTCGGGCGAATGCCGGGTGGCCCGGCATGGGCGACGGATATCCTGACGATCTACGTCATCGCCGTGATCGTGTCGGCCGCCCTGCAGGCGATCATCATGTCGATGTCACGCGACGCACCACCGGCACGAACACCGACCGGAACGCCACCGGCCATCCTCGAGCGCCTGCCGCTCGACAAACGCGGGCCCCTCGTCACGCTTTCGGTCGAGGATCACTACGTCCGCATCCGCACGACCAGGGGCGAGGAGATGATCCTGATCCGCCTGACCGACGCGATCCGCGAAACAGCGCCCGAGCCCGGCCTGCGCGTGCACCGGTCCCACTGGGTCGCGATCGCGCAGGTCACGGCGGCGCGGCGGGAGGGCGACCGCGCGATCCTGACCATGGCCCATGGGGGTGACATTCCCGTCAGCCGGTCGCATATCCCTTCGGTGAAGGAGGCGGGGCTCCTGCCAAGATAGGGCCGCGAAACGACGACCATGGTGGAATGGATCACCTCGGAGGCACCGGTGCCCTACCCGACGGCGGTGGCGGAGATGGAGGCGCGCGTGGCCGGCATCCAGACGGGAACGGCGTCGGAGGCGGTGTGGCTGCTGGAACACCCGGCCCTCTACACCGCCGGCACTTCGGCCGATCCGCGCGACCTGCGCGCGCCCGACCGCTTCCCGGTCTTCGAGACCCGACGCGGCGGGCAATACACCTATCACGGGCCGGGCCAGCGCGTGGCCTACGCGATGCTCGACCTGAACACCCGCGGACGCGACGTGCGCGCCTATGTCGAACACCTCGAGGCCTGGGTGATCGCGACGCTGGCCGAGTTCAACCTGACGGCCGAGGTGCGTCCCGGCCGCGTCGGCGTCTGGGTCCCAAGGCCTGACAAGCCGCCGCTGCCCGACGGGTCCCCGCGCGAGGACAAGATCGCGGCCATTGGCGTGCGCATCCGGAAATGGGTTACTTTTCATGGGGTTGCGATCAATGTCGAGCCCGACCTGAGCCATTTCGACGGCATTGTGCCCTGCGGGATCGAGGGCCATGGCGTCACCAGCCTTGTCGATCTGGGCCTGCCTGTCACCATGGCCGATCTGGACGTCGCGCTGAAGCGTAGCTTTGCGGACGTGTTCCGCGGATAGGCCGGGGTGGGTGCGACCGACAGCGCGGAAAATTCCCCGATCCCTTTCGCGTTGCCTCATTCGCTAAGCGCTTTGATGGACGATCTTCGATCCTTGCCGACAGCGACGGCCACCCATGCGCGGCTGACGGGTGCTGTGGAACGGCTCAGGCCCATGAGCATGCCTTCTCGACCGCCATTGCCAGCCGCGCCTTCTGGCACTGAAGCACCTGCCGGCGCCCCACGTTCTTGTGACGTTCTGCATGTTTGCGGGGCTCGCGATGCCGTTTCAGAGATGGGTGCCGTTTTCCTCCAGCCTTCTGGCGCTGGGGATCACGGAGATGGGCTTCGCCCTTCTGACACGCGATGGCACCTGGGCCATGATGGCATTGCTGCCGATCAGGGGCGCCGAAACGGCCATAATGCGCCTCACCCTCTGAATGTCGGTTGCCGGCCTTTCGCCCGCGCCTTGATCTGAGACAATTTTCCTCACCCTTAAGGTGCGACTTTCAGTACGTGGTACGTTGCCACGCATATCGCCGCCTTCTACAACAGGCGTGAAACGCGAGAGGGTGGGGTCCGTCGGGCTCCCTCTTAACAAGACATCTGAACAGGAGACGACCATGGCAGACGCCACGCTGTCTGGACACGACCACGAGCGGCCGGGGTTTTTCACCCGGTGGTTCATGTCCACGAACCACAAGGACATCGGTATCCTCTACCTCTTCACCGCGGGGCTGGTGGGTCTGATCTCGGTCGCCTTCACCGTCTACATGCGGCTGGAACTGATGGAGCCCGGGGTGCAGTACATGTACCTCGCCTTCGAAAGCTCGCCGGCCGCGCTCGAGTCGCTTTTCGGGCGCGTGAGCGAGGCGCTGGCCACCGCCGGTGGCGGCACCAACGCCTTCGCCGATCAGCTTTCGTCACTTCAGGCGACGCTGATGGGGGCGGTCTCCGGCACCGGTGACGACGCGCGCCTCGTGGTGGACGGCGCGCTTCGGGCCGATGTCATCCAGACGCTGGACACCATGGCGGCATCGGCAAATCCCGGAGAGGCCTCGGCCCTTCTGGGCCTGAAGGACCAGCTCGACGGTCAGCCCGACGGGCACCTATGGAACGTCCTGATCACCGGTCACGGCGTCCTGATGATGTTCTTCGTCGTCATCCCCGCGCTCTTCGGCGGCTTCGGCAACTACTTCATGCCGCTGATGATCGGCGCGCCGGACATGGCGTTTCCGCGTCTGAACAACCTGTCCTACTGGCTCTATGTCGCCGGTACCGCGCTGGCTTTCTGCGCCGTTTTCATCGACGGAGGCGCCGGGCCCGGCTGGACCTTCTACCCGCCGCTGTCGTGGCAGGACGCACCGACCAGCCGAGCGGTGGATTTCGCGATCTTCGCCGTGCACGTCTCGGGGGCGAGCTCGATCCTCGGCTCGATCAATATCATCACGACATTCCTCAACATGCGCGCGCCGGGCATGACGCTGCACAAGGTGCCGCTCTTTGCATGGTCGGTTTTCGTGACAGCGTGGCTTCTGCTGCTGTCGCTGCCGGTTCTGGCGGGCGCGATCACCATGCTGCTGACCGACCGAAACTTCGGCACGACGTTCTTCGACGTGGCCGGCGGCGGCGACCCGGTCCTGTTCCAGCATATCTTCTGGTTCTTCGGCCATCCCGAGGTCTACATCGTGATCCTGCCGGCCTTCGGCGTGATCTCCCACATCGTGGCGACCTTCTCGAAGAAGCCCATCTTCGGCTACCTGCCGATGGTCTACGCGCTGGTGGCGATCGGTGGCCTGGGCTTCGTCGTCTGGGCGCACCACATGTACACGGTTGGCATGTCGCTGACTCAGCAGGCCTATTTCATGGTCGCGACGATGGTCATCGCCGTGCCCACGGGGGTGAAGATCTTCTCGTGGATCGCGACGATGTGGCAGGGCTCGATCAGCTTCAAGACGCCCATGCTGTTCGCCATCGGCTTCATCTTCCTCTTCACGCTGGGTGGCGTGACGGGCATCATCCTCAGCCAGGCGGCCGTGGACCGGGCCTATCACGACACCTACTACGTGGTGGCGCATTTCCACTACGTGATGAGCCTTGGCGCCGTCTTCGGCATCTTCGCGGCTGTTTACTATTGGTTCGCCAAGATGTCGGGCCGCCAGTATCCCGAATGGGCCGGACAGCTCCACTTCTGGACGTTCTTCATCGGGGCCAACCTGACCTTCTTCCCGCAGCACTTCCTCGGCCGTCAGGGCATGCCGCGCCGCTACATCGACTACCCGGACGCCTTCGCGCTCTGGAACTACGTCAGCTCGATCGGCGCGTTCATCTCTTTCGCCTCGTTCCTCTTCTTCATCGGCGTGGTGTTCTACGCACTGCGCTATGGCCGCAAGGTCGAGGAAAAGGCGTACTGGGGAGAGCATGCCGACACGCTGGAATGGACCCTGCCCAACCCGCCGCCGGAGCACACCTTCGAGGAGCTTCCGACGCGCGAGATGTGGGACAAGCAGCCGCGTCACTGAGGGCCATGCCGATCCACCAGGAAAATCCAGAGGCCCCGGCACCGTCCGGGGCCTCTTCGCTTGAAAGAGGCGCGCCGCGGCTGCGGTTGCGGCTGACCCCTTACAAGTCACTGACGCCCGAGGGGTTCGTGTGGTTCATCGGCCTGACGGCGGCGCTGATCTCGGTGCCGCTTCTGTCGATCCTCGGAACCAGCGTGTTCTGGGCGCTGCTGCCCTTCATCGTCGCCGCGGTCTGGGCGATCTGGGCGGCGCTCAAACGTTCATGGCGGGACACCGACCTCTTCGAGGAAGTGTCACTCTGGGACGACCTCATCCGCGTCGAACGGCATGAGCCGCGCCGGAGCGCGCCGCTCGACTGGGAGGCAAACCCCTACTGGGTCCGGGTGGCCCTGCATAGCAAGGGAGGGCCGGTGCCCAATTACCTGACGCTGTCGGGCGGAGGGCGCGAGGTGGAACTGGGTGCCTTCCTGACGCCGGTGGAGCGGGTGGAACTGAAGGACTGGCTGGAGCGGGAGTTGCGGCAGAGCCCGGCCTGATGCGGGGCGGCGGCCAGGCCGCTAGCCAAGCCGCGCCTTCACCGTCGCGCCCACGGCGCCGAAATCCATCCGTCCGGTGTATTTCGACTTCAGCACGCCCATGACCTTGCCCATGTCGCGCAGGCCTTCCGCGCCGGTTTCGGCGATGGCCTCGTCGATGGCCGTCTCCACTTCCTTTTCGGAAAGCTGACGAGGCAGGTAATCCTCGATGACCGAGATTTCCGCGCGCTCCTTCTCGGCAAGTTCCAGCCGCCCGCCCTCTTCATAGGCGCGCGCGCTTTCCTGGCGCTGCTTGACCATCCTGCCGAGGATCGCGAGCACCTCCGGGTCGCCGACACCGTCGTTCTGCCCCTTCGCGCGCGCGGCGATATCCTGGTCCTTCACCGCCGCATTGATCAGTCTGAGCGTCGACAGCCGCGTGGCGTCCTTCTCGCGCATCGCCTCTTTCAGGCCCGCGCCAATCCGCTCTCTCAATCCGAGTCCCATGGCACATATCCCCGATATCGCCCATTCAAGCGCCCTAGATAGGACAGCTTCAGCCGCTTCACAACGTCAACGCCGCAATGCAGCAGGCGCAGGACCGCCCCATACCCCGCCGGTCCCTTGACCCTTGCCGCGCGCCTCCGTACACCGCGTTCGGATCGCAGGTGCGCAGGACCGCACCGCCATGCTGCCCGCCGGAGAGCACCCATGAGCCCCATGACACAGCGCCCCACCGCCTGCCTCGCCCTCGCCGACGGCACCCTGTTCTACGGCCATGGGTTCGGTGCGTCAGGGGTGCGCGTGGCAGAGCTCTGCTTCAACACCGCCATGACCGGCTATCAGGAGATCATGACCGACCCGTCCTATGCCGGGCAGATCGTGACCTTCACCTTCCCCCATATCGGCAATGTCGGAGTGAACCCCGAGGATGACGAGACCGGCGATCCTGTCGCCGAGGGCATGGTGGTGAAATGGGACCCGACGGAGCCGTCGAGCTGGCGCGCCACGGGTGATCTCGTCAGCTGGCTGGAACGCACCGGGCGGGTCGGGATCGGCGGGCTCGACACAAGGCGGCTGACGCGCGCCATCCGGCAGCAGGGCGCACCGCATGTCGCGCTGGCCCATGACCCGGACGGGAACTTCGACCTCGAGGCGCTGGTCGCCGCCGCGCGCGGCTTCAGGGGCCTCGTGGGCCTCGATCTGGCGCGCGGCGTCTCCTGCACGCAGAGCTATCGCTGGGACGAGATGCGCTGGGCCTGGCCCGAGGGGTATTCTCGCCGCCCGGAGGGCCCCGCGCCCAAGATCGTCGCACTGGATTACGGCGCGAAACGCAACATCCTGCGTTGCCTTGCCAGCGCCGGATGCGACGTCACCGTCATGCCCGCCACCACCACTGCCGAAGAAGTTCTGGCCCAGAGTCCGGACGGCGTGTTCCTGTCCAACGGTCCGGGCGATCCGGCCGCCACGGGGGATTACGCGGTGCCGATGATCCGCGGCATCCTGGAGACCGACCTGCCCGTCTTCGGCATCTGCCTTGGCCACCAGATGCTTGCGCTGGCGCTGGGGGCGAAGACCGTCAAGATGAATCACGGCCATCACGGCGCGAACCATCCGGTCAAGGACCTCGAGACCGGCAAGGTCGAGATCACCTCGATGAACCATGGCTTCACGGTCGACAGCCAGACGCTCCCCGATGGCGTCATGGAGACCCATGTGAGCCTGTTCGACGGATCGAACTGCGGCATCCGCATGAGCGACCGCCCCGTGTTCTCGGTGCAATACCACCCGGAGGCGAGCCCGGGGCCGCAGGACAGTTTCTACCTGTTCGAGCGTTTCGCGGCAGCGGTGCGGGACCGCGTGGCGGCCGAGGCCTGATCCAAGGGGCAACCGTGACCAGACCGGCAAGTTAACCGCCCATTAACCACGATCGCAGAAGCTGCCGGCGTACAGCTCTGGGTTGTGGCGGCACATGGACGGTGATGACAGCGATCGACGCGCGGCACGAGGCGGCACCCCGCGTGCGCTGCCGCTGGGGCGCATCGGCGGCCCGACCCGGCCGCCGCGGCTGCGCCTTGCGCCGCACCTGACACTTCCCCATCCGGTCGAGGCGCGCACGGCCGATGCGATCCTCGCGCGCATGCTGATCGACGGCGGGCATCTCCCTGAGGCGGAAATGCTTGCCGCCGATGCAAGCGCGCGCGAGCTCGACCTGCCGCTGGCGCGCATCCTGCTGGCACGGGGCCGCGTGACCGAGGATCAGCTGTTACAGGCCCTCTCGACGGTACATGGCGCGCCAGTCCTGTCCTTGCGCGACAACCCGCCCGACCCCCGTCTTTCCCACGTGATCCCGCAAGACCTTGCCCTCCGGGCCGAGGCTGTTCCCTGGCGAAGCGAAGGTGGAAAAGTCGTCGTCGCGACGGCACGCCCCGACCTTTTCGAAATGCTCGCCGAGCAGGCGGAGGACGGCGCCTACCTCACGCCCGCGCTGGCCACCGGGGCGGATATCCTCGACGCGCAGACACGGGCCTGGGGCGCTTGCCTCGCGCGGGCGGCGGAAACGCGCGCGCCCGTCGCCCTGTCGTGCCGCACATGGCGGCCGGTTCGGGTCTTCGCCGTTGCCATTGCCGTCGTGACCGCACTCCTCGTCGTCGAGAGCCTGTTTCCGGGGCAGGTCGTCCTTTGGTCCTTCGCACTCACGGGACTGGCCTTCACGGCGAACATCACACTCAAGGCCGGCGCCTTCGCCGCGATGCTTCTGCGGCCCGACATACCGGCCCGCACGCCACGTGCTCCGCCAGACATCGCGCCGCATCTCCTGCGTCCGCCGGTCGTCAGCATCCTTGTCCCGATGTTCGAGGAGCCCGAGATCGCCGAACGTCTGGTCACGCACCTGTCACGGATGCGCTATCCGCCCGAACGGCTCGACGTTCTGCTGCTGCTGGAAGCCGACGACACGGTCACGGCGACCGCCATCGCCGCCACGCCCCTGCCCCCCTTCATGCGCGTGCTGACCGTGCCCCCGGGACAGCCCCGGACCAAGCCCCGCGCGCTGAACTACGCCCTGCCTTTCGCGCGCGGCGAGATCGTCGGCATCTACGACGCCGAGGATCGCCCCGACCCCAACCAGATCGCCGACGTCGTGCGCCGCTATGACGAGGTGCCGCGCGATGTGGCCTGCCTTCAGGGGCGGCTCGACTACTACAACACCGACCACAACCTGATGGCGCGGCTGTTCACCATCGAATACGCGTCATGGTTCCGCGTCCTGCTGCCGGGTGTGCAGCGCCTCGGGCTTTTCGTGCCGCTGGGCGGCACGACGCTGTTTCTGCGCCGCGACGCGCTGGAGGAGGTCGGCGGCTGGGACGCGCACAACGTGACCGAGGACGCGGAACTGGGTCTGAGGCTGGCGCGCGCGGGCTACCGGACGGAGCTTGTCGACACCACCACCTACGAGGAGGCCACGGCAGCCGTCCTGCCATGGATCCGGCAGCGGTCGCGCTGGCTCAAGGGCTATCTGATCACCTGGGCCACGGCGATGCGCAACCCTCTGACGCTCTGGCGCGATCTGGGCACGTGGCGCTTTCTGGGGCTTCAGGCCCAGATGTTCTCGGCCGTTCTGGGTTTTTTCCTCGCGCCGCTGCTGTGGAGCCTCGTGGTCGTGCCCTTCGGCGTGCCGCACCCGCTCACCGCCTATCTCGCGCCGCATCACTTCGCATGGCTGGGCGGCTACATGATGCTGTCGCTCGTTCTGTCGGTGGCGGTGTCGGTGCATGCCTGCCGCGCCGCGCATCTGCGCCGCCTGCGGCCCCTCGCGCCGATGGTGGAGCTTTACTACACGCTCGGCACTTTCGCCGCATGGATAGGCGCGGTGGAACTTGTCGCGCGGCCCTTCTTCTGGGCCAAGACGCGGCACGGCGTTTATGGCGGGCTGGCGAAGCCGCTGCCAGACACACCGCCCGAGACCTGAGGCTCAGGACTTCTCCGCCTCTTCCTTCAGACGCACGACGAAGGCGATGGACAGATGGTCCTTCAGCGCCTTGGCCGCGCGGTCCCCATCGCGGTTGCCGATGGCCTCGACGATGGCGGCATGTTCGTCCAGCGCGTTCTGGCCGCGGCCCGCCGCTGCCAGCGAGGTGCGCGCCATCAGCGCCATGGAGCGATAGACGAGGTCGAGCTGCTGGACGAGGAACCGGTTGTGGCTGGCCAGATGGATCTGGTGGTGGAACCGCCGGTTGGCACGGGCCAGCGCCTCGGGGTCGTCAAGCAGCGCGCGATCCGCCTCGACCATGTCGCGCAGGACCTGGATTTCCTCCTCCGCGGCATGTTGTGCGGCAAGTTTCGCGGCCAGACCTTCAAGCTCCTGCCGCACCACGTAAAGCTCGGCCATCTGCGCGTGATCGAGCGAGGCCACGATCAGCGACCGGCCGTCCCGGGTCAGGAGGCTCTGGGTTTCCAGCCTTTGCAAGGCCTCGCGGATGGGCGTGCGGCTAACCCCGAACCGTTCGGCCAGTTCGCTTTCCACCAGCCGGTCGCCCGGGCGATAAAGGCCCTGATCTATGGCGTCCAGAACCAGCTCATAGGCGTCCCGGTGGGCATCCGGCTTGATCGTCATTTGGGTATCCCTTTGTATACCGGCAGGCTACCGGCGCCCTTGCCCCTTGTCCAGACTGGACAATCCAGCGCCAGCCCCCTACCCCCGCACCATGCCAGCAGAACAATTCGCCCATGTCGAGACCTGGGTCTTCGACCTCGACAACACGCTCTATCCGCCCGAGACGGCGCTGTTTCCGCAGATCAACCTGCGCATGACCGATTACGTGATGCGCGTGACAGGCGTTGACCGGGCCGAGGCGGACCGGCTGCGCCATCTCTACTGGCGTGAGCACGGAACGACACTGGCGGGGCTGATGCATCACCACGACGTCGATCCCGACCCGTTCCTGATCGAGGTGCACGAGATCGATTTCACGGTGCTGGGCCCCGATCCCGCATTAGCCGGGCGTATCGCGGCCCTGCCCGGACGGCGCATCGTCTACACCAACGGGACCGAGCCCTACGCGCGGCGCGTGCTGGAACGACGCGGGTTCTCGGACCTTTTCGATGCAGTCTACGGCGTCGAACACGCCCGCTACACGCCCAAGCCGCGCCCGGAGGCTTTCGAGGCGGTCTTTGGCGCCGATGGGCTCGATCCGGTCCGGTCCGCCATGTTCGAGGACGACCCGCGCAACCTCGCGGCACCCCACGCCATGGGGATGCGCACCGTCCATGTCGCGCCCCAGCCCGAACCCGCGGATCACATCCACCATCACACCGACGACCTCGCAACGTTCCTCGGGCTCCTGCGCGAGTGACCCGGCAGGACAGAGTGCCGCGTCGCCGGCCCGCTGGGCGCGCCCTATCTTGCACCCCATGAGCGAGATCGAGGATATCGACGTATTCGTCTCCGGCGGGGGCGTGGCGGGGCTTACGGCGGCGATCGCCTTCGCGCAGGCGGGGTTCCGCACGGTCTGCGCCGATCCCGCGCCGCCGATCACCGACCGCGAGACCGTGGGCGCGGACCTGCGCACGACGGCCTTTCTGCAACCGGCGCAGGCGTTTCTCGACCGCATCGGCCTCTGGGGTCGTCTGGCGCCCCATGCCATGCCGCTGCAGATCATGCGCATCGTGGATGCCGGCGGCGAGACACCCGAGCCGCGCGTCGCCCATGATTTCGATTCTGCCGACATCTCGGAAAAGCCCTTCGGCTGGAACTTGCCCAACTGGCTGCTGCGGCGGGAGATGGTGGCGGCGCTCGCCGCGCTGCCCATGGCCGATTTCCGGCCCGGTGTAGGCACCGCCAATCTGCTCACACGCGAAACCGAGGCGCGCGGGACACTCAGCGATGGCGCGCGGCTGAGGGCACGGCTGGTGATCGCGGCGGACGGGCGCAATTCGGCGGTGCGCGAGGCCGCCGGCATCGGCGTGCGCACGCTGCGCTACGGCCAGAAGGCGCTGGCCTTCGCCGTCACGCACCCGATCCCGCATGACAATGTCTCGACCGAGATTCACCGCTCGGGCGGACCCTTCACGCTGGTGCCGCTGCCCGATTTCACCGGGGCGGACGGCATCGCGCGACCCTCCTCTGCCGTGGTCTGGATGGAACGTGGCCCCGAGGTGCGGAGGCTGCAGGCGCTCGACACGCCCGAATTCGAGGCCGAGATGACGGCGCGCTCGGCCAATCTCTTCGGTCCGCTCACGCTGGTCTCGCGCCTGACGGTCTGGCCGATCATCAGCCAGACGGCCCATGAACTGGTCGCCGAACGCGTCGCGCTGGTCGCCGAGGCCGCGCATGTGGTGCCGCCCATCGGCGCGCAGGGCCTGAACATGAGCCTTGCCGATATCAGGACGCTTCTCGATCTGGCGGAGGCCGCGCGGGAGGATCCCGGCGCGCAGCCGCTGCTGAAACGCTACGCCCGCGCGCGACATGCCGATATCGTCGCGCGCGTGACGGGGATCGATGCGCTCAACCGCGCCTCGATGGTCGAGGCGCAGGGGCTTCGCGACATGCGGATGCGCGCGCTCGACGCGATATATCGCGTGACGCCCGTGCGGCGAGTGCTCATGCAGACGGGGCTGGGCGCGCGGGGCTGACAGCCCCGCTGACAGCCACGCGCGTCAGAGGTTGCGCAAGACCAGGTCGGCCGCCCGCATCGCCGCGTCGGTTTCCTGGTAGGACGTGCCCTCGGCCATGGCGAAATTCATCATCCGCTCAGCCGTGAGCGACGTCACGAACCCCGCGCGCAGAAGCGGCACGGCACCCGGCGGCCATGTGCCCGGGAACAGCGCATCACCCCGGTCCGTGCCGGACCACGCCCGCGAAAGGCTCGCGGGGAGTTCCGGATCGGCCTGCGCCTGCTGCAGGAGCGGAGGCAAGGCCCATCCGCCACAGGACAGCACCCTGAGCGTGGCGATCACGTCGAGCGGACAGGACGCGTCGTGCAGCGCTCGATCGAGCAGGAGCCCGGCGAAGCGCGGCATGATGCGGTCACCGTGGCCCAAGCGCCCCGGTTCGAACTGGGCGAAGACCTTCGCGGTCGTCGCATCGGCCGGAAGCGCACCTGTTGCCAGAAGCTCCAGCACGCGCGGCAGAAGAAAGCGAAAGACGGCCCGGTCGGTACGCGAGGCGACCTGAAGCCCGGTGCGCCCGGTTTCGGCAGAGGACGCGCGGTCGAACCAACCCCGGACCTCCTCGGCGGTCCAGTCCCGTGCGGCCCGCGAGGCCAGCATGCGCGCCCGGGCGCGGTCGGCACAGAAGGCGCAGCGGCAGCCGGACATATGGCGTGGCGCCGGCCGGTCGAAAGCGCGGTAGGCCTGCTCGACCAGGCGGTGCAACGGATCGCCCGCCGCAAGGCGATTGATGCAGTGTCGGGGGGTATTTGGCTCGCTCATCATGAGCGAGAGATTCATCAGAAGAGTTTGGCCCGCTTATGGCGCAACCCGTCACCCAATGGGGCCGGGCCGCCTTTCTTCGGACAAAACTACGTTCGCCTCGACACCGCCGACACCCGGCAATGTCATGATCCGGCGCCTCAGCACGCGTTCGAAATCCGGCAGGTCGCGCGCGACCACGCGCAGGCGGTAATCATAAAGACCCAAAACATGCTCGACCGTCTGCACCTCAGGGATGGCCGAGACGGCGCGTTCGAAATCCTCGAGGCTGACGCGCCCCTTCGTGGCCAGCTTCACGCCGAGGAACACCGTCACCCCGAAGCCCAGCGCCTCGAGGTCGAGATCAAGCCGCCGCTGGCCGATCACGCCGGCCTCCGTGAGGCGCTTCACGCGCCGCCACGCGGCAGGCTGGGACAGGCCCACACGCTGCCCCAGCTCGGAGGCCTTGAGCGTGGCGTCCTGCTGCAGGGCGCGCAGGATCGCCCGGTCGGTGTCGTCGAGGTCGAGCGTCATAGGGGAAGCGTCTGCCTGTCCTTGATCGTGGCCACCTGCATCAGCGCCTCGATATCGGCGATATGCGGGAGCGTCAGGATGCGGTCGCGATAGATGTCCTGATAATGCGCCATGCTGCGCGCGATGACCGCAAGACGCGCGTCCACCCGGCCGAGGAAGGTCTGGATCTCGGTGACTTCCGGCACCTCGCGCGCGGCGGCGATGAATTCGTCGAAGGCGCGCGGCTCGGTCTTGTCGAGCGTCAGGCGAAGGGACACCTCCACCGAATAGCCCAGCGCCGCCCAGTTGATCACCGCGCGCTGGCCCTTGAGCACGCCCTGCGCGCGCATCCGCTCCAGCCGCTTGTAGCAACTGGCAAGCGGCATGCCGGCGGCGTCCGCCAGCGCCGTCATCGGCTGGGTGGGGTCGTCCTGCAGATGACGAAGGAGGCGCCTGTCGCTGTCGGTGAGCATGCGTATTTTCGGAAAGATGAACTTGGAGAATGATTTTCTACTCGATAGCGCCGGATAAGGCAATTCCACTGCATCGGATACTGGGGCTCGAGGGCAGACTGCGCGTCGGAGACACCCCTGATTCAACGGATAAGGAAGAAGACCGATGCGCGTCTACTATGATCGCGATTGCGATGTGAACCTGATCAAGGACAAGAAAGTGGCGATCCTGGGCTATGGCTCGCAGGGTCACGCCCATGCGCTGAACCTGCGCGACAGCGGCGCGAAGAACGTCGTCGTGGCGCTCCGCGAGGGATCGGCCAGCGCCGCCAAGGCCGAAGGCGAGGGCCTGCAGGTCATGGGCATTGCCGAGGCCGCCGCATGGTGCGAGCTGATCATGTTCACCATGCCCGACGAACTTCAGGCCGAGACCTACCGCAAATACGTCCATGACAACCTGCGCGACGGCGCCGCCATCGCGTTTGCCCACGGGCTCAACGTGCATTTCGGCCTGATCGAGCCCAAGCCCGGCGTCGACGTCATCATGATGGCGCCCAAGGGCCCCGGCCACACGGTGCGCGGCGAATACGTCAAGGGCGGCGGCGTGCCCTGCCTTGTCGCGGTCAACAACGACGCCACCGGCCGCGCGCTGGAGATCGGCCTGTCCTATTGTTCCGCGATCGGCGGCGGGCGCTCGGGCATCATCGAGACCAACTTCAAGGAAGAGTGCGAGACCGACCTCTTCGGTGAGCAGGCGGTTCTCTGCGGTGGTCTGGTAGAGCTGATCCGCATGGGCTTCGAGACGCTGGTCGAGGCGGGCTACGCGCCCGAGATGGCCTATTTCGAGTGCCTGCACGAGGTGAAGCTGATCGTCGACCTGATCTACGAGGGCGGCATCGCCAACATGAACTACTCGATCTCGAACACGGCGGAGTTCGGCGAATACGTCTCGGGGCCCCGCATCCTGCCCTATGAGGAAACCAAGGCGCGAATGAAAGCGGTTCTCGAAGACATCCAGCAAGGGCGTTTCGTGCGCGACTGGATGACCGAATGCGCCGTGGGCCAGCCGTCCTTCAAGGCGATCCGCCGCAATAACGACGCGCACCAGATCGAACAGGTGGGCGAGACCTTGCGCGGCATGATGCCCTGGATCACCGCCGGCAAGATGGTCGACAAGTCCAAGAACTGAGGCCGTTTTCGGCAACGCCCTTGATGACCCCGGCCCTGCGCCGGGGTCATTGCATAATGCAATGGCCCCGCTCGTCCGCCCACCGGATCAGCAGGGCCGAGCGAGCACCAGTACCCAGACCGATCCCGCCTGTGCGAAGCCGTATTGCGTCAACTGCGGGTTCACGATGTTCGACCGATGGCCGGGGCTCGCCATCCAGTCGGACAGCAGCGTGCGGATATCGGGTTGTCCGCGCGCGATGTTCTCGGCCACGAGACAGGGCTGATATCCCGCACGCCGAACACGGCTCATGGCGGAGGAGCCGCCAGCGCCGGTATGGCTGAAGCCGCCTGTTCGGCTGAGGTATTGCGCGTGGGCTTCGGCGGCTGCCTGAAGCGCCGGATTGTAGCCAAGCGGACGGACGACACCGTTCTGCGCCCGCTGCACCGAGAGCTGCGCACCGGCCGACGCGATATCGACGCTTTCGCCGGCCGTGACCCGCTCGGTGCCGGGCGTCGGCGTGCAGGCCGCCAGCGCGGTGGCGAGCAGAAGGGGGAGTGAATAGCGGCGCATCGACGTGCTCCTTCGGGTTGCTCTGACCTCGGGATGAGCATGCGCGAGCGGTGGCACGGCGACAAGGGCCGGTTTTCCGGGCGCGCGGCGGATTTTCTTGGGGCGGGCGTGGCGATAGATTGCAAGAAGCACAGATATCGGTTTTTGATAACCTAAAAGGGGTTATGTTCCTCCAAACCCTTTCTCCGGATCGGATTTATGCAATCATTTATCCACAGCCAACGCCTCGGCAAGGGCCCGCTGACGCGCGAGGACCGACCCCAGATCGAGCGTGGTGAGCACACCGTCCTCAACGACGCGGCGTCCTTCGACGATCAGGTCGCGCACCCGCGTGGGGCCGGCCAGAACAAGCGCCGCCGCGTCCCAGCTGCCTGCGGCCTCGACCCCAGACATGTCCCAGACCGCCAGATCGGCGCGGAACCCCGGCGCGATCCGGCCGCATTCGGCACCGCGGCCCAGAACCTCCGCCCCGCCACGCGTGGCAAGCCTCAGCGCGTCGCGGGCCGAAAACGCCTCCGCACCCTCGGAGACGCGCTGCAACAGCATTGCCTGTCGCGCTTCGGCCACGAGGTTACCGCTGTCATTCGAGGCCGATCCATCGACACCGAGGCCCACGCGAACGCCCGCGCGCCGCATCACAGCCACGGGCGCGATGCCGGAGCCGAGGCGGCAGTTCGAACACGGGCAATGGGCGACGCCGGTCATCGTTCTCGCAAATAGATCAATCTCTTGCAGATCGAGCTTTACGCAATGGGCGTGCCATACGTCATCGCCGGTCCAGCCCAGATCCTCGGCATATTGACCGGGCCTGCAGCCGAAAGTCTCAAGCGAATAGGCCACGTCCTCGTCGTTTTCGGCCAAGTGGGTGTGCATCATCACGCCCTTGTCCCGCGCCAGCAGTGCTGCATCGCGCATCAATGCGCGACTGACGGAAAAGGGCGAACAAGGGGCGACGGCGACGCGGACCATCGCATCGGGCCGCGGGTCGTGGAAGCGATCTATGACGCGGATACAGTCATTCAGGATGCCGTCCTCATCCTCCACAAGACTGTCGGGCGGCAATCCGCCATGCGACTGACCGATCGACATGGCCCCACGCGTGGCATGGAACCTCAGCCCGACCTCCCGCGCGGCGGCGATTGTGTCGTCGAGCCGCGCCCCGTTGGGAAAGAGATAGAGGTGATCGGACGTCATGGTGCAGCCCGACAGCGCCAGTTCCGCCAGCCCGGCCTGGGCCGAGACGAACATGTGGTCTGGCGTGAAGCGCGCCCAGATCGGGTAAAGCGTCTTGAGCCAGCCGAAAAGCGCAGCATCCTGCGCGCCCGGCACGGCGCGGGTGAGCGTCTGGAACAGGTGATGATGGGTGTTCACCAGCCCCGGCGTCACAAGACAGCCGCGTGCGTCGATGACCGGTCCGGTAGGCTCAAGCCCTTGGCCAAGTTCTACAATCTCGCCATTTGCGATTCGAATGTCGATGTCCCGATGCTCCGTGCCCTCGTCGTCCATGGTGACGACGCAGGCCGCGTTGCAGATCAGGATCGACGTCACGCCCCCGCGTCCGCCAGACGCGCCAGCGCCTCGGCATGAAGCCTGGGGCTAGAGGCCGCGAGCACCCGGCCCCCGCCATGGGCCGGGCCGCCCTCCCAATTCGTGACGACACCGCCCGCCGCCTCGATCACGGCGATGGGGGCGCAGATGTCGTAGGGGTGCAGGCCCGCCTCGATCACGAGGTCCACATGCCCTGCCGCGATCAGCGCGTAGGCGTAGCAGTCCATTCCGTAGCGCGTCAGCCGCACGCGGTCGCGCACAGCCTCGAAGCCTGCGCGATCCTGTGCTGTGCCGACCTCCGGGAAGGTCGTGAAAAGCGTCGCCTCGGCCAGCGACGGCGCGGGTGCTACGGCAAGGGGCCGCGCGCCGCGAGGCCCGGTGAGTCGCGCGCGCCCCAGACCTCCTTCGAAACGCTCTCCGATATAGGGCTGGTCGATGATGCCATAGACCGGCCCCTCGTCATCGGTCAGCGCGATGAGCACACCCCAGGTCGGCGTGCCGGAGATGTAGCCGCGCGTCCCGTCGATGGGATCGAGCACCCAAGTCAGACCGCTGGTGCCGGGGAGATCCGCGGATTCCTCGCCCATGATGGCGTCTTGCGGCCGGCGTTCGGCCAGAACGGCGCGCATCGCGGCCTCGGCGGCGCGGTCGGCGACCGTCACCGGATCGAACGCGCGCAGATCGCCCGCACCGGCCTTGTTGTCCGTAAGAAGAGCCGAGGAACGGAAATGGCGCAGCGTCTCGCGCCGCGCGGCCTCGGCGACAGCATGCGCGGTGGACAGCACCGCCGGAATGTCACGCTCGGACACGCGAAACGCGTCTCCGGTGGAAGGAGCTGTCGTCATGTCGTTCTTGTCTTGTCCATCGGCGCGCCGCCCCGGTCCGGCGGCACAATCCGAGGTGGCATGACCCGAATGCCGGGTCAAGCCGTGCGGTCCGCTTCGCTCAGGCGGCGGTATCCGACAACACGCGCGCAAGCTCGAACAGCCGGCGGCGCTGGTTTTCCGGGATCGCGTAGTAGGAGCGGACAAGCTCCAGCGCTTCCTTGTCGGACAGGATATCGCCGGGCGGGGCATTTTCGGTCTGCGCGCCGCCCTCGGTGGCCTCGGCGCGGTCCATGCCCTCGAAGAAGTAGCTGACCGGTACGGACAGCGCCTCGGAGATGTCCCACAGGCGGGACGCGCTGACGCGGTTCATGCCGGTTTCGTATTTCTGGATCTGCTGGAACTTGATCCCGACCTTCTCGGCAAGCTGCTGCTGGGTCATGCCCACCATCCAGCGGCGATGGCGGACGCGTTTGCCGACGTGAACGTCAACGGGGTGTTTCACGACGCTCTCCTCATGTGTTTCCGTAACCAGTTCTTCGTGTCCCGTTGACCTCGCGGCACCGCACAACACCGTGTGGCGAGTGCCGCTCAACTCATGCGACAGTCGGGAGGTAGCGCGTCGCGCATAGGGATCAATCCCTGGTGGACGACCTCCCGGACAGAAAGCTCCGGTTACCTCGGAACGTGCGCTGAGGGTACGGTACTCGCGCCGAGCGTGCATTGCAACGTTTCAGCACTGGAAGCCGCGAGCGGCCGGTCCTACGCTGGACCGGGTAAAGTTATCCAGGCAGGAAAGAGATGAAAGCGGCACGTATCGAGACCTTCGGCGATCCCCCCGTCCTGGCGGAGATCGAAAGCCCCTCCCCCGGCGCCGGACAAGTGCTGGTGCGGATCGCGGCCTGCGGTCTGAACTTCGCCGATCTGCTGATGATCGACGGCAAGTACCAGGACACGCCCCAGCCGCCCTTCACGCTGGGCATGGAGATCGCGGGTATCGTCGAGGGCCATGGCGAGGGTGTCGCGCTGCCTGCCATCGGCACGCGCGTGGCGGTCTTCGCGGGTTCCGGCGGGCTGGCGGAATACGGCGCCTTCGATGCCGCGCGCTGCGTTCCGATCCCCGACGCGATGAGCTTCGAGGAAGCGGCAGGGTTCCTTGTCGCTTATGGCACCAGTCACCTTGCCTTGACCCGCCGCGCCCGGCTGCGGGAGGGCGAGCGCCTGCTGGTCCTCGGCGCGTCGGGGGGCGTCGGGCTGACTGCGGTGGAACTGGGGGCCGCGATGGGCGCCGAGGTGATCGCCGTGGCGCGCGGCGCGGACAAGCTGGCGGCGGCGAAGGTGGCCGGGGCGCGGCACCTGCTGGACGCACGGACGGCGGACATCCGCGCCAAGGTCAAGGCGCTGGGTGGGGCCGACGTTGTTTATGACGCAGTGGGTGGCGAGATGTTCGCCGACGCGATGCGCGCCACCAATCCCGAGGGCCGCATCATCGTCATCGGGTTTGCCAGCGGGACGCTGCCGCAGATCGCGCCGAACCACCTTCTGGTCAAGAATATCGATGTCGTGGGCTTCTACTGGGGCGGCTACATGCGCTTCGGGGCCGAGCATCTCGCAGCAAGCCTGAAGGCGCTGATGGAGATGTACGAGGCCGGACGGATCCAGCCCCATATCGGCGCGACGCGTCCGCTGGACCGTTTCACGGAGGCGCTGGACCTGCTGCGCGATCGGGCGGTCGCCGGCAAGGTCGTCGTCACGATGGATGAGTGACGGGCCTTACATCCCGCGATAGGCCTGCCGGATGCCTTCGGTCAGCGCATCGACCGGCGCGCCGCGAGCCAGTTCCGCCCGGTAGAGGTTGATCCCGATCTCCGGCAGGTTTGGCAGCGCGCCATTGTGTTCGATCCGCTCCACATAAGGCGGCTCGGCGCCCTCGATGCAGGCATGCACGGCCAGGTCGGCGGAGACCGAAGCCTCGACCGTACGGATCGAGTCGCTTTCCACCGCCATCTCCCAGGAGATCGCGGCCCGGTCGAGCGCATCCTGCACGCCACGCCGAAAGATGCAGGCATGTTCGAAGGCCAGTCGCAGGGGACGCTGTTTCCAGACCTGGCCGCCTTCGGCCCCGACCCAGACGAGCGACCGGGTGACCAGGGTCTCGCCGCCCGCGGTGGCCCCGTCCTCGGTGGTGAGAATCACATCGAGCTCACCGCGTGCGAACATGGCCTTGAGCCGCGAGGTGTATGACGAGACGAGCTGTACGCGCATGCGCGGGAAATCGGTGTTGAACCGCTGCAGCACCTGCGGAATGGCTGGGTAGACGACGTCATGCGGCACGCCCAGCGTGATCTGGCCAGTGTAATCCTTCGCGGTCAGCCGGCCAAGCACCTCGTCGTTCAGGTCCAGAAGCCGCCGCGCATAGCCCAGCATCTGCTCGCCCGCGCCGGTTAGCGCCAGACGCCGCGCGCTGCGGTCGAAAAGCGCCACCCCGATGCTTTCCTCCAGCCGTTTCAGCTGCATCGAGACGGCCGATTGCGTGAGGTTCAGAAACCCCGACGCCTTGGTGACGCCGCCGGCATCGACGACGGCCACGAAGGCGCGGATGGCGGTAAGATCGAGGTTGCGCGGCATTTCATCACCATTCGTGATTCATATCATCAAAAGCATTCACTTTTAACATGTCTCGCCCTGCGCCATATATCAAGCATCGAAATGAGTAGTCCAATTGTGTTCAAGGAATAGAAAGGAAACGCCATGGCACATATCGCTTCGCGCGCTCTCTCCCCCGCCGGGCGCTCCACCGTCGGCCCAGCGCTCTTCAACCGGATCGCCACGGCCTTCGCCGTCTGGCGCCAACGCCGCTCGCTCGCCAGCCTGCCGGACCATCTGCGGCAGGATGTCGGCCTGACCGATGCCGACATCGATCGGGAGGCCCGCCGACGCCTTTGGGACGTGCCGGACCACTGGCGCTTTTGACAGCGGGTCAGACCGTGGGGGCGCGGCATGCGCGCAACCAATAGAAAAAAACTATCGCGCCGGAGAGCCGCCTCCGGCGCGTCTTTCTTGAAAAAGCCGCGTTACTCGCCAATATCGTGCCATGAGGCGGCTCGGGTCCCGTTGCGGGGGCCGACCCGGTCCAACGTGTTTCTATTGGAGGGATACATGGCAGAGTATCAGACGATCCGGTCCCGCGCCCCTGGCGTCGATCAGGCCCGGATTGACGAGGGCCTTCGCGCCCACATGAACAAGGTCTATGCGACCATGTCGGGCGGGATGCTGATCACCGCAGCCGCGGCATGGGCGATCGCGACCCTTGCCGTCACGTCCGACCCGACCGGCGCCACGGTGGCGCTGCGCGAGGGGGAGTACCTGACGGGCCTCGGCGAGGCTCTTTACACCACGCCGCTGCGCTGGGTGGTGATGTTCGCCCCGCTCGCGTTCATCCTTTTCGGCTGGGGCTCGTTGATGCGCCGCGGTTCGGCAGCGGCCGTCAGCTTCGGCTTCTTCGCCTTCGCGGCCGTCATGGGCGTGTCGATGAGTTCGATCTTCCTGGTCTTCACGTCCTACTCGATCGTGCAGACCTTTCTCGTGACCGCCATCGCCTTCGCGGCCCTCAGCCTATGGGGCTACACCACGAAGCGCGATCTCAGCGGCATGGGCACGTTCCTGATCATGGGCGTGATCGGCCTTCTTGTGGCGATGGTCATCAACATGTTCCTGCAGTCGGCGCCGATGATGTTCGCGATCTCGGCGATCGGCATCCTGATCTTCGCCGGCCTGACCGCTTTCTACACGCAGCAGATCAAGAGCGATTATGTCGCCCACGCCGTGCATGGCGATCAGGACTGGCTGGACAAGGCCGCCATCGACGGCGCGCTCAGCCTCTACATCAGCTTCCTGAACATGTTCCAGTTCCTGCTGATGTTCATGGGGCAACAGGAATAACGGCGACATCCGCCGCTTGCAGATCGAAGGGCCGGGGATCACCCCGGCCCTTTTTTCATGCCGGCAGATGGTCATGCCCGCAGCACCGCCGGCTGTCATGGAAATTTCATGGGCAAGCCGGCGCGGGAACGCCATATTGGCCTCGATGCGCGCCCGAAAGACCACAAAGCCATGACAGAGACAGGCCTGAACCCGGACACGGGCGCAGCTCCCCCGCAAATGGCGGAGCTTTTCCGCGTTTTCGGTCGCATCGGCCTTCTGTCCTTTGGCGGCCCGGCGGCGCAGATCGCGCTGATGCACAAGGAACTCGTCGAAGAGCGCGGCTGGTTCACCGAAAAGCAGTATCTGCAGGCGCTGAGCTTCTGCATGCTGCTGCCGGGTCCCGAGGCGATGCAGCTTGCCACCTATGCCGGCTGGCGCATGGCGGGCGTGGCCGGCGGGCTGATCGGCGGGCTACTCTTCGTGATCCCGGGCGCGATGGTGATCCTCGCGCTTGCTGCGCTCTATGCCGTCTACGGGGGCGTTCCACTGGCCGAGGCGCTTTTCCTTGGGATCAAGGCCACCGTCATCGTCATCGTGGCCCAAGCGCTTCTCAGGGTCAGTTCGAGGGCCCTGTCCGGCCCGCTGGCCTGGACGCTGGCCGTGGCCGCGTTTCTCGGGCTCTTCGTGCTGCAACTCCCCTTCCCGCTGATCGTGATCGGCGCAGCATTGATCGGCGCCGTCGCGGCGAGGGGATCGGCGTCGGTCGCCCCCGCCCCGCGCGTGCCACTGTCGGGCACCCTGCGCACCGTCGCGCTTTGGGGGGCGATCTGGCTCTTGCCGCTCGCGGCGCTCTGGGTCGTGGCGCCGGGCGGGATCCTGGCCGAGGTCGGACTGTTCTTCGCCAAGCTCGCCGTCGTGACTTTTGGTGGCGCCTACGCGGTGCTTGCCTGGATGGTGCAGGAGGTCGTGCAGGATTTCGGCTGGCTCACCACCGCGCAGATGATGGACGCGCTGGGGCTGGCCGAGACCACGCCGGGCCCCCTGATCCTGGTGACGGAGTTCGTGGGCTTCCTCGCGGGGGCGCAGGCGGTTGGCCTCGGGACGGGCCTCGCCGCCGCCGTGGTGACGCTCTGGGTGACCTTCGCGCCCTGTTTCCTGTGGATCTTCGCCGGTGCGCCATACGTGGAATGGATCGCCACGCGCCCGCGCCTTCAGGCAGCGCTCGACGCCATCACGGCGGCCGTGGTGGGCGTGATCGCCAACCTCTCGCTGTGGTTCGCGCTCCATGTCATTTTCGGCGAGGTGACACGGACGGGCCGTCCCGGCGGCGTCGGTCTGTGGCTGCCGCAGGCGGCGAGCGTCGACATCGGCGCGGTGTTGCTCACGGGCGTTGCGGCGGCGCTGGTGTTCTGGCGGCGGCTCGATCTTCTGGTGGTGCTGCCCCTGATGGCGCTGGCGGGGCTGGGCTGGAGCCTTGCCACAGCTGCCATCTGAAGACGCCGGCACGCGGTGCGTTTTGGCGGTTGACTCGCGCCCGGGCTCGGTTAGAACGCGCAGTCTCAGACACATGATGCGTCCGGGCCAGACCGCTCGACGCCCCGACAATAGCCCGAGGAGCCTGGACCATGGCCAAGCCAACCACCATCAAGATCCGCCTGAACTCGACCGCGGGGACCGGGCATTTCTACGTGACCAAGAAGAACGCGCGCACGATGACCGAGAAGATGACCGTGCGGAAGTACGATCCCGTCGTGCGCAAGCATGTCGAATACAAGGAAGGCAAGATCAAGTAATCGCCTTCCACTTTCCGACTGTCCGGGCCGTGCAAGAGATTGCGCGGCCTTTTTCGTTCCGCCCCACGTGGGCGCAGGTGCCGCGACAGACGACCGCGCATTGTGCGATCTGCCACGCCATGCGGGGCCGGGCTCAGAGTTCGATCGTCTCGCCCGGCTCGGGGTCGAGGACCCGCACCCCCGGCAGTGCCGCCTTCAGTGCATCGGCCGACTGTTCCAGCAGCGGGAAGGTCCGGTAATGCACCGGAATGACCGTCTTGAACCTGAACAGCTTGGACGCGGCATAGGCGGCGCGCTTCATGTCCATTGTGAAATGCCCGCCCGCGCAGAGGATCCCGACCTCGGGCGCGTGCAGGTCCTGCAGGACGGACATGTCCGCCATCACGTCCGTGTCGCCCGACACGTAGACGCATCGCCCCTCGCCCGCGATCATGTAGCCGGCTTCCGCACCCGCATAGACCGGGCCGTCATCGGTGCTGATCGATGAGGAATGCGTCGCGGACACCATCGTCACGGCCACATCGCCAATCCGGACCGTGCCGCCCTTGTTGAAGCCCACGGTCTCGACCCCCTGCTCGGAGGCGCCCCACCACCCCATGAGATCCGCGATCCCGTAGACCGGGATGCCCAGCTCGCGCGCCAGCTCCGGCACGCCGCTGACATGGTCGAAATGCCCGTGGGTGACGAAAATGGCCGTCGCGCCCGCGAGGGCGTCCTCGCGCTTGTCGGATGGAAACATGGGGTTGCCATCGAGCCACGGATCGATCAGCAGCACCTGCCCCGCGATCTCGAGCCGGATACTCGCATGGCCAAGCCAAGTATATTTCATGAAAAAGCCCTCCCCGACGATCTGTCAGGGAGAGCTTATCCCAACCCGTCGGCGCAAGGCAAAGGCCGATGCGGGCGGCAGTCCAACCGTCAGCGGATGGAAACGGCGAACGGCGAGGTGTTGGCGGTGGCCGCCTTGGGCTCGTCCTCGGGGAAGTCCTCTTCGTCAAGGTGACGGGCCAGCATCCGCGAGAACAGGATGGAGAAGGCACCGGCAAGACACACGCCCACGACGGTATCCCAAGGCGCGCTCAGCCCACGCATGGTGAGCTGAGGCAGAATGACGAGGCACGAGGCCACGAATCCGAGAAGGCCGGGAAAGATGATCGACAGCCAGATCTTGATCGTACGTTCCATATCGCGTCCTTGATTCTGAAATTCCTGTGCGTCGGCAGACGCTTTATGCGAGGCAGGATGTGCGGAGAATCCGGACTGAATTAAGGCATGGACCAGACCATTTTCGATCCAATTGACGCCTATTGTGAGCGGCTTGCGCCCGGGCTCTGGGCCGAGCCGCTGAACGCGGTCACGAACCTCGCCTTCCTGATCGCGGCGCTGATCTGTGCGCGGCGGCTCGGGCATCCCCCGCCGCCGCTGGGCGTGGCTCTGGTGGTCATTCTCGCCGCGATCGGGCTGGGTTCGGGTCTTTTTCACACCTTTGCCAACGGGCTCACGGCGCTATTGGACGTGCTGGCGATTGCGGCTTTCGTGTTCGTCTACGTCTTCGCCGTGAACCGACACGTTCTGGGCTGGTCGCGTGGCTGGGCATGGGCGTCAATGCTGGCGCTGGCGCCCTATCTCGCGCTGGCCACCACGGGCTTCGCCGCGATGCCCGGCTTCGAGATCTCGGCCGCCTACTGGTCGGTGGCCGCGCTGATCGCGCTCTACGGCGTGATCCTGTGGCGGCGCAGACCCGGTTTCGCGCGCGGCCTGCTGATCGGCGCGGCCATCCTGAGCCTGTCGATCACCGCGCGCTCGGTCGATCTGAGCCTCTGCGCGGCATGGCCCCGCGGCACCCATTTCCTGTGGCATGTCCTCAATGCCGTCATGCTGGGCTGGATGATCGAAACCTATCGCCGCGCCCTGCGCCCCGCGCCGCTTGCAGCGGCACCGCCACGGGGCTAAACCGCGCGCGGATCACCATCCCACTCGCACCGACGGAGGACGTCGCCCATGTCCATCGACACGACCACGGCCGCCAAGGTGGCCAAGCTCGCCCGGATCCGGGTCGAAGACGAAGACCTGCCGGCGCTGGCGCAGGATTTCAACGCGATCCTCGGCTTCATCGAGCAGCTGGGAGAGCTGGATGTCGACGACGTCGAGCCGATGACCAGCGTCACGCCCATGCGGCTGCCGCGGCGCGAGGACGTGGTAACCGATGGCGGCCAACAGGCAAGGATTCTCGCCAACGCGCCGGATGCGCGCGAAGGCTTCTTCGCCGTGCCCAAGGTGGTGGAGTGAGGAGGCCGACATGACCGATCTGAACGCATTGACCATCGCCGAGGCCCGCGACGCGCTCCGCAAGGGCGAGGTGACGAGTGTCGAGCTGACCGAGGCGTGCCTGAAGGCCATCGAAGGCGCCGATGCTCTGGGCGCGGTGGTGCACAAGACCCCCGAGATCGCGCGCGAGCGCGCAGCCGCCGCGGATGCACGCATCAAGGCTGGCGGCGCGCCCTCCATGTGCGGCATCCCCGTCGGCATCAAGGACCTCTTCTGCACCCAGGGCGTGGCCAGCCAGGCGGGATCGAAGATCCTCGAAGGCTTCCGCCCCGAATATGAGTCCACCGTCTCCGCGCAGCTTCGCGATGCGGGCGCGGTGATGCTGGGCAAGCTCAACATGGACGAATTCGCCATGGGCTCGTCGAACGAGACCAGCGTCTACGGAAACGCGGTCAACCCCTGGCGCGCCGAAGGCTCCGAGGCGGCGCTGACGCCGGGCGGTTCCTCGGGCGGGTCCGCCGCCGCCGTCGCCGCCGATCTCTGCTTGGGCGCGACCGGCACCGACACCGGCGGCTCGATCCGGCAACCGGCGGCCTTCACCGGCACGGTCGGCCTCAAGCCCACCTATGGCCGCTGCTCGCGCTGGGGGATCGTGGCCTTCGCCTCATCCCTCGATCAGGCGGGACCGATGACGCGCACGGTCCGTGATGCCGCGATCATGGGCACCGCGATGATGGGCCACGACCGGAAGGATTCGACCTCGGCCGATCTGCCGGTTCCGGATTTCGAGGCCATGCTCACGGGCGATATCCGCGGCAAGGTCATCGGCATCCCAAGGGAATACCGCATGGACGGGATGCCAGCCGAGATCGAGACGCTCTGGACCCAGGGCGCCGAGATGCTGAAGGCCGCGGGCGCCGAGCTGCGCGACATCACGCTGCCGCACACGAAATACGCCCTGCCCACCTATTACGTGATCGCACCCGCCGAGGCCTCGTCGAACCTCGCGCGCTATGACGGGGTACGCTACGGCTACCGCGCGACGCTCAAGCAGGGCGACGGCGTGACGGAGATGTACGAGAAAACCCGCGCCGAGGGCTTCGGCGACGAGGTCAAGCGCCGGGTCATGATCGGGACCTACGTGCTGTCCGCGGGCTTTTACGACGCTTATTACAACCGCGCCCGCAAGGTCCGCGCGCTGATCAAGCGCGACTTCGAGACCGTCTTCGCCGACGGCATCGACGCGATCCTGACCCCCGCGACACCCTCCGCGGCCTTCGAGCTGGGGCAGGAACATGTCGATCCGGTCGAGATGTATCTCAACGACGTCTTCACGGTGACGGTGAACCTCGCCGGCCTGCCGGGCATCGCCATGCCCACGGGTCTCGACGCGCGCGGCCTGCCGCTGGGCCTTCAGTTGATCGGCCGACCTTGGGAAGAGGGCGAGCTGCTGAACACCGCCTACGCGCTGGAGCAAGCCGCGGGTTTTGTGGCGAAACCCGCCAAATGGTGGTAGAACACCCCAAAGAACGGTAGCGGGGCTGAGCAATGGACTGGACCGGGCAGGCACGGCGAACGGGCAGTGCCGTCGCGATACTGGCACTTGCCGCATGTGGAACCGGGCCGGCGCCGAACGACGTGGCGCAGGGCGTGGGCTTCCAGGATTATCAGGAATACCAGACGCGGCGCGCAGCGCTTCGTGTGCCGCCGACGGCACCTGCGGCGCCGCAGACCGCCCTCCCCCCGGCCGAGGTCGTCGCGGAACCGTTCGCGCCGCCGCCTGCCGGCACGCAATGGGTTGCGGTGGACCCCGTACCGGCGACCGGTGGTACCGTGGATGTGGCACGCATCGCCGCCGGTGCCATCGCGGAAGCCGAAGGGGGCACCCCCGCCCCCGCAGCAGCCCCGCAGCAGATCGCCACCGCGCCCTCCGCCGACAATTTCGTGGCCCCGCCGCTGCCCGAAGGAATGTCGGTTCTGGGCGCGACCGTCGTGGCGTTCGCCCTATCGACCGATCATGCCGTCGGGCAACGGGTCTATTCCCGCTTCCCGTTCCGCCTCGGACGCCCCGAGGTCCGGTGCTCGGATTTCCGCACCACCGACCTCGCGCAGGACTGGTTCCTGACCAATGAAGGCCCCGAACGTGACCGCGCGGGGCTGGACCCCGACGGTGACGGCTTTGCCTGCAACTGGTCGCCCGAGCGCTACCGCGCCGATGCCCGCGCCGCCACTCAGCAGCCCCTCGGCAGCTTTCAGGACGGGTGAGGCGGTCGCCCAATCACGGCCCGCGCCGCGATGGATTGCGGCCCGAACTGGTGGTCATTCACTACACGGCCATGCCCGACGCGGCCGCAGCCGAACGTGCCCTGTGCGACCCGGCGCGCGAGGTATCCTGCCACTGGCTGATCGCGCGGGATGGTAGCGTCACGGCGCTCGTGGACGAGGAACGCCGCGCCTGGCATGCCGGGGCCGGCAGCTGGCGGGGATGCGCCGACGTCAATTCCCGCTCGATCGGGATCGAACTGGACAATGACGGCGCCTCGCCCTTTGCCGCACCGCTGATGGACGCGCTCGAGTGCCTGCTGGGCGATATCCTGATGCGGTGGGACATTCCCGCCGCCGGTGTGATCGGACATTCTGACATGGCACCGGGCCGAAAACGCGACCCCGGACCCCGCTTCGACTGGCTGAGGCTCGCCCGGCGCGGCCTCGCGGTCTGGCCGGACTGCGTCGCGCCCGGGCGCGCCCCGCCCGACATGGCCGGCTTCCGGGCCGACGCGATGGCTTTCGGCTATCCCGACGTTGAAGACGATCTGCTGCTCGAGACCGTGCGTCTGCGGTTCCGCCCGAACGCGCGCGGACCTCTGGACGCCACCGATTGCGAGATCGCCGCCGCGCTGGCCCGTGCTTGACCCGGTCGGTTCGAGCGCATAGGTGCATCTTGCGCGGAAGGCCGGATGGCCGCGGGCCGCAAGGTTCGAGGAAAGTCCGGACTCCCTGAAGCAACGGTGCCGGGTAACGCCCGGGCGGAGCGATCCGACGGAAAGCGCCACAGAGATCAGACCGCCTTGCATGCAGGGCGAAGGTGAAACGGTGGGGTAAGAGCCCACCGCGCCCCCGGCAACGGGGGTGGCATGGCAAGCCCCACCGGGAGCAATGCCGAATAGGGACCGCATCATGGGGCGCTTCACCCCCGCGGTCCGGGTTGGCAGCTCGAGGCGTTCCGGCAACGGGGCGTCCAGAGGAATGGTCATCCAAGGGGGGCAACCCCCGGGACAGAATCCGGCTTACAGGCCTTCCGCGCAGTTTTCCGATCATTTCAGGTTGATCCAGAAGGAACGCCTTCGGCATACGCCTTTTGCCTCGCCCGCCCCGTTCCGGGACGGGCTCGATCATGCCTCCGGCGGGAGGTTTTCTGCCAGGATGAAGGCACAGGGCTCACGCCCCTGACCCGGCCGTATCCATGAGCCGCGGACCGCAACCGGATCAGGGGGCTTCACCCTGGACGCCGGGTCGCTCTCCAGCTACCGGCGCAGCTCGATCTCTAATCGACCTTGGTTAACGAAACCCTTCGCGTCCCTTCATCCTGGCGAAAAACTCCGGGGGAGCGCCGGCGGCGCGTGGGGGGCAGAGCCCCCGGGCGCGCGTCCGAGCGGCTCCCGGAACGGGGGCTCGAGGACGCGCGCTACCCCCTCCGTGACGCGAAGAAATCCCGCAGGAGCGCGGAGGCCTCCGCCTCGCCGATCCCGCCGTAGACCTCCGGTTTCCAATGGGCCTGCGAGTGGTCGAAAACCCGGGGCCCATGGGCCACGCCGCCCGACTTGGGATCGGACGCGCCGTAATAGAGCCGCGAGAGCCGGGCCGCGGCGATCGCGCCCGCGCAGGCCGGGCAGGGCTCGAGCGTAACCCAGAGATCGCAACCGGTCAGCCGCTCGCTGCCCAGCGCCGCACAGGCCGCGCGGATGGCCAGCATCTCGGCATGGGCGGTGGGGTCGGTCAACTCGCGCATCCGGTTGCCGGCGCGTGCGATGACCGCGCCGGCACGCACGATCGCGGCGCCGACCGGGACCTCTCCACGCTTGGCTGCCGCGCGCGCCTCTTCGAGGGCCACGTCCATGAAACCGCGAAAATCGCTCATGACGTCCCTCTTGGCGCTTTTCGCGGCGCTGTCAAACCGCTAGGGCGGTGCCATGGTTGACGGAGATCGCATCGCCAAGGTTCTGAGCCGCGCCGGGGTCGCCTCGCGCCGCGAGGCGGAGCGCATGATCGCCGAGGGCCGCGTCAGCGTGAACGGCGCGCGGATCGACAGCCCCGCGCTCAACGTGACTGCGGCCGACCGGATCGCCGTGGACGGCAAGCCCGTCGAAGCGCCCGACCGGCCCCGGCTCTGGCTCTATCACAAGCCCGCGGGGCTGGTGACCTCGGCCTCCGACGAGAAGGGGCGCAAGACCGTTTTCGACGCCCTGCCCGAGGGCATGCCCCGGGTGATGACCATTGGCCGGCTCGACCTGACGTCCGAGGGGCTGTTGCTTCTGACCAATGATGGCGGGATCAAGCGGCAGCTGGAACTGCCCAGCACCGGCTGGCTTCGCAAGTACCGGGTCCGCGTCAAGGGCGCACCGGACGAGGCCCAGCTCGAACCGCTCAGAAAAGGCATCGAGGTCGAGGGCGTCCGTTACCTGCCGATGCAGGTCGCACTCGACCGGCAGCAGGGCGCGAATGCCTGGCTCACGATCGGCCTGCGCGAGGGCAAGAATCGCGAGATCCGGCGCGCCATGCAGGCGCTCGGCCTCGAAGTGAACCGGCTGATCCGGGTCTCCTACGGACCCTTCCGCCTGGGCACGCTGGCAGAGGGCGCCGTGGAGGAGGTGCGCCCGCGCGTCATGGCCGACCAGCTCGGCATGCCGGAACTGGTCGAGGGCCATGCCGACCCGTCGAAATCACTGCGCAAGCCTAAGGGCGGTCCGCCCCGCCGCCCTGGCCGCCCTCGCCCGCCTCGGGGTTGATCGCGTAGCGCTCGATCAGGCGCGCCTGGCTCATGAACACCACGAAGAGGAAAGCGGGCAGGCCGAAGGTCTCGAAGGTGACCCAGAACTCCGTCGATTGCGTGCGCCAGACGATCTCGTTCAGGACCGCCATGAAGGCGAATGCGCCGGCGATCCGCTTTGTCATGATCATCCAGCCCTCCTGCCGCATCGGCAGAAGCTCTCCCATCAGGAACTGAAGCCAGGATTGTCCGCGCACAAGCCCGATGCCCAGCATGGTGGCGAAGAAGCCGTAGACCAGCGTCGTCTTCATCTTGAAGAACCGCTCGTCGTTGAGCCAGACGGTCAAGCCCCCGAAGACCACGACCATGAGCGCGGTGAAGACCTGGATGCGGCTGATCTTGCCGGTGAGCTTCCACAGGATCGCGATGGAGGCCAGCAGGATCGGCACGAAGGCCGCGGTCACGATGATGAAGCCGTCGTACTGCGTGCCCCCGACACTCAGGCTCGCGTCCTGGAACCGCATGTAGGCGATGAAGAACAGGATCGGGGGCCCGAGCTCCAGCCCGGACTTCAGCCATGGATTGATCGCTTTTTCAGACATGCCGGTCCCCTATCCCCCCAACTCAACTATCACCGCGCCCGCCGCGATCAACCCCATGAGCGCCGCGCGCGCAGGGCCGACCGGTTCCTTGAGGAACAGCCAGCCGATCAGCGCCGCGAAAACCGTTGAGGTTTCGCGCAGCACCGCCGCCTCGCCCACCTGGTCGAGCCGGGTGGCCAGCATGATCGAGCCGAAGCTCGCGAAGGCTATGAGCCCGCCGACGATCCCGCGGAACGCCAGCGGACCGAGCGTGGGCTTGTCCTCGAGGCGCCGGTAGAAGGCTGCGGCGAGGAACGGGTAGAGCAGCCCATCGATGAAGAAGAACCACGCGAGGAATGTGAAGGGATCGGCCGTGGCCCGGATTCCGTAGGCGTCGAAGGTTGTGTAAAGCGCCACGAACAGCCCCGTAAGCACTGCGAACCAAAGCGCCGGGATCAACGTCTCACGCGCAACGGTCACCCGCGCCATGTTGTAAAGCGCGAGCCCGTAGAGCCCCGCCAGCAGGATCGCCACGCCCAGCCACTGGATGCCACTGAAGGTTTCACCGAAGAGAAGCCACGCCCCGATCACCGCGAAAAGCGGTCCCGTGCCCCGCATCACCGGGTAAACCACGGTGAAGGCGCCGCGGCGGTAAGCGGACAACACCGCCCATTTGTAGAGCGCATGGATGACGAAGACGCCCGCGAAGATCGGCCACATGTGAGGTTCCGGCCAGGGCACGACGAACAGAGCGAAGGGTGCGGCCATCAGACCGTAGGCGGCATCGATGGCCCCACGCGCCAGCAACGGGTCGTGCCGCCCCTTCTGGAGCGCGCCGAAGATCGCATGAAGGACCGCCGCCAAAAGCGCGAGGATCAGCGCCACGCGCGCGCCCGCCTCGGTCCCCTCGATGGAGATGAGCCAGTCGCTCACGTCACGGGCCGGGACGTGATCAGCGGTCCAGCCCGACAAGGGCGGCGGCGAAGTCCTCGGGGTCGAAGGGGGCAAGGTCTTCGATCTGCTCGCCCACGCCGATGGCATGGATGGGCAGGCCGAAACGATCGGCGAGCGCCACCAGCACCCCGCCCTTCGCGGTGCCGTCGAGCTTGGTCATCACGAGGCCCGAGACATCGGCCATCTGCTGAAAGGTCTTGACCTGGGACAGCGCGTTCTGACCCGTGGTCGCGTCCAGCACGAGGATCGTGTTGTGCGGCGCGTCGGGGTCCTTCTTGCGGATGACGCGCACGATCTTGGCCAGTTCCTCCATCAGATCGGCGCGGTTCTGCAAGCGGCCCGCGGTGTCGATCATCAGGAGGTCGGCGCCCTCTGCTTCTGCCTTGCCCATCGCGTCGAAGGCGAGCGCGGCGGGGTCCGAGCCCTCCGGCGCGGTCAGGACGGGCACGCCCGCGCGGTCCCCCCAGACCTGCAGCTGTTCGACGGCCGCGGCGCGGAACGTGTCACCGGCGGCGATGACCACGGTCTTGCCGGCGGCCTTGAACTGGCTGGCGAGCTTGCCGATCGTCGTGGTCTTGCCAGAGCCGTTGACGCCCACCACCAGCACCACCTGCGGCTTCTTCGGATAGAGCGGCAGGGGACGGGCGACGGGTTCCATCACCTGCGCGATCTCGGTCGCAAGAAGCTCCTTGATGTCGGCGGCGCTCATCATCCGGCCATAGCGGCCCTCGGCCATGTTGGCGGTGACGCGCATGGCCGTTTCCACGCCCATGTCGGCGCTGATCAGAAGCTCCTCGAGCTGCTCGAGCATGTCGTCGTCGAGCGCCCGGCGCGGAGCGGAGGGGCTGCGCCCCATCAGGCGGCCGAGCAGACCCGGACGTCCTCCGTCTTCCTGCGCGGGCGCCTTGTCCCCGGCGCCGGGGCGCAGGGCCTCGGGCGTCAGGTCGGGCGCGAGCGCGGGCCGCGCGCGTTCCGGTTGGGGCTGGGGTTCGGGTTCCGGCTCAGGCTCAGGTTCGGGCTCAGGTTCGGGCTCAGCTTCGGGTTCCGGCACCTCCGCGCCGGGATGCGGTGGCTCATCCTCTGCAAACGCCGGCGGCTCGGGCTCGGTGGCAGGGGCGGGCTCGGCTTCGCGCTCGGGAACACGCTCGGGCCCTGTTTCGGAAACCGGCTCCGGCCGCGTTTCTGCCGGCGTCTCCCGATGCTCCTCGGTTGCCTCACCGGCCTCCCCCGCGCCCTCCTCGATGATCGCGTCCAGCCCCTCGTCGAGCCTGGAGGAGGATTTGAACATGCGATCCTTGAGCTTGCGGAAGAAGGACATGGGCGGAGGGGCCTTTCGTTCACCAATGCGACCCACCTAATACGCCGCGCCGGGCGATGGAAGTGCGCGTCCCTTCCCCGAGGGCCCGCCCGCGGCTATGCTCGCACCAAACGAGAGGCAGAACGAGCATGCCGGTCATCGCCAGATATGGGATCGTGACTTTGGTTCCGCTCACGCTCCTGATGCTGGGGGCCACGCTCTGGGGCGGGTATGCCGTGATGGCGCTTGTCTGGCTGACGCTCGTGGCGGGGCTGATGGACCGGTTGCTCGCGCCGCCCGCGGGAAGCACCGGGGCGGTGAGCCGTTGGCCCGACCGCCTGTCAGTCCTGCTGGCCTTGGGCCACCTCACCCTCGTGCCGCTCGTCCTCGTCGCGCTCTCGGGCCCCGGCATGGGCCTCGGGCACAAGATCGCACTTTTCGCCGCGACCGCCTCTTTCATCGGGCAGGTCAGTCACCCCAACGCCCATGAGCTGATCCACCGCAAGGGCCGCCTCCGCGCGGGCCTCGGCGCGCTGGTCTATGTCACGATGGGCTTCGGACACCATGTCTCGGCGCACAGGCTGGTGCATCATCGCCATGTCGCGACGCCGTACGACCCCAACACGCCGCGCGCGGGCGAAAGCTTCTGGCGCTACCTTCCACGCGCCTGGGTGGGCAGCTTCCGCGCCGGGCTGGCGGCGGAGGCGGCGCGGGTCGAGCGCGGCGCGGCGCGGCTCAACCCCTATTGGGTCTGGACGGTCGGCGCGGCGATCACGGCGTTGCTCGCCACGGCGCTCGCGGGCACGGCAGGCCTTGCCTGCCTTCTCGGCCTCTGGGCGCTGACGGGCATGCAGATCCTGCTGTCGGACTATATCCAGCATTACGGTCTGCAACGTCTGACCCTGCCCTCGGGCCGTCGCGAACCGGTCGGCCCGCATCACAGCTGGAACGCGCCGCGGGGTTTTTCGAGCTACCTGATGATGAACGCACCCTGCCATTCGGAACATCACCTCCACCCGGAGCGGAGCTATGAGAAGCTGGCGGCGGACACGGGCGCGCCCACCCTACCGTGGTCCCTGCCCGTCATGGCGATGCTGGCGACGATTCCACCCCTGTGGCGAAGGGTCATGGACCGGCGCGCCGCCCGCGTGATGGCCGCTGCCGAGGCGCGTATCGCCGTTGCCGACCGCACCGCAGCGTGACCTGAGCCGAAGGCGAGGAACAAGGGAACGACCCCAAGGCTGCGCCGCTGGTTCGGCTAGAGCCGGACCCCGTGGCGCCCCGCCAGATCGGTGAAGAACTGCCACGCCACCCGGCCCGACCGCGCGCCACGCGTGGCCTGCCATTCGATGGCCTCCGCGCGCAGGGTCTCGCGCGCGACCTCTACCCCGTAGGCCGCGCAATATGCGTCGATCATCGCAAGGTATTCGTCCTGCCCGCAGGGGTGGAAGCCCAGCCACAGGCCGAAGCGGTCCGAAAGCGACACCTTCTCCTCGGTCGCCTCCGACGGGCTGATCGCGGTGGCGCGTTCGTTCTCGATCATGTCGCGCGGCATCAGGTGGCGGCGGTTCGACGTGGCGTAGAACACGACGTTGTCGGGCCGTCCCTCGACGCCGCCGTCGAGAACCGCCTTCAGCGACTTGTAGTGCTGGTCGTCATGGCTGAACGACAGGTCATCGCAGTACAGGATTACCCGCACGGGTGCCTCGCGGAGCAGGTGCAGGAGCCGCCCGATCGTGGGCAGGTCCTCGCGCTGCATCTCTACCAGCACAAGGCCCGGCGTTTCGGCGGCGACCGCGCCGTGCACGGCCTTCACCAGCGAGGATTTGCCCATACCGCGTGCGCCCCAGAGAAGCGCGTTGTTTGCGGGCAGACCCTTCGCGAACTGGCGCGTGTTCTGCAACAGCGTGTCCCGCGACCGGTCGATCCCCAACAAGAGCGGCAGGTCGACCCGGTTTACCCGTGCCACGGGTTCCAGCCGGTCGGGATCGGCATGCCAGACAAAGGCCTCGGCCGCCGTCCAGTCGGGCGCTGCGGCGGGGGGCGGGCGCAGACGCTCCAGCGCCTCGGCAATCCGGTTCAGCGCGTCGTCGGACATTTGAGGTCTCAGTACTCCTCGTCTTCGTCGAGGATGCCTTCCTCGCGCAGACGGCGGTTGCGCTGACGCTCCACCAGACGGACGAGCTGGATCGAGATTTCGTAGAGCCCGTAGACCACGACGAAGAGGATCAGCTGCGTGATCACGTCCGGCGGCGTGATGAGCGCGGCAAGCGTCAGGATGCCGACCACGGCCCATTTCCGAACATTGCCCAGCCCCTCGGCGCTGACCAGGCCGGCCTTGCCCAGTAGCGTCAGAAGAACGGGCAGCTGGAAGCAGAAGCCGAAGGCGAAGATGAACTTGAGCGCGAGGTCGGTCGATTCCCGGATCGAGCCGAGAAAGACAGTACGCAGCTCCCTCGTGTTCTCGGAGACGGGCGGCGGCTCGTTGCCCAGAACCAGGCTCGTCAGCATCGGGATCGCGTCGGCAAAGCCGATGAAGAAATTCATCGCAAGCGGCGTGACGACGTAATGGGCGAAGGACGCGCCCATGAAGAACAGGACGGGCGAGGCGAAGAGGAAGGGCAGGATCGCGCCCTTTTCCGAGGCGTAGAGCCCCGGCGCCACAAACCGCCAGAGCTGATGCGCGATCACCGGGAAGGAGATCGCGAAGCCCGCGATGATCGAGATGCGCACGAGCACGAAGAACTGCTCCTGCGGGGCGGTGAAGATCAACTCGGGGCTCTGGCCGCGGGCCACGAGTACGTTGATCAGCGGCTGCTGGATGATGCCTAGGATCGGCTGCGCGACGGTGAAACAGGCCACCATCGCCACGACGAAAGCAAGGACCGAGCGGATAAGCCGCGTACGAAGCTCCGCCAGATGCTCGATCAGCGGGGCGGAGCTGTCTTCGATGCGGTCCTCGACACTCATGGGGCGTCCGTTCCTGTGCGCTCCACCGCATCGACGG
>Ga0209947_1000101_pt1 | contig 44532 bp, 26 predicted proteins | sample SalPonR2_B_D2_MG_FD_185706 | JGI IMG/M metagenome (GOLD analysis project Ga0209947, IMG submission 185706) | Salt pond soil microbial communities from South San Francisco under conditions of wetland restoration - Salt Pond MetaG R2_B_D2_MG... ...
AAAGTCCCGTAGGAAGGCCCGTAGCCGAATAGGCCAGAACATCGCCCTCAGGATCAGTCGCGCTTACCTGTAAGGTGACCACATCACCTTCCACTCCGTTCTGTGCCCCTGGATTGGTTACCACTGGGGCCAAGTTCACAACCACATCGGTCACGTTCCATGTAAAGGTCACCATAGTGGATTCCGATGGAACACCGTCGTCCGTCACCGTCACCTCGACCGCGTAAGGACTGTTGACGGATGCCCCAGTAGTTATCGTACCACTTATCAGACCCGTTGCCGTATCTATGGAAAGTCCCGTAGGAAGGCCCGTAGCCGAATAGGCCAGAACATCGCCCTCAGGATCAGTCGCGCTTACCTGTAAGGTGACCACATCACCTTCCACTCCGTTCTGTGCCCCTGGATTGGTTACCACTGGAGCCAGATTGGCAGGGGCATTTACTGTTATCGTAATGGTAGATGTATTAGTAAGAACTCCATCGCTAACCGTTAATGTTACTTCATAACTTCCTGGTGTACTAAACTCGTGAATAGGATCAGCAGTAATTACTGTAGGAGTTCCATCCTTAAAGTCCCACAAATATCCTGTCACACCCACATCATCGGTAGAATTACTACCTGTAAAACTCACTGTGAGTGGAGCATCACCAGAAGTTATATCAGCCTCTGCAATGGCCATTGGAACTTGATTGCCCGCCTCTCCAATGTTCCATACAAACGCTATTGTTTCGGTGGGCATAGGGTTTCCTTGAGCCGTTACCGTTACCTCCACATTGTAAGGACTGTTATCTGCAGCCCCTGGACCTACTCCACCACTTGGGGATTCAGGAGTGTTTGTAAACAGATTAGCATTATATCCGGCACCATAGGTATCTACTTTATACAGTGCGAATTTGTCAATGGCATGGCCTGCAGACCTTTCCGAGATTTCCATGGTATAGGTACCCGGATTCTCGAACCAAACATAGACGTTATGCCCATTGTTATCGCTTGTTAGGGCCTGCCAATTGTAAACCTCTGATGTGCCACCACTACGGAAAATCTTAAAATAACCATTGCTGCTGGCCCCATTTGGAGTGGTCGCAGCCGTCTGCCTTGTTGTACCGCCAGGAAATACAATACTGTTCTGCGCTCCCTGTAAGTTATTGATAATCTCCGCCTCATTGTCCGGAGCCCCCTGAAATCCAAAGAACCACACGTCATCATTGTTTGGGAAACGGAGCCAGTTGTCGTTTTCTTCGGTAGAATTTGAACCGCTATAGAAGCTACGCCAGCTAAATCGATATACCCCTGGGGTGCTTATATTAACTTGGTATGGGATAGCACTTCCGTTCTGGTCGCTAAAACTATTGGTGTTGGCTATGATGCCCGTAGCACCACCAGCAGTGGTAGTGCCCCAACCGGAAGTATTTCCAGATTCTGCTTCCACTACCACCAGACCATTCTGTTCCATGAAAGCTCCATCACCCGAAGTCCCGTCGGAAACCGTTCCGGTTATCAGTCCCGTACTTGAGTCGATGCTCAAGGTAGGGGGAAGTCCTGTAGCACTATAGCTTAGGCCTGTACCCCCCGTGGCATTTATCTGTAGTGATACCACATCTTGCTCGTTGTTGTTCTGTGTTCCGGGGTTGACCACCAAAAGACCTGTGTCTGTGGTATTCGACAACGCGATGTTCAAAGTCGAGGATGCTCCGTAATTCAAGGTCAACACTGCGTTCCTGTCCCCCGCAGCGTTGTTTAGCGCTAGGACTATCTCGTGGGTGCTGTTGGCATCCAAAAGAGCGTTAGTTAGCGAACCGGATACAATGCTGAAATCCGAGGCATCGGGGCCTGTAATCTCAATAGAGCGGACAATCTTTCCTACGTTACCCCCAGACACCTCTAAGAAGAGGGACTCGGACGTGCCGCTGGCTACCATCAATGAGCTCGGAGCGAATAAAGTCCCTGCTGACAGTGCCGTGCCCACTGGGGCATCGGCTCCAAAGACCTCCATATTTTTCTGATTGCCTCCTCCCCGCTTGGGAGAACCCGCAATGGCAAAGATACCATTGCCAGAAACGATGCCCTGGGTGCCATGGCGTTCATAGTTCATGTCCCCCAAACGAGTCCAGCTCTGGGTCAAGGGATCGTACTCCTCCGTTATCTTGAGCGCATCGTCCGTATTCACACCATATACCGGTTGGTTCTGTACTTCTCCCCCGATGACCACCAACTTTCCGTTGTAGTTTACCGACATGGGGGCACCACGGGGGGTAGGTATGTTCTGTCCCGCCGGAAGTGTGCTCCATGTGGACGAAGAAAAATCATAAACGTCCACCTGCGGAATCACCGGATTGAAATAGCCGCCCGTGCCGCCTGTTTGCCGCCCCCCGGCAACATAGAGCTTTTCCCCTATCACGGCCACATGGAAATGGTCCCGTGCTCTTGGCGCATTGGCTAGGGCCGTCCAGGTGCCCGTAGCAGGGTCGTACTCGTCAAACCAATTTACAAAACCCCCGTCATGGCCTATAGTATTGCCTGCAACAATATAGAATTTGTCATTATAGACCGCAAGGCCCGCGGAACCCCTACGCCTGTTGGTAGGAACCTGTGGCCCCTGTACCCACTCGTTAGATGAAGGGTCGAACGTCCAAATGTGCTCCGCAGGTTGCTCCAATGGGAAATCATTGGTCTGGAACGCGCCGATCACCCAAATCAGTCCCTTGTACTCCGTAGCCTGAAAATGGTTGAACTCAAAGGGGGCGGAATTGGTCAAGGCCGTCCAAGTATTTGAGGTGTAGTCGTACACATCTATGGTCTTGGCATTCTCCCTGCCACCCATCAAGTAGAACTTGTTGCCTGCCTGTACAAAAGAACTCTCATGGCGTGCCGTATAGTTCTCATTTTCATTAAGATCTGTCCATAAGCCCCCTTCGAATATCGTCCAGGTAAAGCTTATAGTCACCGCATCGGCGCTATCCCCATCGCTATCGTCCACCGTTACGGTCACGTTGTACGGGGCTGCAACAAGGGCAAACTGCGAAACCGTGCCCCCTATCTGCCCATTAGTAGGCTCTATGAAAAGCCCAGGGGGAAGGTTCGCTGCACTATAGCTCAGATTACCTTCGCCGCCAGAGGCCACCACACTCAAACTGCCGTCCAACTGTTCCCCGACCAAACTGGTCTGGGCCACGATCGGTGCCACCGATATCGGTATCCCCTGGCCCGTGTCCTCGATAACCTCGATTGCCGATACCTTGGGCTGGTCCACACCCCCAGTTTCTGCCAGAGCGGAAAATACCATGGTCAACTGCCCATCGGAGACCGTGACGGGAAACACTTTGGTCAATGCCGTTTCGGCGCCCACCTCAGCGAATATATCGTAATTGTCGAGCACCAAAGAGCCCTCCAAGGAAACATCAAAAATCCTGCTGCCAAGCCCTCCACCTGATCCCGCGCCAGGGGCTCCCCAAAAGATCTCTGCAAAATGGAGCGTCACATAATAGCTCCCACTGGGAACGGGGATGTTGTAACTGAACACTTTGGAGTTGGAGGTGCGCTCGGTTTTATACAGGTCCGGGACTTGGGCGTCCACATTGCTGAAGGGCTGGCCCCCGCTGAAGGACTGGTCGGCGCCGAAGGACTTACCGTTGAAAGCAAGCCCAGGGCCACCGGCGTTTAACCGCAGTTCAAAAATTTCGTTGTTCGCGGGCACCACGTTCAGTAGGTCCCATGACCCTTCAAGTTCCACACCGGGAGTATTCGAGGTCCCTATAAAACCAACCATCAAATCTGTTCCCGCCTGTTGTATTGCCGACAGTATACTACCCTGAGCCATAATCGTGCCCAAGGTAGCGCTCGCACCGCCGTCTATCTGGTATTCTAGAGAGACCTGTCCGGTGGATGGTGTTACCACAAAATGGAACACGATGTCGCTCGTTGGCCTAGAGGCTATTGGGAGCGTAAAAGTAATCGGGGCCTGGGGAATGTCGTCGATTTCCTGAAGCGCCAAAAAGCCATCCGTGGTCACCACGAACTTGATGTAGTTGCTCTGCGTACCGTCCCCAATCTGGAAGCCCAGCTCCCCGCCGACCGCGGCCGTGTTTCCGTAAAGCCGTAAAGGACCCGTAAACCCGTTCATCGCCCCGGTGACCGTAAAAGGTCCCGTTGCCGTGCTTACCTGTACGCCATATTGATAGCCCTTTTCCTGACTGTTCGATGTACCCAAGGATGTCCCCGAGGTCATGTGCGAGGTCATGATGCCAGGGGCCCCACCAAGCACATCATTGGGGTTCGGTACGCTGGGGTCGTCACGCCTGTCCAACCAATCCAACCAGTTATTGCCCGTGTCCCCATTGTTCATGAGTCCTGTCAGACCTAGACCAAAGATTCCTCCAAGGCCCTGTTGGAAATTGAACAGATCGTTGTAAATGGGAAGGGAGAACGACTGACTGCCAACGGCTTCCGGATTTCCCAGTTGCATCGGGTCCAACGCATCGGAAATCCCGTCCCCGTCATCGTCCGGGTCGTTCAGGTCGGAGAGAAATGGTGCTCCTAATATCTTGTCGAAATCCGTTGGCTGGGAGCCCCCATTACAGATGTCCGTACCGTTATCCAACTCATCTTGGTTCGTGTAACCATCAAAATCATAATCCGCAAGGGCATCATAGCCCGGCTCCCCAGGTTGTATACAGGTCACGAAGTCCTGGGGCTCGAACACCGCAATGATTCCGTTGAGCGTACCAGCCCATATGGTGCCGGGAAAGATTTCATCGTCCCCATTGGCCGTAATACCAAGGGTAAAGCCCCCTATGCCCGATAGAAAGTTCTGTGTCAGCTGTTGGGCCGTGCCATTGGCATTGAGCTGTACCCTCCTTATAAAACCACCGCTCGCACTAGCCAAAAGGTTGCCCTTCATGGCATCGCCAAAGTTGGAAGCAGTGTATTCGGTTATACCATTGGTATTGGTCCCCCATACTACGATTGGATTGTCATCAGGACCGTCCGGGTTTGGCACCGTTGGTCCACGCCAGTCACCTTCAACCGGGTTTGCCAACGAGACGGGAACAGGCGGCCAGTCCACCGGAAGTCCAACATTGGGGTCTGTCGTGGATCCGGGCCTGGAACCATCCGGGTCGTACGTCTGGGTTCGCCATAATGGGGCACCGGTCATCCCGAGTACACTGTTGTTATCGGTGTAGAGGCCCGCACCCGTGGGGTTCGCCCGTATCGGGTTGGGATGGCCCCCATAAAAACTGCCAAAAGTATAGTTCTGTATGTTCGTGGTCACTAGTTCCAAGTGGTCCTTATTGTCAATGACTTCCGATCCAGAAGGGGACTGGCTACCTGGCTCGGCGGGGTCATAGTCGTTATTCGCATTGCCGCCACCCTCGTTCACAGGAAAGCCACCCCAACCCAGATTTGCCCCATTGTCAGTAACATAGACCGCGCCGCTCTGCGTGACCACAAGGTCATACGTGTTTCGATACCCTGGTGAAAATATCTGTACTGGGCTCCCCGGTACCAGCTTGGCTTGGTTCAGGCCATCGTTGCCGCCCCATGGGTCGTTGACGTCTATTCCATTGTAACCCGGGGAATCCGGATCGTTAATCCCATTAGCATTCGTACGGGTGGGGTCGTCCAAAGTGGGGAGATCGTAGATATAGCTCCTGCCGTTGTCGTTCAAAACCGGCAATTGTGCTATCTGATCGAGGTTCACCGAGAGCACCGCGCCGCCAAGGGCATATTCAGTAATCAACGCAAAATTACTCGATGGGCCCCCAGCATTTGTGGAACCGCCAGAGGTGACAATCAGGTAGTCCGTGCCATTGATTGTGGCCAGCCTAAGGCCGTTCGTGGCATGGTTCTCCTCCGAGCGGGGAAGGCCACGCACGATGTCCACCACCTCCCATGTCTCAGGACCTGTCTTAGTCATACGGGTTATTACCCCTGAATTCGTGTCAAGGCCAGAATCCTTCTGGCCCGTGCCATCCCCTCCCCCTATACGGATATCGCTGGAAGTAACGTAGACCACAGGATTCGCGGAAGTACCCGCGACCGTAAGCCCGGTAACTTCGCGGCGGTTGGAAAACGCTGGAGGGGCAAGCGTGCCATTATCGTTGTGGTTCTGTATAGTAGATACTCCCGTGAGCTCCTCCACAGCTACCACCACATAAGCCGTGGGGCCGTTGCGCTGGATTGTCAAGGCCTTGACAAAACCGCTGTTCGCAGCCGTGCCCGAATAATCGGTAACATACAAACGTCCGTCAGGACCAAAATCCATCGCCGTGGCACCTTTTATGGTCATCAGGCCATTGAGGTTCAAACTGCTTTGGGAAAAACTGACTTGGGCTCTTATCGTTTGGAAGAATAAAACAAAAACAACCACTAAAGTAATTTTAAAAGAATTTTTTAACAATTTGGGGTAATTATTTTTCATAGTTCTATGGTAAAACATCATTATAATTTCTTTTCACTAAACCTTAAGGTTTAACGAATGTATACAAAGGTAAGTCAGTTTTAATCGGTGTAAAAACATTGCGGGTAATTATTCGATTAACTAAAGAGGAAACCCGTTAAAGAACAAAGTATAATTTAAAATAAGTTAATTTAAAATCCTTAATGTACATCCTATACGTCAGCACTTTGGTCCGTATCAAATTCATGCACAAGGAGGACAATGTCACTATGCACAAGGATTGCCACAAACTTACAGTTCGGTTTACATTCTACAGAAAACGTGAAAATTTATATTATTTAATTGAAAAATAATATTTCAAAACCCTGTATTTTTAACTTGTTGCGTTGCAAAATAAAACTATTTAAATACCCCACCTAGCCCTGAATAAACGACAACTTCATATCTAAAAATGAAGTTAAACCCATGCAGTGAACCAAAACATACTACATCTAAAATGCAGAAGCCTATCTCATGGAACGAAATTCCTTTCAAATACTCCAAGAAACGTAGTGGGCAATAGATGGAGAAGGAGACTTGCCTATTCGCTTGCTGTTACTATGGAAGCATGCGTATAGAAACTGAGGTACCAGTAAAATTATGTCAGGGTATTGCCAAAGGACTTGATAATAAAGCCTAATCCTTACTACTTGTTTGGATTACTTCTTACTTTAAAATTTCCACCATTTTTTAGTGACTTTTCCATAGCCATAGCCATATTTGCCTCCGTATCCCAAATTTCCTTCATTGACATCGTTTACCACAAAAGAGACATTTTTTAGTTTTCCTTCCTTCAATAATTGAAGTGGATATTCAACGGCCTTTTTCTCCGTTATACCAGCACGGGTAAGGTAGATCATATGATCCGCATATTCACTAATCAAAAGGGTGTCGCTTACTACCATTATTGGAGCTGTATCCACAATAACATAGTCATATATTTCGGATACATTATCCAATAGTTCCTTTACACGATTACTCATCAACAATTCAGCGGGATTAGGTGGGATTTTTCCGGAATAAACGACATCGAACGTGTTGTGGTGCACTAACATAGGGTTTATGATATCGTCAGGTTTAAGTTGGTTATTAAACAAGTAATCGGTAAGACCTTTATCTTTATACTTATTTTTGCCTTTTAGCTTATCTATGTCATCCCCAGTAAAAAAAGAATAGAATTTTGGATTACGTATGTCAGCACCTATTAGCACCACCTTTTTTTGTGTGCTGGACAAAATCATGGCTAAATTTGTAGAGGTAAAGGTTTTCCCCTCTCCTGGAACACTGGATGTAACATAAATGATATTGTTCTTTTTACCGTCTATCTTTTCTTTGGTCTTTATGAGATAATCCAAATTGGTTCGAATTATGCGTAGGGCCTCTGCCAAGATTGAACGATCATCCTTAATAATCAATTTTCCTACTTTTTTACCTAATTTAGGAAGTTCGCCTAAAACCGGAACGTCGCTGACCAAGGTTTCCAAGGAATGTTTATTGTGAATTTTGGTGTCCAATAAGTCCCTCACATAAATAACACCAAATGGAAAAAGCAAACCTAGCATTATCGCCGCAAGATAGGTAATGGACTTTTTAGGTTTCACCGGAAATGGACTGGCCACATAGGCCCTATCGATAATATTGGATTTTGGGGAGGCCGATGCAAATGCAATCTGGGATTCCTCCCTTTTTTGCAATAAATACAAATACAAACTTTCTGTTGTTTCTTGCTTTCGGGTAATGTTCCGCAGTTCCCTTTGGTTTTCCGGTGCTGAGTATATCGTTCCTTGAATTCTTCCCAATTGGTTCTGTAAGGTACTTACGTTCATTCCAACGTTACGCTCCAAAGATGCTAGACTGGATTGCATTGTGCTTTTAAGCCCATCCAACTGCTCGTCTAAATTTACAATCATCGGGTTTTGTTCATCTGCACTTTTCAATAACCGTTTACGCTCTGCCACCAAGGTATTATACTGCATGGTTGCCTGATTTAAAGGCACACTACCCACGTCTATTACCGGCATTTCATCATATCCTGTTTCACCATCAACATACTCTTTGAGTCCGCTTACCATTTGTAGCTGTACCTTGGTATTTTCTAAACTTTGACGGCTACCCGCACTCACCTGCACCGCGGCGCCCACTTCCAAGCCGGATCCAGTCATTCCCTTTTCCGTCAACAGTTCCTGTGCATCTTGATCTACTGAAGTAAGTGTACCTGAAATTAATTGAATTCGGTCATTGATAAACTCAGAAGTAGTATCGGCAATACGACGTTTTTCTTCAATGGCATTTTCATTGTAAATCTCGACTAATTTATTGGTTATGTCCTTTGCCTTTTTTGGTAGGGTACTTTTCATCGAAATCTCAAGGATATTGGAAAATTCATCGGTTGCGAAAACTTCTACTTCCAACTTCAATGCACGTGCAACCTCAGCTACAGGGCTTATGGAGACTTTCAATTTCTTTCCAATTAAATTTTCAGTGTCCTCTATTTTTGGTGTTATTACAAGGTCACCAATAGGTGTTGATATTCCGTTTCCAAAAGAATAGCTTTTAAAAGGAACATCTTCCAATTCAGTAAAACCAAAACTAGTCTCGGAAGTAAACTCAATAAAAAACTCAAAAGTAGCATTATGGATAATTGAATCCGCTGCTATAAAATTGATGTTTATTGGTGTTTTCTCATAAACTTCTGAATTAATGACATTGCCAAATGCCGTATATTTAACGTTGATTCCTAATTCTTTAACAACTTCAATAAAATTTGACCTAGAGGTCAAAATTTGAATTTCGTCCTCTACTTTTTTAGAACTACCCCCAAGAATATTAAGGTCTTGAAACACACTCATTCCATCGGTTGCATTTTTTTCCTCAACGATTTGAATTTGGGATTTAACCGCATATTCAGGAATGGTATACCTTATATAAACGAAAGCCAAAACCAAGGCCAATAGAACACTTCCCAAAAACCATTTCCAATGCTTTATATAACCAGTAACAATCGTTTTTATATCCTCTTTTTGTTCTGAAATACTCATAAAAAACTTTGATTAAGACTATCTATACTAAACTAGTTAGTTTCTGGTAATAAAAAGGATAGTAGAAGTAATTAGTACTGATGCTATTGAAATCGCATAGCCCGTTCTAACATCTAATGTAGATTGGGTAACTGCAGATTTATTCGGTTCCACATACACCACATCATTTTGGGTTAGGTAGTATGCATTAGAACTCAAGACCTCCTTGCTAGTAAGATCTACACGGGTATAAACCTTAGTCCCATTAAAATCCCTTACTATTAGCACGTTATCTCGCCTTCCCTTAATACCAATATCCCCGGCCAAACCTATGGCCTCCATAACGGTAATTTGCTCCCCATTGACCTCATAGGTTCCAGGCCTGTTTACCTGACCTAATACGCTTACCCTAAAGTTTCGCAAACGGATATTAATGATTGGATCTTTTAAATAGGGCTTTAATTTTTCCTTTAATAGCTCTTTGGTCTCTTGTGGATTAAGCCCAATGACCTTTACCGTTCCCAATACCGGGAAATCAATTTCCCCGTTTTTATCGACAATGTAATCTAATTGTTGTGGTTGCCCAAAGCCTCCTTCATTACGGGCAGTATTGAACAAATTGAAGGGAACACTTGCTGTAGGGTCTAGGGTCGAAACATTTATCCCGATTACGTCATTGACCTTAAACGTATTGTTTTGCGTATTATTACTAACAATGGTTTCATAGTCTTTGGCATCCTGAAAATAAACAATATCCTTTCTAGAGGCACAGGAACCTAAAAGCAATCCAATGACACCGTAGAAAGCAATAATCTTCATTTCTATTCTTAATTTACTCATTCTTCAAAGGTATTTATCTAGTGTTTTTTCGTTAAGAGTTAGGGTTCTACTATTTTTAAAGTATTTTTCTCTATAATATCCACGTTATCCATCGGTTTGTCCAATTCACAAAAGTGGGAATTTTTCGAAACATATTCAGGTACAATTTCCTTCATTAATTTTACCGTATTCCCATTAAAGAACATATTCGTAATGCAAAGTTCGTCTATTTTTGAACGAGTCTTCGCATAATCGAGGTCCCTTACCTTACTTATCTTTATTTTTTGATGGTAAGTCGGAAGCGTATTTTCACCGTTGGCCAACAGTTCTTCATGTAACTTTTCTCCTGGTCTTAAGCCTGTAATTTTGATATCTATATCTTCGGGATAGTTAAGTCCTGATAATTTTATCATGTTCTTGGCCAAGTCCAATATTTTGACCGATTCTCCCATATCAAATATAAATATCTCCCCCCCTTTTCCCATGGCGCCGGCCTCTAATACTAATTGAGAGGCTTCTGGAATCGTCATAAAGTACCGCGTAATTTCTTTATGAGTCAATGTCAATGGCCCTCCATTGGCTATTTGTTTTCTAAATAAAGGAATTACCGAACCATTAGAACCCAACACATTACCAAACCGGGTGGTGATGAACTTGGTCTTACCTTCTTGATGCATACAACTAATATACATTTCCGCAATACGTTTGCTGGCCCCCATAACATTGGTAGGGTTCACGGCCTTATCGGTAGATACGAACACAAATTTTTCTACCCCATGTATTAAAGAAAGGTCGGCAACAATTTTAGTACCCGCAATGTTAATCTTAATGGCCTCGTAGGAGTTGTTCTCCATAAGTGGCACATGCTTATACGCTGCCGCATGAAAAACTATATTGGGGCGGTATTCATCAAAAATTTTGTTCATCCTACTCTTGTCCCGTATATCACCCACTATGGGAATAAAATTATGGAAGCCATTTTGCTTTAACTCTTGTTGAAGATCGTATAAGGCAGACTCTGCCTGGTCAATTATGATTAACGAGCTGTATGAATAGTTGCAAATTTGCCTAACAATTTCGCTCCCAATAGAACCTGCACCACCGGTAACCAAAACACTTTTATTCAGTAGCTCAGCTTCAATATTGGTATTCTTAATCTGAATTGGCGCACGATCCAACAGGTCTTCTATTTGAACCTGTTTAATTTGGGAAACCTTTAACTCTCCGTTAATCCAATCTTCAAACGGTGGGACAATTTTTACCATAACAGGTAAATCAACCAAGTCCTCTACCTTAATTCTCAGATTTTTAGCATCTATATTTTGAATACTAAAAATAATTTCGGTTACATTTTTTTTACTAATGAATTCTTTCGTCAGCACGTTTTCACCAAAAACAGGAACACCATTAATGTTTTTACCTATTTTTTTTCGGTCGTCGTCAATATAACCAATGACTTTGACGTCACTTTTGGAGTGGTTGGTCAATGCCCCATAGGTAAGTATCCCCGAATTTCCTGCACCGTAAATAATCACATTTTTAGCTACTTTTATTCCCCCGGTAATCTTCTCGTACATTGCCTTAAACACATACCGTGATGCCGTAAGAACAACAAAACTGATCAAGCTATGGATGATAATAATGGACAAAGGAATGGTGAAACTAGTTATAGTATCAAATTGTCTATTGGCCATTACCAAAAAGATTATTAATATACTAGAAAGACAAATAGCATTAAAAATATTGTACACATCGCGGATTCCTGTATGCCGCACTACCCCTTTATATGACCCTACCACCAAAAAAGCCAAGAGGGACACTACCAAAATCCATGGAAGTTGCACCAATAAACTACCGACTTCGAAGTCTAAGGTAAGGTTAAATCTGATTAGGTATGAAAGCACAAAAGAAAAAGCGACCGCTACCAAATCAATACATAGCACCAGCCATTTTGATGCGTATCGTTGTGCGCTATCGGTTAAGTATTTTTGTAACATAATTTTAAAGTGTTGATTTTATTTTTTGAATAACACAACTTAGGTCATCGTGGCTAAGATTGGACCCACTTGGCAAACAAAGTCCTCTGTTGAACAAATCCTCAGCGGTACCATCGGTAAATTTCGGGAAATTTTCAAAGACAGGTTGTAAGTGCAAGGGCTTCCATAACGGTCTGGATTCAATATTTTGCTCTAATAAAGCCAATCTTAGTTGTTCCCGTACCTTATATGAAGGCGTAAGCACGCAGCTCAACCATCTGTTGGAAAAATAACCAGAGGGTTCGGATAAAAATTCAATTCCCGGTAAACTGCCGAGTTCCTCGTGATAGCGCTCATAGTTTCTCCTTCTGGCCATAACCCTATCTTCCAAAACGAGCATCTGCCCTCTGCCCACACCCGCTAGAACATTACTCATCCTATAGTTATAGCCTAGTTGGGAATGTTGATAATGTGGGGCTTCATCCCTAGCTTGCGTTGCTAAGAAGATTGCTTTTTTTACATAATCCGTATTTCTGGAAACCAAAGCACCACCTCCAGAAGTCGTAATAATTTTATTTCCATTAAAGGATAAAACACCAATATCGCCAAAGGTACCGCAGGCTTGCCTATTACATGTGCTTCCCAAAGCCTCGGCACTATCTTCTAATATAGGGATACCGTAAGTTTCCGAAATAGCTTTGACTTCTTTTACCTTGTAAGGCATACCATACAAGTGAACAGCTATAATGGCCTTAGGTTTTTTCCCTTTCTTGATACAATCTTGGATAGCATTCTCCAATAACGCAGGAGACAAATTCCAAGTGTCCGTCTCACTATCCACAAAAACTGGAATAGCTCCCAAATAACAGATCGGGTTTGCTGAAGCGGAAAATGTAAAACTCTGGCAAATTACCATATCACCGCTTTCTACTCCTAATAATTTCAGCCCTAAATGAAGGGCAGCCGTACCTGAACTAAGCGCGGCAATTTTTACATTCTCTTTTAAAGAATCGGCGATGGCATCCTCAAAGGCATTTACGTTTGGGCCAAGTGGTGCTACCCAATTGGTGTCAAATGCCTCTTTTACATAAACCTGTTCCATTTCCCCCATATGTGGAGAAGAAAGCCAAATTTTTTTATTAATGTCAACCACAACCATCTATTTGTTAATCTAAAGCTAAATTACATATACTTTATGGTAACATCTTAAAATTAACCGTTATTTCGTTTAACATAAAATTATATCGGTCAATTACTGAAAATGAAAAATTAACCCCTCCTTTTTATTCTAGTTCCAAAGTTTGGCTACACCTAAACTTAAATTAAAAGAAATAGTATCCGATTAACTGTATAAGTTGAAGAATAAAAATATAACTATATGAAAATCAATTTATTGCAATTAAAAGACTAGGGCTTAGTAAGGTTAAACTCTAGCTAAAACTCCTCTTGTTTTACCTTACCTACTAAGGAATCCTATATGATTTCTGCCCAACCACCTTTACGACTGTGAATATGGCTCAGAAATTACACTATTTTGGTAACGGGCGAAAACTACTTGACGTATTCCTAAAAAATTGCTAATCGTTTCCTGTTAGCTAGTCAAAACTTTTTTAAAAACCCACTAAGGGTGGGGTTGAGAAACTCCTAGGTTTTATCGCTTTGAAATTGTCTCGTTCACGCTCAATGTCATACCTAGGAGTTAATCTAACTATCAAATCCTATTCACTATTCTTTATTATAGTCACTAAAATCTTTATGATCTCGTTTATACAGTTCTTCCTCAGGTAGGGTTTTAAAATAGGCAAAGGTCTTGGCCATTCCCTCTTCCCTGCTCACCTTTGGTTCCCAATCCAAAATTTCTCGCGCTTTAGAAATATCAGGCTGCCGTTGTAAGGGGTCGTCCTGAGGCAGGGGTTTGAATATTATTTTTTGATCGGTACCCGTTAGTTTAATAATTTCCTCCGCAAAATCCTTAATGGTTATCTCATTGGGGTTACCTATGTTAACAGGCAATGCATAATCACTCAACAATAGCCTGTAAATACCTTCGACCTCATCATCAACAAAGCAGAAAGAGCGTGTTTGTTCCCCTGTTCCAAAAACCGTAAGGTCCTCTCCCCGCAATGCCTGCCCTATAAAAGCTGGTATGACCCTACCATCATTGAGGCGCATTCTAGGGCCATAAGTGTTAAATATTCTTACGATTCGCGTATCTAATCCATGAAAACGGTGATAGGCCATGGTTATAGATTCCATAAAACGTTTCGCCTCATCATAAACGCCACGGGGTCCGATGGTGTTAACATTGCCGTAATAGGCTTCCGTTTGTGGATGTACCAAAGGGTCACCATAAATTTCAGAGGTAGAAGCAATTAAGATACGTGCTTGCTTTTCCTTGGCCAGACCCAACAGATTATGGGTACCCATAGCGCCTACTTTCAAGGTTTGGATGGGTATTTTCAAATAATCTATGGGACTTGCCGGAGAGGCAAAATGTAAGATATAATCCAAATGACCTGGCACGTGTACAAATTTGGTGACATCATGGTGGTAAAACTCAAAATTCTCCAAATGAAATAGATGCTCTATATTCTTTAAATCCCCTGTAATAAGGTTATCCATGGCAATGACATGGTAGCCTTCATTAATAAATCTATCACAGAGATGGGACCCTAAAAATCCGGCACCCCCTGTTATCAGTATTTTTTTCAAAATATACTTCTTTTTAGTTCGTTTTACGAAGATATTATAATACCTAAGGTATAATTCATTTTTAGCTTAAAAAACTATAAACTTCAAAATAAAGGGGTTGAAAAGAGAGAAGAGACAATAGACATGAGATAAGAGGTGCGGTCCAAAGCCTAGAGCAAAAATCCGAGTATAAAAAACCAAGCGTTTAGACTACCTTTTGACGGTAAAGAATTTCAAAACTATACCGAAAGTATTGTCAACACATTCGTCGAACAAAATGAAAGGTAGATGTTGGGTTTACCCCGAAAACTAAAGCCAAGGAGGTACAGAATTAAAAAATTCCGGATGCAACTATTCTCAACAAACTATTAATCAATTTTTAATAGATTTATTTTTTTGCCCATCACAAGCCAAAATTCCTTCTCGAAGTAAGCTCAACCTTGACTCGAACAAAAAGACAACTAGTAACACTCTGCAAGAAATTATCTTGTTTTAACCTAGCCCTTAGGGGAACCTAAATGAATTCTGTCCTCTAATCCTTCAGATATTCTGTTAAAAAAGTGTTGACGCTCAAGCGTGTTTCGTGACCCGACCAAAATAGATAAGCCAAGTCATTTTATCAATTTGGGTTGGGCTCTTACAATTATTTGAAATACCAACCGTTAAAGTTTTCAATACTTACAACAGAACCCTTTTAACAAACTACTGAACGACAAAAGCCAAAAAAAATCAATTATCTTTGTAAGCTTTGCATAAAGTAGTGCGAATTAAAAAGTAATGAACAAGACGGTTATGATGTAAAAGACCTTCACGCTACCCTTGTGTTAAGATTATAATACATATCATTGGGCTTCGTTGAAGTCTGTTAGTAACCTTTATATACTTGTAATAAAAACTTAAAAATCAAAATAAATAACATGAAAAAAATTACTCACATTTGTTGTATCGGTGCCGGTTATGTTGGCGGGCCTACCATGTCTGTGATTGCCAGTCAATGCCCTGAAATAAAAGTTACGGTAGTAGATATTAATCAAGAGCGAATCGATGCTTGGAACGACACTAACCTAGACAATCTGCCGGTTTATGAGCCGGGTTTAAAGGAAATCGTAGCTGCAAATCGAAACAAAAATCTCTTTTTCTCGACCCAAGTAGACCAGGCCATAGCGGAAGCGCAAATCATTTTTATATCTGTAAATACCCCGACCAAAACCTATGGTAAGGGAAAAGGGCAGGCCGCGGACTTAAAACATGTAGAACTCTGTGCCCGTAATATCGCCAAAGTAGCAACAAATGACAAAATCATCGTAGAAAAATCTACCCTTCCGGTACGTACCGCTAGTGCTATTAAGAGTATCTTGGACAATACAGGAAATCAAGTACATTTTGAGATTCTTTCCAATCCAGAATTTCTAGCGGAAGGCACAGCAATTGACGATTTATTGCATGCGGATCGTATTTTGATCGGAGGGGACGATACGCCGTCTGGAAAGGCAGCTAAAGATACCTTAAGTGCCATCTATGAGCACTGGTTGCCCAAAGAGCGAATCCTACAGACCAATGTATGGTCCTCGGAATTGTCAAAGTTAGTGGCCAATGCCTTTTTGGCGCAGCGTGTCTCCTCTATTAACGCCATTTCAGCGCTTTGCGAGCGTACCGATGCCAACATAGCCGAAGTTTCCCGGGCTATTGGTACCGATAGCAGGATAGGTCCAAAATTCCTCAATGCCTCTGTAGGTTTTGGGGGTTCTTGTTTCCAAAAGGACATTTTAAATCTGGTCTATATTTCAAGAAGTTTTGGTTTGCAAGAAGTAGCGGATTATTGGGAACAGGTGATTATCATGAACGATTATCAAAAGCGACGTTTCGCAGATAATATTATTTCTACCCTATACAACACCGTATCGGGCAAAAAAATAGTTTTTTACGGGTGGGCCTTTAAAAAAGACACCAATGATACTAGAGAATCTGCAGCGATCTATGTAGCAGATGCCTTGTTGGATGAAAAAGCCGAAATTGTAGTGTACGACCCAAAAGTAAGTGCGGAAAAGGTCTATGCCGATTTGGACTATTTGGGTACGCGCACTCCGGAGGAAAACAGAAAATTAGTTACCGTTACTAATGACTCCATGGCAGCAGCGAAAGATGCGCATGCTATTGCCATCTTGACGGAGTGGGACGAATTCAAGACCTATGATTGGGGTAAAATTTACAATCAAATGCTGAAGCCTGCATTTGTATTTGACGGAAGACGTTTGTTGGATAGCTCTAAAATGAATACTTTGGGATTTAAGTATTACAAAATAGGACAATCTTGAAAATTTTAGTAACCGGTGCAGCAGGATTTATCGGTTTTTTTGTGGCGAAGTCTCTTTTGGATAATGGTCACTCCGTAGTAGGTTTGGATAATATTAATGAATATTACGACATAAATCTCAAATACGACCGTTTAAATGAATTGGGGGTCTCTAAGTCTGATGCTAAAAAATTTAATGTTTTGGCAAGGAGTTCAAGTAAACCCAATTTTTCATTTATAAGGATGGCCTTAGAAGATCGCATTAATCTACCAATACTATTCGAGGAACATGCATTTGACAACGTTTGTAATTTAGCGGCCCAGGCTGGGGTACGTTACAGCTTAGAGAATCCTGAGGTCTATGTGGATAGCAATATAGTGGGTTTTTTGAATATATTGGAGTGCTGCCGTAACTACGCTATCAAACATTTAGTCTATTCCAGCAGCTCCAGTGTTTATGGGCTAAACGATAAGGTGCCCTTTAAAACGTCTGATCGGGTTGATCAGCCTATTAGTCTGTATGCGGCAACCAAAAAGAGTAATGAGCTTATGGCCTACACCTATAGCCATCTCTACAATATGGCAACAACGGGTCTCCGTTTTTTTACGGTCTATGGACCTTGGGGTCGTCCAGATATGGCCTATTTCTCTTTTACAGAAGATATTTTGGCTAACAGAGCGATTAATGTTTACAATAATGGTCAACTTGCGCGTGATTTTACCTATATAGACGATATTGTAAATGGGTTGGTCATTATCATTGAAAAAGGATTCCGAGCTCATGATAACATAGCACAGATGGCATCACTTTATAATATTGGCAGGGGCCAACCTATTAATCTAATGGATTTTATAAAAACGATAGGAAAATATTTAGACAAGGAAGTGAAAATTAAAATGATGCCCATGCAGGATGGCGATGTGCACACAACTTGGGCAGACACTACGGCACTTGAAAAAAATTACGGTTATTCCCCTAAAGTTGATCTTAACGATGGAATCCAAAAATTTATAGCTTGGTATTTGGCCTATAAATAGTGCGTAAAGATCGGCAAATCGAAAACAAATATTATTTTTAAAACCTATAGGCTATTTTCAATAGCTAGAAATTTTTAAATACGAAGTATGAAAATAGGGATTATTGGTTTAGGATACGTGGGGCTTCCATTGGCTGCATTATTTGCCAGAAAGTATAAGGTAGTTGGTTTTGACATTAATCAAAAAAGAGTAGACGATATTAATTCCGGGAATGATACTACCTTAGAGCTTACGGGCATGGACCTAGACAATGTATTGAATATCAATAACAGGGTAAAGGAGCATGGTTTGAGCTGTACGACCAATTTGGAAGCGCTGGCAGATTGCACTTATTTTGTAGTTACCGTACCCACCCCGGTTGATACTACCAAAAGACCCGTATTTACCCCGCTTATCAAGGCTAGTGAAACCGTGGGTAACGTATTGAAGAAAGGAGATATCGTAATTTATGAATCTACTGTATATCCCGGGGCAACGGAAGAAATCTGTATTCCTGAACTGGAACGAAGCAGTGGACTGGTATTTAACACAGACTTTTTTGTAGGCTATTCCCCAGAACGTATTAATCCTGGTGACAAACTGCACACTGTAGAGAAAATCCTTAAGGTCACCTCTGGCTCTACTCCAGAGATAGCAAAGAAAGTAGATGCCCTCTATGCCTCTGTCATTTCAGCGGGTACTCACTTGGCGCCGACTATTAAGGTAGCAGAAGCTTCTAAAGTAATTGAAAATACCCAACGAGATATCAATATTGCCTTTATGAACGAACTGGCCAAGATTTTTTACCTTTTGGGCATCGATACGAACGATGTACTTGCCGCAGCGGGCACCAAATGGAACTTTCTACCCTTTAAGCCAGGGCTGGTAGGTGGCCATTGTATTGGGGTAGACCCCTATTATTTAGCGCAGAAGGCCCAAGAAAATGGGTATAATCCAGACCTTATCCTGGCGGGCCGGCGCATAAATGACGGTATGGGAGATTACATCAGTTCCCAAATCATTAAATTGATGCTGAAACACGATCTCCAAGTAAAAGGTGCCAAAGTACTGGTACTGGGCATCACCTTTAAGGAAGACTGTCCAGACATTCGCAATACCAAAGTGGTGGATATGATTCATCATTTGAATGAATATAAGGTACAGACCACTATCTATGACCCATGGGCAGACCCCAATGAAGTAGCGCAAGAGTATGGATTAACGACGGTACAAGAACCACCAAAGGATAAATTTGATGTCCTAATCTTGGCCGTGGCACATAACGAATTCATTGAAGGAGACCTTACCCCATTTAAACACGAAAAAACATTGGTGTATGATGTAAAAGGTAAATTGAAGGATGGGTATACCGCAAGATTGTAAGTTGTGCGTTTCACTAGAGTTCATGCTTAATTTCTAATTTAGTTGAGGACCTTTTTCTGCATAACCGCAACGACCACAATTAAGCTCAATAAACACTAAAGCAAGAAATTACTTTTAGAATTTTTATACTACCCTTTTAAAACAGTGTTTAAAAGGGTAGCCAAATCCTTGGCCTCGTCAAAGTCAAAAATTGGATTTGAATGAGAATTAGAGAAGTCAAGTCAGTAAATGAGTCCCGATTAAAAAAAAAGATAGGCATACACGAGTGTACTAGGCAATTACAATTCAATGTACTTTATTGCTTACTACTAGACCAGCTTGTGCCAATTGCCTAACTTTTAGAATAAAAAACCACTTTTTTAGTAGTGTTAATATTATAATAAACTCTGCAAAATATCCTATCAAATAACATTGGCGAATGGCAGTTGCAATAATTAGTTTTTTTCCAGGCCCAAAACCTCAACAATTCCTTAAAAAACTCTTTATACAGGTTTAGAACTAAGATTTATTTTCACAAAACGCGGTGCAACCCTTAGCAACTCAGCCTCATTTTATAGCCCTCAATTCCCAAAAGATGTTAATGAAAAGTGTAGTTCGTCGATTTAAGACCTTTAATTGTGTAGTTCATCGATCAATATAATCCGTTGGACAGGTTCTTGTCGTACTTGCTCTGAATTTATAAAATTAAATAGATCTATAAAAAAGTTAAACCTTGGTTTACAGGATACGAATTCAATGGCTAAAACGTTAAAATTAAAGACCGTACGTAGTTTTGTGCAGTTCATCGAAAATAACAGTTAATTCATCGGAAAAATAAAATTTTATTTTAGTATTGTAACCCAAACGAAATCATTTTATCTCAATTACAAAAGCCTACTTATGCGCATTTTAAAAAATTCTACATCTACATGGGCTATTTTTGCCCTATTGATTTCCTTTTGTACTTCATGCAGTAAGGATGCTGATTTACTTTCAGATTACGTAATTACAGATCCTAATGCAATTGATGGTGACTATGCTTTGTTAGTCAATGATTCCTATTTTATAGACATGAAGACTAGCGTAGTCCTCGATGTTTTAAGTAATGATAATTTTGAGGATATAGACAAGGTAACTATAACCGAAACTTCCACCCCGGAGTTTGGTTCTATAATCATCAATGAGGACAAAACATTGACCTATGTACCCGAGGCAACCAGCGGCGAAGAAACAGAAACCGCTACCACCAGTCCAGAAAACCCTGATACAACGGGCGGGGAAGAAGAAGTAGTGGACGCTTTTGTTTACACTACAGAGGAAACGACCGATGCCGGCGAGGTAAGTACAAACGAAGCAACCGTAACGGTAACCAATATCCAAAATAAATTACCCGATTCTGGTAATAATGTCTTTTACGTAACCGTCAATGGTAAAAGCTCCAATAATGGAAAAACGGAAAGCACCGCTTGGGATATTGTACACGCCTTTAAGGCGGCCAAGGCCGGGGACTTTATCCACATCAAGGCCGGTAATTATGGCAATAAAAATCTTATTGTACAAAACTCAGGTACTTCCGGAAGTCCAATCCGTTTTATTGGGTACAAAAATACCCCTGGAGATGTGGTTAGTTTTGAAGGTTCTACGTTTACGTATGGGGACACTGTTGATGCCTCAAAAATGCCCTTGTTGCAAGGCACGAGAACCAACAATGAAGGGAAAGGTGAAGGTGTTGTGATAGAGAAAAATAATATTGAATTTTCAAATTTTCAAATTAAGTTTTTCGAAACTGGCTTGCGATCCTTAGGGGATAATAATAAAATAGAGAATATTGTGGTTACGGACGTCGGCGACTTTAATACTGCTAATTCTAAAGAAAACAGTGGTAATGCTTTTTTAAACTATAACGGAGTTGGTATTACTATTCAAGGCAACAATGTGGTTTTAAAAAATTCTGTGGTGGTAAATGCAGGTGCGGAAGGTATTCATGTTAAAAGAGGTACTAACCAAGCACATTCTTACAATAGTGTTTATTCCGATAATGAAACAAACCCCTGTGATTATTATTATTTATTCTCTGCTGATAGTCATTATAATACCATTGAAAATGCCTATATATATCGTAAAAATGGACTTTCCCATAATGGGCACGGACTTATTTGTAAAGGTGAGGCCACTTATAATGTATTTAGAGATTTTGAAATTATTAATACTATAATAGAACTTTCTTTTGAGAAAATACATGATAATCTATTTGAAAACGGTACAATTTCCGGCAGTTATGACCGTAACATACGGTGGAAAAACATCGCAGGCGGAATATTAATAGCAAATGGGGCTCACCATAATACCCTGAAAAATATAAACATTTCTGATGTAGAGGCTGTAATATCCTTTGCAGATTGGATTGACGGGACCAATTCCCCGTTGGATGCGAATAACGCCGGTAACAATAATACTTTTATTAATATTCAAGGGGTAGATTGTGCTATTGCTGTGAATTTCGATGAATTTGCCAAATTGGAGGGTAGGGCTAACGATAACTTCTTCAAAGATTGTAATTTTAAAAATATAGATCGCATTTTTCATGTCAACCGCCCAAATTCGAATAATAAATTTGAGGACTGCACATTTGAAAACATTGATAAGTTCCAACTTACTTCTTCCGGATATGATTACCTTTTGAATCCCAATACCTCTTTCTCTAATTCAGCAACCATAAATGTCAACTTTACTTTGCCTTAATTATGGCATACTCATAACCTAATATAAAGCTGCCCATATTGGGCAGCTTTTTTGTTTTATAGAGGTACTACCAGGTAGCTCCCCAAATTAAAAGCGCAGCCTACTGTAACTATAATTATGAACGGAAGCTCATTTAAAAAAAATGAATTCCACTGCTTTCTTTTTAGGAGCTCTCGTTCTAGCTCAGAATTATAATTTTACAGGATGCACTATACCTTTAAAATCTACGTTTTAACCAAACGGAAGCCGTAATACGGATTATTTTTTAGACTTTTGCTCCATGAAAAATGTAAAATACGATTCAATCTATTGCGGTTACTGTCAAATTAGCCACCCAAGCAGTGGCCGGCAGTGTTTTATGCATTAAGGATTATATCATCAACTTATAAGTTAATAAAATGAAAAGAGCATTGATTACGGGGGTAACGGGCCAAGATGGCGCTTATTTAAGTGAGTTTTTATTAAAAAAAGGATATGAGGTACATGGCCTAAAACGGCGTTCTTCCCTGTTCAATACAGACCGTATAGATCACCTCTACCAAGACCCCCACGTAGAACACCGTAATTTTATTTTGCATTACGGGGATATGACGGATAGTACCAACCTCATCCGCTTAGTCCAACAGATTCAGCCCGATGAGATCTATAACCTGGCCGCAATGAGCCATGTGCATGTGTCCTTTGAAATTCCAGAGTATACGGCCAATGCAGATGGTATAGGCACATTGCGTGTTTTGGATGCCGTTCGCATATTGGGACTGGAAAAAAAGACGCGTATTTACCAAGCCTCCACCTCGGAACTCTATGGAAAGGTACAAGAGGTACCCCAATCAGAAACTACCCCTTTTTATCCCAGAAGCCCCTATGCCGTGGCCAAAATGTATGCCTATTGGATTACGGTCAACTATAGGGAGGCCTATGGTATGTTTGCCTGTAACGGTATTTTATTCAACCATGAATCGCCTATTCGAGGGGAAACCTTCGTAACCCGAAAAATTACCAGGGCAACGGCGCGTATCGCCTTGGGCTTGCAAGATAAATTTTATTTAGGGAATTTAGATGCGGAACGGGACTGGGGCCATGCCAAAGATTATGTACGGATGATGTGGATGATTTTACAAGCGAAACAAGCGGAAGATTGGGTCATTGCCACAGGGGTGACCACCAAAGTAAGGGAGTTTGTACGCTTAAGCTTCGCGGAGGTAGGTATTGAACTTGAATTTACGGGGACTGGGGTAAACGAGAAGGCCACAGTTAAAAAATGTACAGACCCGGAGTATCAGTTAGCGATTGGAAAAGAAGTATTAGCGGTAGATCCCAAATATTTTAGACCCACCGAGGTGGAACTCCTTATTGGCGATGCCACAAAAGCCCGAACGAAATTGGGCTGGAAAACAGAATATGATCTGGCCAATTTAGTGGCCGACATGGTAAAAGGCGACCTGAAATTAATGCAAAAAGAGCAATATTTAAAGGACGGGGGTTACCGAATATTGAACTATTTTGAGTGATAGCTTGTTAGAAATAGATAATAATCGTTTACGGTTGAAATAAAAACTCAATCACTATCTGAAAAAAAATAAGCCAAGAAGTCTTATGAACAAAGATTCCAAAATATATGTAGCAGGCCATAGGGGTCTTGTAGGAAGTGCGCTGGTAAAAAACTTAAAAACGAAAGGGTATCATAATCTAATTCTACGTACCCACGCAGAGCTTGATTTAACAAATACTACTGCCGTGGCCCATTTCTTCGCGCAAGAAAGACCGGAGTATGTATTTCTTGCCGCCGCAAAAGTTGGGGGCATTGTAGCCAATAATACCTATAGGGGGGATTTTATTTATGAGAACTTGATGATCCAAAACAATGTCATCCATCAGGCTTACTTACACCAGGTAGCGAAATTACTGTTTTTGGGTAGTACCTGTATTTATCCAAAAGCTTGTCCACAACCCATGCGAGAGGACTATTTGTTGACCGATGTCTTGGAATACACCAACGAACCCTACGCCATTGCCAAAATAGCGGGCATTAAACTGTGTGAGAGCTACAACTTACAATATGGCACAAATTTTATGTCAGTAATGCCCACCAATTTATACGGTCCGCATGATAATTTTGATTTGGAAAAATCACATGTTATGCCAGCATTGATTCGTAAAATTCATTTAGGAAAGGCTTTAGAAGATAATAATTGGAAATCCATTAGGGCCAACTTAAACCACCTACCAATAGATGGGATAAATGGTAAAGCAGATAGGAATGCTATACTAGAGGTACTCGCTAAGTATGGCTTGAGTCAATCTACCGATGGTAAAGTGCAAGTAGAAATTTGGGGCTCTGGAAAACCCATGAGAGAGTTTTTATGGTCTGAGGATATGGCCGATGCCTGCGTCTTTTTAATGGAGAAACAAAATTTTACGGACACCTATCCTAGCGGTAGCAAAGAAATCCGAAATACGCATATAAACATTGGAACAGGTGAAGATATATCTATTTCAGATTTAGCTTTGCTAATACAGAAACAAATAGGCTTTAGCGGAACCCTTTATTTTAATCGTGACAAGCCAGACGGCACCTTAAAAAAACTCACAGATGTAACTAAACTAAATAAGTTAGGTTGGAAACATTCTATGCTCTTGGAAAAAGGTATAACTGAAATTTATTCATGGTATATAAAAGACTGTCAATAATTTCAAGTGAAATAATCATTTTCCCAAAGCAAGAATAAATCCAGGATAGGGCGAACAATATGAGTTTAGGAAAAAAAATGTTCAGGGGTGTGCTTTGGAGTGCGGTAGACAAGCTCTCTACCCAAACTGTACAGTTTATCTTAGGTATTATTTTAGCGAGGCTACTCACACCAACTGAATATGGTACAGTTGGATTATTGCTAGTTTTTATTGCAATTTCAAAAGTATTTATGGATAGTGGTTTTACAGTAGCACTTATTCAAAATCAAGAAAGAACCGATGCAGATATTTCTACGGTTTTTGTATTTAATATTGTCATTAGTTTAATATCCTACAGTATACTTTGGTTTGCAGCCCCATATATTGCAAATTTCTATAATCTGGAAATTATTTCATCACTTCTTAAAGTCTTAGCTTTATCCCTCATAATCAATGCTTTTTACTCCGTTCCATATACTTTAATATCAATCACCTTAGATTTTAAAACAATTAGTAAAATCAATTTTGCTTCTACTATTTTTTCTGGTCTTATTGCCGTTTATATGGCATATCATGGTTTTGGAGTTTGGGCACTTGTTTTCCAAACGCTAATCAATTCTATTACTATGGTAGTAATGGTTTGGATTTTTAACTCTTGGCGACCTTCTTTTGTCTTTTCAAAAAAATCTTTTAAAAAATTATTTTCCTACGGCTACAAATTACTAATATCTTCTCTATTAGAGCGTATTGTCAGTGATTTATCTTCCTTACTTATAGGTAAATATCTTTCTACTAAGAATTTGGGCTTTTACACACGCGGAACCCAATTCACTAATTTTTTCTCAAGTGGCTTAAGGTCGATACTTGATCGAGTTTTACTACCTGGTTTGGCAACCGTTCAGAATGACATAGATTTACTGGTGCGGCATGTAAAACAAATCATTCGATTAAATGCATTAATTACTATTCCCATATTCTTTGGATTATTTATTTTATCAAAGCCAATCATACAGGTACTATTAACAGATAAATGGATTATGGCGGTACCTATCATGCAAATTTTCTGTATTGCTCGTCTAATTACACTAATATGCAGTATCAATGTCAACTTATTATATATTATCGGACGTACTGATTTGGCATTACGACAACAATTTTTAAAAATTACTGTTCGCATAATTTTGGTGATGCTATCCATTAAGTTTGGTATTATTTATATTGCTTTAGCGGAACTGTTATCAACTGCTATTCACTATTTTATAAATAGTTATTACCCTGGAAAACTAATGAAATACGGAGCTTTTAAACAACTAAGAGATGTACTACCTTTCTTTATGGCCGGGTTAGTTATGGCTATTATTGTCTACTTTACAACTGAATTAATAGGTAATAATATTCTAAAGTTAGTTTTTGGACCTTTAGTAGGAATTCCAACTTATCTTTTAATGATAAGATTATTGAAAATTAAGGAGCTTAAATATTTAGTTCAAAAGATAAAAGAATTAAAAAAGTAAATATTATAAGTGCATATTTATAATTTTAAAAAATGTTAAAAAGCCTAATCTTAAGATGGAATTGGTCGTTACAATTGGCAAATTTTATTTACAAAAAACGCCAACAGCATAGGATAAAACTAAAGTTAGGAAAATCAGTTTTTCTTGGATTTTCTGTGGTGCTGGAAGGACATAATTTCATCAATCATCATACGACCATTACCAATTCATATCTAGGTTTTGGATCTTATGTGGCCAACAATTCAATAATAAAAAAAACCAAAATAGGAAGGTATACCTCAATAGGTCCACGAGTCATATGCGTTTTTGGAAATCATCCTACAACACGGTTCGTCTCCACCCATCCCTCTTTTTTTTCCAACTTAGGCCAAGTAGGTTTTTCCTACACGCAAGAACAACATTTTAAAGAATTTTCAAATCCAATTGATAAAGGCTCTCCCTACACTATAGCTATTGGCAATGATGTATGGATAGGTGCAGACGTACGTATTTTGGACGGGGTTCAAATAGGTGACGGTGCCATTGTTGCCGCCGGAGCCTTAGTAACCAAAAATATAGCACCGTATAGCATTGTTGGTGGCGTGCCAGCAAAACATATTAAATACCGCTTTACAAATCCTCAAATCAATTATTTACTACAATTTAAATGGTGGGATTATTCACAGGAATGGATTGTAAAAAATGCACATTTATTTGTAGATATAGAAACATTTATGATTCATCACCAAAAAGAAACACATGAGTCCTAACCCCGTAATTGTAGTTGTCGCCTATAATAGGAAACAATCGTTACAAAGATTATTACAAGGTTTAGTTAGCGCAAATTATCCTTATAACAATATTCTATTGGTAATAAGTATAGATAATGCAATTGATAACCAAGATGTGTTAGAGGTCGCCAATTCATTTAAATGGAATAATGGTGAAAAAAGAGTGGTTTATCAACCTGAAAATTTAGGGCTCCGTAAACATATTTTGAAATGCGGAGCTTATGCACTTACTTATGGAGCGGCCATTATTTTAGAAGATGATTTGTATGTTTCTCCTAATTTTTATCACTATTCAGTAGCCGCTTTAAAATTTTCCGAGAATAAATCTTATATTTCTGGAATTTCTCTTTATAGTCACCAGTTTAATGTACATAGTCGCACTAATTTTTCACCTTTAATTGATGGTTACGACAATTGGTATTTTCAATTTGCTTCATCATGGGGCCAAGCATGGACCAAAACACAGTGGCAGCGATTTTTGGATTGGTATGAGAAGCAGAATTTACTAGAACCACAAAACAAACTACCGGAAAATGTTACCCGATGGTCAGAAAAGTCTTGGCTTAAATATTTCATTGCCTATTTGGTAGATACAGATACCTATTTTCTATACCCAAGAAATTCGTACACTACTAATTTTAGTGATAGCGGAACCCATGTTGGTAAAGGGAGTACCACTTATCAAGTTCCCCTTAGCTATGGGATTGAAGAAAATCTTATTTTCAGTAACCTTAAGGAAAGTAACAGTGTTTATGATGCTTTTTATGAAAATAAGAAGTTGTATAATTCTCTTAATCTTAAAAAAGATGATATTTCTGTTGACCTATATGGTAAAAAACCAATATTAGTTGATGAAAAATTTATCCTAACCGATAAAATATTGCCTTACAAAGTAGTTAAAACCTTTGGAAGGTCTTTAAAACCACATGATGCCAATATTATTGCTGATATCAATGGAGACGATATATTTTTATACGACAGCCACTGGGTTCAAAAAAATGCCCGTAAATTTAGGACCTACCGTAAAATCGTTTATAGCATTAAAAGTTTAACCCGAAGAGAAGCCCAACAGGTATTTTTTTATTTGCTAAAGGAGGGTATTAAAAAAAGATTAAAACAACTGGGATGGGGAAGATGAGCAAATACTTACGGCAAATTGGTTTTATTTATCTTATTCCTTTCGCCTTTTATCTTATCGATCCCTTTGGCAAAGGATTTTTGTTTGGATATGTATTGATTTTGGTTCTCCTGTTAAATGGCAAGAGGTTAGTTCCTTATTTGGATAGCGATTTTGTTTTTCTAAGTCTTTTCGCCATCAGTTACGCCCTTTTTTATGCTCTTGATAGGTCAAGTGGGGTACAATTAATCTTTATTTATGCTTTTTTTCCTGGGTTCTTTTACCTGTTCGGCAAGTATTTGGCAGTACCAAACTTAAGCACAAGCAAGTTGGTACTTTTGTTCTTTGGTATAGGTTTTGTATTTTCCTTTTCGGCCCTCATTTCGGTACTGCTGGATTTAAGGACAGGTGGCTTTGTCCAACTGAGCCGTGAAATTCCAATGGTCTGGAATGGGGAACCCAAAAAAGCCACGCTCATGAGTGCCTACCTTACCTTTAACATGTGCCTCCCCATTATTTATTTGATAAAACAACGAAAAATTCCTTTGGTACTGCAAGTACTGGCCGGCGGCGTCTTTGTGGCCTCTTTACTGAGCGTATTTCGTTTGGGCAGCCGTACCCAGTTGGTGATCACTGTACTGGCAATAATAATCAGCTTTTTATTTGTGGTGCCGCGACAAACCATAAAAGCGAATACAAAATTGTTCTTCTTTATGATTTTGGTTGTGGCTTTTGTCCTCAAATTCGTTCCCTTGAATTTGGACGCCGATTATTTTTCGGTCTTGGGCTCCCGTTTGCAGGAAAGCAAGAATACGTCCAGTGCCGGTGGACGCACCGAGCTTTGGTTACAGGCGCTGGAAAATTTGTTCAGCCATCCCTTGGGGTGGCGTGGGTCTCATGTACGCTTTGCCCACAACCTCTGGTTGGACGTGGCTCGGTTCGCAGGGGTCATCCCCTTCTTTTTGTTACTAATTTTTACAGGGCGCTCATTACGAAATACCTACAAAGCCATACGAAAGGACCCCGAGAAACTGTTTCTCAATACTACAATGCTCATCTTTACCTTGGCGGCTATGTTGGTTTTTTTTGTAGAGCCTGTGATGGAAGGCTTGTTTTACCTTTTTACGGTCTATTGTCTTTATCAAGGCATCATAAACCAATATTTAATACAATCAAAATCCGCAGGGGCAACCGGACAATAGCTTGTTGTGTCTGACTGGCTAGAGTAAATCCCCTTCATTAAAGAGTACTGAGCAATGCGTCCTATTTAAATGGCCCATCATGTCTTTTGCTTTATGTTTCGTACTTCACTCGGAATACCCCTACCTATTAACGGAGCTTTCTTGACAAATGAAATACTCCCAATGTTTTCAACACTGATTTCAGGTGGCTTTTAAGTTTCTGTTTGTTTGATTTTGGATTAATGGGCACCTTCCTAACTTCTGGCCATAAAGATTCTATTAAATCGGTGAAAAACGAAAAATGCAAAGATTTACTTCTAAATTGTTTATCCACACCTAACATAATTTCTATGATTTCCCTATTGTTAAAAGGTATGAACATTTCTTGGACCATATCCCATTCCAATAGGCTTTGTCCTTGCCAACTACCTATTCTATGCTCCCAATAAAATAAGTCCATGGTATCATAGCCCAGTTCCCCAACTTTATGAACTTCCTGAATTTCTGTAAACCATTTTTGAATACATTCCCTTGCGTAGCTAAAATCCTTCCAGCCGCTATAAATCTCTAAAATTTTATCCGCAGAAATTGATTCTCTGATTTTTTTATCGAATCGGCTATAATTACGTCCTATTTCGACACAATTTCCGCGTATAGCCATCTTTTCTTGAGGGTAGTTTTTGTAAATACCATAGGCGATACTGCCCCAGTCGTTGACGTGGGCCATTGGTGTGTTGTCTGCATATATTTTTAAGAAGGTCTCCTCTCCCCTATGGTTGCAATCCAATACCTTATGTTTAAGGCCTAAGCCCTGAAGCAGGGTCTTGGAGATTTTGATGTCAGCCGCATGATCGGAGAGATCTCTATATTTTAAGGTATAGAAAAATAAATCGGGCGCAATGTCCTTACTGGCAGCGAGCACTATACGGGAATCCATACCGGCGGTCATGGCCATGGCGAGATCAAACCTTTCTGCGGCTGCAGCCATCGTATTTTGTAAAAGGGAACTCAGCAACCTTACCCCCTCTTTAGGCGTTAATGACCTTACTTTTCGCTTTGGCCAATATCGTATCTGGGTATTTCGTTCAACATCTACATAATGGTTGGGCACCAATTGCTCCATATGCTTAAACAGGGTAATACCACTGGGCAGCCAATGTTCCTTATTCTGTTTCACATAATCAGAATTAAAATAATCTTCATAAAACGGCTCTTCTTGAATGGGAAGAACCAACTTTAACAAGAATGGTTGCGAAGCTGCATAGAAGCCTTGATTCAAAAAGGTGTAATAAACCGTTTTTAATCCGCATGCATCATTAAATACAAAAAAATCGTCTTTCTTTTGAACAAAAAGAACAAAACGACCTACCAAAGGAAAAAGCTTTTCGGAAATTTGCTCAACGGTTTCACACATTGAAAAAGATTGCAAAATCTGACGATTGCCTATACCCACTTGGTGAGGATTTAAAAAATAACCTATGAGTATAAACCGTTTACCTCCGGTTTCCAAATGGGTCAATTCACAATCTGGGTGTACATACAGGTACCTATCGTTAACGGTCAAAAACTGCCAATCCTTAAGTTTATCGGTGGGTTTTGAAGAAAATAAAAATTGTCTTCTAAATACAAGTCTATTCATCTAATGGGTTTATAAATAATAATATGAACAAAAATCATAGGGAAGATGATTCCTTTATTCAATCACTTTTCAAAGAAAAATCATCAAATTAGTGATGCTGAAATTCGTTACAAACCAAACGTAACACTAAAATAAGCGCGAAACAATTTGTTTTTTACAGAAAGAATAGGGTAACAAAGAATTTAACTGGCAAACTGCAGCCCGTTTGTTTCTTTAGGGCTTGAGCATTAGCATCCAAAAACCATGGCCATCCAGTTGGCATAAGTACACCCTTTCTTTTAAGGAGTGTAACCTTGTCTTGTACTCTAAGTGATTTTCATTACACAAAGTGCCCTTTTTCCAGTATGAACGGAATCAAAACACACCATATCACCTTTGCGGTTCATACGGGGATGAAAATCACAGCACCAATGTCGCCCGGCCTTGGATTGAAATTTTTTAAATGATTTAAGGCTGGCCAGCAGCTCTACCCCATTGGTAGGGATATCTACCGCGTACAAATTGGCCATTCTATGGCGATCTGGATAAGTATCCGTTACAAATGAATGCTTACCTATAAAACTTTGATGGCCATCTGAGTTTAGCCTAGGATAAGCCACTACTTGGTACTCTTGAAGGGTAGGCTCGGTAAACAGGACATGGCTGTCTACAGCGCCAATTCTACAATAGGCAATAATTTGGTTTTGATCGTTCCAAACGTAATGGGATACCATATCATTGGTAGGGGCCACATACCATTTTTTCTCTTGACGATCGTAACTTATTAACCTCGAATGTCTATTGAAAGTGTCAAACTCATCTACCCAACGGTGTAGAAATGAAATATACCGGTCATCTGATGAAAATAAAGTATGCGTTACATAATGAAAACAATTTTCGTAGCCAGGGGCCAGCTTCCCTATTTGGGCAAGCTCCTTTAGGCTAATAAGCAATTCCTTTTTTCCCGTTTTCAAATGTCCCAGAAACAAACCGGTTGACCCCGGCATTTTCTCAGTATTACAATGCCCCTCTTCCGTGTAATTATGGTACCCATAACCAGGCATAAAACGTTCTAACCGACCGTAATTAAATGTTGCTGCATAAGCCCCATCTCCTGAAACGCTATCTATGGGAAAGGGTATTAACGTTGCCTCCTTCGTTTCAATATCAACAATTTTTGAGACCAAAACCCCTTGGTCTATAACGTCGTTATAAATAACACTATGGTTATCAAGCCACTGCAACCTGCACCCCTTATGGTAGTTCCAAGCATTACTAACACCCAAATGCACATAGTTCCCCAAATGGCCTTTCTCCACCTCTAAATAACCAACATTGAGCTCCTCCGAAGCCGATGGCATTTTGAAGGGAATAGTCAATTCATTGGCCAATAGCTTGGTATCATCGAACGAAAAGGGAGAAACATCATGGAAACCAAAGAAGTACCCTTCTTTGATATGAATGGGATTTTTAGAATAGTTTTTTTTATCCGGTAAGATATCAAAGGTAGTTTGATAAATATTTCTAATGGCACGCTTAACGTGCTGGTTTTTTTTGACCGTATCATAAACCAGCTTTTCTATTTTATTCATGTTTTCTGTACATATTTTTATACACAGTGGCAATGGTGTTCCAATTGAATGGCAGTACTACATCATCAAAATCTGTATAAGTAGCGTATTCCTTTACGATGGCACGTATACCTTCAGAAATAGCCTTGGCATTGTCTGGGTCTACGGCTTTTCCGGCTTGGTAATCTTTTAAAAAACCGTCTATTCCCTCCCCTTCGGCATAGAGCACCGGTTTCCCTTGGGACAGTGCTTCTATGTAAACCAAGCCAAAAAGTTCATATTTGGAGGGCATTACAAAAATATCACATGACCTATAAGCTTCCAACAATTCTTCGCCTGGTTTTACTCTTCCTTTGTAATCTACCCATGGTAAGGTTTTAATAAGGTCTAAAAAAGTTCTATAATAATCGGGTTCCGTCTTGCTTTCAGGACCAATTACGGTAAGGATATACTTATCCCCTGTCTCTTTATTCAGAAGTGTTACGGCCTCAATCAGCAGAAGCACGTTTTTACGACTTATTATTTGGCCAACATATAGCAAATGAACCCTATCTACTAATGGCATTGCTCTTGGCCTTTGTATGTTATTGAGCCACATGTCATCTATTCCATTAGGAATAACCCTAACCTTATGTTCAATTTTGGATACCAACGATTTTGGCATCATGGCAAACAATTTATCCCTATAGGTGTTGGATATAAAAACTATCTGGTCCGCGCTCTTTAGAACACGGTGAATAAAAGGCCTGCGATGCCACATAAGGCGGTATTGAAGCCCTATATCCGTAGTTCTTACGGCCACGATATAAGAAAGCCTATATTTTTTTTTTAGCTTGTAGGCCAAGGCACCATCTGTAAACAGATTGTGCGCATGCACGAAATCAATGTCCTCTGCAAGTTTTTTGGATTCGATGGCCTTAAAAAGGGTCCTGATTTTCTTAAAATACGTAAATTTATGGCTAGGTACGATACGTTTGTCAAAAATGAGCTCCGTTTGGCTTAGAGAAACCTTGTTTTCAGGTTCCCTATCTAATTTTATAGGAATGTACACCCTCTGTTCAACGGTTGCATTCAATACACTGTAGAGTTGGGCATAAAGATGGTTATCTATGAAATAAGAATTTAAGTGTAGTAACTTCATGGCAGTCATCAATCGTTTCCTGATTATACGAACGCTAAGTTAAATCAATTATTTTACAGCTGTATTGGAATTACCATATGTATGATGTTTCTAAAAATAAACTACGTACATTATTAAGATACCAAACATCTTAATATTTGAGGAGTTTAAAACAATTAAGCCGTTCGTAGTTCTTTACTTTAGGATAAATCGTCATTAATTTTGGTGCCTACCCATTTAATTAGCTCCCAGTCATAATAAGTCTTTTGATCTTTCGTTTCTTAATTGACCAACATAAACTTAGGAATTATATGCAGCACATTGCCGTTTTATACACCTGTCACAATAGAAAGAAAAAAACCATCAAATCCTTGGCATCCCTAAAAAGTGCCATTACCGCATATGAACACCCTATCCAAGTCACCATTTACCTGACCGATGATGGTTCTACCGACGGCACAGCAAAGGCGGTAAAGGAGAAATTTCCAGAGGTCATAGTGCTTAAAGGAAATGGGAACCTTTTTTGGGCCGGAGGCATGATTAATTCATGGAAAGCAGCCATCAAAAACCAACATGATGGTTATCTTTTACTCAATGATGACACCTTTATTTCGGAAACTATTTTTGGGGACATAATGCAAACCAAAAACTACTGTTTAAAAGAATTTGGAAAAGACGGTGTTTATATAGGTTCAACCAAAGATCCGCTTTCTGGAAAATTAACGTACGGCGGCGCTGTACTTACCAATAGATTCCTGTATAAGTTTACCATTTTGGAGCCTAACGGCGGGTTTCAATCATGTGATTTGGGCAATGCCAATATTATGTACGTTGCCGCCAATGTGGTGGAAAAAGTTGGCATTTTGTCAAAGGGTTACGTACATGGAATTGCAGATTATGACTATACGCTCACATGTAAAAAAAAGAATATTCCTGTATTGGTCATGCCTAATTACTGTGGCCTTTGCGAGCGTGACACCAAAGGGCTTTACCACAGTTTCCATTTAATGGACTTTAAACAAAGAATGAAGCATTTATACAGTCCAACTGGAATTGCATTTGAATCTAGGTTACTTTTTATGAGGAAATTTTTTCCGTACCGTTATCCAATATTTTATCTGGTAGGATGGTTTAAAGTTTTGTTTCCCAAAGTTTATGTAAATGCAAGGCATGGTAAGCCATAAGCTTCCAGCCAATTCGATTTAAATAAGAAAATCGATAAATTTCACTGGGGGTCGACTATTTTTTTAAAAAGTTCCTTCATAAAAATTCTTATAAGCTAAATTTGTGCATTATGCTGCATCTCACATGTTCCCGAATAGGCCATTAATTAAGCGGTTCAAAATTTGAAACCATGAAAATCCTCTATATACACCAATACTTTAATACTCCAGCGCATGGGGGTAGTACACGATCCTATTGGATCAGTCAAGAATTGATCAAAAATGGTCACGAGGTTATAATGGTTACTGGCACCCCAAACAAAAAGGAAGACGGGAAAAGAAAAAATATAGATGGCATCGTGGTGGTCTATGCCGCCGCAACCTATAACCAGCAAATGGGAATTTTTGGCAGATTCAAGGCCTTTGCGATGTTTATGTGGAAGAGCACTATGCTTGCTTTTAAGGAGAAAAACATAGACATGGTCATTGCCACCTCTACCCCCCTTACCATAGGCGTGCCAGCGCTACTCCTTAGAAAACTAAAGGGCGTGCCCTACCTTTTTGAGGTACGGGATCTTTGGCCCGAGGTACCCATACAAATGGGGGCCCTAAACAATTATGTGCTAAGAAAGACTGCCCTTTGGCTAGAGAAAAGCATTTATAAAAATGCAAAACATATTGTGGCACTTTCACCAGGTATGGAAGAAGGGGTGCTTCGTACTGGCATACCACCCTCAAAAGTGACCATGATACCCAATATGTCTAAAATAGACCACTTCTTTGAACGTGCCCATAATATAGAACTAATGGATAAGCACGAACTCCAAAGAGATAGTTTTAAACTTATCTATTTTGGATCTATGGGGTTATCCAATGGTATTGGCTATATTTTGGATACCGCTAAGCTTTTGAAAGCACAAAAAGACATTGAGTTTATTTTTATTGGATACGGTTCAATGATTGATATGCTCAAGAATCGATGTACTAATGAAAATCTTACCAATGTCCGTTTTCTTGGTCGTTTTGGTATTAAGGAAACAGCTGAATTGGTAAATCTTTGCGATGTGACCTTGGTCACCTTTGCCAACATTCCCATTCTATACACCAATTCTCCCAATAAACTTTTTGATTCTTTATCCGCTGGCAAACCCATTATCGTAAATTCCAAGGGTTGGACCAAGGATATGGCGGAAAACAACCAATGCGGTATTTACGTTGATCCTGAAGCGCCAACTGATTTCGCCCAAAAAGTCTTGGATCTAAAAAATAATCCAGAACTGGTTCGGCAGATGGGTAAAAACGCTCGAAAATTGGCTGAAAGCACCTATGACAAAACCATTCTCTGTGCCCAATTTGGAAAAGTGGTGCAAGATTTGATACCCAAAAAATAATGTTTATGTACCCTATTATAAAACGCTTTGCTGATGTTCTGATTTCCGGTTTTGCCTTGATACTAGCGCTACCCATATTATTGATTGTAGCATTAATTCTATCTATTGCTAACAATGGCAGCCCCTTTTTCATTCAAAAAAGACCAGGCAAGAATGAAAAAACATTTAGTATCATCAAGTTTAAATCCATGAACGACAAGAAAGGTCCGGACGGCAATTTTTTACCGGATGGGGAACGTATTACCAAAATTGGGGGTTTTGTCAGAAAAACCTCTTTAGATGAATTGCCACAGCTCTGGAACGTTCTCACAGGCGATATGAGCTTAATTGGGCCGCGGCCCTTGCTTATTGCTTACTTACCAAGGTATAATGCCGAGCAACGCAAACGCCACAAGGTAAAGCCAGGTATTACCGGATGGGCACAAGTTAATGGGCGCAACGCAATTTCTTGGGATAAAAAATTTGAGTATGACGTTTGGTATGTGGAACACCTGTCCTTAGCTCTGGATATTAAAATAGTCTTAATGACTTTAAAAAAGGTTTTAAAAAGGGCAGACATCTCAGCGAATAATCATGCCACAATGGAAACATTTATGGGAAGTGAGAGACACCTTCCATAATTTTGGCAACTTAATAAGTTGGGATTTTATGTATGATTAAATTTAAGAACGACCGTTTCAAGAATCAACCTTTAAATCAAATATTTGTAATGCACGAAACGTTATATCTTTTATAAAAAATAGTATCGATGAAAACAGTAATGATCTTAGGAGGTACGAAAGGTGTTGGGAAAGAAATACTGAAGTCTTGTTTGGAAAAAGGATACAACGTTGCTTTTTGCGGCCGGAATGCAAGCCTGGGCGACCAAATCATTCAACAGTTAAACGCTGCGGATAAGCTCTATTTCCATGAACTTGACCTAAATAGTACAAAAGAAATTGAAAACTTTTATTTGCGAACCCTAGAGCGCTTCAAAAAAATAAATACCTTAATTGTATACGCGGGTATTACACCCGTAGCATCAATTTTAGAAACAGATGAAACTACCTATGACAGTGTTTTTAACATAAACCTAAAGGCTCCATTTTTTTTGGTGAAACACGTATTAAAATCGATGATTTCGCAACATTCAGGTTCCATTGTTTTCTTTGGTTCTGCCCATATGGATCACGGTGAAATCGATAGGGCTCCATATGCGTTAACAAAGAATTCACTGTATACCTTATCAAATCATATTGCGCATCATTATGCAAAATATGGAGTACGTTCAAATTATTTGGTCATGGGTTGGACGAATACGGAAGGTGAAATAGAACTAAGAAACAAAACGGGAATGAGTGAGGAAGCACTGAAAACCAAAGCTGCCTCCATTGTGCCTATGGGTAGAATGCTAAATTCAGCAGACCCTGTGCCTGCTGTATTGTATTTTATTTCTGATGCATCTGCGATGACCACAGGTTCCCTTTTAAGAATAACCGGTGGAGAGTATATATAGAGTAAGATTATGAGCGACACCTTTTCTAATAATAATCTCATTTTTTTAATCAACCTAAATTATAAAAATTCAAGTTAGTTTATTAAGTAGTATCTTAAATCAGCTTATTTTACAAATCAGCAAATAAAAAATGAATTCATTGAGTACAACAAAAATTAGTGTAATTGTTCCCATATATGGTATAGAAAGCTATTTGCCCAAATGTATAGATAGCCTATTACAACAATCGTATTTGGATTTCGAGGTCATTCTGGTTAATGACGGTAGCCCGGATAACTGCCCTAAAATTTGTGATGACTACGCAAAACTGGATTCCAGAATAAAAGTAGTACATAAAAAAAATGGCGGCTTGTTAAGTGCAAGGAAGGCAGGCTTGAAAGTTGCGACCGGAACTTATATTGCCTTTGTAGATGGGGATGATTGGGTCGATGAATATTATTTGGATATTTTATACAAATTGGCTGTAGCCAACAATTCGGATTTGGTCGTTACAGGTCATTTTAGGGAATTTAATGGTAAAACAGAAACTATTAAGCCAAAAATGACAGGGAAATTCCATGCCCATGAGGTTAAATCCACCCTCCTTCCCTATGCCATTTATAACGGGCATTTCTGCGAGCATGGCATATCAACGTATGTATGGAACAAACTTTTTAAGAAATCGCTCTTAGAAAAAATACTCTATGATGTACCCAATGATATCATTATGGGGGAAGATGCAGCCATTACCTACGCCTACCTATCCGTGGCCAAACATGTAACCGTAAGCAGAATTCCATTATATTACTACCGCCAAAGACATGATTCCATCGTAAAATCCATTGAAAACCCCAAAATGGAATATTACAGGTTAGGGCTTTTGATGCACTACTTGAATTCAAAGCTTAGAACAGTTTTGGACAAAGAAAACCTAAACAAACAGATTACCTATTATTTGTATTCCCAAATTTTGGTCCGCTCGGGCGGAATGATCTATGATGATAATGGGGCCCTCATTTTTAACCCTTTTTCTGCTATTGAACCTAATTCAAGAGTAGTTGTCTATAGTTCAGGAAGTTTTGGCCAACACATCCTAAACACTAATGCAAAGCACAAGTATTTCACAGTAACCGAATGGTTAGATTTTGACTACCATGAACTGAACGTAGGAGGAAACCAAGTGAAGCCCTGCAGTTCTATCCAGAATTCTGACTACGACCATTTGATTATTGCTACCATCAATCCAACAAACTATTCCTGGATAAAAGAAGAACTGGGGCTAATGGGCATTGACAGCAAAAAGGTAGTAAGCATCAATACCAATATGGAGGAAATAAGCAATCTTTTGATTCGTCTGGGGTTTGATACCGACTTTAAATACATTAACCCTTCATTCCTAAACAATCTATGATATATTGTAAAGAACTTATCCGCATCAGTTCTTTAGTAGACGAACCAAACCAAAATAAAACAACATGAAGAAATTACTAATTTTAGGGGGGAATCCTGAAACCGCTGTATTGGTAAATACAGCACGCTCCATGGGCATACATACTATTGTGGTAGACCCAAACCCCGCGGCGCCAGCAAAGAAAAATGCTACCGAATCATATGATATAGATGGTTTTGAAGTTGACAGAATTGTTAAACTCGCCAAAGATGTAAAAGTAGATGCCGTATTGGTAGGCGTAGCTGATATTCTTGTAAAGCCGTACAAGGAAATTTGTGAAAAATTAAATATGCATTGCTATGCCACAACGGAAGCCATTGAGGCATTTTGTAGTAAGGACGGGTTTAAAAAATATTGCCATAAATATGGTATTCAAGACATACCTGGTATATATTTGGACGAAGCTTCAAGCGCCAATAAACCCAAAGATTTAGACTATCCCTTGATGATCAAGCCTGTAGATAACGGAGGTGGTGTTGGGATGAAAATATGTAGGGATGATGAAGATTACAACCAATCTGTAAAGATTGCCTTAAAATTTTCAAAAAAAGGAGTCGTCTTGGTAGAGAAATATATGGACTGCGATGATATGGCCGCATACTATACCTTTAAGGATGGTGTTCCTTACATATCCGCCCTATCCGATAGAATCACTACCAAAAAGCAAGGAGATGCTAGCCCTGTATGCATTGGGGCAATTTACCCTTCAAAATATACAGACCTATTCGTCAGCACTGTACACCCTCAATTATGCGAACTTTTTATAGCCTTAAAAATAAAGGACGGTATCTTAAACATTCAATTTTTTGTGGAGGACAATGTAGTTTATGCATATGATCCAGGGTTTCGATTACAAGGGGAAGCCCCTAATGTTCATTTAGCAGCTATTAATGGATTTGACCACCGGCAAATGCTAATCAACTATGCTTTTACCGGTATTATGGGCGAAGACGATTTTGCCGATAAAAATGATTATCGGTTAAAAGGACACATTGCCTGTACCATTTGGGTCTTGTTAACCACAGGCACCATAGGTACATTTACAGGTATGGATGCCCTTAAGGAAGATGAAAGTGTGGTTTTTGTACTTGAGCGCTTTGTGGAAGGAGACGTGGTGCATGACGATTGGCTAGGTACGGAAAAGCAGGTCTACGCCAGAATTTATCTCAATGCGCCCACCATTTCGAAGGTAAATCAAAAAATCCTCCAATTTAAAGAACTATTGAAGGTAGAGGACACCCAAGGAAAGAATATGATATTGGAGTGGCTTAACCCTTTCAAAGAAGAGGATTACCAGTAATAATATGGCATCATGCAAACCCTTTGTGGCGGGCCGCGTTGGTACAGTGGGGCGTATTTTGTCTACTATACGAGTACCAAAACAGATTTTTATGGATACAAACAAAGGATTTTATAATTTTGATAGTACCATGTCCTAGATAGCCATTATGGTATTACCAAAAACTACCAAATCAGAATTTTTACGTACCCTAGGCGAACCTCGGAAATAATAAGAAAAAGTAAACCATCTGTGCCATGAAACTAAGCATACTCATTCCTTTGTACAACAAGGAAAAATACATTCAACGCTGCCTAGAGAGTATATTGGACCAACACTTGCCCTCGGATGGCCTAGAAATAATCATTGTTGATGATGGCTCCAAGGACTCAGGTCCGCTGCTTGTTCAACAGTATGCGGATGGTCATAGGCATATCACCTTCATACGCCAGAAAAATCAGGGTCCGAGCGCTGCACGCAATAAATGCATGCAAGCGGCAACCGGGGATTACCTTTATTTCCTTGATGCGGATGACTATTTGGCCAAGAATGTTTTACCAACCATCCTCGGGTTGGCCTCGGAAAACAACCTGGATGTTCTCGAGTTCGAAACTAAGCAAGTAACAGAAGGTTCCGCACTGGATAGACAACCCCAGGACATTGAAAATTTATCTCTGGAGGTCATGGATGGAGTTACTTATGTAGCCAGTAACGGTTTTAAAAATGAGGCTTGGCGGTATATTGTAAAAAAAGGGTTTTTACAAGATAGGGGAATCACATTCATTGAAGGCACTCTCTATGAAGATACCATTTTTACGGCAAGTGTGTTATTGGCAGCTGAAAGAATAGCGAAACTAAAATGGGATGTACATAGATATGTAGTTGTCCAAAATTCTATCGTGACCAGTAAAGATATTACGCATAATAAAAAGTTCATTGTTGGTATGGTGAATGCCATAGAACACTTACACCATTTGGCCAGTGGCCTTGATTGCTCGCATATGCAATATACCAAAGCTGTTAAAGTACTCCAAGGACGAAAAGAAGACCTTGTATTTGCACTTATTATAAGAACATTGAAATTTCGTCTTTTGAATGTCAGGGACCTAAAAGTATTGTTAAAAAAGTTAGAGATTTTTGGTGCCTACCCCATGTATAACCAAAAAACAAGATTAGCCCCTGATCAAACAGGAAGAGGCTACAAAAAAATTTTCCTTCCTATTTTTAATAATAAAACATGCCTTTTGTTAGGCCTGAGACTTATGAAGGCAATTCCTGCTTAAGTATTAATGGCAAAAGTAGCCTTAAAAAAATTCCAGGAATACGATAAGGTTTTTGGGTTTTCTTACACCAAATTGATTCTAATTTAAATCCCATTAAGTACATTTTGACAGCTGTGGAGGCCTGAACACTTTTGATTACTATTTTAACCCCTTTTGAATGATAAATTTCATATAATCTCTAAATGGATAGTAATGTTACTCAACCCTATTGTCGATAACCATTAAAAATGACAGGACCAGTAAATTTCTAAAAATTACCATTTTGGCATATAGTCTGTTTTCAAGTCCTTTATCGTTTCATTACGTACATTAATTCATTTCATTCCTGTTGATAAAACTCCTTTACCCAATGTCATAAAAGGTTGAATTTAATTGACCTTGCCACAAACGGCTTTTTCCAAATAAGTGTTTGGGCATCTCCAGAAATTAGTTTTAGATCTTGTAGCTAGCAAGGTGTTTACGATTGGAATCAATTTAATTAGTGGGTCTAGTACTTTTGACATGTTATTTAAGGATATAATGCCTTTCTTTGCCTACGAAGGAGCATCCAATAAAATTCAAATTTAAGTTATCCCATTACCATCCTGTTTTCGCTCTGATAACTCTGTCTAACACCTACCTTTATCCATAAATCGGCTTGAGAATTCATTTATGAAAAATTTTTTATACAAAACGCAACCTGGTTCCACTGTAAAAAACAAGAGTCTAATTAGCATGGTTTTATCCTTACACCTTAGGTTTGAACTTCATTATTTTCAACCTTACTACTTTGGCAATAGTTTAACTATAAATCTCACAAAAATACCTTTTGCTTTGGCGAATAATCTAAAATGAATGTAAGACCTACGTGGTATTGAATAAGTGCCAAAATAGAACTTTCTTTCGCGCTTTGTAAAGTAAAACCCTGACATTTTACATGCACAGCCATTATCAAATTTTGTTTGGAATTCGAATTTGTCGATCATATGGAAAACTACATTCAAATAAAAAGCAAATACAACTTACTCCCCTGTTAATGAGAGAAATAACGTACATTTTCTAGCTTAATTAGATTGGATTTGTGCATTTCATCGATTATTTTATTTTTTTGTAGTTGTTCAACGACCAAAAGTCTACTTTCATCTAGTAAATGCTATCCATGTGGGATTTTTAGAGGAATCCATTTAATTGGACGGCTATTTCACTTGAATACTTTTTTAGGCAAAACCAAATAAATTAAATTATTATCCCACTAAACGACAATTATTATGAAAATGAAAATTACTCTTTTTTTACTATTTTTAATCCTATGGTACCCCCAAGTAAATGCGCAATGTAGTGGTTTCGATTTCGAGGAAGTCAACGGAATCGCCATTTTAGAAGTCGAATCCAAAGTAGCGGGCGATTGGCGGAAGGAATCCTCATCACAGGCTTCGGGTGGTAGTGCCTTGACCTACAGGGGGCCGAATTATTTTTCATCTCCCGGAAATTCAACTATCACCTATAAATTAAAAATCAACTCTCCTGGAACCTACAGGTTTGTTTGGAGAAGCAACATCACAATTCTTGCGACTAATGCGCCGGCCAATACGGAACATAACGATTCTTGGTTGAAAATAAACGCTTCCAATTTTTTTGGCAAGCGGGGATCCAGCGTGGTATACCCTGGAGGATCCGGAAAAACGCCAGTGGCCAGAGGAGCAACGTCCGGTGGTTGGTTTAAAATATTTACCAGTACTCTTGGATGGAATTGGACGACACTTACCAGTGACAATGATGGGCATTCCATCTATGCGACATTTAACAGCGCCGGTACGTACAACGTTCAAATTGCAGGACGGTCCAATGGCCATGCGATAGACAGGTTGGTACTTTACAAAGAAGGTAGTTATAGCGGATCTCAAGCTCAAAGTCTGTCTAGGGCAGCCACCAACTGCAGTGGAGGTACGACCACTACACCGCCCCCGACGATACCGACACCCCCCCCTACAACGCCCCCAACAACACCAACGACCAATCAAGCACCCACCGTAGGTATTTCAAATCCTGGTTCAGGACAAAGCATTAGTGCAGGTAGCAAGGTAAGCATAAACCTTACAGCGAATGATACAGATGGTAGCATCGTAACACATGAAGTTTTTGTAAATAATACGAGAGTGGATAGGGATGGCGCCACGTATACACCTTATGTAATCAATGATATACAGGCAGGTACCTACGCCATACGGGCCGTTGTAACGGATAATGGTGGAAAAACAGGCACTACTACGGTAAATATTACTGTTGGGACTGGGTCCGGAACTAATCCAAACCCAAATCCAAACCCAAATCCAAACCCAAACCCCACAACTCCTCCCAGCAGCTCTGGCCCAGTCGTGTCCATCACCAGCCCCACCGCAGGTCAGAATTTTAATACTGGGTCTAATGTAGCCATCAATCTTTCGGCAAGTGATGCGGGTGGCAGTATTACAAGACACCAGATTTTTGTAAACAACACATTGGTAGACACGGACGGTGGGTCTTATACCCCGCACATTATCAGAGGAATCAACGCTGGAAGTTATACCATTACCGCAACGGTTACGGATAACGACGGTAA